>VFSW01003496.1_pt1 | contig 23552 bp, 28 predicted proteins | sample 5358111 | NCBI WGS metagenome assembly VFSW01 (sample SAMN11554181, study PRJNA540505) | mine drainage metagenome | isolation source: sediment from site ElyBrook_90M | place: USA: Ely Copper Mine, Vershire, VT | collected 2017
GCTGCGGCGTGTACTTTGCGGGCGGCATCCCAAGGTCCTGGGATGGCACGCGGGGTAACCGCAGCTGCCCAAGTGTATCCTGGATTGGTGTAGATTGAGCCCATTCCCAGCCACCCGCCCACCCAGCGCCTCGGTCGCTACCAGATCCTCAACCGCATCGCGGTCGGCGGCATGGCCGAGGTGTTTCTCGCGGAGCAGGTGGGCGCCGAGGGCTTCCGCAAGCGCGTGGTGATCAAGCGCTTGCTCCCGAAGTACGCGCGCAACCCGAAAGTGGTCGAGATGTTCCTGAACGAGGCCCGCCTGGCGAGCCTCATCGACCACCCCAACGTGGTCCAGATCCTGGACCTGGGCCAGGACGGCCACGACTTCTACCTCGCGATGGAGTTCCTCGACTGCCGCACCTTCGCGGACCTCGCGGAGCGGGCCCGGCAGCGGGGCGGGCGGTTGCCGCTCGACATCGCCCTGCGAATCCTGGCGGACGCCTGCGCGGGGCTCGCCTGGGCCCACGACGCGGTGGACGGCGAGGGCCGGCCGATCGGCCTCATCCACCGGGACTTCACCCCGACCAACATCGCGGTGACCTTCGATGGCCGGGTGAAGATCCTCGACTTCGGGATCGCGAAGAGCACGGTGGCCCCGAGCGACACCGAGCCCGGGGCGCTCAAGGGCAAGTATGCCTACATGAGCCCGGAGATGGTGAGCGGCCAGCCCTTCGACCGGCGCGCGGATCTCTTCGCCGCTGGCGCGATGCTCTACGAGATGACCGCGGGCCAGCTTCCGTTCGCGGGCGCCACGCTCCAGGACCTGCTCGCCGCGATCTCCGCGGCGCAGCCGACGCCCCCGCGCGCGCTGGTGCCCGCGCTGCCTCCGCCGCTCGAGGACCTCACCTTGCGGCTCCTGCGCCGCGCCCCCGAGGAGCGGCCGCGGACCGCGCTGGAGGTGCGGGCCGAGTTGGAGCGCATCATCGCCACCCAGGCGCAGGTGGTGGGCCCGGTCGCGCTGGCGGCGTACCTGCGGGAGCTGTTCCCCGAGCACGGCCAGGAGCTCAAGGAGGGCCAGGGGCCGCCCACGCCAGCGCCGGTCGCCGCGCAGGCGACGACCCTGACCGAGCGCTCGCGGTCCCGGTCCCGGGTGTTCAAGCGTCTGATCGCGACGGGCGCGGCCCTGGCGGTGGCGCTGGTGGCCGCGGCGAGCCTGGCGCTCTTCAGCTGGCGCGCGACGGTCGCGCCCGAGCCCGTGCCGGCGCCGAGCGCGGACCTGCCGGTCGACCTCGGCGGCACGGAAGCCAGCCTCGTGGTCCCCGGTCCGCGGCTGCCCGAGCGGCCCAAGCTCTCCGACGCGCGCGCCGTGACGGCCTCGGCCGGCGGGGGATCCGAGCGTGGGCCCGCGGCCCCTCCCGTCAACCCCCTGCTCTCCAGGATCTATGCGCTGCGCGCGACCTGGGCCGACGGCGGCCCTCGCCCGTCGCCCCTCGATGGGGGCGTGCCCTCGACCGTGGAGATCGGTGGCCTGCAGGTGCCGATCGCCGCCGACCAGGACACGCTGGGCCATCGACCGGTGCAAGGCGCGGTCGACGAGGCGCCGCGGGGGGCGGGGCGCGCCGACAAGCCCAAGGCCCAGAGCTACGACGACCTCCTCGAGGATCGCAAGGCCGGGCTGTCGAGCTGCGGGTCGTGGTCCCCCGATGGCCGGGCGGTGAAGGGGTGGCTCTCGGTCGAGTGGCTCGTGGCGCCCGATGGGGTCCCCGCGCGCTTCAAGGTCCTCGAGGACAACCTGAGCTCGCCCTCGGTCGAGCGCTGCATGGTTCGCGAGATGGCGAGCTGGCGCTTCGACCCGCCGCCGCGCGAGGCGATCACCGTGCGCCACAACTTCTATCTGATGATCGCGGCCCGCTCCGAGCTGTCTGGACCGGGCTCCGCGCCGTAGGGCCTCGGCCACGCGCGGGGCGAGCCTGGCTCAGGTCGCGCGCACGAGCTGCAGCACCGCCGCGAAGTGCAGCGCCGCGGCGACGACGGTCAAGGCGTGGAACACCTCGTGGTACCCGAAGCTCGACGGCCAGGGCGTGCGCAGCTTCGTGGCGTAGGCGACGGCCCCGAGGGTGTAGCAGAGACCTCCCGCCACGATCGCGCCCAGCGCGGCGGCCGGCAGCGCGCGCGCCAGGTCGCCGAACCAGGGCACGATGGTCCACCCGGCGGCGACGGCCAGGGCGGCGACGAGCGGCTTGGGCGCGCGGATCCAGAGCACGGTCTGGAGGATCCCCAGCGCGGCGGCGATCCACGCCGCGGCGAGCAGCCGCTCGCCGCTCGGGGAGGGGAGCGCGAGCAGGGCGAAGGGGGTGTATGTGCCGGCGATGAGCAGATAGATCGCCGCGTGGTCGAGGCGGCGCATCAACGTGCGCGCGGCCGGTGCCCAGGTGACGCGGTGGTAGGTGGCGCTGATCGCGAAGAGCGCCACGAGGCTGGTCGCGAACACCGCGGCCGCGAGCGCGCCGCGGGCGGTCCGGCTCAGCGCGACGAGGGTGACGCCGCCGACCAGCGCCGCGACCGCGGCCCACTGGTGGATCACGCCGCGCAGCCTGGGCTTGAGGGGGGACTCCTCGGTCACCGCGCGTCTCCCGGGCTCGCCCCCGCGACGAGGTTCTCGCGCCCGGACTGAAGAGGAGGGTAGGCTGGGCAGGCAGAGCCGCGGGTGCCCGGGCGCAGCCTCACCCTGCTCGAGCGTCTCGGCGTCGACCGAACCCTTCGAGGGAGCACACGCATGGCCATCACCACTCTGGACCCAAAGACCGCGCTCGTCGTCATCGATCTGCAAAGAGGCATCGCCGCCCTGCCCCTCGCCCACCCCATCGCCGAGGTCGTGAAGCGCGCCAGCGCCCTGGCGGAGGCGTTCCGCCGCGAGGGACTGCCGGTCGTGCTGGTGAATGTCGCCGGGGCGGCGCCGGGTCGCACCGAGCAACCCCGCCGCGTGGAGCCCAGCCCGGGCTGGAGCGAGCTCCTGCCGGAGGTGGGCCCTCGGCCAGGAGACCTCGCGGTCACGAAGCGCACCTGGGGCGCGTTCACCGGTACGGGGCTCGAGGCCCGGCTGCGTGAGCGCGGCGTCACGCAGGTGGTGGTCGTCGGCGTGGCCACCAGCGCCGGCGTCGAGTCGACGGCGCGTCAGGCCCATGAGCTCGGGTTCAACGTCACCCTGGCCGTGGATGCCATGACCGACCGGAGCGCCGAAGCGCACCTCAACAGCCTCACCTGGATCTTCCCGAGGTTGGGCGAGACCGGCACCACCGAGGAGGTCCTCGCGCGACTCGCCGGGGCGCGCGCGGGACCGCGGGGGTGAGCGGACCGGGCCTGGGCACCTTTCGCTCACTCAAGGTCTTCAACTACCGGGTGTGGGCCGCCGGGGCGCTGGTGTCCAACGTCGGCACCTGGATGCAGCGCACCGCCCAGGACTGGCTGGTGCTCACCCAGTTGACCCAGCGGAACGCGACCGCGGTCGGGGTGGTGATCGCGCTGCAGTTCGGCCCCCAGCTGCTCCTCTTGCCGCTGACCGGGTTCGCGGCCGACCACCTCGACCGGCGCAGGCTCCTGTTCGCCACCCAGTCGGCCATGGGCGCGCTGGCCCTCGGCCTGGGGCTGCTCACCCTCGCGGGCGTGGTCCAGCTCTGGCACGTGTACGTGTTCGCGGGCCTTCAGGGGTGCGTGACGGCCTTCGACTCTCCCGCGCGCCATACGTTCGTCTCGGAGCTGGTCGGTGAGCACGACCTCGCGAACGCGGTGGGGCTGAATTCCACGTCGTTCAATGCCGCGCGGCTGATCGGGCCCGCCCTCGCCGGGCTCCTCATCGCCGCCGTGGGCTCGGGGTGGGTCTTCGTGCTCAACGGGGTCTCGTTCCTGGCCGTGCTCCTCTCGCTCGGGGCATTGCGTCAGAGCGAGCTGCGGCTGAAGGGGCGGGCGGTCCGGGGCCCCGGGAGCTTCGCCGAGGGCTTCCGCTACGTCTGGCGGCGCCCCGATCTCCAGGCGGTGCTGCTGATGCTCTTCCTGGTCGGCACCTTCGGACTCAACTTTCCGATCTTCATCTCCACCATGTCCGTCTCCGTCTTTCACGCCGGCGCGCGCCAGTATGGCCTCCTGACGTCCACCCTGGCGATCGGGTCGGTGACCGGCGCGCTCCTCGCCGCCCGCCGGGCGAAGCCCCACGTCGCGCTGCTGCTCGGGGCGGCGCTGGCCTTCGGGGTCGGCTTCTCGCTCGCGGCGATCGCGCCCACGGACTGGCTCTTCGGGCTCGCGCTGATCGTCGTCGGCACCGCCGCGCAGACCTTCACCACCACCGCGAACAGCACCGTCCAGCTCTCCACCGATCCGGTCCGGCGCGGGCGGGTGATGGCGCTCTTCCTCGCGATCGCGCTGGGCGGCACCCCGGTCGGGGCCCCCATCGTCGGCTGGGTGGCGGACACGTTCGGGCCCCGCTGGGCGCTGGGCCTCGGCGCCGCCGCGGGCTTTGCCGCGGCCCTCGTCGGGTTCGGCTACCTGGTGAAGCACCGTCACCTGCGCGTGCGGCTCGACGTGGGCCGCCCGCGCTTCAGCCTCGACGGCGAACCGGTGGGGCCCGAAGCGCCGTGAGCTCCGCGGACACGTGCTCGACCGCCCGCTCGCCCGAACGGGGCCACGCCACGGGCGCGGTCTCAGGAGCTGCAGGTCATCGAGCACGTCCCCTGGGTGTCGCAGAACGTCGTGTTGACCGGGGAGGGGGAGCAGGTCGTGGAGCCGCTCGCGTGGGGGTTGTCGGTCGAGACCCCGGTGCACCAGTTCCAGGAGCTGATCGGGCTCGCGTTGTTCTTCAAGAGGGAGTCCTCGAGGATCAGCTTCGCGCTGGAGCCGTCGGCGGTGAAGAACACCGCGGCGCCGTACTCGTTCGCGGAGCTGTTCCGGACCTGCGTGCCGCAGAGGGTCAGGGCGGCGCCGTCCGCGCCATCCTTGTAGATCGCTCCGCCGTTGCCGCCCGAGCCGATCTCGTTCTGGCCGTTGTTCATGCAGGTGCACTGGCTCGGGTCGTTGTTGTTGGCGCCCGTGCCGACCGCGCTGTTCCCGTCGAACAGGCTGTTCAGGATGAAGGCGCCCGCCCAGAGCATGCCGATGGCGCCGGCGTTGCTGGCGGTGTTGCTCTGGAACGTGCTCTGCACGATGTACGCGGGGCTCCCCGTGCCGACCATGTAGATCGCGCCGCCGCCCGTGTCCGGGCCCAGCAAGGCGGCCTGGTTGTTCGAGAAGTTGCAGTCGATCACCCGCAGCTTGCCGTCTTGCATGTAGAGCGCCCCGCCTTCGCCGTCGTCATAGCCCTGGGAGCACTTCGTGTTCGAGATGCTCCCCGAGGCGGGGCAGGCCGGGATGGCGGCGGTGGGCGTCACCTTGCCGTTGATGAGCCGAAGGTGCTGCAGGGTGAGCGTGTCGTTGTTCACCTGAAAGCTCCCGGCGTGGTTCCAGGAGAGGATCTGCACCGCGTGGCCGCCGTCGAGGGTGATCTTGTTGCCCCCGTCGATGACGGTGCTGACGGACGGCTGGTGGGCGTAGGCGTTGGAGGTCGGTGGCGTGAGCGTCGCCGTGACCGGGATCGTCACCGGCGCCGCGCCGCAGTCGAAGGTGATGATCCCGCCCGCGGTGACCGCCGCCTGGAGGGCGCTGAAGGTGCAGCTTGCGGCGGTGCCCGTCCCCACCACCGCGGTCGGATGAGTCGTGTCCACCGGCTGGGCCTCGCTGGGCAGGGCGAGGCTCCTGCAGGCGCCATCCGGATTGCCATTCGGGGTCGAGGGGCCCGTGGTCGAGCCGGAGCTGCTGCTGGCGGCGCTGCTCGCCTGCCCCGATGACGTGGCGGAAACGGTGGCCGAGCTGCCAGCGCTCGCGTTCGCAGTCGCGGTCGTGCCCGACGTGGTTCCCGTCGTTCCAGGGAGCGTCGCGTCGCCTGGACTCGCGCAGGCGGCGAGCGCCGCCCCCGTGAACGAGAGCCAAAGAAGTCTGCGGCGGTTTGACGCGACCGCGGCGAAGGGCAGACAGCGCATGGGGATTCTCCGGAGGCCGGGGGGACGAGTGAGTCGCCCCAAAGCATCGAGCACCCGGAGGGGGAGTGTCCAGTCGCGAGGGCTCGGCTTCTTGAGCCTTGCCCCCCGCGACCAGTCTCCTGACAGAGTACGGGCTGTGCTGCTCGTACCCGTGTGAGTGAGCTACTGCACCGGCCGCATCGGCCCGCGGCGCCGCATCGGACCCATCGTCATCGTGCAGGGGCCGTCCATCGTGGCCTGGCAGCTCTGCAGCATCTCCTGGTGACAGTCGGCTGCCGCGCGATCGGAGCGCAAGCAGGCCGCCATCTTCTCATGCACATCGGCCATCTTTTGACGCTGCGCGGGAGTCATCTCCGGTGTCATGGGCATGCCCTGCGCCAGAGCGGTCGCGGCGAGGCCGATGATTGCACCCAGAACCAACACGGTCATCTTCATGATGTTTCCTCCTGCGACGCCTACAAGCAGGAAGCGCGCCAAGCGGACCTTCGTTCGAAAGCAATCAGTTGCAGGCAGTTGCAGGCAGGGGTGGAACGAGCGGCTGCGCTCCGGACTGTCCCGAGGCGGCCATGTGTCATTCCGGCTCGTGCCCAGCGTGATCACCCATCGGCGGCGGCATCGAGGTCAGCTTGGTCCACGTGGCCTGATTGACCACCTGCTCCTTGTATTTGGCGTGGCAGGCGACGCAGGTCTCGAGCGTGGCGCTCAGGGCGGACAGCGCCGCGGGACGATTCTTCGCACGCGCGGCGTCGCCGATCGTGTCGGCCGTGCGATGGAAGGCGAGGGCCGTGGGGGTGAAGTCCGGGGAGGCCGCGCCCATGTGCGTGCACATCTGCGCCATGGAGTCGGAGTAGCCGATCTTCGCGGCGGCGGTCTCGACGCCGGCGAAATCGTTCCGGGCCAGCGCCGCCACGATCGCTTGCACGGCCGCGAGATGGCCCCGCATCTGTTCCTTCTGATGCTCGGCCATCATCGGCAGGAGCGGCACCGCGGTGCGCGCGTCCATCGCCTGCGCCTCGTCCGCGGCCTCCGGCGCGGCAGTCGCCGTTGCCGAGGTGGGCGCGGGCGCCGGCGCGGCCTCACGCCGCCCGGTGGCGCCGAGGAACGCGGCGAGGCCGAGGCTTCTCCAGGGGCTGGTCATGCGTGCCTTTCCCAAGCTCCTGCAAGATAAGCACGAGCGCCGCGAAGGCAACCCTGGGGGATGCAGGCCGCGGCGAAGCTAGGGGCACAGCGATGGATCGGATCGCGCGACGTCGTCGCAGGCGGTCGCGGGATCCGTGCAGGAGCCAATCGAGCACTCGGACGCCAGGTAGCTCAGCCCATCTCCGTTGGGGCAGGTGCAGCAGAACGGCGCGCAGTCGGCGTCGGCGGTGACGCAGGGGGCGCCCGTCCCCCCGCCGCCAGTGAGGGGCGTGACCACCGGGCAGCCACCGTTCACCTGATCCTCGGCGATCGTGTCGTTGGGAGACGGCGTGGCCACCACGCAGCCGGCGGTGGTCAGCGCCGCGAGGAGCAACGCCATCGCACGCTGGCTCCTCGGCGGGCTTCGCTGCTTCAGGAACACCGTCGCCATCATCACTTGATGTCCAGCAGGGGCGTGGTCTTCCCATCGCCGCCGAGCAGGATGATCTTGGCGTTCGGGGACTGGGCGAGGTGATCCATGGCCTCGATCTGCTGCCAGTGCAGGATGTCGGGGTTCAGGTTCTGGCGGACCAGGAGCTCGTAGTCCGAGGTGGCCTTGGCCGCGATGCGCTTCGAATCCGCGTCGCCCTGGGCTCGGATCTTGGATTGCTCGGCGGCCGCCGTCGCCTCGACCTTCTGGCGATCCGCGACCTGCTTGGCGATCTCGAGGAGATACTTCTGCTTCAGCGACTGCTGCTCGGCCTCGAGCTTGTCATTGATGGAGCGCTGGATCTCCTCGGGGAGATTCACGTCCCGGATCAGCACCGCCTCGAGGACGATGTGTCGCCCCTTGATGGCGGTCTCGATGCCCTCGCGGATCTCCCGCTCGATGACCTCGCGGCGCGTCGAGTAGATCTCCTCGGGTTGGTACCGCCCGATGACGCGCCGGGCCTGGGACCGGAGCGTCGGGCCCAGGAGGATGGAGTAGAAGTGGGTGCCCAGCTCCTGATCCAGCTTCACCGTGTCCTCGGGGATGATGTGGTAGCGGATCGACGCGTCGAGGACGATGCGCAGCCCGTTGGCCGCGAGGACGTTGAGCTTCTCCTCGCGCTCCTGCGACCGCGTGTCGAAGATCGTGGCGCGGTCATAGAAGCCGATGCCGTACTCGCCCTCGCGGTAGACCTTGTCGCTCATGCCGTTCGTGGTCCAGTTCACGGCGACGTGGCCCGGGGGCACGTCGATGTAGGCGCAGCCGGAGGCGAGCGCGAAGACGAGGGCCCACCAGGCGCGGTGATGAGTTGGAAACGGCGAGACGGTTGTCATGACTTGCCTCCTTGGTTGAACGTTGAATGTTGCGAGCGAAACGGATCTGAATCTAGAGAGCACCTGTGCCGAAGGTGACCTCGACCCCGGCTTGAACAGAGACGACCTGCAGGAGCGCTCCATTCACTGGCGCGAGCCAGTCGCGGGCCCCGACATCGATGGCCACGTGGTGGCCGAGGGGCAGGGCCACCCCCAGCCCGACGCCGGCCCCGGGGCCGACGGTCAGCATCCCCTGGCCGGCCACCGTTGGCGCGGCGGCGTCGACGAAGGACAGGCCGAAGGCCACCTCGACGTACGGCATCGGGAAGAGGAACGGAAACTCATAGCGTGCTCCCAGCGCGAGGATCTGCCACTGAGTGCCGTCGATGAGCGTCGGGCTGACGCCGAGATCCTGGTACTGGAGCGCGAGGGAGAGGCCGCTGTGCAGCTGGTAGCCCACCCGGGCCCCCAGCGCCACGTTCGCCTGGGACGAGCCCCCGTTCGTGGAGATCGGCAGCGCGGCCCCGATGTCCACGCCGAGCAGGAGGCCCTCGGACGGGCCGCCCGCGAGCCGGAAGCCGGCCGGCCCCGAGCCGGAGATCAGCCGGCCCTTCGCCAGGGAGGCGAGCAGGTCGGGCGCGGACAGGGTCAGCTCCTCGGCGCGCGCCGACGCGCTGAGCGCCAGGAGCGCGACCGCCGCGAGCACCGCCCGCCGAAGTCTTGCCGCAGGGTTTGAAGGACTCATCGAGAGCTCCGAGGCTGGGGTCTGGTTGGTCATTCGAAGGGGGGCGAGGCGTTGTGCCCCATGGAGTCCGGCAGGGACGACGTGATGCCGGTGGAGTCGCGGTTGCGCCCCTCCAGCGTCCAGTCGGCGGTGCGGTACTCCGCGTTGCAGTCCGATCGACACCAGCTGAGCTCCCGCTGGACCGAATCGGCCGAATCGTCGGGGTGGTCTGCCGCTTCCTTGGCCTCGTCCTCGCAAGTTCGGAGGCACGCCTTGTAGGACTGGGCCTCCTGGGGCTGCATGTCCGCGGCCGTGGTCACGCAGCCGGCCACGAGCGCGGTCAACGCCGCCAGGGACGAGGCCCGGAGGACCTTCCGGGTGCTCCAGGGCCGGCGGTCGAACAGAAAAGGCGAGTGGTCTTCGATGCGCATGGGGTGCCTCCTCGACACAACTCCTCGGACTTCGCCGGTCCTCGCCGCGCGCCGGAAGGTTTCCGACGCGCAGGGTGGCAGCGATCGTTGCCGGGAGGCGACGCTAGACGCGCAAGACGGGAGGGACGTCTCGGCGATCGTCGAAGTCTCGGGTGCCGGGGCTGCCGATCCGGCCTGCGGCCGCGGCGGTGCTCGGCGGCAGACGTAGGCACCTCGACGGCTCCTGCCAGCGGATGTCGAGCCCCTGCCAGACGGCCCGCGTGGTGCTGCCCCCCAGTTGATCCGGACGGGGCGGGGGACTCTCGTGATGAACGTGGTGGCGGCTCGCGGTGAGCTGCCGCTGAGACTCGTCCAGCCGCACGCGCAACACGTGCCCCTGCGCGGAGAGGAAGGAGCAACCAAGGAGCGTGCCGAGGAAGAGCCTGGTCATTTCGAGGGACCTACGAACGTTGTCCTCCCGTATTCATTTCACCTCCGCGGACGAACTTCAAACTCGAGCCGAACGCTCCACGGGGAAGCCCGGGGCTGGCGAGAAGATCGCCAAAGGCCCCGGCAGGAGCCATTGCGTCCCCTCTCGGCACACAAGGCGGTTGTCATTCCGAGCCAGGCGGCTTAGCATTGTCCCCGTGAAGATTTTCGGCTTCTTCTTGCTGGCCACCGCGTTTCTGTCCGTCCAGGCGCACGTCCTGCGCGGGCGACTCGAACGTCGGGCGGTGAAGATCTCGGCGGCCCACTTCGGGAGCCCGGTGAACGCGCCCGCGCCGTCGGATCGCGTCGGGCTTGGCACCACCCGGGCGTTGCCAGAGAGCCCGGGCTCTCAAGCGGTTGCTTCCGTGGTCGATTCGATCTTGCCGCTCCGGCCCACGCCGGGTTTCGCCGTCAGCAGTCTCTGGAAAGGTCTACCCGATCGCGTGTCTTCGGTGGCCATCCTTCGGCGCATCTAGACCTCCGCGGATGCGTCGCCCCGACTGCGCTCTGTCCCGCGGTGGCCCGCGGGGCATGGCTCCTGTGCAACTCCATAGAATCGTTTCCCGGGTCTTCGAAAGGCGCGGGGAGGAGAGATGACATGGCACCGAAAACGAGATTGAGGGTCGCCGCGCTGGGGGTCTTCGCCGCGGCGTGGCTTGGCGTTCTGACGCCCACCGCGCGGGCGCAGGTTGTCGTTGTCCGCCCCTGGGCGTACCGTCCTTGGGTGTATCGGCCCGTGATCGTGCCGCCCGTCGTACGGGTGGCCCCAGTGTATCCAGTCTATCGACCCTGGGGGTACGGTCCCAGGGTGTATCGCCCATGGGTCTATCGGCCCGGGGGCTACAGACGTTGGGACGATTGAAAGGCCTAGAGGAGGGATACATGTCCTACGCAGCGAAGGGATCGAAAGTGGTGCTGGCGGCGTTGCTGTTCGCGATGTCATGTCCGACGACCGTCACCCACACCACCACTTCGCGCACCTATCGGTGCGAGAAGGACGGAGGGTGCACGGTGGTCGTGAACGGCACCACCACTTACTACTCTCCCGGCGGCTACGTCCCCGTGGCCTGCGGCTACGGGGTCGTGGTGGTGGGGGGGTGCGGCTGCGGCGTGCTGCCGCCAGCGGTGGTCGCTGGCTGCGGCTGCGGGCCGGTCGTGGTCGCCGCCTGCGCCGGCTGCGGCTCCAGCTGCGGAAGCTGCGGCGGTTGTGGAAGCTGTGGGAGTGGCGGCTGAGTCGTCGAGAAGCATGAGATTCTAACCTGAGCCGCGCGCGCTGCGCGGTGGGGAGGTAACAGTGCTCGCGTCGTTTCTGACTGCAGTTCAATTGATGACGTTGTCCCAGGCCCGGAAGGACCCCTGCGGGGTCACGGCTGGCCACTCTGGCTACACGGTCCTGCTCGAGGAGAGCGGGCACTTCGTGCATTGCCGCGACGGCCGGACCACCGAGGAAGAGCCGGTGTCTCACGAGCGGGTGGTCCTGCAGCTGCCGCCCGAGGGGCCCGAACAGCCTTACCGGTACCAGCTGTTCGATCCCGCTCACCCCGAGGCGGGCTCGAAGAACCCGCTGCTCGCCCGCTCGCTCGCGGCCCTCGAGGCCTTCGAAGAGGCCCTGCACGATCTGATCAACGCGCCGGAGACGCTGGGGGAGACCCTCCAGCACCTCGAGGCAGCGGGGGAGCCCCCGGCGCCCTCCGCGGCCGCGAAGGAGCCGCGCGGTCAGGCGGTGCCGTCGCTGAACGTCACCGGCGGGCGCGAGAGCCCCGAGACCCTCGCCGCGCAGGCCGCCCAGGCGAAGTACCTGAGCTATGCCACGCCCGCCTTTGGCGACGCGGTGCACTTCCTGCGCCGCGACCACCACAAGATCGTGCGCGCCCTCGAGAAGGTCGATCAGGTCTGCGCGGCGTCGAGCGGGAGGGTCCGCGAGGGCGCCTTGCGCGATCGCACGGCGGCGCTCTGCGCGAAGAGGCCGGGCGCGACTCTTCTGGCGGAGCTCGCCAGCTTCCAGGGGATTCTCGAGACCTACGTGGAGGCCCGCGACGGCGCCCGCACGGCGGTGCTCGATCTCGCGCTGACGCCCAACTCGGCCGTCGAGCAGGATGCCGCGGCGCGCAAGGCTGCCCAGGCCCTCACCGTGGCGGCCACCCAGGCCCGAGCCCTCATGGCTTCGGCGCAGGACGCGGCCGCGAAGGTGGAGGCGGTGACGCGCGACGCCCGGTTCCTGAGCGCGGCGCTGGCCATTCCCGCAAACCCCAACGGGCCGCGCCTCCACCTGGGGCGCTTCTCGGCGAACGGCCTCTTCAGCGCCCCCGACGTCTACCAAGTTCATGTGCTCCGCCGTCCGTCGCGGCTGGTGCAGGCCGAGGAGCTGGCGGCCGAGGACCAGGCCACGGAAGAGAAGGCCTCCGAGCGCGAGGTCCTGACGGATCGCTTCCAGCCGGCCTCGCGCAACTACGTCGACATCGGCATCGCCGCGATGTACTCGGCCGGTCTGCCCGATCACCCCGGGTTCCCCGGACCGGCGGGTCACCAGGTGTTGACCCGCGAGCGCACCAGCGGCTTCAACGGCGGCATCCTGCTCGGGCTGGAGCCGTTGCAGTTCACCACCCTCGCCGATCCCTGGGCGCAGTTGCTCCACTTCCCCACGGTGATCATCCCCTTCACGGTCGACCCGACTCGCAACTTCTTCCTCGGCGCGGGCGTGGGGCTCTTCGACATCGCCTCCTTCGATGTCGGGGTGCACCTGGCCTTCACCCAGGTTCCGGTGGCGGGTGAGTTCTATGGGGAGACCTTCAGCAACTACCCCTTCGACCCAGCGCATCACGTCCAGTACGGCGGGCTGGCCGGCGGCTACTTCGTGAGCTTGAGCCTCGACGTGGTGGGGCTGACCCACTTCATCGTCGACCAGCTCACGCCGACCGTCCGGGACGTGCGGAGCAACGCGGCGCTCTCTTTGGCCGCCTCGAAATGAACGAAGCTCGCTCCAGCGTGGAGCTACGCCGGCGGCAGCGCCGGCGGGAGCGGGGGAGGGGGCGAGGCCGAGAGCGCTCGCAGGAAGGCGATCAGGTCGAGCTTCTCCCCCGCGGTCAGTCCGAGCGGGTGAAGTCGGTCGGACTGACCGGCTTCACCGAGGCCTCCGCGGTCGTAGTAGTCGACCACCTGGGCGAGCGTGCTGAAGCGGCCATCGTGCATGTAGGGGCCGGTGTCGACCAGCTCCCTCAGGGTCGGCGTCTTGAACGCGCCGCGATCCTCGAGGCGATGGGTGACGTTGAAGCGACCGAGCTCGGGGAAGTCCGCCTTGCCGCGGAGTCCGGGGGGGTAGAAGCGCCGCTGGGGATCCTCCTGGCCGATGCCGGTGACGTGGAAGCGCTCGTCGGTGAACAGCGGCGGCGGGTGACAGCCCGCGCAGCTGGCCTTGCCGAGGAAGAGCCCCAGGCCGCGCCGCTCGGCGTCGCTCAGTGCGCCGCGATCATAAGGGGAGTTTCCCGCGAGGAGCGTCCGGCAGTACGAGGCGAGGGCGGCGACGACCGACTCGAGATCGGGATCCCGGCCGAAGGCCCGGTGAAAGGCGTGACGGTAGCCCGGGATCTCGCGGAGCCTCGCCTCGACCGGGCGGGCCGCGCCCACGTTGACGAAGCGCAGAACGCCCGCCACGAGCTCCTCGAGCGAGCTGCCGGCCGCGCCGTCCCAGAACTCGTGCGTGCCGTAGGCTCGGTTCCAGACGGTCGGGACGTTGCGATGGAAGCCCTGGGTGACCTCGCGCCCCGCGTAGCCGTGATCGGCCGGGTGGCAGTCGACGCACGCGCTCCTCGGCTCGCTGGCGACGCGGCGGTCGTAATAGAGCATCCGGCCGAGCTCGATCTTCTCGAGGGTCAGGGGGTTGTTCGCCGGGGCGGTCACGGGCGGCAGGCCCCGCTGGGGCGGCGGGGTCCAGGGCGTCGCGCGCAGGTCTGGCTCGCAAGCGGTCAGACACAGCGCCAGCCCGAAGCCAAGACGCCGGGGAATCATCGCCAATTGAATAACACGGGCAGCTCCTCCGTTAACAACAGGAGAGCGTTCGCCGGTTCGGGAGCGCGTGGCTCGTGCGTGGAAGGTCGACAGACGGAGGCTCGTCCTCCAGGAGGTTCACCATGCACCGATTGATGGTCGTTTTGATTCCTGCTCTTTCCTTCACGGCCCTGGCGGAGTCCGCGCCGGCACCGGTCGAGGGCCAGGACGTGGTCCGCGAGGTCGCTCCGGTGCTGATCCAGTGGAGTGAAGCTCACGCCGCAGCCCACGCCGCGCTCGCCGATTGGGTGCGCGCCAACCCGGACGCCGCGCGTCAGATGTTCTGGTGGGATCGGCAGCACCCGCTCCGGGCCGCAGCCTTTCTGCGCTGGGGGATCGAGCACGTCAATCAGGCCCCCGCCGACGCCATCGATGCGTTCGCCGCGGCCCACGACGGCTGGCCGGCGATGAACCTGGTCCTCAAGCCGAACCGAGAGCGGTTCGGCTTGCTCGTCACCTGGGCGCGCGCGCACCCGGACGCGGTGCGGGAGCTGCTCGCCGCTCCGCGCGGGTTTGCCTGGCTGGGGTTCCACGACCTGCAAGATCTCTGGCGCTCGACCGCGGCCAGTCCGTCCAACCCGTCCAACCCGTAAGGAGAGCTGCCATGCGCGCGTTCGACATATCAAGCTGGGGTCGAACAACCACGAGGGCGTTGGGGCTCGCGGTCCTGAGCGCTGCGCTCGGGAGCTGCACGCCCACGGTCGTCGGGAGCAGATCTTACTACTGCGGGAATCAGCAAGGATGCACGGTCGCGGCCGGCGCCGTGGCCTACGGAGGGGTGGTCGCGGTGGCGTGCGGAGTTGGCATCGTGGCGGTTGGCTGCGGTGGCTACGCGTGCGGCACCTCCTGCGGCACGTCCTGCGGCGCTGTCGCGGTGAGCTGCGGCGCCGTCGCAGTGAGCTGTGGCGCGGCGAGCTGCGGCGCGCCCCCGCCCAGCTGCGGCGCGAGCTGCGGCAGCTCCTGCGGCAGCTCTTGCGGCAGCTCCTGCGGCGCGGGGTGAGCGTGCCCCGGCAACTCAGCCGGGGATTTCGCGGCGCTTGAAGGCCTGGGCCAGCGCTTCGCCGACTCGAAAGCTGTTGGCCATGATGGTCATCGTCGGGGGCACGCCGCCCGGATTGGGCATGAAGCTGCCGTCGACGACGTAGAGATTCTTGACCTCATGGCTGCGGCAGCTCCGGTCGAGCACCGAGGTGTCCGCGTCCGCGCCGAAGCGGCAGGTGCCATACTGGAGGATCATCGACTCCCCGAAGCCATAGGGGGACGTGGCCTCGTCGGGCTTCAGGGCCTGGAGGATCTCCATGCCGCGCTGGTGGAGCGCCTCGGCGGCGGCGACGTCGTGCGGATGGTGCGCGATGGTGATGCGGGCCGCCGGAATCCCCCACTTGTCTCGCACGTCGGGATCGATGCTGACGTGCATCCCGGGGTTGGGGAGGCTCTCGCAGAAGCTCTCGAACTGCAGGTTGAGCGAGCCCCGGATGCGCTCGCGCAGCCGGTTCTTGAGCTGCAGCCCGAAGGTCAGGTCTCCGGTGGGGCTCAGCGCCTGGACCTCCGCGCCGGCGATGGGGTTCACGTGCGAGAAGAGGAACGACAGCGTCCCGCCCTTGGGCACGCCGGGGGCGGGGTTGAAGTAGAAGTCCTGCACGCAGCGATGCACGAACGGAGCCCGGCTGGCGACCCAGGGCCGGGTGCTCGCGTGCTTCTCGATGTCGAAGCGGGCGTAGCCGTCGCGGTGGTTGGAGAAGGTCAGGTTCTTGCCGACCAGGCCAGAGCCGTTGGCGAGCCCCCGAGGGAAGAGCGAGCTCTTGGAGTTCAAGAGCAGCCGCGGCGACTCCACCGCGCTGCAGGAGACGACCACCGCCCGGCCGAGCGCGCGCTGGGAGCGACCCTCGGCGTCGAAGTAGAGGACCCCCTTCGCGAGGCCGGTCTTGCCGACCTCCACCTCGTAAGCCATGCAGGAGGGCCGGATCTCGCAGTGGCCGGTGGCCTCCGCGAGCGGCAGCACGCTCTCCGCCGTCGAGCCCTTGGCGCCCATCTCGCAGCCGTAGCTGCCGCAGAGTGCGCAGTAGCTGCAGGCCTCACGGCCGCCGACCGCGCGGGAGAGGATCGCGCGCGGGAGCGGGAACGCGTGGTACCCGAGGCCCGCGCACGCCCGATCGATCTCCTGCGAGATCGGGTGCTCGACGAGCGGAGGGAAGGGAAAGGGACCGCTGCGGGGCTCCTCGAAGGGGTTGACGCCGGCCTTGCCGGAGACGCCCACCACGTGCTCGACCCGATCGTAGTAAGGGGCGAGCTCCTGGTACGAGATCGGCCAGTCGGCGACGCTCGCCCCCTCGATGTCGCCGACCTCGCTGTGCAGGCGAAAGTCCTCGGGCTTCAGTCGCAGGAAGAAGCCGCTCATGTGGACCGTACCGCCGCCGACGCAGTTGGCGATCCAGCCCAGCGCGGTCCGGTGGGGCTTGCCCTCGCCATAGACCAGCACGTGAGGCTCGTCCTCCTCGTGCGGAGCGAAGAAGTCGCTGCGGCAGATGGCGAGCTCGTCGTGGATGAGCTGACTGCGCGCCAGCCTCGGCCCCTTCTCGAGCACCAGCACCGACGCGCCGGCCTTGGCGAGCTCGTAGGCGAGGGGGCCGCCGCCGGCCCCGCTGCCGACGACCACGACATCATAAACGCGTTCGTTGGGCATGAAGTTCGCTCGCGGGCTGGCCAGGGTATAGCGTGAGGGCTCGAGGGCAGCAATCAAACACCGCGTTGCCCGCGTCCAGCGCGTTGCGGTAGATTGGAACGACCGGGATGAGAGTTCGCATGCCAGCGAAGCGAGGCGCGCGCCGACCTCTGTCGCGTCGGGAGTTCGTGGTGGGCGCAGTCGCCGCGGGAGGCCTCCTCACCCTCGCGGGGTGTCATCGCAAGCACCGTACGCTGAGTCCGGGGAAGGACGCCGCGCTCTCCCCGGACGACCTCGCGCTGTGCGCCGCCGCCTGCGAGCGGATACTCCCCGCCGACCGCGACCCGGGGGCGGTGGAGCTCGGGGTGGTGGACTACATCGACCGCCGGCTCAAGCGGACCGGGCGCAGGGCGACGCAGGCGCGCCGGCGCTTCCGGGAGGGTCTGAACCTGCTCGCGAACTGGTCGATCGATCACCAGGGGGGCGACTTTCGTTCGCTGGCGCCGGAGGAGCAGGACGTCGCGCTGGCGTCGTTCGCGGCCGAGGGAGGGGAGCAAGGCTTTGCGTTCGTGAAGCAGCTGCTGCTGCTCACGCTGGAAGGAGCCTTCGCGGATCCGGTCTATGGTGGGAACCGCGATCGCGCGGGCTGGGCGCTGGTCGGCTTCGACGCGCCCTGTCCGAACCCACGCTGCCAGTGAGTCCTGACAGGGGGGTCTCCCCGCAGAAGAGTCTAGCCGCGCCTCACTTCGCCGCCGGCCCGGCTTGCAGGTGCATCCCCATCCCCATCATCGGGCAGGCCTCGCCGGCCCAGGCCTCCTGGCAAACCTTGGCGAGCTCTTGATGGCACTCGTGGGCCGGACGGTCGGCGCGCAGACAGCTCGCGACAGCCGCGTGGGCCTTGGCCATGATCCCGCGCTGCTCGGGCGAGAGCTCCGGCGCCTTGGCGCGCGCAGCGCCGCCGCGTCCACCCCCGGCCTGCTGCGCCCGCTGCAACATCTCCTGGCGGCACTCGCTGACGGGGCGCGTGGTGCGAAGACAGGCCGCCATCTGATCGTGGTTGTCGGCCATCGCGGCTCTGAGCTCCGGCGGCGGTCCCTGGCGCATCGGCGGCGGCATGGGCTCGGCGGCACGGGCGGCGCCGCCCCAGAGCGCGAGGGCGACGAGAGAGCTCCAGGCAAGATTCTTCACGGGCGATCTCCTCGATGGGTTCTCGCATGAGAGCCTGGGGCGTGAAGATCGATTCGCCAGGGCGCTCACTCGCCGCGCTGCGTCAGTGCGTCGAGGTCCTGGTCGAGGAGGTCCGCATAGGTGTCGTAGAGCGCCGGGGTGACGAGGGCGAGGCCATGGCCGCGGTTGAAGGCGTGGAGGCGCTTCACGCCGACCGCGCGGGCCCAGGCCTCGATGGCGTCCGCCGAGGCGATCCGATCGAAGCGACCGTAGAGGACCGCGACGCGTGGGGCGGGGAGGGCGAGCGGAGCGCCGGTGGCGTCGAGGGCATCGTAGAAGCGCCCCCACGCCGCCTCATCATAGCCCAGGTCAAGGAGCCGGGCGCGGACCTCGGCGAGCTCGGGGAGGTTCAGCACCTCGCGCCAGTGGAGGATGGGGATCAGGAGCGTCATGAACTCGAACGGCTGCTCCCAGGTGCTCTCCCGTAAAAGGAGCGAGGCCCCGAGCGAGCCGCCGAAGGCCCCGAGCTGGGTGACCCCCTGGGCGCGGAGCCAGCGGGTGAGGGTGCGCAGATCGGAGAGCCCCTGGGCGAACACGCCCAGATGGTCGGCGAAGGTCGTCGCCAGGACCGTGTCCCCGGACTCGGCCCCGCGCGGGGTGCGCTCCAGGTGGTAGGGCGGCACGTAGAGGACGACGTCGCAGCCGCGCTCGAGCGCGAGGTCGAGGAACCGGTCGATGAAGAGGAAGGCGACGTCGCTCACGAACTGCCCCGGCACCCAGAGGATCACCGGCCGCTCCCCGAGCGGCCCGAGCCGGTAGACGTAGGCGCGGGCCAGGTTCGTCTCGGGATGGGCGAGCTGGATCGCGCTCGGAAAGACCAGCGCCTCCTGGGTCAGCTTCGGCTCGTCGCGATCGAGCCGGTGCGCGGTGAGCGGGACGCGCGACATCCGAGGTTCACCCACCGGACGGGTCAGCGCCTCGAGCTCGGCCGCGTCGGCGAACGGGGGCGGGCCGCTCTCCAGCGGGACGGAGGCCGCGAGGGTCGCCATGTGGTGGAGGGCGCGCGAGTCGACAGCCCGATTGAGCGCCGCGCAGGCGGACGTGCCGCCCAGCGCGCCGAGGCCGCTCGCCGCGAGGATCGCGAGCGGGAGGCCCCCCGCGGATCCTCGCGCGCGAGCCCTCACCAGTTGCTCATCGCGCCCAGGTCATTGACCTTCGAGAATCCCACGGACTTCAAGAGGCGCGAGGCGCGCGCGCTGCGGTGGCCCGAGCGGCAATAGACCACGACCGACCGCTCCTTTTCGCCCAGCTCCCCGAGCCGGTCGGCCAGGTCATCCACGGGGACGTTGACCGCTGATGCCAGGTGACCAGCGGCGAACTCCTCCGGCGTGCGCACATCGATGAGGATCGCCCCCTCCGCCACGAGCGCGCGCGCGTCGGCCCCCGGAATGGAGCGGGCCCGGGCGAGCACCCCAAGCCCGGAGAGGATCGCGGGGGTCTCGGCTTGCTTTTCAACCATGCCAGTGAGAGCCGGGCGCAGGCCAAAGCGATTCACCCGAAGGCCGCCGGGCTCCGCCGCCGAGAGCTCCTGACTTGCGCCTTCGAATTGTGAGGCAAAGAGAGGCAGGCCTGGTTAGGTACGGGAACACATCCTTCGAGGAGGGTTCCCGTTGACCACGCACGAGCGTCATGGCGCCAAGCAGCCTCACCGTTTTGATCCCGCGATGGCGGGGGCCTTGGACGATCGGTCCCGCTTCGAGTATCTCCCTCCCGCCGAGCTCTTCGCGTTGCTCGACGCTCCCCCGGGCGCCACCGTCGTGGACTTCGGCACGGGTACGGGCGTCTACGCCATCGAGCTCGTCGCTGCGCGGCCGGACCTGCGGGTCGTCGCCTTCGATGAGCAGCAGGTGATGCTCGACCAGACGCGGGCCAAGCTCGGGACCCCCCCTCCGGAGAACCTGGAGCTGGTGCTGGCCGGGAGTCCGCGGGAGCGCTCGCTGGAGGGGGCCGCCGATCGCGTGCTGGCGCTGAACGTGTTGCACGAGCTGGGCGACGAGGCGCTGCAGGGGTTGCTGAAGCTGCTCAAGCCGTCCGGGATGGCGCTCTTCGTCGACTGGAGCGCCGCGGTCGAGCGGGGCGTGGGGCCGCCCACCGATCACGTGTACACGCCCGAGCAGGCGGTGGAGCGGCTGCGGAGGAGCGGGTTCGAGGCGCGGGGCCAGCGGCTGTTTCAGTACCACTATGCGATCTGGGGCCGGTGAGGCCGCTCGGCGAACCGTCAGCCTTCCGCGACCAGCGGGAACAGCTCCTGCTCGAGATACTCGGAGTGGTAGTGCAGCGCCCGGTAGCCGACGATCCGTTCCTGGACCTTGCCTCCGTGGAAGTAGAGCACGGTCGGCGTCCCGCGGATTCCCAGCCGGGCCACGAGCTTCGGGGCGTTGGCCACGTTCACCTCGGCGACCTTGAGCCGGCCGCGGTACTTGCGCGACAGATCCCTCACGACGGGCTCCAGCATCCGGCACGGCGCGCAGCCCTCTCCCCACGCATCCAGCAGCACCGGCAACTCGCTGCGGAGCACCTCCCGCTCGAAGTTTCGGTCCTCGATCCGGTGCACCTCCGCCGGCGCCGGCGCCTCGATCCTCAGCAGCTTGGTCAGCCAGCTCACGCGATGCCCTCGACGGTCATTGAACCCTGCGAATGATGAGAGCCAGAGCGCTCGCGGAGGGATTCGCGAATCGCTTTCGCGGCGCGTGGCTCAAACACGATCAAAAGGAGTGTGCCATGTGTGCTCGAGTCGTGTGTCAGAGGTGCAGCAAGCCAACGTGGGCGGGGTGTGGCGCCCATGTGGAGGTCGCCTTGGCCGGAGTGCCCCCCGAGGAGCGGTGCCGTTGCCGTGATCAGGCGGAGGCCCCGCGGCCGAAGACTGTCGATCGCAAGGCGGCCCGCTGAAGTCGCCCCGGCGCGGCCGCGGGCGGGGGCGGGGCCGGGGGGGCGGGGGGGGGCGGGGCCCGTCGGGCGCCCCGGGGGGCGCGCGGGGGGGGGGGGTTTGAGTCTTTGAATAGACCGGGGCGGCGAGCGTCAAGCCTCGCGTGACCACTCACAGTCCTCTCGCTCCGCAGCCCAGCGCTGTCCCGTCCCCCGCGCACCACCGGCGCTGCTCGACGCTCTGGGGGCTGGCCGTGATGGGCTCTCTGGTGTTCCAGTCGGTCGGCTGCTTTCGGGCCGTCGAGACGGCCGACGGCTTCGGGGATGCTGGGCTGCCGCTCGACCAGATCCTGGGAGAGGAGGCCGCGGCCTACTGCCAGTTCCTCCGGCGCTGCAGTCCTTCCGCGGCATACCTGGAGTCGAGCTGCGTGGCCCGGACCATCGCCAATGGCCAGCCCCTCGCCGACCAGGTCGCCGCGGACGTCGACGCCGGGTTGGTGCTCTACGACCCGGTGCAGGGCGAGGCGTGCGTCGCGGCGCTGGCGAACACGGACTGCGCCGATCTTGTGGCGACGGGGAGGCTGCGGAATCAAGCTTGCGCCGCCGGCCTCACGTTCGCCGCCTGGGACTGCGCCGACTCCGCCGCGGTGATGCCAGAGCTTGGCTCGAGCGGCCCCGCGCCGTGCGGCGCCATGTTCGCGGGGCAAGTCGCCGGCGGCGAGAGCTGCAGCCAGAGCGCGGAGTGCGCGTCGGCGATGTGCACCGGCCTCGCCCCCACCTGCAAAGGGACCTGCGTGGCGTGGGTCGAGGACGGCGGGGACTGCAGCGCGCAGGCGGCGTGCGACGTCTCGGGGGTCTGCCCCCCGATCGCGGGCATCTGCGATCGCAGTCAGTCGCTCGCCTGCGTGCCGTTCGCCGATGGCGGCGCCCGGTGCCTCTTCGTCCCCGGCGGTCCGGGGTACCCTTGCAGCGCGACCCTGCCATGCCAGGCCGGGCTCACCTGCGATCCCATGTTGTCGCTCTGCGTGGGCCCCGGGCCGGGGGCCCCCTGTGACGTCACGCTGGGGTGCCAGCCGGGGCTCCAGTGCGATTTGACCACGTCGGTCTGCGTGCCCCTCTCCGGAGTGGGGGTCCCGTGCGGCGGTGGCTGCGAGAGCGGCTCGTTCTGCGCGTCTTCGGGCACCTGCCAGCCGCTCGTTGGCGATGGCGGCGACTGTTGTGGCCTGACGGTGGTCGCGCAGTCGCCCTATCTCAGCGCGGAGTGCGCCGCCGGCCTCGTGTGCACCGGCTGCGCGATCGACCTTTCGCCGAACGGTGGGGTCAGCATCGCGGAGACGGGCCATTGCCTGCCGCCAGTCGATGTCGGCGGCAGCTGCGCGCCTCCGTTCGCGTCGCCTTCCGCCCGGGTGAACGTCACGGGCTGTCTGCCGGGCCTCGCCTGCGTCGGCGGAACCTGTAGCATCCCGACTTGCAACGCGACGGACGGTTGCTGCAAGGAAGCGGGAGACTGTCTGAGCGGCACCTGCGACGCGACCGGCCATTGCGGACCGGCCCCTGCCTGCCCGTCGAGGTGAGCGCCGCGCGCCCGCCGGCCCCGGCGCCTCCGCGAACCCCTTTGGGGGAGCGACGCTCTAACCGATTCAGCGACGCCACCCGTCGCCGAGGAGGTTTGTTTCCATGTGGATGAAGACCCTGAGCGCCGTCTCGATGTCGGCGCTCCTTGTTGCAGGCACCGCCCAAGCCCAGGTGCAATTCCAACCCTCGGCCGCCTTGCTCGAGCGGTTGAGTCTGGCCACGGCCAGCGCGGACCTCGTTCCCAGCGCCGCGCCCGAGCCGACCGCTTCCACCCACGGCACGACGCTCTTCGGGCTGCCGATGAACGAAGGGCCCATCGACCGCATCGCGCGGGGGGTGATCGCGGGGACGCTCATCGGCCTGGGCGCGTACGGCCTGGCGAGCGGCCACTTCAGCGGGGTGGCCAGCGGGGTGCTGCTGGCGGTCTCGGTGATCCCCGCGGCGACCGCGGCGGCGGGCTACTGTCCGCTCTATCAGCTGTTCGGTCTCGACTACTCGTTCTGAAAGAAAGGCGCGGGCGGCGCGGCGAACCAGCTGCCGCCACCGCCCGCACCGCGGGCCCGACTCAGTTGTCGATGCTCGTCTCCAGCTGCAGCTCGAACTCCATGCTGCGGATCCACGCCTCCAGCTGATCCTGGCCGTGGTTTCTGGCGATGCTGGTCGCCACGAACATGGGATCCGAGAGACAGGTGGGACACAGGCGAAGCAGAGAGACGTGCCGCTGGTGGGGTGGTTGCAACACCTGGCTGCGCCAGCAGTGCCAGCCAAGGTCGTGAAGATACGCCTCGATCGTGGTGCCCGGCGGTGACTCCCGCGTGGGCGCGACGGCGCCACACACGAGGCAGACGCCTTCGTGAAGCAAGCTTGCCCAGGTATCTAGAACGCTGGTTTGCATTGGCTACCTCCAAATATCGACGTGGGGGGGAAGTCGTCGGCCAGCCCGAGGCCCCTTTGCAGGGCTCCGAGGCCGACGGCGCGACGAGGGTCGATCGGGGGTCAGCGGTTAAATGCGCAGGATGCGGCGTTCGGCCGCCCGCCCGGCGCCGCCCCCCGCGGCGGGCGGCGCGACGTGTGGCGCGCCGTTGGACG
>VFSW01003497.1_pt1 | contig 23549 bp, 18 predicted proteins | sample 5358111 | NCBI WGS metagenome assembly VFSW01 (sample SAMN11554181, study PRJNA540505) | mine drainage metagenome | isolation source: sediment from site ElyBrook_90M | place: USA: Ely Copper Mine, Vershire, VT | collected 2017
CCGCCGCAGCCGGTCAGCCCGCCGCAGCCGGTCAGGCCGCCGCAGCCGGTCAGGCCGCCGCAGCCGGTCAGGCCGCCGCTGGCGCTACCGCTGGTGCTACCGCTGGGCAGCCCAGTCAACAGGATGCGAGTCAGTCGTCGCAAGTTAACCCTGCTGACGTAGCTCAGGTCACGGCAGCAAAAACGATTGCTGCTCAGAGTCAGAGCGCTGCAACTGGAGATGCTCCTAAACCGAATGCGAACCAGCAGCATTCACTCACACCAGAATACTGGGCTAAACTGAATGACTTGAAATGGGCTGCTGTTAAAGCTGCGCATGAAGCGGGAGAAGACCCCGCTAAAGTTTATGAGTCTCTTACTGCCATGCAGAATGCGCATTTTCAAGGGCAGGTACTTAAACAGGCCGCTACTGCGTATCAAGCATTTCAGAACGGCGACATGAAATCTGTCGAGCAGGCGATTAAGAACATCAACTATTACTTGCCGAATGGGCAGGATATTGATGTCAAGCGAGCGACTGCACAAGATGCTGCTAATGACAAAACTGGGCAGATTCAAGTCGGCGACTTGTTGCACGCCAACCCCTACTACAATATGTATGGGCACCAGGGCGAACCTCAGTACACTAAGATCGATCTTCCTTATCTGCAGCAGCTAGGAAGTGCCGCGCTCGATCCACGCACTGTGCAGGATGCGCAGCTTAAGTCTTACTCTGCGCAGCAAGAAGCCCGCAAAGGAATGGTGCAGGCGCAAGGCGCGTTGCTTACTGGACAAGGCAAACACGAAATCGGTCTTGCAGATTTGGAAAACGCAGACACTCGTCGTTTGGGCCTCAACACCGACTTGCAGCTTAAGGCCGCGCATGCTCGTTTGTATCTGTCTGATGCTGGCAGAGCGGATCGAGAGCCTGTCGATAGGAATTCAGGTCGTCCTATTATGCCCGTGGCGCAAGTACGCGCTCGTCAGAATGACGTTGCAAATTTTGTAGACAACGCGCGAGTCGGCGCTAAGCAGTACGAGTCTGATATTCGTCCTGACGGAAGTATTAACCCTGGAGCGGCAGCAGGCAAAGTAGTTCCTAACCCCAAGGCTGTTCCTACGTATCTACAGGGGTTTAACGAAGATCAGGCTGCGCGAGTTAAACAATACGGCGGTGACTTTGCGGCTGCTAACCCTGAGATGACCAAAGAAGAAGCTGCAGAGCTTGCTTCTAGGATTGTTCGTATGGAGAGTTTGCCCACTGGGTCTACTCACATTAATCCTAAGACCGGCAAACGGGAAATGGATTTGATAGTCAACGATCCAAAACAACCTGGCGTGGCGCATGTCTGGGTGGGCAATCGTTATCGTTCGTTCTATACTAGCCCCAATGTTGATACTAGTTCGCCAGGAGCGCTTCCTCTAAGCTCTGGCGGCGGTAGCAGCAGCGGCGGAGCGGATGAAAGCGAATCTGCTCCAGGCGCGCATACGGACGAAGTGAATAACGATTAACTATGCCGACACCTATCGATGTAGGCGATGCGAGTCCTTTACTTCAGCAAGGTCGTGATGATTCGCGAGATGTAAACTCAGCGGATTTAGATCATGTATCGCCTGCGTCTTTACCGGCGCTCCCTATTCCTGCCGCTAGTAAAGGCGTAGCTCGTTCGCGAGCAAGCTCGCCTATTCGTCCTCCCGATGATTCTGTTGCGGCTGCACCTGATCTGAAAGAAGCGCCGAATGCTGACTATGATCCGGAGATGGCTAATGCTCAGCCCGCTCCAGATGAAACGCCGCCTGCTCCGAAAGAAAAACCGGGTTTCTTTTCTAATCTTCCTTCCGAGTTCGGCAATGCGCTGGCGCGAGGCGTAGCGTCTGTAGCCCGCGCAGTGACGATGACTGGCGAGGGGCTTTCGGCATCTGCTAATGCGGAGGCTCAAAGCGCGGCCGGTCAAACTCCGGAAGGCGATTCAGAAGATATCAAGGCCGCTTCTGCCAAGGTAGTCAAAGCGGCGACTGACGTAGTTAACTATTTTAAGCCCGCACATCCCGAACAGTCCGGCCTCGGTTCTCAGGTCGTTGGAGATGTTGCCGGAATAATTCCCGCGCTATTCGCTGGCCCTGCTGGCGTCCCGCTTGTGACCGCTGGCGCTGCTTCTGATGCGTACAACGATGCTGTGGATAGCGGGCAAGACGCAAAGACTGCTGCGATATTGGCGACGATTGCCGCTGCTACTAATGCACTCGGAATGAAGATTCCGCTAAAGTCTCCGAACATTTGGAAGCGTATCGGCTCTTCGATTCTCGGGAACTCTGCTATCACGCTCGGTGCGCAGACTCTTACAAAAGAGATTTTGAATTCGAGCGGCTACAAAGAAGCCGCCGAAAAAATAGACCCGACTGACCCGCGTACAATTTTGTCTACACTAGTTACTGCGGTGTTGTTTGGACTTCATCGACAGGCGGGTGCGGATACTAAGACTGCCGACGAGAATGCTAAGAACGGCGTTCCTCCGGGTGCTCCCGCTCCTCCGTCTGCTGAAGCAGCAGCACCTCCTCCGCCACCGGCACCTCCTAGCCCCGATGCAGCCGCTGCCCCCGCGTCTACTCCGACTCCACCGCCGCCTCCCGCTCCTGCGGCCAAGGCTCCTGATACGCCAAGCGTAGAGCCGGCCGCCGCACTTCGCGCCCAAGTTCGTGATATGAACAATAAAGATACGCCGCGAGTCGGCGTACTTGTTCCCAAGGGCAATGAAGCTTCGCTCGCTGGTTCAAAAGACGCGAACGCACTGGCATTCACAGGAATACTCAATCAGGCTAGAACTCAAGGCCGAACTGTTCAGACCGAACAGGGCGAGTTGATTCTTAAAACTAAAAAGATTGCAGAAGTTACGAAAGCTCGATTGGCGAACGGCGAAGACCCGCAGGCCGTAATTGGATCGGTGACGGGCGCTGGAACTGGAAAGCCTGAAGGTCCTGCAGTTGTTGTTCAGGGAAAAGACGACACCGGAAACGTCACCAGCGAAACGATGGTGCCCCCCGCAGACGCCACGAGGGCGGCGCAGGATATTGAGGCTCAGGGCAAGACTGTATCCGTGACTACTCCCGAAGCGGCTGTGTCCGACCGTATCGCTGCTGTAAGCCAGGAACGTAACACCCCCACTCAGATCGGCATCATGACCGATCCGACTGGCAAGGAAGTAGCAGTACACGTCGAGCCAGGTGCTCCGGAAGGTAAGCTCCGTATTCGCAAACTAGACGAAGACGGCGAACCTACTAGCACGGTGTTTGACGTTGCCAAAGATCGTGTTAAGCTTGGCAAACCTACGGAAGACACTACGACGCCCAAGACTGTCGAAACCGCTCCTCCCCCAAATGCGGGCAAGGAAGCGGAGCAGCAGGCACCTTCCGGAGTAGCTAAAGAAGGAGTTAATACCGAAACCCTTGGGACTAAGACGCCCCCGCCCCCCGAAGGCGGTGTGTTAACGTCGAAGCCGGGGGCTTCTTCTGAAAGCGAAAATCAGGCAAAGACTGAAGCGGCCCCGCCTGCTGAAAAGTTGCCGGTAGCTGGTGCTCAGCCTAAAGAGGACACCGCTCAGTCTGCGCCTGAACCCGCTGCTCCCAAGGTCAAGGTTACAAACAAAAAGACCGGCGAGACTTCCGTTGTTGAAGCGGCCAAGTCTAAGGCAGCCGAACCTGCAACCGAAAAATCTATCCCGCAGCAACAGCCTAAGCCTAAAGCCAAGAAAATACAGACTCCGCTTGAGGCCCTTCCTGCTGCGCTTGAAGCGCACGAGAAACAAGAAGTCGTTCCGGCTGGGCGCAAAAATTTACCGCTAGGCGAACGGCAGGAAAACGCAGGTTTGTTCGCTCGTATTCTTAAAGCCGCTGCGGAGTCTGCACGCGGTAAGGCATCTCCGTCTGACATCGAACGCGCCACTAAAGCTGCGAAGGCTGCTGAAGCACTCAGCGAGTACGACAAAGAGAAGACCGCCAAAGGCTTCATGAACCATGTGAAGCTGAGTGCAATCGTTTCAGAGATGCACAAGGCGGCTCGCGTATTGCTAGGTGCTGCTAAGGAAGGCGACGAAGTGATCGTCAAGCCTGAAGAAGCCCATGCCGCGAACAAGCTTGCTCGTGACAGGGCACGAGTACTAAAAAAAGCTGGCATCGAAAACCCAGACGAAACTCCCGCACCCAAAGTTCGTCGTGTTCGTAAGACCGTTAAGGTAGAAGAAGCTGCGCCCAAAGAAGAATCTAAGCCGCAGAAGCAGACGGGCGTGCAGCTTGAACGCGAGACTAATCGGCTGCGCGATAGGTTTATCCATGCTGACGAGGAAGACTTGCCGCAGGCGCAAGCCGAACTTGAAAAGCATATCCGAGAAAATTATTCAGATATCTATACCCCTGACCAGCAGAGAGAGCTTTTGCACTTGCTCACTGAGCAGCGGCTAGAAGAAAACCCTCTCGCTGAACAGACTGGTCCCCGCAAGATGTCGGAGACCGTGGAGGATGAACCTCAGAACATCACTGAGAATCTTGACGCTAAAACCATCAAGACTCTTGGGCTGCGTACTGCTACTAAGCACGCGCTTAGTTTTGCCGTGAATAAACTTCAGGCAATTAAGCATGCCGTGTTTAACAACAAGATGGCTACGCAGTACCACAACCTCGCCGTTAATATGGCGAGGAACGGTCATTTTGCGGACCTAATAAACGCTCACAATTCTGGTAATGCGGTATCCACTCATGCAATGCTCGACAAGATGATTGCGAGTGCCGATGGCCCTGAGTTGAAAGCACTGCTAGAAAAAATTCGGTCTAAAACTCCGGACCTTCCTATTTATTCTGTATCTCAAATTAAAGATTTGCGCACCGGAGGAAACCTTCGTGGACCGGCTGCTAATGGTTTGTTTGATCCTAAAACGAACTCTATTCAAGTAGTGCCTGATAGACAGGTACCTGCTAATACTGTCAAGACTTTAGTCCATGAAATTGTTCATGCTGCTACGAGCTACGAAATCAAGAAAAACCCCACTGGGTACTTAGCTACTGCCCTTGAGAATGCTCGTCTTATTTTAGTTAAGCGACTCGCCTCTATGCACGGCGAGCAGAACATTATCGACCACTTTAATTTTTTCAACGGTAATGGCGAACGACCAGCAAATTTTGATAGGTCTTTATACGGAATAGCTAACACTCAAGAAATGCTTGCTGAGTTGCACTCTAATCCTGAGTTCATAGAAAAAATAGCTGACTCAGAGATGTTTGCTAACAAAGGCGAAAACTTCGAAGACATACTGTCTGGCGGAAAGAAAACTCTACTTCACAGAATTTTCGGAGCTATAGGACGACTCTTTGGAGTAAGCGATCCTAAACTGCTTCAACATATCGCTGGGCTCGGCGAAAAAGTTATGGACGTGCAGGCCCGTAAGTCTGCACCTGGAGAGCAGTTCGCCAAGCTGGCGGGCAAGAGTTCCCAGGATTTTGCAAGCGAACTTGCCGTAGCTATGCGACGAGAGTTCGGAGCTAACCCGCTCGAAATAAATAGGGCGATGCCGTCGCTAGAAGCGGTTGCAAAAGAACCTCCGCCGTTGCGCGGAGTAGAAGATCAAGTAATGAGGTCTTTTGCCGACGACGAAACTGCGCGTGAGCCCATTACCGTAGCCCGCCTATTCAAGCAAGCCGCTGGCTCTGGCATTGTAGATGGCGTGCGTGCTATCAAGGCATCGTTGAAGACTGTTCCACAATTGTTCAGGGATTATCGCCGCGACTTTGGAAACCGAAACGATCCTGCTAATCCGCTTAACCGTATGCAGGATATCGAACGTCAGAAAGCTGCACTCATGCACGACATGGGCGAGCACGCCAGAGACGTAGGGCGGCGTTGGATGCGCGTCAATGACCGAGACAATGTAACTATTGGAACCATGGTCCAAGACTGGACTATGAATAAGATTGATCCCCGTAAAGAGTTCGCCGCTCAGCCCGCTCAGGTTCGCGATGATCCGCAGGGACGCGCTAAGTACGAAGACTTCTTGTCCAAGTGGAAGCAACTCAAGGACGAGAATCCGGAGGCCGCGAGCATAGTAAATGATGTATTCGACGCCAACCGAAAACTACTCCTCGCCGAGCGTCGCGCAAACATCGATAGCGCCCTGGAAGCTTTCACCGATAAACCCGTAAGCGATGGTCAGCGCGCCGCGCTCTATGCTGCGCGTGCTCCAGAACAGTTTGATGAAATGGTGGGTCCTGGCAAGTTGATTGATATCGGGGACAACAACGATAAGCTCCGTGGCGCTCTTAAAGACTTTGCAGGCAAGACTGAATTGGAAGGTCCATATGCTCATCTCGGGCGGTTTGGAGATTACGTTGTTTCCGCTAAGTCAGAAGGAACTAAGACTGGCTTCCGTACTAAGGAAGACGCGGACGCATTTGCTGCGCGAGTGAATAGTTTATCGCCCGGCAGCAAGGCCACTTATCAGTTCCGTGGCGGCGACCATCAAGTTGACTACAAGGCTCAGTACATTAGTTTTCATGAGACTCGCAATCAGGCAGAAGAAGAACATGCGCGCATGGAGAAACAAGGGTATGACCTAGAAAGAATTACCCGTAAATCCATGAGCAGTCAGGCTACTCCGTTGTCACAGGGCGCTCGTGATCTGAGCGCAGCCGTGGAAGCTAAGCTGAAGCGTATGGGCGCTCACGAAGAAGGCGAGGCCAATAACCCGCTGCTAGGCGCACTTCGATCTGCGATGCTTCACCTGTCTGCGGCTCGATCCGCCCATGCTGCTTCACAGCTTGCCCGTAAAAACTTCGCTGGCGTGAAGCCCGAGGAGATGCGAAGGGCGTTCGCTAACCATACTGAGTCTACGATCTGGCACACCGCACAGTTACGTACTACGTTCAAGCAAGCGAGTGCGCTGGCCGAACTTCGAAACATGGCGCGTACTTCTAACGGTGCTTCTCAGGAGACTATGTACCGCCGTGGCGAGATGGTGGATGCGCTGAACCGCCATATGCAGGATGAAGTTCAGAACTACGGACACAAGAGTCCTCTTAATGCCGCGATGGCTCGACTGGGATTTATGTCGTACCTGGGTTCGACCAGCCATGCGTTTATCTGGATGACTCAGAACTACACGACTGGTATGCCTACAGCGGGCGCTCGATGGGGGTATGGAAAAGCCATCTCGACTTTCCAGGCTGCTATGAACACGGTACTCGGGCCTGCTATGCGGGACGCGGTGCATCAGGCTTTCGAGAAGGGGGGTGCTGCTAGAGAAGCCAACGAGGCAATGCTCAGCGTACTTTCCAAACATGACCGTTGGAGCAAGTGGCTACCGCAGATTAAGCAGATGATCAGGGAAGGTACGCTCGGCCATGGCTACGGCAACGAGCTACATGAGATGGCGCAGTCCACTGGCACTGGCGCTAAACTAATCAACAGAACTTTTGATTTTGCTCGCTTGCTGCCTTCGATGGCGGACAGCTTTAATCGAGTGAGCACTGCGCTGACTGCGCTTGAGATGACGGGCGGGGATATCCGAAAGGCGGCGGACTTCGTCGATGAGATTCACGCGGACTATTCCGCTCAGGCTAAGCCTCTGGCGTTCAAAAAGATCGGCCGCGTACCTGGCATGAACACGTTGACTATGTTCAAGACCTACACGCAGTCGATGATTCATTTGTTCTACGGTAACTTGAAGAATGCTATGGTCGGTGGTGGGGAATCGGGAAGGTGGGAGTCGGCTAAGATTGCAGCAGGTATGGTTGTTGCCAACACTCTATTCGCTGGTGTTTACGGCGGCGCGGCTATCGAACCTTTGAAGTTGCTTATCTATGGGTACCATAAGGTATTCGATAAGGAAGGCGAAGTATTCGATCTTAAGAACGCGATTCATAACTGGCTGGTTGAGAACATGGGGAAGACGGCTGGCGACGCTGCTGCTGGGGGCTTGCCTCATCTTGCTGGTTTTGATTTGTCCAGTCGTATGGGCCTTACGGATTTGTTTTTCCACGATCCGCCCGATCTTTTTACTTCTGATAAGTCGCATTGGAACGACTTGGCTGGAGCGTTATCTGGTCCGATGTTTAATTTCTTGGCGGACAGGACTACGCAATTCAGTGCGCATATGCAGAAGGGCGAAGCGTTTCAGGCGATCAGTTCACTGATACCTGTTAAGCAGTATCAGGATGCTGTAGAGGCTTATCAGTACGCTACTACTGGAAAGATGAATTCTCTTGGCGGGCAGATGACTAAGCCTTCGGCCCTCGACGCTACGTATAAGTTTTTGGGACTCAAGCCTTCGTCTGTAGCCGAAGCACAAGAAGCAGTCGGCACTCAGATAAACTATAACTCTCAGGTCCGAGCAGCGAAGAGCGCGATTATCAAAGCATACGTGTCTGCCGCAACTAAGGGGGATATGTTGAAGGCGCAAGGGCGTATGAACGAGTTCAACAAACTGCATCCGGCCGAGGCAATCAAAGGACGTGACATACGTTCGATGATGAAAGGCAAAGAACTAGAGCAGTCTAATGCTCCCGGTAAGGACGAGACGCTGAACAAGATGCTGAGCTATACAAGGAAGTAGTAGCTCAGCGTCTTAGTTCTTCTCGTATCTCATCGGCTGAACAGTTAGCCCAATACTCTTGATTAGTCTCCGCCCAGATGCGGAGCTTACCGTTACCTGACCTAATCTCTCTAACTACTTTAGCGTCAGGGAACGCTCGCTTTACGAAGCCGCGAACGTGCATGCCTGGGTAAGTCTTACCTGTTTCTGTCTGAAGCCACTGTGCAATCTCTTCGCAGGTAAAGACCTTCTTACTGAACGGGCCGTCTTTGTCTCGCTTCGCTTCGATCATTAACTGGACTTCGTTGACCTGTGACTTTTCGATCATAGTCAACTTGGACGAAGTTAGCGGCGGCGCGTCCTTGGGGTTCCAGTTGCCGAGCGGGATCGAGTTAAAGATATACCGTAAAACCCCCGGCCCGCGCGGCCCGCTCAGCCATGTATGGAAATTCCTGAAGTACAGCTTTCGCTGCTCGGGGGTCATGGGCCTTGTCGGATTCAAATAGTAGATGCCCCATCGGCGCTCATCATTGGACGGCAATGTCATCGCGTCTTCGTAGTTGCTGGTTGCTGTGATGAATATGCGGTTAGGGATGTTGTACGGCTTAAGGCCCTTGGGATGAATCTCTACGTTCGATCCTGTGACTAAGTTTTTAAGTGAGTTCGCGGTGTCATCGCTATCCCACTTACCGTTGATGTGAACCTCGTCGAAGTGTAGGAAGTGCTTGCCAGATATGTAATCGGAGAACGAACCGCGAAGGACTTTGTTCGATACCATCTGGCTATTTGCGTCGCCGCATATAGCACGCGGGATGTCGTACATCACCGTAGTCTTGCCAGTTCCGAATTCCCTGGAGATCATCAACGGGGCGCTGGTGATCTTGATGGCCGGGCGCTGCACGACATGCGCGTAGAACTTGAGCAAGTACTCACCGAACGCTTTGTCTTCTGGTCGAGGGAACACATAGTCCCATAAGTCAGCGAACATAGCGGCTTCTTGCGGCGTCGGCGCTATCATCGCTGGCGGGTCTGTGTAAAGATTCACGTAGCTATTATTGTTCTCAGTGAACAGTCGCGGCTGCCCAGGCCAAAACCCTTGGCTGTTGACGACGTTGACGACGCCGTACCGGCGCATAAGCTGCGTCGCGTTGATCGGGACGCCGTTAGAATTCAGCGGCATGAAGCGCGTGAGCATGTCATCGATGCTGGTCTTGCCCATCACTTTCCGTTCGGTTAACGAGAAGTACAGGCCCTCTTGATCCATGATCATCACGAACTCGTTAGCGAGCCAGTGAACCGCATCGTTGTGTTCTAAGCGGGCTTTACCGCCCGCTAGTACTGCGTGCTGACACGCAATTAGCAGCGGACTTACTTTGGTCTGAGTAAGTACTTGCGGAGAAGTGTCTTCTTCGTCCGGTTCGGTAGGAGCAATCGGCGGTAGTGTCGCTACTTGTTCTGCAAAGGATTGTTCAAAGGAAGCTCCAGTTGCAGGGGCTCCGCCAATGGGGACCTGTGGGGGCTGGTTCCAGCCGCCGTCCCTAGCAAGCTTGACCAGGGTTCCGATTCCAATTCCGCCGCCCGGCTCGAAGGACATCCAAGTGGCATAACAGTCTTCTTCTGAGATGTATCCGGGCTGGTTGCTGGACCAGTCGTGGAAGATTTCGAATGATTCATGAGACTTGTTCCCCCAATCTTGAATAGCGCACAGCACCGTTATCCACAGATCACGGCTACCATACTGCGGCAAGTTAACATAATTGAGCATGTCGCGGACTTGCTCGGCCGTCCACTCTTCATGCTGCTTCTTGGTTACAAGATCATCATTAGATGAAAGTAATTTTAGTCTAAGTGCCGCACCTGACAGCGCAGTCGCTGCGTGAAGCTGCTTGGCTAGGTCTTCCAGCCTGTACGTAGTGCCCGTATCCGTCATGACAGAACACGGCAGCGGCACGTCACCTTTGCGATTGAGCGATCCAGGGGCGCGCAGGACACGCGCAACGTCGCTGGTGCTGCTAGGATCGGCTCGGAAGCCCAGCTCGGCGCACTTGGCTTTGAGGGCTGCAGCTATGGGCTTCCACTCCTCGACGGGGACATCGTGATCAAGTACCCAATAAACATGCACGCCACGCCCAGAATTTATATATAAGCTAGGTCTCGGTAGTCCAGTTGCCTTGACAAAGGTTGCGAGTTCGCGGACAGCGACATCGGTACCCCCAAAATCTTTGCCATCAAGGTCTAGCCAAAGAGCACGCTTGGCTATAGGATTCTTACGGTTCGCACCCGCATAAGACCCCACCGCAAAAAACACATTGAGCGGAAGCATTGAGAGACGTTGCACTTCTCGCCACACGTCTTCGTGCGTCTTCAATCCGTTCCAGTGGCGTTGTTCAATCAACTTTTTGTCCGGTCCCGTAGTCCCCGTCAATAATGTAAATGGCCCCTGGGACGGCAACACGCGCTTAAAAAATTCCAGGCTCATGCGTTTCTCTTTAAGTAATCGACAGCCTTAGTTAGACTCTTTAAGTCGTCGCCCAGTAAACCTATACCGGGATTACAACGCCCGCATAACCACCCGCGAAACAGTCCCGTCTTATGATCATGATCTTCATGACCCTTCCTATTGAGTGGCCTCTCGCAGCACTCACACTTTTTTGGCTGTGACCTAGTAGGCGGCTCTATTTGGCCGCGGGCTTTTCTTTTCCGACGTTTGAATTTTTCGGGGTCGTTTTGCCTTTGAGATTTAATTTTGGCGCGTCGTATATCGCGATACTTTTTATACGCTTTGAGGCACGCTGCTCTGTTGTACTCAGGGTTTAAGACGCGCCATTTGCGAGACGCCAGTTTGGCGCACTCGACACAGTTATGAGTCGCAGTGATTCTTTCGGAATCATGTCCGCGCCTACACGGAACTCCTGTGTAATAACGGCGTAGACCCCCAGCCTGTGGGTGGCTGCGGGTGACGACGATTAGCGTCACAACTGAGCCCCCCCACTGAACGCGCGCAGCCCAGCGATGATGCTTACGATGTCCGCATCAAGCTGCCCCATAGGGGGCGCAGCGGGCTCGACGGCCTCGACGGGCGCGGTCGGTACCGCGACAGGCGGGGTCGCCTTACGACGCTGCTTAGCGGGCGCAGGAGCAGGTTCCTGCGCTGCCGTCGCGAACGGGTTAGGCGTAGGTGCAGCGGGTGGAGCGAACGCTGCAGCGGGCGGCGGTGCCACGGCTACGCCGGGGTTGAACGGTTGCACAACCGCGCCGTGCATGCCGGGGGGCGGCGCGGGCGGCACGAACGACGGGGCCAGCACAGTAGGAGCCGAGGCCGCAGGCGTGATAAAGCCGGCAGTCGCTTGAACGGGCGCAGTCGGCGGGGCCGTCGCCTGGATCGGCGCGGGGCCGACCGGGACACTGGGCTCCTGCTCGAACGCGCCAGCCTGGGGGGCCTGGGGCGGCGTATCGGTCACGATGTCGTTGTCTGCCAGCACAGCAGCGGTACCGTCACTGTTGTACAACTCCAGTACGACTTCGGCTTCGTCGTCCGTCAGCGGGCGGATCGCGTTGAAGATCGGCTTCGGATGAGACACGTTCAGGTCGAACGAGAACCGCACAGCGACAGCGTTGTACGGGTATCCGCGAGCCTTCATCGCGTCGGCCAGCTTTGACAGATCGCCAAGCGCGCTCGGCGGGCAGCGGAACAGCATCGGACCACCGAGAGATTCGTTGCGAAGGTCTGCGAGCGGCACGACAGCCAGCTTCTTCGTGTCCCTGCAAGCCTTCTGCTTAACGCCGTTATCGCCGATCAGCGAGCCGAACTGGTTCATCGGGCAGAGAGTGCAGTTGGAATGAATAGGCGTCTTAACAGCAGCGCTCGGAACCTTGCCATCAAGACTGTAACAGTCAGGGGGAGCGTTGCTACCCTCGACATATTTGCCACGGTAGTACTGCTTGTTGAGGAATCCGTTCGCCTTGATGATGACGAGTTCCAGCGAAGCGACCGGCTCCATGCGGCCCGTCTGGTTATTCATCGCCTGGATAACCGTGTCATTCTTCTTGTACTTAACATGCCACCGACCGCCCTTGATGGACAGGATCGCGTAGCTTGAACGGATGCCCTCGCCAAGACTGTTATCGATACCGGCTGCAACGAGTGCGCGGGCCGGGCCAGAACCCCCTACGGGCTCATGCTGAAACAAAGTAACCTGCTGCTGGTTATTGGACATAATCGCCTCTGTGATGGAAATAGTTACGACTTACGAATGTGCGCGCTTGTCTCGGAGGAAACCTTGAGACCGGGGGGCACTTCGTTATGGGACTCGATGAAGTCTTGGACGACAGATTTGCTGACTCGCTTTTCCAAGACAGACCACGCTTCGTTCGCTTTGATCCACTCAAGTGTAGCGTCCCAGTCTTGCACCGATATGCTGGTATCGGTTTGAAGGAACGCTATTCCACTCGGGCCTTTGAAGTTTGTCAACCCCTGGGCCTGCATTTGCTGCTGGACCCATACAAGGCATTTCTGCATCTGGTCGTTGATCGGTGCGAGTTCTTCTTTGTGACGCTTAGTGATCTCGTCCTTCTTCGTACGAAGCTGAAGATAGGCAGCGAGAACTTGATCGACAGTCATGATTGCTCCTAGTGATATAAAAGGTGTGGGATCACGTCCGTGAGGAGGAGCCCGAAGGCGACACGTCGCTCCCACTGCCGGGGTTTACTCTACGCCCACTAACCGGCTGACGGCGTCCGAGGCATCCTGATGTCAGGCCCGCTCGGCTCGGGGAATCAACCTTCGAATAATTCAAGCAGCGCTCCTTGCATCGCTGCCTTTTTGCGTAGCCTCGTATATACCTGAGTCTCCGCTTTGGTGCTAGTTAAGTTGATGATATGTGTGTTCTGTGTTTGCCCGCTTCTGGTAATACGGGCATTCGCTTGCTCGTATATTTCGAGACTGGTAGTCGGCGTCGCCCAGATAATCATGGAGCCAGCAGTCAGAGTCAGACCGTGCGCCATTGTCTGTGGGTGAGCTACGATGACGCGCGGAGTCGAACCTTTTTGGAAACCAGAGAATATCTGATCCCGCTCCGTCTTAGGGACTTCACCGTGTATTTTCCCTACTGAGTAGCGCTTGCCTAACACTGCTGCCAGCATGTCCACCATGTACCTGAACGATGCGAAGACGATTACTTTGCCGGTAGTCCCCTCGATAAGTTCGAAGATAGTCTTGAACCTATCGACGCCGCCGATGTAATGCCCGCTGCCGTTCTCGTCATACCCAAACCCCGCGCTGATCTGCAAAAGCTTGGACAGCTTCACACCCTCGTTAGCTGCGGTGATCTCGTGATTGCGTACTTCGGTCGCGAGCTTGTCGAGCATTTCTTTGTAAGCTTTCTGGGCAACCGGGTCGAGTTGTACTGAGAGAGTCGTGTACGTCGTAGGCGGCAAGTCGAAACACTGCTCTCGCGTGAATCGCACGGCAGGCTGTAATACTTCATGAACGATGTCGTTAGCTTCCGGCCGCTCGATCCACTTGAACGTGCCGATCTGCCGCATAGTTCTATCTTTGAACGCTTTGAAGCTATAGCCAACAGTGTGTGGAGTAAGCAGTCTAGCTTGACCAAACGCATCCGTAGGGGCGTTGGGCGTAGGGGAGCCTGTAAGTCCCCAGCTATACTTCGAACGCTTGACCAGAGGTTCGAGAGCCTTGAACCTTTTTGATCTGGAATTTCTGTAGCTAGCAACTTCGTCAATGATGATAGTGTCGATGTCAGGACGCGCCCACAACTCTTCGTGGATAACTTCAACCCCATCATGGTTGATGATAAAGACATCAGCATCGCTCGCGAGGAGTTTAAGTCTTCGCTTTTTGTCACCGTGTAACACCACCGCTTTTAGATGAGGAAAGACTTCGAAAATTTCGTTATCCCAAACTGTAGTCAGGGTAGAAAGAGGCGCGACGACGAGCAGCTTTTTGACCAAACCTACCGAGCGGAGATAGTCATAAGACCACATCGCTGCCCGCGTCTTGCCAACACCCATCTCCGATAGAATATACGCTCGCGTGTTTATCGTACACAAGTCCACTGTCGCTTCCTGAGAAGCAAACGGTGGCCTTCCTGCACGCATGTGATCGTAATACGTCAGGGCCGGACTCTGCACTGACAGCCCGAGATTACGTAGCAGCTTCACCGTGTCTACCGTATGAGGCACAGCTAGCCACCACGCACCCTCATGCTCAAACCGTTGTGCAGCGGGCGGGCGCACTATGGCCTCCACGTCCGCTCGATAAGGCAAAACAATCTGACGACTATCGGGATGGATACCTATCACTTTTCTTTAGCCTCGGTTTTTGCCTTAGCTTGCCCCTTTAGTATGGCAGCATTCACTGCTTCCATAGAACGCTTAGTGGCATTCAGTATTTGTTGGGGAGTGATTTCGCCGTCCTTGATACATGCCGTAAGTAATTCAAGATCACAGTTGATCTCGAAAATAATCCTAGGCTTGACTTTATCATCCGTGTAAACAGTGGATCGCATCAGACTACACTGCCGGGGGGCATTGTGCCGTTAGCCATAGCTTCTTGGATGTATTTTTCCATAACGCTTTTATGAGTAGATTGGATGTATTTTTCCATAACGCTTTTATGAGTAGATTGGAGTAGTCCTATTTCCGCGACGCCAGGAGGCGGAGTATTAACTGCTTGAATTAGCTTGCTCCTGTGGTCCCATAAACTTTCTCGGGGCGCTTTCTTTTGAAGAGCTTCAATAGCGGATGTGATTCGCGACTGAACACTATTCAACTTCGTAAGAGCCTCGGTGTATTTCTGCCTAGCTTCTTCACATGCTTTTTCAAGATCAGGAAGTTCGGCAATGAGTGCAGCGACAGAGATTGGATCGTGGGCCTGTGCGGAGGCTGGCGTCCTCTCTTTACCTGTGTTCATTGCCGACCTCCACGAATGAGCTTTCGCATTTGGATGACTGCGCGGGCTTGAGTGACCGCATCATCGACTGGGTTGTGTGCCACATAGTTGTACTGCGCCCAGAGTTCTTTGTCGAAGCCAAGAGCAATCGTTTCAGATTCCAGAGTGCGGTATGCTCGTGGAGCGCGGTAGTGAACAGGGAATTCCCCAGCCTTACCGCCGAGCCGACGCCACCATTCTTCAAGGATTACATGATCGAAGTGAGGGTCTTTGGACCACACTTCAGATACGTTGTACTTAGCGAAGAGCGTCTTGAGTTCAAACGCTGCAGTAAGATCAGAGTACTGCCCGTTAAAAGAAAACTGGCGGGCGGAGTCTGACTGAGAGGCCCACCAGAATATAGTCTTGGCGTCCATATGGCCGTGGACATGACGCGGGTCGAGTGCCCATCCGTTTGAATCGATCACCTTCTCGTCGTCAAAAATAGCAGCGCCAATAGAAATAATAGCAGCGTCATAGCGGGTAGACAGAGTCTCCAAATCGATCATCGCATTAATCATTTGCTTCCTTTGAAGACAGCCATGAGGCTGCCGACTGTGATACGAATCCAGGTACGGGGTGCAGCAGCCACCCCGATAACTGAGCCATGTCGTTTCCGACAGCACTGTCAATCAGAAACAGCGCGCCGCCGCTGGCGATTACTTGCCGCATAGTCCTGGTCTGACGAGGCGTGGGCTTCTTGCCTGCTGTCTTAGTTTCAATCGCGCAGTATATTCCGCGATGACATACATGGTAATCGAGAGCGGGCTCGCCCATTCCGTTCATAACAGGCTTATGCTTGTACGCGCTTGCGTCCTTTAAGAGACGGTCTACCGCGCTTTTTACCTTTCCTTCGGGCGTCACTTTTTACTACCTCGGGCTCATCCAGAATCGTATGCTGGTGAGGACTATAGTCCTTGAACAGTTCTTGGAGATGCGCCGTAATTTCTCTGCCTTGATTGTCGATCCAATCGGGCAGGAGTTCCTGCGCGGGCGGACGATCATCGGTAAGCTTACCGCTGGCATAAGCGTCTGCGATAATTCCGGAGCACGCAATTATACTAGCAATATGCGGCACGCGGGTTTCTTTATCCGCCCACTCCCCGTTCTGCAGCTTAGCCAGATGTCGATAGATTGCATCCAGATAGATAGACATCCGTACACCAGCGACACGCCAGTTGTACTTACCGTACTTCAAAGCTCCCTCTGTGAATCCGAGCGCAGCATAGGTGCTCACAATCGAAGGCACCAGATGCAAAGCCAGTTTCTTGGAACCGATAGCGTCCTTTGGATTCGTCGGTTTTGTATCGATCATTTATCTTCCTTTGCTGTGAAAAATCTTAACCCATTGAAATAACGTCGCAGTATGTAGCTGCGAACTAACGAAACTACTGTGAACACGCAGCCCATCGAGAATGCTTGACCGCCTGAAATGTGAAATCCGTACCACGGCAGTACGATCATGTTCATCATCCAGTTGATCGAAAACCCTACGACAATATTTGCCCATGCTTCTATGAGTGAGCCGACTCTAGTCTGCATTAACTGAGTCTCCACTTGCCGTTGATGATCATGATTAGCTGGCGCTTGCCGTCTTCATGTAGCAAACAATGCGCGTTGAGCCACGACGAAGGTCCGCTGTTGTACTCAAGTCTGAGCCTTGTACTGGTACCGACCTGGTAACACCCCTCGTTGATCTCAGGGCTATGGCTGTGCCCAATGATCGACTTCACACCAATGCGACGTAGGTTACGAGCCGATCCACGCGCTCCGTTAGGTCCACGGTCTCCGTGCATGCCAAGCTCTACGCCAGCGATCTTAAGAGAATCGTTTGGGCCAAGGCATGTGAATCTCGATGAGCGTAAAGTTTTGTCAAACCATATGCGAAAGGGGCTTGGCGTACGAGTTCCTCCACCATTCATGAACGTGCCACGAACCATAGCGAGAGCAGTGGTCAAATAGAACTCGGCGTTAACAGGGTCAGTTCGCCAATCATTAGCCGTGATCCATCTACGCAGAAAGTCATCATGATTCGAAGCAACCACAATGGACGACGCATTATCCGGAGTCTTCTTGCGGACATGCTCGATAGCGCGTTCGACTTCGTTCTTTACGTTGTCCAGTCCATATAGCCGCTTAGCGTAAGCGTTGAATGGGTTGCCGTTATGGTGTGGGTTGATGCTGTACCCATCTAACAAATCATGCCATACCAGACGACGCGGCTGAAGATGAGCGACCATCTGATCGGTCGCGGCTGACACGGCAGGGTCGATGAAATCAACATGCGTATCTCCCATCACGAGAGCCGCAGGGCGGGGCGCTTTCCTCACGAAGCCGGGCGCAAATAATATATCTAGGTCAATAAAAGTTCCTGATACCTTATCGTAGTTCACATGCCTTAGATGGAAAATATGTCCATCTATCTCGACGATCACTGCGGCGAGGGCATGATGAAACTCGCCTTTCTTTCCCGCCTTACTATCAGTATAGTTCGGCACAGTGCATGCGCCAGTAGTCGTGATGATCTTAGCCATCTTGTTAGATGGAGTAGCGATAGACCGTAGCTGCAGCTTGGTATGTCCAATGATTGCAGACTCTTGACCTGACACTGATTCAAATCCAGACAGGGGGTCGCTCGCTGTAGGTTGAGTTTTGATATCTCCTAGCAGTAGGAGATTCTTGTTCATGAGTCGTCGTGCATTGTACAAGTATGGTTGTACTTCAGGTGCCCATACCTCTTCGTTGCTTTGGCTTGCCGACCACTTCGAAGTAGGGTTCTTGTATCTGATAGGTACTACTAACAGTTCTGCCTTATAGTGTTCGGCTGCTTTCTTAAGGCACGCCCAAAAGTTTTTGTTGACCGGCGTCGCGTTCTGAGCCGATGTAATAATAAATCTCTTAGTAGCTGCAGGAATCGCTCGCTTGAACGATAGAGGACGGGGTGCTTTATTGCCTGACCGATCTGTCGGCTCGCTGCTGGGATTCGTAGTGCTGTAACAATAATGACGCCTGTTATCGCCGACGTACTCGTTGCACTCCCATCGCAGCTTGCCGCTCGAAGTTCTCGGCCCTTTAGTCATCTGCTTGCCACACTTAGGGCAGTTTGGTCTTGTCACTTGACAACCTCATGGTTACTACTCGACCGCCTGTATTGATATCCCGCTTCATAGCCATCTGCACTGCTTGACGGGCTGAGCGGCCACAGTCCATGGCGGTGATGGCGTGCGGAGCGCCGGAGCCTATCGCAAAGTACTCGTCATTGATCTCCGTAAGCCGCATAAGCTGGTCAGCGATCATTAACTTTTTGCCGTTCCATATCAGAACATCGAAGCTATCATCTTCGGTTAGCTTAGTCAGTCGGTCCATAAGCGACTGGTCTCGTGTGGAGAACCATTCGATGAACATCTGTCCAGCTTCAAGATACCCGGCTATTCCGAAGATGTATTCTTTGCCCTTGATCTTCTTGCGGTAAATCTTCTGTACCTTCACCGCTCCGACGTTGTCATCGTTAGCTAGTGAGTCTGCCGCCATGGTACCGTCGCGGAATGCGACGGTGGTCACTGAAGAATTACCAGAGCAGACAGACACCGCGCCGTGTCAGCAATGATCGCCGACTCGCAGTGTCCGGGCTGAATCCAATTCAAGACTCCGCCAAGCCATCTGGCCCACCACTTAGGCAACGGACGGCGCAATTCAAGGCCGCACATGGAAGAGATAGTGATGTCGTAGTTTCTCCAAATCCATGTACAGAAAAGGATGTCTACTGCTCGTAGCAGCACTAAAAAATATGCTTGGCTGTATTTGCTGGTCATCGCTTAGGCTCCCAGTATTGGCATGTCTTTACTTCGCAGAATCCTTTACACAAAAATCCTGGACGTGGCGGGAAGTCTTGCTTGTCGTGAGCTTCCTGGTATCTGGCAACTCGCGGAAGCATCTCGGCCCAGAATGCTGGAACCTGTTCAGCAGTCATAGTCTCACTAGTGATCTGCTTAGACTTGATCCACAGGAACGCATGAGTGATCTTCTTGATCTCTGGCGCGAGCAAGAAAGTAACCGCGCTGTTCAGTCGTAGCTGTGTGAAGTCGTCTTTGATCTTGCCGGTTTTATAATCAAACTGAACACCCGAGTTCTCGTGAAGGATCGTAAGGTCAGACTTCACTCGGAGCCATGCGTCTTTAGCGAACCATTCGACCGGCTGCCACTGCGCATTAAGCGCGATCTGCTGCTCGATGATTTTCTCGCCCGGCGCTTTCTTGAGCATGCTGAGAGTAGGCTCCCAGTGGCGCATATGAAGGGGAAGCTTTATGCCACTTTTGACATATAGCTCTGCGGCTTTGTGCCACTCTTTCCCGTACGCCATTTCTTCTGTCTCGCGGAACGGGATAGTCTTGGCTACGCTTTCGTTCCAATATTTGCGCGGACAGTTCTCGAAACTGATTAAGCGCGAATAGCTCCAAGCTACGCTCAATTTATTCTCCTATGCCGGTATACCCGTATATTATCTGTCTGATACTCCACGCTAGGTTCACACCAGCAAGTCTCGTGCGGATCGTGGCGCGGCTCTTTGTCATCGTCCGAAATACTTACATGCAACTCAGGAAGTCCGTCCGGGCAGTCTGACGGTTCTACGTCTCCCATCTGGCCCATGAATCTTGCGCGACGGAGCAGCCTCTCTAGAGTGTTCTCGTAGTCTTTCGCGGACTCGGTCAAGAATAGATTCGTATTCGACGTTGATGACATCACACACCCATTTGAATGATCCGACTCCTGACGCCTCGCTCTTAAACCATTGTCTCGCAGTCCGTGCAGATATCTCGTCTACTTGAGACCCCGGCATCAAATCTAGGATCGCTTGTTGCAGAACAGCGAACCATACAGCTTTATAGCAATCAACTTCAGGGACATCAAAGTTCACTTAGCTTCCCCGTAACTAGCTCCATATTTAACTTCAACAGCTATGGGCAACAAAGGCATCCAGTCTACCTTGTTAGTCATAGCGGACTCAATAGCCGGGACGACTTTTTCTACGAGCACAGTGGGTATGCAGAATACAAGTTCGTCATGTACCTGCAACGCGGCGGGGATATTGATGTTTGCAAGTCTAGTCTCAGCGCCAGTGGCTATTATCCTGGCAAGAGCCTGGCATATATTTTCTAGGAATGTGCCGCCCCATATTCTGTTACCGTCTTCCCATGAGAGTTCTTCATTCTCGGACAACGCCTTGAATTTACGGCTCCTAAAAAACAATCCCTCTGACCCGACTGCGAGGTCTGGATAAGTTATCGGCATACCATTGGGCAAAATGATTCGCTCATGAACGAACGTAAGATTCTTCCACACGTACATGCCTGACTTAGACACCATGAATTTCCGAGCGAGGCTTTCGAGAACGTCCCAGCACTCTTTGATCTTTGGGAAGGTATCTCTGTACAAGTACACGATGCGACGCGCTTCTTTCTCGTTCATATCAATGCCTTCTTCCAGCATCTTGGCGAGAAACTTCTTGTAGCCCATGCCGTATCCCAGCCCGAGGATACAAGTCTTTCCTACAAACCGTTCTAGCGGGTGATCTTTTTTGTTAACAGGATATCCATAGATCAAAGATGCGAACCACGAATAGATATCCTCGCCGCGTGCGAATTTCTCTACGAGGTCCATCTGCCCGGCCAGCGTTGCTACTAAGCGGGCTTCGATGTTAGAGAAGTCTGCGGCAACTACTGAGTATCCGGCTGGCGCAATCAGTGCAAAGCGTAAGTGTCCCTTCTTCAGCTTCTTCGTACCCTTCACCCATTCGACACGAGGTAGATTCTGTAGGTTGATTTTCTCGTCGCCAGAGAACCGCCCCGTATGGGCTCCGTAATACACCATTGGAACAGGGAGCATTCCACCCATGGTGTTGTGCAAATCTAATAGTCTGCGCAAACGAGCCTGCTCCAAACTCGACGACATGGTAAGTTTTGCGTGACATAATTCTCTGATTGTTTGATCTGGATGTATCAGTAGTTCTTTAAAGCCAGGATCATTCTTGGCAAACGCATAGGTCTGTTTACCTTTCGGGTTCAGTTTCATTGGCAGGTTCACGCCAAATACCATCAACACCTTGGCGAATTTATCCCGCGACTTCAACTGGTCTGGTGTTACTGCATACTTGTCTTGAATGTATGCAAGTAATTCATCACGTTCGGCATCCAACTCATGAATCCGCTGAACCAGTTTCTTGCCGTCGAGCATTAGTCTAGGCCGCAGATACTTCTTGATAGTAGCATCAATGATCTGCTGTTCTTCTTCGGGAAGAATCTTGCTTAGCTCTTCTGCGATCCCCGTGGCGATGATGGTGTCGCCGACGCAGTACTCTCCGTACTCACGGAGTTCTTCGGCCCCCATATCGTCTCGGTGTTTGCCCGACATCTCTTTGACTTTTGTTCCTTTGGCTTGGAGGCGAAGGAACGCGCCGATTGATTCCAGGGATGCGCTGCCGGTTTGCGGGACGAAGTGCGGACGGCTCCCGACCATGGTGCATAGATAAGCGGCAGGGCGGATTCCGAATCTCCACTCAAGGATTGATCCGTCGAATCGCGCATTGTGCGAGATGACTCTGACTCTGTCCCACGGAATCGTCTTGAGGATTTCTTTCTGCTGTTCATATGTTCCTGTGTAGAATCGAGCGGGCTGAGCGGGCAGCTTGAGCGAGAACCCTATCGATTCGAAACGCTCGTCCATGACGTACTGAGCATTCTCCATTTTCTTTAGAGAATACTCAGCGTCATAGTACGTCTCAAAGTCAATACCTACATCTATCAACTGCTGCATATTAGGTTGCAAGCTCGACGTATGCTCCACACGAAATATCGTTGAGGTAGCGGATAGTACGCGGCTTGCCGGTACCGTTACTCTCCGCTAAGTTACTAAGCAAGTGCCCTTTACTTACCTGTAGCAGCATAGCCTCAACTTTTTCTTTTGGGTAGGGTGCCCAGTTAAAAGGCAGCGTCGATGCGCGCTTCTGTAATTCGAAAGCGGATTGAATTCTATGCGGTAGATACTGCATGAGTTCTGGAACCATACGCTTGATCTGGCCGCCTGTGACAGCCATGTCAAAGATATCTTTGATCGTATTACTTGCTGAGAATAATTCTTCGCGCATCCTGGCTGTGTTGATGGCCCATTCGATAAACTGATCGGCGGCTTCTTGCCCCAGATGAGCCACTAGATAATCTTTAGTCACCGGGAGAGCCCATCTGAAACGGTACTCTTGATTAGTGACTTCTTTCACACCAACTAGTATTGGCTGTCTTTCAGAAGCACGCATGCCAGTGAAGATAGGGAATGCTCCGATTGCTGCCTTTTCAATATTGTCATTGCATTCATAGCGAGGATCACCGACAGTCTGTTCTAGATCAATCTGTGCTGAGATAAGTTTATCGTCTATCTCTAACAGAAAATTGCATTTTTCCATACTGGCGCAGCTTCGTCCTAGCGACGCGCCATATACTGCCATAGTGTTAAGAGCAGCCCTAATATCCTCGGGGAACTTGCTGTTCCATAGGTCTATGACAGTCTCTTTGTCATTCAGTGGCGGCTGAACAAAAAGGATCACGTTGTTCAGTAGATTATTCAGATGCCTCTTAGCATCTGACTTGTCTTTTTCATTCAGCCTTGTTGACATTGGGCTTCACCTGGGTGTTGTTTTCTTGATTGAACGCAACTGCCTGGATGCCTTCTTCGGCCATGCCGTTGACGACATCCTGCATAAACTCATCCACATTCAAATCAGGCAGACGTTTATGAACCGCCTTCATCATGTTGGACGCCATGACGTTGGAGGCAAGCACCGCTTTCTGAGCGAAGGTCTTGAATGCTTTCTTCGCTACACTGCGTTCATAGTGCTTGCCCATAAGGTATCCGGCCCCAGTGGACAGAAATACCATACCAATGAAATCAAATCCGTTCATTGAATACTCCTAGTCGTCGGACATTACTTCAAGCAATAAAAGAAAAATGATAAACACCAGCGCAGCGGTGTTATCCCCTGCGATGGTGCATATCAAAGCC
>VFSW01003498.1_pt1 | contig 23548 bp, 23 predicted proteins | sample 5358111 | NCBI WGS metagenome assembly VFSW01 (sample SAMN11554181, study PRJNA540505) | mine drainage metagenome | isolation source: sediment from site ElyBrook_90M | place: USA: Ely Copper Mine, Vershire, VT | collected 2017
TGTTATAATTTCTCAGGGAAATGGAAAACAACACTTCCTCGATACCACCACTGCTGGGAAAACGGTACCAGCTTTTGAACCCCCTGGCGACTGGGGGTATGGCTGTTGTCTATAAAGCCACAGATTTATGGCTCGAAAGACCTGTCGCCATCAAAATTCTGCGGCAGGACTACTCTTCGGATATCGCTTTCCGGCAACGGTTCCACCACGAAGCCAAAGCCGCCGCCAACCTTTCCCACCCCAACATTGTCACTATTTACGATTTCGGTCTCGACCAGGAACAACTCTATATCGTCATGGAATTCGTCCCTGGAAAGGATCTGAAATCGCTAATCAAAGAACATGGTCTCTACAACGCCAACGATGCTTTGCCTTTGCTGATCCAGGCCTGCGCCGGAATCGGCTATGCCCACCGCTCCGGCCTCATCCATTGTGACGTCAAGCCGCAAAACTTTCTGGTCACGCCCGATCAGAGGTTAAAAGTAACCGATTTTGGCATTGCCCGGGCCCTTGCCACCGTTCCCGCCGACGAACAAAATGAGATCGTATGGGGTTCTCCGCAGTATTTTGCCCCCGAACAGGCGGCGGGCGGCGCCCCCAGCCCTGCATCCGACGTTTATTCGCTCGGAGTCATTCTTTACGAGATGCTGACCGGAAGACTGCCTTTTAATTCGTCCGACCCACTTGAGTTGGCCCGTATGCATCGCGAAGTCATGCCAAACCTGCCCCACCGCTATAACCCCCAGATTCCCCCCGCCGTAGAACAGATCATCATGAAAGTGCTTTCGAAAGAACCAACGGCGCGCTATCGGACAGCGGACCAATTGGGCAGTGTTTTACAATCTATCAACACAAGGAGCGAAGAGCATACAATGTCCCAGGCGCCCCTGGTTTCTCAACCGCGGGTAAGTACCAGGCCCAGGCCGGTTTCTGCTGGGTCCGCGGTCGAAAAGAACCCTTCTGCGCAGGTTTCCATACCTGCCCCGGCGCCGCTAAGTTTACCCCCCAGGGCGCAATCCTCTTCGGCAGAAGACCACTCACTGGATATTGATTGGTTAACCACCCTGCTTGGATTACTCTGCACCCTGGCGGTCGGCGGGTTGATCCCCTTCTGGCTATACATCTGGTTTATCCTCCGGTCTTTGAACCCTGGTCCATGACCAATATCCTCCTCTCAGGCTCGATTTTATCGGCAGATTTCGCTCGTCTGGGCGAACAAATCCAAACCGCCCAAGAAGCTGGGATTGATTGGATTCATATCGACGTAATGGATGGGCAATTCGTGCCAAATATCACCATGGGGCCGTTCATTGTCGAAACCTGCCGGAGAATCACCCATCTCCCCCTGGACGTCCACCTGATGATCGAGAAACCCGACCAAATGATCGACGCATTTGCCATGGCCGGGGCCACGACGATCAGCGTCCACATTGAAAACACACCGCACATCTACCGCACTTTACAACAAATCCGCTCGCTTGGCTGCCATGCGGGGGTTGTAATCAACCCCGGAACGCCGGCTTCGAGTATTACAGACGTTCTGCACCTGGTAGATATGGTCCTGGTAATGACGGTAAACCCGGGCTCTTCGGGGCAGAAGCTCATTATGGACACCTTGCCCAAAATCAAACAGGTGCGTGATCTGATTCAATCCAACCATTCCAATGCCATGATCGAGGTAGATGGTGGAATTACCGTTGATACCCTTCCGCTGGCTCTCAGGGAAGGCGCCAGGATTTTCGTGACCGCTTCAGCCATCTTTAATTATGCCGGGGGAATTGCCTCCGGTATTCATTCCCTGCGTCAGGCTGCTCTTTAAACAAAAATCACGGCGTTGGCCGTGATCTTTGGTGGAAAATAAATGATTATTTTTAGCTCTTTACCATCGTCCGAATACACTTTGCACACAGCAGTTTGCGCACTTTCCGGCCGTTTACTAAAACTGAAGTCCGTTGAAGATTGGGACGGAAGGTCCGGTTAGTTGCACGTTGGGAAAAACTGCGGTTATGGCCAAAGGTCGTCGTTTTTCCGCACATCTCACATTTTGCCATTTTCGGGATCCTTTCAAAACATAATTACGCTACAAATGCAAATGCGTGCTGGCATGCCCAAACACAAGGCGCGAGTATACCACAATCCGTATCGAAAAACAAGAAGATCGGTTATAACATATACATAAAGGATTTATTTTATGGATGAACCAGTGAAACCCCTCGGTAATATCTACATTTCACACCAGGCAATCGCCACAGTAGCCAACCAATCTGCGCTGGAATCGTACGGCGTGGTAGGATTAGCTGCCAAGAACGTCGTTGAAGGATTAGCCCAGGTTCTGGTAAAAGATCCCAACCTGGGCGTGGTCGTTCATTTCGATGGCAGTTCTATTACCATCGATTTATTCATCATTGTCGAATATGGCACCCGAATTAAGTCAGTCGCTGCCAGCGTCGCCGACAACGTGCGCTACCAGGTTGAAAAATGCATTGGTTTGCCTGTAATTCAGATCAATGTACACGTACGTGGACTGCGAATTAGCAACCCGGATTAACGGAATTATCTTAGATATTGGAGCATTATGAGCAGTAATTTGCAGTTTTCTTCTTCATCAGGCGAACCACGTGTGACTTCTCTGTCTCTCCTCGACGGTCAAGATTTAAAAGTTCTCATCGAAGCAGCTCTTACCTGGCTAAAAACGAACCAGCAAACGGTTAATTCCCTCAACGTTTTCCCGGTTCCAGATGGGGATACGGGCACCAACATGCTTTTAACCATGCAAGCTGCATTCAACGAAATCCAGCATTCCGGCGAGAGGAATATTGGAAAAATGGCGCATTCCATTGCGCAAGGCGCCCTGTTAGGAGCCCGCGGCAATTCTGGGGTGATCCTGTCGCAACTATGGCGTGGTTTTGCCCGTGCCATGGACTCCCTGGAGAATATGGATGCGAAGATCCTGGTCAACGCCCTGAAAGAAGCACGTATAACCGCCTACAAAGGCGTGGTCCGGCCGGTCGAGGGCACGATCCTGACCGTGGCCAAAGACATTTCGATTGCCGCCGAGGCCTCTAAAACCGACGATATCCTCCAGATGTTGGGCGAGATTGTGACCGAAGCCGACCTATCTGTCCAACGCACGCCTGACCTCTTACCGATTCTGAAAAAGGCCGGCGTGGTCGATTCGGGCGGGAAGGGCCTGTTTTTCCTGTTCGATGGCATGCTGCGTTTCCTCAAAGGGCAACCGCTGGAATCTGCAGAGGTTTCGGTCAAGCCGCTTTCGGCGCTCGCCTTAGACAGCACACTTGAAAAGATCGAGCCAGGCCAGGATTTTGAACTGGTCATCGATTTTCGACCCAAAGAAGTACTGGATTTGGAAAAATTCTCTAACGATCTGAAGAAAATTGGCACTTCGATCCAGATCGGCGAGGGCGATGGCATGTATCGCATGCACATCCATGTCCCGGATGAGAACCGTGACAAACCCCTGGATTACGTCAGCAAAATGGGCACCGTTCTGAATTGGACCGGCGAGAACCTGCTCGCCCAGATGGAAATGCAGCAATCTCACAAGCAGCCGGCCAAAATAACCCCCACCCCCATCACCCAGGGGCAAATCGGCGTGGTCGTGGTCTCCCCGGGGATTGGCATCTCCAGGATCTTCGCCAGCCTGGGCGTTGCCGCCATCGTCGAGGGCGGGCAGACGATGAACCCCAGCACCGAGGAAATCGTCAAGGCTTTTGAGAACCTGCCTACCGATAAAATCATCATTCTCCCCAACAACAAGAATATTATCCTGGCTGCCCAGGCGGCCACAACCGTGACCGTTAAGAAAGCCACGGTTGTGCCCAGCAAAAGCGTGCCTCAGGGTCTGAGCGCCATGCTGCGCCTTGAACCGGACGGCGACCTGGAGCACATTATTGCCGATATGACCAAAGCCTTGCAGGACGTCGAGACCGGTGAAGTCACTGTAGCCACCCGCTCGGTGGAAATCAATGGGGTAAACGTAGAAGCCGGCCAGGTGATTGCGCTCTTAAATGGGAACCTGGTCGAGGCTGCCTCGAACCTTGACGAAGCCTGCCTGGGCCTGTTAGAAAAAGCCAATACCGCTGACCGTGAACGCATTACCCTCTTCTACGGAGAAAACATCTCCCGCAACGAAGTTAATCGCATTGAGGATAGGATTCGGGCAGCCTATCCCTCGCATGAAATTGAGCTCCACGAAGGCGGCCAGCCCCACTATCAGTTCATTATTTCGATCGAATAATTATGGGCACAGTCTGCATCGTTACCGACAATACCGCCCAATTCACCCAGCCGTCCTTTATTGGGAGAAACAGCATTACCGTTATTCCGCTCGAAACACGCCTCAGTGGAATCATACAAGATAGCAATGGATTCAAAGCCAGCAATTTACCCTACTCGGCCGACGATGACCTGCACCCTGAGCTGGTCTCGCCCTCGCTCGAAGAATTCCGGCAGCTATTCACTGCGCTGACCCTGAAATATGACCAGATTTTTGGCATTTTTCTTTCGTCTTCTTTGAACGACTGTTTCAGCCACGCCGAACAGGCGGCAGCTTCGATACACGGGCATAATATCATCAGCCTGATCGATTCTCAGACCACCTCCATCGGCCTCGGCTTCCTGGTCCAATCCGCCGCCGAAGCCCTGGCGCACGGCATGAGCCTGGTCGAAGTCGAGCACATGATCCGCAGCCTGGTGCCGCACATCTATGCCGCCTTTTGCACGCCCAGTCTTTCGTACCTTTATTACGCGGGGTTCCTCGACCAGGCGCAGGCCATCGTAGGCGAAATGATGGGAATGCTGCCCATCTTCTCTTTGGAAGAAGGCAAGCTGACCCCCATGGAGAAAGTTCGCAACCGCCGGCAGACGATTGATTTCTACCAGGAATTTATGGATGAGTTCGATCATCTCCAGCACATCGCATTGATGCAAAATGCCTCTCCCAATGCTCAGGAGGCCAGACTTTTACGCGAGCATGTTCAAATGGAATTTCCTAAGATATCATTCACTGAACACACCATCAATCTCCCTCTGGCAACCATCCTGGGGCCTTCTGCTTGCGGACTTTTCCTCCTCGAAGCAACCAATCATAAAAGGAAATAGCGGTAAAATTAATCTATGCCTTCATCACTTGAAAAACTTCAGAAGTTCCTGCGCCTGGAAGCCGAACGCGGGTACGATAATCGAGCTGTAGTCGGAGGTCTAAATAAGATCCTGCCCAGCTGGGAAAACGATGCCCGCAAAGAAAACGTCAACGAGCAAATCCTCCAGTCGGTCACCACGCGCTTGAACCAGTACCCCGAATTGAACCTCCAGCAGCGCGCCACAACCATCCGTGAACTGATTGAGATCACTCACGAGGCCCAACCGCCGAAACCTTTCAGAGGCGAAGCGCGCCCACGCTTCGAGAAACCCATCGAACCGCCTGCTGAGGTAAAACAACCGGAACACTTCTCTTCCCCGCGCCCCCCCAGAAAACCTCACGATGCCACGACCTGGGTCGAGAATATCCCCAGCACGCAGGGCCTGAGCGCGCCTCTAACGGTCATCCACGGCATCGGGCCACGCAGCGCCGACTCCCTGGCGACCTTGGGATTGAACACCCTGGGCGACCTGCTCTATTATTTCCCGCGCCGTTACGACGATTACAGCTCGCTAAAACCGATCAACCGCCTGCAATACGGGGCAGATGTCAACGTAACCGTCATCGGTACGATCCAATCTATCTCCAACCGGTCGACCAGGGGCGGGCAGATGCAGATCACCGAAGCCGTCCTGGGAGATGGCACCGGTTATTTACGCCTGACCTGGTTCAACCAGCCCTGGCTCACCAGCCAGATTTTGGCCGGGAAATCTATCGTCGTATCCGGCAAAATCGACATGTACCTGGGCCGCCTGGTCATGAACAGCCCGGATTGGGAACCTCTGGAACAGGACCACCTGCACACCAACCGCATCGTGCCGGTGTATCCGTTATCGGGGCATATCACCCAACGCTGGCTGAGAAAAATCATGTACCAGACGGTGAACTTCTGGGCCGGGCGAGTTCCCGACTACCTGCCCGCGTCTGTCCGCGAAGGCGCCGGGGTAGTTGACCTTTCAACCGCCATTGCCCAGATCCATTTTCCCGATTCTACAGCCAGGATGGAAGCAGCCCAGGCGCGCCTGGCTTTCGACGAAATATTCTTCTTGCAGTTGGGCGTCCTCCAGCAAAAACGCAACTGGGAATCCGTTTCTGGCAGGACCTTCCCGGTTGCCGATGATTGGCTGGCAGGCCAGATCAGCCACCTTCCGTTTGAACTGACCGCCGCTCAAACGCGCACCTTGCAAGATCTGCGGTCTGACTTTTCCTCAGGCCGGCCAATGAACCGTCTCCTCCAGGGAGATGTCGGTTCCGGCAAAACCATCCTGGCTTTTTTGGCCGCCGCCATGGTCGCTCAACACTCCGCCCAGGCTGCCATTATGGCCCCTACCAGCATCCTGGCCGAACAACACTACCGCAACGTTTTACGCACATTCTTCCCTCCCGGTAACCTGGAAGAGACGCCCCTGACGGTTTCCCAAATCCGTTTGTTGATCGGCGATACCCCGGATGAAGAAAAGGAAGACATCCGCACCGGCCTGGCAAATGGCTCGATCCGGCTGGTGATCGGTACACACGCCCTTATCGAAGACCCGGTCATCTTCCACGACCTGCAGTTGATTGTGATCGACGAACAGCACCGCTTCGGGGTTGCCCAGCGCGCCATATTACGCTCCAAAGGCAACAACCCCCACCTGCTGGTAATGACCGCCACACCCATCCCACGCTCGCTGGCGTTGACCATTTATGGCGACCTCGACCTTTCGGTGCTCGACGAACTGCCGGCAGGCCGGCAGCCGATCGAAACTTACGTGCTGAGCCCGCTCGAACGGGAGCGCGCCTATACCCTGATCCGAAACCAGGTGACCGAAGGGCACCAGGCGTTTATTATTTATCCCCTGGTGGAAAAAAGTGACCGCGACGAAGTCAAAGCCGCCGTCGAAGAACACAGCCGTTTACAATCCGAGGTTTTCCCTCATTACAAGATCGGTTTACTGCACGGGCGCATGAAACCTGCCGAAAAGGACCAGGTCATGTCGCAATTCCGCGCCGGGGCGTACCAGATCCTGGTTTCTACCTCCGTCGTCGAGGTGGGCGTGGATGTCCCCAATGCAACCGTGATGATGATCGAAGGCGCTAACCGTTTTGGCCTATCCCAATTGCACCAGTTCCGCGGCCGGGTCGGGCGCGGCCAGGCTAAATCGATCTGCCTGCTGGTGCCGGAAACCGAAGACTCCCTTGAAAACGAACGCCTGATGGTCATGACTCAAACCAATGACGGTTTTGTGCTGGCAGAACGCGACCTCGACCAGCGGGGCCCCGGCGATTTCCTGGGTACACGCCAGGCCGGGTTTGCCGAATTCAAAATGGCCAACCTGACCGATATCCGCCTGATCGAAAAAGCCCGCAAGCAAGCCATTGCCCTTTTTGACCAGGACCCTGATCTGTCCGATCCCGAGCACGCTGCCTTACTTAAAACATTCCACCGTTTCTGGGGCGATGGTAGAGGAGATGTGAGTTAATATGGTTCGAGCTGTTTTTCCAGGTACTTTTGATCCAATCCATTACGGGCATATCGATATCGCCTGCCGGGCGGCCTGCCTGTTTGACGAAGTCATCGTGGCCGTTTATGACCGGCCAATGAAAAATTTGTTGTTCTCACCTGATGAACGGATTGCCCTGGTCCGCCAGACTTTCGAGGGGGATGCAAAAATCCACGTGACCGGCTACCGCGGCCTGACCGTCGAGTTCTGCAGGACCATCAATGCCCAGGTTATCGTGCGCGGGCTGCGGGTCTTCTCGGATTTCGAACACGAATTTCGCATGGCGCTCGCCAACCACCGCCTGGCCCCTGACATTGAAGTGATCGCCCTGATCACCAACGAAGAACATACCTTCCTTTCTTCCACTACGGTGCGTGAAATCGCTTCCCTTGACGGAAATGTGACTTCCATGGTTCCCCCGCACGTTGCCAATGCGCTGAAGAATCGCTTCAAAGAACTGGGGGATGGACAGCAAGTAGTACAGATGACGGCTTTACGGGATTAGATCCGGAATTAATTGGCGTGAATATTGCAACCTAAGTTACAATAAAAGCGGAGGATGGTATGGATATATTGCACCTTGTAGATCGTCTTGAAGAATTGTTCAACGAGAGCCGCTCTATCCCGTTTACGCACAGCGTGGTGGTGGACGAAGACCGTATGCTGGATATTATCGACCAGATGCGTGTTTCCATCCCCGATGAGATCAAGAAAGCCCAGCAGCTTTTAGCCCAGCGCGACCGTATTCTGGCCCAATCCCAGGAAGAAGCCAACCGGACGCTTGCCCTGGCGCGTGAAAAAAGCGATCAATTGGTCGAACGGGATCAGATCGTCCAGGCTGCCCAGGCGCGCGCTGATCAAATCATCGAACAATCACGCGTGGAAGGCGAAAATACGAAACGGGAAGCCGACCAATACGTGCTCGAGACCCTGACCAGCATTGAAATGGAACTTGACCGCACCCTGAGTCAGGTCCGCAATGGTATTCGCACCCTGCAGACTGACCGCCAGGCAGCCGCCCCGGTGAAATAGACTGCCCTTTTTCACCGTTTTTTTGGTGGTCTATTTCTCGGGATATTCCGGCTCGCCTTCGGATTCTTTTTCTTCCTTCCTCACCTGCGCCCACTTTGAGCGGTTGGGTTTTTCCATCGGCGGGTGCAAAGCCACTTCAAGGACCTGGTCCATGTGCAGGACCGGTACAATTTTCAGGTCGTCACGGACCTTCTTGGGGACATCCACAAGATCTTTCAGGTTTCTCTCAGGAATAATAACGGTTTTCAACCCGGCGCGATGAGCTGCCAGAACTTTTTCGCGTACGCCGCCAATCGGCAGGACCCTGCCGCGCAGGGTAATTTCCCCGGTCATACCCACTTCTTTGTAAACTTTGCGCTCGGTGAAAGCCGAGATCAAAGCCGTCGCCATGGTGATCCCCGCGCTGGGACCATCCTTCGGGATAGCGCCCTCAGGCACGTGGATGTGGATATCCAGGTGTTCGTAGATATCCGGGTCGAGGGCCAACTGGCGGGAGCGTGATTTCATATAGGAAAGCGCCGCCTGGGCCGATTCCTGCATGATTTCGCCGATCTGCCCGGTGATCTGCAAATTGCCTTTGCCTTCCTCCAGGACGAGCACCTCAACCGGCATGATCTCGCCGCCATTTTCAGTCCAGGCTACCGCGGTGGCTACGCCGACTTCATCCATGCGCTCTGCTTCAGTTTCAAAGAACTGCGGCGGCCCCAGGAAGCGCTCGACCGTCGGCGCCCCTAACCGGGTGGGATACTTGCGCTTTTCAGACTTCAGGCGAGCAACTTTGCGACACATGCGGCCGATCTCGCGTTCCAGGTTGCGCACGCCGGCCTCGTAGGTGTATTCCCGGATGATACGGCGGATGGACTGTTCCAAAAAGATAACTTCCTCAACCTCCAGGCCGGCCTCTTCGAGCTGGCGTGGGATCAGGAACAGGTTGGCGATTTCCAGTTTTTCTTCTTCAATATAACCGGGGAATTCGATGACTTCCATGCGGTCTTGCAGGGCGGGAGGAACTGACATCAACGTGTTGGCGGTGGTGATGAACAAGACATTCGAAAGGTCGTAGGGCAGTTCCAGGTAATGGTCCGAGAATGTATTGTTCTGCTCAGGATCGAGCACTTCGAGCAGCGCCGCGGAGGGGTCGCCACGGAAATCTGCGCCCAATTTATCGATTTCATCCAGCATGAACAGCGGGTTGATCGACCCGGCTCGCCGCATGGTCTGCAGGATGCGGCCGGGCAGCGCCCCGATGTAAGTGCGCCGGTGGCCGCGGATTTCAGCTTCATCGCGCACCCCGCCTAAAGACAGGCGCACAAACTTGCGTCCCAGGGCTTCGGCAATCGAGCGACCCAACGAGGTTTTGCCGGTGCCGGGAGCGCCCACGAAGCATAGGATCGGCTGGCGCGATTTTTTGGGTTTCAACCCGCGTACGGCGATATATTCCAGGATGCGGTCTTTGGCCTTTCCCAGGCCATAATGGAATTTGTCAAGCACTTCCGCCGCATGGCGCACGTCCAGGTTATCTTCGGTTTCGTGCGTCCATGGGATCTCCATGATCCAATCGATGTAACCCCGAATAATGCCGACTTCGGGCGACATGGGCGGCATTTGCGATAACCGGTCGAGCTCTTTCAACGAGGCGTCTCTGGCTTCGGTGGGAAGCTGAAGTTGATCGATTTTTTCGCGCAGGTCCACCAGTTCGCGGGACCAGACGTCCCCTTCGCCCAATTCGGTCTGGATCGCCTTCATCTGTTCGCGCAGGTAGAACTCACGCTGGCTGCGGTCCACTTCGCTCTGCACGCGCGTCTGGATTTCGTCTTCAAGCTGCAGTACGTCCAACTCCTGGGCCAACAGCCAGTTTACCCGCTTCAGGCGCGCCTGGGGTTCAGGCAACATCAGCAGAGTCTGGCGCTCTTTAAAGGGCAGCGAAATGGCCGTGGCAATCATGTCCGCCAGCCAACCCGGTTCGGTAATATTAAGCGAGAACAGGTAGGCCTCTTCGGGCAAACTACGGTCGAGCTGAACACACTTTTCAAACAGGTCACGCGCCGTGCGCATTAAAGCATCGATATGCCGGTTGACCTCGGGAGGCTCACGGACTACACGCACTTTTACCTTGAAGAAAGGCTCGACCTGGGTAAATTCGACTACTTCCACACGCCGTCTTCCCTGGGCCAGGGCGGAATTATTCCCATCCGGCATATTGAGCAGGCGTCCAACCGCTACTTCGACGCCGATGAGCAAGAAATCTTCCGGGCGCGCATCTTCAGAGTCCGGGTCCTTCTGCACCAGCGCCACCATGGTCTGGAATCCGATCTGAGCATCCTGGATCGCCAAAAGGTTAGGGCTGGGCGAGATAAAAATGGGCGAGACCATGCGCGGGAAAACCACAATATCCCGCAGCATCAGTACGGCACATTCGATCAGGCCATTTTCATCCGGCAGGCCATCCGGGATGCGGTAAAGCTCTTCAGTGCGTTGGTGCAGCGAATTGGCGAAATCCTCGGAGTTCTCCTGACGGGGGAACCAATCATCCTTCATAAAATCCTCTCATACGACTGGGTTTTTACCAGTCTGGGCCACGCTTCTCGGGCAGCCGCAGCGACAAATAAACTACCGGCGACGACCACCGCGGCTCGCGATGCGTCTCCGGCCAGCTCCATAGCCCAGGCCAGTGCTTTTTCGACCGGCGTAATGGCCTGCGCTGAACATCCAAATTGATGGGCTAATTCTACCAGTTTATCGGGGTTTATTGCACGCGGATGTTCTGATTGGGTGGCAATCACCTGACGCACGCGTGGCAGCAGCTCAGCAAACATTCCGTGAATGTCTTTATCCTCGGATGCCCCGAAAACCAGGATAACCGGTTGGCCGGGCAGGTAATCGTCCAATGCCAGGCGCAGTTTCAACGCCGAATCCTGGTTGTGAGCTGAATCGACGATGACCGGTGGGTCGCGCTGCAGCACTTCGAAGCGCCCGGGCCAGGTTACACTGGCAAACCCATTCAGAATAGCTTCTTCCTTTACTTCCAGCCCCTGCTGCCGGGCGATCTGCAAGGCCGTGTAGGCAGTCGCAGCATTTTCTACCTGGTGGTAACCCAATAAGGGTATGGTCAGGCGTAAGGGTTCCCAATCGTGCCGCCCGCCCGATTCGATGAATTCATCGGCCAGGGCCTGTTCGCTGGCCGGCCAGACGAGCAAAGACTGGCCATCCAGGGAATGCCGCCAGGGTGCAAACAAAAAATCGCTGCCGACCTGAATTAATGAAGAACCACGCTCTTTAGCGACCCTTTCGACCACCCGCCGGGCCTCTTCACGCTGGGGAGCCAGGACGACCGGCCGGCCAGGTTTAATAATCCCGGCTTTTTCCCCGGCGATTTTCGCCAACGAATCACCCAGGACTGCCATGTGGTCCAACGACAAAGATGAAATGATCGCCACCAGCGGGTCGACCACGTTGGTGGCATCCAACCGCCCGCCCAGGCCAACCTCGACCACCGAGACATCCACATTCTGCCGGGCAAAGTACAGGAAACCCAGGGCGGTGGTCAGCTCGAAGGTCGTGATTTCAGGGATTTGCTCGGCGTGCGGTTTGATTTCTTCCAACAGCGCCACCATATCCTGGCGCGGGATTTGCAGGTTGTTGACCTGGATGCGTTCGGTGTAATCCTGCAGGTGGGGTGAGGTATATAAACCGGTTTTGTAGCCGGCAGTTTTCAATGTGTTGGCAATCAACGCAGAAATCGAGCCCTTGCCCTTCGTCCCGGCAATGTGGATCACCGGATACTGGCTGTGGGGATTGCCCAGGCGGGCCATCAACTCGACCATCCGCCCCAGGTTAAACTTATCCGGCGAATAGCGCAGGTTACGCGTCAAGGAATAATCTACATAGCTGTATAAATAATCCAGGGCTTTTTGATAGGCTTCATCGATTTCTGTCATTTGTGGTTGATTTGTCCATTAGCTGTCGTTATAATAATTCGAAAAGATTGTACCCGCCGCGCATTCTAAATGCAAGGCTAATAGATGAACACTTTAGTACAGAATTACCGCGTATGTCCATCGGCCTCTTGACCCTGCACATATTAATAACCGGCTGCACCTCCCTGAAGGAAAAGCGCAGCCGCATTAAACCTGTGCTGGCGCGCCTGCACCGCGAGTTCAATGTCTCTGCGGCCGAGGTCGATCTGCTGGATAAGTGGCAGGAAGCCGTGCTGGTGTGTGCCATGGTCAGCAATGATCATGACTACACGCAGCACGCCCTGGCAACCGTCAAGGATTTCTATGAAGGGCATTGGCCCGACCTGGAAATTCTCGATTATCGGATTGAGTTGCTATAGGATAATATCATTGGTATCGTACGTAGGCGATGTGGTTACACCGCATGGAGAATATGAGGCCGAAGCCACCTCTTACCTGTGGCAAAAATCGGGTAAAATCAGTCTGCTTTTATTCACTTAATTCAGGAGTTTAATGGTGTTATTACCCAGTGAAATCCAGGACCGGCTGGAACGGGTCCTGTTGCGCGTCCAAAAACCCGGCCGCTACGTGGGCGGCGAGCTCAACCAGGTGGTCAAAGATTGGCAAAGCGTTAAAACTCACGTGGCCCTGGTCTTTCCGGATATCTACGACCTGGGACTACCCAACCTCGGCCTGGCCATCCTGTACGAATCACTCAACCAGCGCCCGGACGTGCTGGCCGAACGGGCTTACGCCCCCTGGCTGGACATGGAAGACGCCATGCGCCAGGCTGGCATCCCTCTGTATTCATTAGAAAGCAAACACGCCCTGCTCGATTTCGATATCATTGGCTTCAGCCTGCCTTACGAGACCCTGTATACCAACGTGTTGAACCTGCTCGACCTGGCCGGCATCCCCATCCAATCCGTCGACCGGGATGAGAACCATCCCCTGATCATCGCCGGCGGCCATTCAACCTACAATCCCGAACCCATGTCTGCCTTTATCGACGCCTTCGTGATCGGCGAAGGCGAAGAGGTGATGCACGAGATCGTGGACGCCGTCCAGGCCGGTAATGTCACCGGGCTGCCGCGCAAAGATCTGCTCGACCGCCTGGCCGCCATTGACGGAGTGTATGTACCCTCACTCTACTCCGCCAGTTATGACCCGGATGGCACTCTTTCAGCGCTGGAAAGCCATTCCAAATCGACTCCCAAAGCGATCAAGAAACGCATCCTGGGCAAGCTGCCCGCCTCACCCACCCATTTTATCGTCCCGTCCATCGACGTGGTGCAAAACCGGGTAGCCGTTGAAATTATGCGCGGCTGCACGCGCGGCTGCCGTTTTTGCCATGCCGGGATGATCTCTCGCCCGGTGCGCGAGCGCAGCGTGGCCGAGATCGTCGAGTCGATCCAACAATCCCTGGAAAACACCGGCTTTGAAGAGGTCGCCTTATTATCCCTGTCTTCTTCCGATTACAGCCATATCCTGGAACTGGTCGAGGCGGTTAGCCAGCATTTCGCCGGCCAACACCTGGCTATTTCCTTGCCGTCCCTGCGCATCGAATCGACCTCGGTCGACCTGTTTGAGAAACTGCGCGGCTCACGCCAGGGTGGCTTTACCCTGGCCCCTGAAGCGGCTACCGACCGCATGCGCCAGATCATCAACAAACCCATCTCCGAAGAGCAGCTTCTGGAAACCGCCCGGGCCATTTACAGCCGCGGCTGGCAGACCATCAAACTGTACTTCATGATCGGGCACCCCTCCGAAACGCTCGAAGACGTACAGGCGATTGCCGACCTGTGTAAAGCGGTGCTGCATGAAGGCTACAAACTGATCGGCAAGCGCGCCAACCTGCACGCCGGGGTGAGTACTTTCATTCCTAAAGCGCACACCCCCTTCCAGTGGGTCGCCTGCGACAGCGTGGAAAGCATCCAGGCCAAGCAGAGGCTGCTGCGGAATGCCTTGAACCGGCCTGGGATGAAGCTCAACTGGACCGACCCGAAAGACAGCCTGCTGGAAGCCTGGCTGTCGCGCGGCGACCGGCGCGTGGCGCAGGTCATTTACCTGGCCTGGAAAAAAGGCGCCCGTTTCGACGCCTGGCAGGACCAGGATAATTTCGCCCTGTGGCAAGAAGCTTTTGTAGAGGCTGGACTCGACCCGGCTTTCTACTCTCACCGCACGCGTCCCCTGGATGAAGCTTTCCCGTGGGACCACATTCACCCGGGCGTCACGCGCCGCTTCCTGGCTCAGGATTATACCTGGAGCCTGGAGGGCAAAACGCGCGATGACTGCCGCGAGCAGTGCTACGCCTGCGGCATCCTGCCGGGGTACATCGAGCTGCGCCGCGCCAACACCGGCGAGCAGTGGAAATGCCCTGAGGTATAAAAGAAAAAACATGCAACGGATTAGAATCTATTACGCCAAGACTCAGGCATTGCGCTACACCGGCAACCTGGACGTGCACAAAATCTGGGAACGCATCCTGCGCCGGGCCAAATTGCCCCTGGCCTACAGCCAGGGCTTTCACCCGCAGCCCAAACTCAACCAGGCTTGCCCGCTGCCGCTGGGTATGCTCAGCCGGGCTGAAATTATCGACATCTGGTTGGAACCCGACCTGCCCATCCAACAGGTTGAAGGCCAGCTGGCAGAGCACATTCAACCGGGCATCGAGATCGACCACATCGAGAATATCGACCTGCATGAGCCAGCCCTCCAGACCCGGGTAGCCGCCTCGCGTTACCAGGTGACCTTGCTTACCTTGCCAGGCGAAACCCCGCTCTCCTATACGGAACTGTCAGAAAAAGTCACCGGCCTGCTCTCGGCTGAAAGCCTGCCGCGCCAGAGGCGCGATAAACCCTATGACTTGCGCCCCTTCATCCAGCAGTTAGAAATCAGCGCCCCGGACGAAAAAAGCCAGCCGGTTCTATCGATGCTGCTTTCCGCCACCGCCGGCGCTTCCGGGCGTCCCGAGGAAGTCCTGGCTGCCATGGGGTTCGATCCATTTACCGCCCGGATCGAACGGGTCGAATTGGTGTTTTTAAGTTAAAATATATTCATGGACAGCTCACCCGCGACCAGTCTGGCAATAAATATTACCCCGACCACCAGCCGGTTGACCGGTAAAAATACCTGGGACCATTTCCAGGCGCGCTGGGGCATCCGCCGTGGGCAGCACCGGGTCTCGCCCGGCTTATATGCCCTGGGAAAACCACAGCCTTCTGCTCCGGTCTTCGTGACCGCCAACTACACGCTCAGCTTCGATGCCCTGCGCAGCGCCCTGGGTGCTTGCGCAATCGACGCCTATATCCTGGTGCTGGATACCCAGGGAATCAACGTGTGGTGCGCGGCCGGCAAGGGCACCTTCGGAACCGCGGAGCTGGTAAAACGCATCGAAGCCACCCGCCTGAAGGAGGCAGTTACCACTCGCATTTTGATCTTGCCCCAACTGGGCGCCCCCGGGGTGGCCGCCCATGAGGTGAAAAAACGCACCGGTTTCCGCGTCGAATACGGCCCGGTGCGCGCCGAAGACCTGCCAGAGTACCTGAAGACCCACCAGGCATCCCCTGCCATGCGCACGGCGCGCTTTAATCTCAAAGACCGTTTGGTGCTCATCCCCGTTGAACTGGTTCACGTACTGATCCCCCTGGTCATCGCCGGAATAGCAGCGTATTTCCTGGGAGGATTGCTGCCCACTCTGGCGACCATTCTGGCCATCCTGGCCGGTGTAGCGGTTTTCCCAATCCTGCTGCCCTGGCTGCCTACCCATGATTTCAGCAGCAAAGGCTGGATTCTGGGTATGCTGGTAACCCTGCCATTTACATTAGCCATGCTCCTCCGGCCCCAGCTCTCCGGCGGGTGGTGGCATGCTGGATCGGCTGTGGCGCTCCAACTCGCCCTGCCTGTGGTGACGGCCTTTATCGCCCTCAACTTTACCGGGGCGACCCCTTTTACATCCCGCAGCGGAGTAAAGAGTGAGATCTACAGGTATATTCCCTGGATGGCAGGCCTGTTCGGCGGCGGCGTTTTCCTGACTATCGGCGCATTTCTGGTGCAAACTTTCGGGAGGATCTAGTGTTTAATTCTTACGTCGCAACCAGTTTACGCTACGAATCCAAAAAGTGCATTAATTGTGAGATCTGCCTGGATGTATGCCCGCACGGGGTCTTTATCCCCGGTAAAAAGGCCGTCCAACTGGCAAAACCGTGGGAATGCATGGAGTGTGGCGCATGCCAGCTCAACTGCCCCACAACGGCTATCACCGTCGACAGTGGCGTAGGCTGCGCCGCGGCTATGTTTGGGGCGGCTTTGCGCGGCAAAAAGGTCAATCAAAAAGAAGAATGTACCTGAGAAGAGACTTCGCAGACGCGTTGCGCCTGCTAAACCTGACAACGTCTCTCATCATACACTTAATTGACTTCAAGTCGCCATTGTGATATTAATAACGATGTAGTACACATTAATGCCTCTTTGGGAATTGCCTCGGTTAACTCCCGGAGAATAAAATTATTAGTAGAGGGACAAAAATGAAAAGATACACACTGAAGGTTATTACAATATTACCGGTATTTCTTCTGGCGGCCGTTTTACTGGCAGCTTGCAGTGGAGGCGGCGGCGGAACCGCTGGCGCTACAACGGTCAATATCACCCTGACCGATTTTAATATCGCATCGTCGCTGACAAATTTCAAAGTTGGCGTCCCCTATCACTTTGTCGTCAAGAACAGCGCGGCTGTTCCTCACGAACTCTGGATCGATCCCGTCGATCCTAATCTGACCCCTGCTACGGCCAAATCTGAAGCATTGGCAGGCCTGGGGTCAGACGTTTTGACCGCGGGAGCGACCCAGTCCTTCGATTACACTTTCACCAAAGCTTATCCGGCGGGCACGTATGAATTTGCTTGCCACCTGCCCGGACACTATGAATCAGGTATGCATGTAGGGATTACCGTCCAATAAATTTTTTTCAATAAAGGGTGGGGACAATGACCGGTCGAAAATTGGTGGGGTTCACGATTGGGCTGTTGTGTTGTTTTCTGGCCGGTTGCACGAGTCCAACGACGTCGGTTTTTAATCCGGCGTCGCCCAATGCTCGGGCAACCGTCCAGCTTTTTAATTTTGTCTACATAATTGAAGCCGTTGTTTTCGTCATTGTCGAAGGCGGCTTACTCTATGCTATGCTGCATTTCAGCCGAAAACAGGCCAAGGGACTACCAAAACAGGTCGAAGGGAATGCTTTCCTCGAAATCACCTGGACGGTCATCCCGGCCATCCTTTTAGGGCTTATTTTCTTTGTTTCGTTGAGCACATTGAACACGGTGACATCCATCCCACCGCAATCCTCCTTGTCGGGGGGTCCCCTTCAGGTAAAGGTAATCGGCCATCAATGGTTCTGGGAGTTCGATTATCCCGTAGAAAAAATTGTCACGGCTAACGAGCTGGTGGTGCCAGTAGGCACACTGGTGGAAGCCGACGTTCAAAGTATCGACGTGATCCACAGCTTTTGGGTACCCGAACTGGGCGGCAAAATCGATGCCATCCCGGGCGTTACCAACCAGATCCATTTCCAGGCCGAAAGGACAGGCACTTTCATCGGGCAGTGCGCAGAATTTTGCGGGGCCGATCATGCCCAGATGCGCCTGACCGTCATCGTCAAAACTGCCGAAGAGTATGCCGCCTGGGTTAAGGGGCAACAGGCGCCTATTCCGCAGCTCTCCGGTGACGCCCTTTCAGGCGAAGACTTTTTTATGGGAATGCAGTGCATTGGCTGTCATACCATTGCGGGCACCAAAGCCCAGGGCCAGGTTGGGCCGAACCTGACCCATTTTGCCAGCCGCACTACCTTTGCCGGGGGAGTTCTCACCAATACCCCGGAAAACCTGGCTACCTGGCTGGCCAACCCACAGGCTGTTAAACCCGGCAACCTGATGCCCGACTTGAACCTGGGGCCGGGTGGCATCAAATTGTTAATCGCATTTCTGGAAAGCCTTAAATAACCGATCAAGGGATTCTGGGTGGATTTATGACTACTTCGACTGGCACGATCTCTTTACCTCAACCGGCGCGTACATCGCGTGGGCGCTTAGTCAGATGGTTGACGACGACCAACCACAAAGACATCGGCACCCTTTACATCGCCACATCTTTCCTCTTCTTCTTGATCGGGGGATTGGAAGCGCTGACCATGCGTCTCCAACTGGGAGTCCCGGATAACACCATCCTCTCTCCCCAGGTCTACAACCAGATTTTTACCATGCATGGCACGACCATGATTTTCCTGTTTGCCATGCCGCTCCTGGTTGGTTTTGGCAACTACCTGGTGCCGTTGATGATCGGGGCGCGTGATATGGCTTTCCCCCGTCTCAATGCGCTCAGCTACTGGCTGCTGCTGTCGGGCGGGTTGGTGCTCTACAGTTCGTTTGCCCTGGGCGGCGCCCCGAATGATGGCTGGTTCGCCTACGCACCCCTGACCGCCGGGCAATTTTCTCCGGGGCACGGCATGGATTTCTGGGCCATGGGCATCCTGCTGACCGGCATCGGTTCGACGGTGGGGGCGATCAATTTTATCGTAACGATCTTGAACATGCGCGCTCCCGGGATGACGCTCTTACGCATGCCCCAATTCGTCTGGCAAATGCTCATCACCGCCTTCCTGATCGTTTTTGCCATGCCCAGCCTGACCGTAGATGCCATTTTGCTGTTCATGCAGCGCAACTTCGGGGCAGTCTTCTACTCAGCCGCTCAAGGCGGGTCAGCCCTCCTGTGGCAGCACCTGTTCTGGTTCTTCGGGCACCCGGAAGTGTACATCCTCATCTTACCCGCCTTTGGGATGATTTCCGAAATCATCCCTACTTTTTCAAAAAAACCTATTTTTGGCTACGCCGCCCTGGTCTATTCTGGCATCGCCATCGGATTCCTGGGTTTTACGGTGTGGGCGCACCACATGTTTGCGGTAGGAATGTCTCCGGTAGCCGACGCGGTCTTTTCTGTCGACAGCATGATCATCGCCGTGCCCACCAGCGTCAAAGTTTTCAACTGGATTGCGACCATGTGGGGTGGCAAAATTAATATCAAGGCGCCCATGTTATTCGCCGCCGGTTTCATCGCCCTGTTCATTATTGGCGGGTTTAGCGGAGTTTCGCTGGCAGCCGTCCCGATTGATTTCCAGGTCGAAGATACTTTTTACGTGGTTGGTCACATCCATTACGTCTTATTCGGCGGCACCGTTTTCGCCTTATTTGGAGGTTTCTACTACTGGCTGCCGAAGATTACCGGGCGATTATTGAGTGAGAAACTGGCCAAATGGCATTTTTGGCTGATGTTTTTCGGTATGAACGCCACCTATTTTCCCATGTATATTCTGGGCCTCTCAGGTATGCCCCGGCGCGTTTTCAGCTATGCCGCCACGCAAGGTTGGGGACCTTTGAACCTGCTTTCGACCATCGGCGCTTTCACCATTGCGACCTCCGTGTTGATCTTCATTATCAACTTCATCACCAGCATGCGCACCGGCGTTAAAGCGGGTAATGATCCCTGGGACGCCCAGACACTGGAATGGACGGTTTCGTCGCCGCCCCCGGCCTATAATTTCGCCCAAATCCCGGTGGTATCCAGCCGGCGGCCCTTCTGGGATCAGAAATATCCCCCGGCCGGTAAAAAACAGGCTCCTAAAGTCGAAGCGAAAGAGTTCACCGGAGAACACCTGTCAGAAGGTTCGTACAACCCGGTTCTCGTCGCCCTGGGCCTGTTCATTGCCACCTATGGCATGATTTTCAGCTATTGGGTGGTCATCCCGGGAGTCGCAGTAGTATTTTACGGGATTATCGGTTGGTTCCGCGAGCATTTTTAAGCCAGTTATGGAGGGTAAATGATTCAAGAAAATGCAGCCTCCTTAGAACAGACCTCGATGGGGGTCGATAATCGCAAGCTCGGCGTATGGGTATGGCTTGGGTCTGAAGCGGTGTTCTTTTCGGCGTTGATCATCGTCTACATTGTCATGCGCAATCGAAGCGTCACCGGGCCGTTTCCCCGTGAAGCCCTCAACGTCCCCCTGACCGCCGTGAACACCTTCATTCTGATTTGCAGCAGCCTGACCATGGTCACGGCTTTGTCCGCCATCCAAAATGGCAGTCAGAAGGGTCTCGTGCGCTGGCTGGTAGCCACCATGCTGCTTGGCGCAACGTTTCTGTCAGGCCAGGCTTTTGAATTCACCTCGTTAGCGAACCAGGGACTTTCCCTTAGCAGCAACCTGTTCGGAAGTACTTTCTTTACGCTAACCGGCTTCCATGGCGCCCACGTGTTGATCGGCGTGATCTGGATTGGATTTGTGGTGGCGCGCGCCCGGCGCGGCGGGTACACTCAATCCAGCCACCTGATGGTGGAATTGACCGGCCTGTATTGGCACTTTGTCGACCTGGTATGGATTATCATCTTCACCCTGGTATATTTGATTTAGCGTGGGCGAAGGTTTTTTTATCGGAGGGACTATGTCCGATGATTCGAAAATCGAACCGAAAAAAAGTTCTCGCGGCACGTATATCGCCGTTTTCGTTGCCCTGGCAGTGCTGACTGGCATAGAAATCTCAGTGACCTACCTGCCCATCCCACGCCTCCCGGTGCTGATCCCGTTAGCCGTGATCAAAGCCAGCCTGGTGGCGCTTTTCTATATGCACCTGAGATTTGACAAGAAAATTTTCTCAGTGGTATTCGTGATGGGTTTGTTGATGGGTATCGGTCTGATCCTTTCACTGATCGCCCTCTTCGCCCCCACCCTGCTTGATATACGGTGATTAGGCGACCTTCGTGTCCTTATTGGGTAGACTTCTTCTCTTAACGGTGATGAAATTCGGATGACACAGAATTGGGCAAAAGTTTTAGGGATGTGGAACTGGGATCCCAGCATCCTGCTGGGGATTGCCATTTTCCTTGGCCTGTACCTGGCCGCCATTGGGCCGCTGAGAGGTCGCTTTAAGGCATCGGCCCCCGTCAGCCGCACCCAGGCGGCCTGGTTCATCCTGGGTACTTTTGTGATCTTGTTTGCCCTGGTTTCTCCCCTCGACGAACTCGGTGATTCTTATCTTTTTAGCGCCCACATGACCCAGCACAGCCTGCTGGTCTTTGTCGTTCCCCCGCTGCTTTTGGCCGGCACTCCGGCCTGGCTGGCCGATGCGCTGGTCCGTCCGCGGCTGGTCCACCCCCTCGCCAGGATGCTTACAAAGCCAATCTCTGCCTATCTTATATACAACCTGGTTTTCGCCGTCTGGCATTTCCCGGCGTTGTATGAAGCTGCCCTTGATAATCAGAACATCCATATTTTCGAACACCTCTGCTTCCTGGTCACCGCGGTGCTCAACTGGTGGCCAGTTTTTAGCCCATCCACCCTTTTGCCACGATTGGCTGCCCCGCTTCAGTTGGTCTATCTTTTCCTGGAAGGCATCCCCTGCACGGTATTGGGGGCAGTGATTATTTTTACACCCACCATCCTCTACCCGGCCTACGCCTCAGCGCCTGCTCTGCTCGGTCTCACCCCAATGAACGACCAGCAAATTGCCGGGTTGATCATGGCCATGCCCGGCGGTATGGCTTATCTGATCGCCATGACCGTCGTGTTCTTCAAATGGCAGAAAAAAGAAGAGCCCGGGGTGCGCGCCAGCAATTATACTTAATCGCCTGAGTATCCTTGCGCTCAGTTAAGAAATCGACAACCATGTCGAATCCGTATATAGACCTTCCGGCCGGTTGAATATCATCCGGCCAGAGTTGTATAATGCAAGCACAGTTCATCAGAAGGGACAGTCAATGGGCTTACCTCTTTCGATTTTCTTTGGTTTCGTTCCTATGTTTATTTTCGCCTGGTTCGTTTACTGGTTGGACCGTTACGAAAAAGAGCCGGCCCTGCTCCTGGGTGGTGTTTTTATCTGGGGAGCCGTTGTGGCCTCCGGGGCAGCTTTTCTGATCAATACCGTTCTGGGAGTGGAGATCTACCTGGCGACCGGGTCGGAGACCGCAGCCGATCTTACCACCGGGTCTCTCATCGCTCCGATCGTAGAAGAAAGTCTCAAAGGTTTTGCCGTCTTACTGGTCTTCTTCGTCTACCGCCGTGAATTTGATTCAATCCTGGACGGGATGATCTACGCTGCCATTGTTGCGCTTGGTTTTGCCGCCACAGAAAACGCTTACTACATCTACACGCGTGGCTTCCAGGAAAACGGCTACGCCGGTCTGGCGGGGCTGGTCTTTATCCGGGTCATACTGGTGGGCTGGCAGCATCCGTTTTATACAGCCTTTACCGGCATTGGGCTGGCGATCGCTCGCCTGAACCGCAATATCTGGCTTAAATTCACCGCGCCCGTGCTGGGTTGGGCTGGGGCAGTTTTTACCCACAGCTTCCACAACACAATTGCATCGGTTATTTCTGGCCCGGGCGCCCTCGTAATTGGCGCCTTCTTTGACTGGAGCGGCTGGCTGGTCATGTTCATTTTTGCCTTGTGGATGCTCCGCCGCGACCGCTTATTAATGATCCAATACCTGCGCGATGAAGTCGCCCTGGGTACCATGACCTCACAACAGTACCAGATCGCCTGCTCCGCATCCGCCCAGGGCAAGGCACGTTTATCAGCGATCAACCACGGGCAGTATCAGGCTACCAACCGTTTTTATCAATTATGCGGTGAGCTGGCCCACAAAAAAAATGAGCTGATCAACCTGGGCGATGAGGGCGGCAATGCCGCCAGAGTAGCCAGAATGAGGGAAGAAATAAAAAAGTTGTCTTCCTCCGTGGCATAATCCAAAATTAAATTGCACGCGCCCCTTTCTCATGGTAAAATAATCGTAGGTAATTTCGTCCCTGTAGCTCAGTGGATAGAGCGTTGGCCTCCGGAGTCAAAAACGGGAGTTCGAGTCCCCCCAGGGACGCCA
>VFSW01003500.1_pt1 | contig 23544 bp, 23 predicted proteins | sample 5358111 | NCBI WGS metagenome assembly VFSW01 (sample SAMN11554181, study PRJNA540505) | mine drainage metagenome | isolation source: sediment from site ElyBrook_90M | place: USA: Ely Copper Mine, Vershire, VT | collected 2017
GCCAGTGGTATCGATGGCGCGCGCTTTCCGGGCGGGAATTTCCAGATAGCCCAGCTTGCTGGGAACGAGGGCGCCGCGGGCGCCGCGCTTAACGACGACGACGCGGGCGAATTCCGCGAGCGCTTCGGCGGCGGCGCGCACGGATTTGCGCTTGGTCATGCGCAGGGCCTCGTCTTCGTTCGGGAAGAAAATGTCGGTGTGGGCGAGGGTGGCGCGGATGTTGGAATCCCACTTTTCGCTGGCGTCCCAATTGCAATCGAGCGAGGTGGTGAGGCCCAGGCGGCGGGCGCGGCGAAACAAAGCGGGGGCGCCGCGGTGCAGCTTCGTCTGGAGGAAATACGCACCCACGTGCAGATGACGGGCGGTGGCGAGATACGCGGAGAAAATGTCCTGAGCGCGGAGCATCGAAATGGTTCCGGGGTAGGTGAGGCCGGCCTTGAACGCGCCGTTGGTCGCCCAGATGGTGATGCCGGATCTGGGCGCTGGGACGGTGCGCAACTGTGTGGTCTCGACGCCGGCCCATTGGAGCCGCTCGCGGACGAAGCGGCCGAACAAGTCGTCGCCGACGCACCCCACGAAGCCCACCTTGGCGCCGAGCCGCGCGAGGTTGAAAGCGGCGATGCCGCTGGAGCCTCCAAGAAGAAGGCGGGCCTCGTCGATCAACAGTTCCTTGCCGTCCACGAGTTGCCTTGCGCCCGAGAGAAGCAAATCGACATTGGCGTCGCCGGCGACGATGGCGTCGAGGGATTTTTTCATCGGTAACAAGTTCTCACGGTACTACACACGGGATGTCCGGCGAGAGTTTCGCATGGTACTCTGCGAAAGGAAACCAACGTGAAAGCGCTTGTGAAGAAAAAGGCCGAGCCGGGTTTGTGGATCGAGGATATTTCGATTCCGGCGATCGGCATCAACGATGTACTGATCCGCGTGTTGAAGACCGGGATTTGCGGTACGGACCTGCACATTTATAACTGGGACGCGTGGGCGAAGAAGACGATTCCGGTGCCGATGGCTATCGGGCACGAATTCGTGGGTGAGATCGCCGAGACCGGTTCGAACGTAAGCGATTTTCATCGCGGCGATATCGTGAGCGGCGAAGGCCACGTCGTCTGCGGCGTTTGCCGCAACTGCCTGGCCGGGCGGCGGCATCTTTGCGCGCACACGCAGGGCGTGGGAGTTAACCGGCCGGGCGCGTTCGCCGAATATATCGCCATGCCGATGAGCAATATCTGGCATCATCGTCCGGGCATCGATCTGGAAGTGGCGTCGATCTTCGATCCGTTGGGCAACGCGGTACACACGGCGCTGTCGTTTCCGGTCCTGGGCGAGGATGTGCTGATCACCGGCGCCGGGCCGATCGGCGTCATGGCGGCGGCGGTGGCGCGGCACGCGGGCGCGCGTTTCGTGGTGGTGACCGACGTGAATCCGTTCCGTCTGGAACTGGCGCGGACGATGGGCGCGAATGTCGTGGTGAACGTGCGGGAGCGGAATTTGGGCGACGTGCAGAAGGAACTGGGCATGTCGGAGGGGTTCGACGTGGGCCTGGAAATGTCAGGGAACCAGGCGGCGCTGGAGTCGATGCTCGAGAACATGGCGCACGGCGGCAAGATCGCCATGCTGGGCATTCCCCCGGAGCCGATGTCGATCGATTGGAACCGCCTCGTCTTCGGAGGGCTGACGATCAAGGGCATTTACGGCCGCGAGATGTACGAGACATGGTACAAGATGTCGGTGATGCTGCAAAGCGGGCTGAAGATCCAGCCGGTGATCACGCATCGCTTCCACTACACCGAATTTGAAAAAGGCTTTGCGGCGATGCGCGCCGGGGATTCGGGCAAAGTGATTCTCAGTTGGAGCGACGTGACGGTGTGAAGACCAGCGTATTCGACCTGTTCAAGATTGGGATCGGGCCGTCGAGTTCGCACACGGTGGGGCCGATGCGCGCGGCGCGGGAGTTTGCGGCGCGGCTGGAACGGGACGGGTTGCTGGAAAAGACGGATCGGGCGCTAGCGGAGTTGTACGGATCGCTGGCGCTCACCGGCCACGGGCATAGCACGGACAAGGCGATTTTACTGGGGCTTTCGGGCGAGGAGCCGGCGGAGGTGGAACCCGGCGATGTGGACGAAATCGTGGGCGCGGTGCGGTCGCGCGGCGAGCTGCGATTGTTTGGAAGGCGGACGATCGGCTTCGTGGAAGCGCGCGATCTGATCTTCCATAAGGACCAGACGATGGCCGCGCATCCCAACGGAATGCGCTTCACCGCCTTCGATGCGGCGGCACAAGCGCTGCGTTCGGAGATCTACTATTCCGTAGGCGGAGGGTTCATCGAGCGCGAAGGGGCGCCGAAGCGCGATGGGGAGCGGGCGGCGGTGCCGTTTCCATTTACCAGCGCGGCGGAGCTGCTGAGCGTGGCGGAAGAGAACGGTTTGCCGATCTGGGGCGTGGTTCTCGAGAACGAAAAGGCGTGGCGGCCGGAGGGCGAAGTGCGCGCGCACATCCTGCGGGTGTGGGAAGTGATGCGGGAATGCACGCGGCGCGGACTGGCGACCGAGGGGATACTTCCGGGCGGGCTTCATGTGCGGCGGCGCGCGCCGCGGATGGCGGAGAAGCTGCGCACCGAGGGCGCGACCGTCGCGCTGGCGCCGAGTGACTGCTGGAACGTCTACGCGATGGCGGTGAACGAAGAGAACGCCGCGGGGGGACGCGTGGTCACCGCGCCGACGAATGGCGCGGCGGGCGTGATTCCGGCGGTGGCGCACTATTACGAGAAATTTCTCGGCGAGATGAACGAGGCCGCGCTGATGCGCTATTTCCTCACCGCGGGCGCGATCGGGATTCTATACAAGGAGAACGCTTCGATCTCCGGGGCGGAAGTCGGCTGTCAGGGCGAGGTGGGCGTGGCGTGTTCGATGGCGGCGGGGGCGTTGGTCGCGGCGATGGAGGGAACGAACGGCGAAGTGGAACACGCGGCCGAGATCGGCATGGAACATAATCTGGGGATGACGTGCGATCCGATCGGCGGATTGGTGCAGATTCCCTGCATCGAGCGCAACGCATTCGGCGCGATGAAGGCGGTGAACGCGGCGCGGATGGCGATGCGCGAGAGCGGCGGGCACAAGGTGTCGCTCGATCAGGTGATCAAGACGATGTATCAGACCGGGCTGGACATGCAATCGCGGTATAAGGAAACTTCGCTCGGCGGGCTGGCGGTTAATGTGGTGGAGTGTTGACGGCGCCGGCGACCTCGAAATCCGTCCACTGCGCGACGGCTTCGCGAAGTTGTTTTTTCTTCGCTAATAGATCGGCCGCCACCACTTGCAGAATGTAATTGCCGGGGGCGAGATCGGCGCCGAGTTGCATCTTGCCGCCGACGCTCAGCACGCCGCCGGTGGCCGAGGGATTCACTTGCAGGGTAGCGAGGGGACTGGCGAAGATCTGTTTGCCATCGCGATACAGTTCCATTCGCGTCCGGACATCGGTGAGGTGCGTTTGCGGGTTGGCGGAGGGGTGCAAAAGATCGCAAGCGTACTCGATGACGCCGCCCGCGGGGAAGATGCGAAGGACGGGCGAGGCGGCGGCAGCCACGGCGCCGGAAAGCCGGTCGGAGTCGGGATCGCCGATCACCACGCTCGAAAGCGCGAAGCCCCGTTTAAAATCGGGAATCGTCAGAAACTGGCTGGCCGAGCCGAGGGTGCCGGTGGAGTCGTCCAGGACGGCGGCGCGCATTTGGTATCCGCCGGACTTGGAGACGGGCATGTCGAACATGAAGACGGCGCCCATGGCGAGCGCGCGCGGGAATTGCGCGGCCGTGAGGTGAATGAAGTACGGCCTGGCGAACCGTTCGAAAATCGTTCCGCCCGTGCCGAAGGCGAACAGCGCGACGTGCAGCGAGGCGTCGTGGAGGCCGCCGGGTGCGCTGGTGAAGTGGATCGCGTGAGCGTCCACATGCAAGAAATTCCGGACGAAGGCCGTCCCCTTTTCGTATTGAAAGTAACTCGACAACCGAACCGGAAGCGCGTTCGAGAAGAACGGGGATTGGATGGCGGCGAGTAGCCGTTGGCCGGGGGCGTTATCCGTGGGATCGGGGGTGAACTGGGCGTCGGCGATGCCCAGGAAACCGCTTCGGGAGCGGACATGCGCCCCGGGGCGATCGACCGCGATGCGTATGCGATGGAAATCGTCCTTCATCGATTTCGTCTTAAAGTCGGAGGCCTCCGGCTCGAATGCGATCAGGTAATAGCCGCTCAAATCGTCCATCACGCGGCCGAGGCCGTCGTTCAGATCGTTGGTGTCGTGTATGAATTCGCCGCCGGTTTGGCTGGCGAGGTAGGAAAGGCCGGCTTGGGAGGCGAAGTAGCCGCTTTGGCCAACAGCCGTCAGAGGACGCCCATCGATGGGCCGCCAGTCGGGGCTGAGGCCTGCGGCGTCCGGTTCCATAGTCGGAAGGCCGAGCGTATCCGCGGTGTAGAGAACAACCGACGAGCGGTTGGCCAGATCGGCGAGCGCGCGCATGGCCTCGCGAATCTCGGCGCTTTGGTCATCGTCGACATCGAACGAGAGACCGTCGGAGAACAGCACGACGGCTTTGCGGCCGGGCAGATCGCGTAGACCTTGAATCGTGTAACGTAGCGTGCCGAGCGTGCCGACGGTGAACATATTGTCGAGCTCCGCCTTATCGCGCTGCAAGGCGGGCATTGCGCCGGCGACGCCGCCCCCGGATGGAGGCGCACCCTGCGACGGGTACATCGAAACGGGCGGCGCTCCGGATCCCGCCAACGGAAGAGATTGGTACGTCCATTGGATCTGGCTGGGGATCCAGCGGATGCCGCCGGCTTCGGCCAGCAATTGGCGCTTGTCGTTGGTGAACTGCTCGAGCGACCCCGCGCCGGCGCTCGTGCGTTGGATGGCGACAAGATCGCCGGGCCGCAAGTGCGTTTCGATAAACTCGTCGAGCGTCTGGCGCACGGCGGCGACGCTTTGAAACGACATGTCGAGGTCGTCGATCAACAGAACCACGGTGCGGCGGACGTCCTGGCGGCGAAGGGGCGCGGCGATCGAGGGAGGTATAGGGTCTTGTTGGACCCGCTTTTGTTTCGGCGGCGCAACCGGAGGCGTCCCGGAATCGAGCCGGATGTAGTTCGCCGCGGTGATCTTGCGCGGCTTGCGGTCTTCAAAGACCTTGAAATCCGAGGGGCCGAGATCGGTCACCTGGCGGCCGTGGCGATCCCTGACCACCGCGTCCACCTGCACCAGATCGACGTCGATGCGAATGACGTGGTTATCCGCGGCGGGAGAAGTCTGGGGCGGAGCCGGGGCTGCAGCGGCCAGCAGCGGAAACAGAAACGCGCATGCGAGGCGCATCGCATTCCACCATAGCGCGGAGGAAGTGCCGGGGCAAGGGCGCGGTTTAACGGTCGAAGGCGAAGGAGGCTTGCACTTCGGCGATGGCGGCGCGGACGTGTTCCATCGCCTTCACGCGATGGCCGCCGAAATCGTGGTTGCTGGTTTCGAGATGATGCATCGCGTTTTTAAGCGCGCCCATCGCGGCGCGCATGTCCGGGTGCGGCTCGAACGTGTAGGCGCGGGTAGCGAAGCCAAGGCAAAACACGAGCGCCACCGCCGCGGCGGTAAGGAAATTAGATCGTTTCATATTTTTGTTTCCGTTTCGGTCTTTCGAGTTTAGACCGGTTCGGACGCGGCGCGCAATAGGACGGCGGGCATCGGATAGTATAGGGGCATGCCGCCACGTCACGCCGCCGTTCTCCTCGCGCTCGCCGTCGTTCCGCTCAGCGTCCGCGCCCAGGATTCCACACCGCAACGCCCGCCGATCCCCGGCATCGCCCACATCGGATTGCGCACCGACGATCTCGCCGCGGCCCGTCATTTCTACGGGCAGATTCTCGGCTTTCAGGAGCCGTTCACCGTGGATAAGCCCACCGGCGGGCTGCTGCTGACCTATTTCAAAGTGAACGACCACCAATATATCGAGGTGTTCCCGGCGTTGACCGATCCCAATCAGGACCGGCTGTCGCACATCTCGTTCGAGACGACGAACATCGCCCAACTGCGCGATTACCTGGCCAGCCGCGGCGTGAAGGTGCCGGAGAAATTGAAGCCCGGCCTGGACGGGAACATCAGCTTCAACGTCACCGATCCCGACGGCCATACAGTGGAGTGGGTGCAGTACATGCCGGGGTCGCTGCATACACGCAACTTCGGAAAGTTTCTGCCCGACACGCGGGTCTCGACGCGCATGATCCACGTCGGGATCACGGTGAAGGACCGCGCCGCGGCGGACCATTTCTACAAAGATATTCTCGGCTTCCATGAAACCTGGCATGGCGGGATGCAGGAGGGCCGCACGGACTGGGTGGATATGCGCGTGCCGGACGGAACGGACTGGCTGGAGTATATGCTGCGCGTCGCCAATCCCACGCCGAAGACGTTGGGGGTGATGCATCACCTGGCGCTGGGCGTGCCGGATATTCACAAGAGTTACGACCTGGTTACCGCGCGCGGATACAAGGCCGAACAGCCGAAGATTGGGCGCGATGGCAAGTGGCAGTTGAACCTCTACGATCCAAATCTGACGCGGGTCGAGTTGATGGAGCCGAAGCCGGTGCAGACGCCGTGCTGCTCGCCGATGGAAGGGCAATAGCGGCGGCCGGGGCCGAAAGCGCATACAATGTCCGTTATCCATGGACATGCGCCTTCGCCTCGCTCCGATCGTTCTCGCCGCCGCCGCAAGCCTCGCCGCGCAGGAGGGCGACAAGACGCCCGCCTTCGACGTGAAGGCCCATTACACGAAGTACGAATACCGCATTCCGATGCGCGACGGCGTGCGGCTTTTCACCGCCGTGTACGTGCCGAAGGACGCCTCGCAACCGTATCCGATTCTGCTCAACCGTACGCCGTATAGCGTCGCCCCGTACGGCGTCGATCATTACCGCAAGGCGCTGGGGCCGTCGCGCAAGTTCGACGAAGCGGGTTATATCTTCGCGATGCAGGACGTGCGCGGGCGATTTTTGTCCGAAGGCACGTTCATCGAAATGACGCCGCATATCGACCATAAAAACGGGCCGAAGGACGTCGACAACAGCTCCGACACTTACGACACCATCGACTGGCTGTTGAAGCACGTGGCGAACAATAACGGCAAGGTGGGCATCTACGGCATTTCTTATCCGGGGTTTTATACTTCGGCGAGTATCATCGATTCGCATCCGGCTCTGAAGGCCGCTTCGCCGCAAGCTCCCATGACGGATCTGTTTCAAGGCGACGACGCATATCACGGCGGAGCGTTCATGCTGGCGGCGAACTTCGGCTTCTATGTGTTTTTCAAACCCTTCGACGAGCCATCGCTGCCGATTAAAACCGTTCCGTTCGATTTCAAAACGCCCGACGCGTATGAGTTTTATCAGCGCATGGGGCCTCTGGCGAACGCCGAGGAGCGGTATTTCAAGGGCGGCAATTTCCTGTGGAAAGACCAGGTGAAGCACGACACTTACGACGATTATTGGAAGGCGCGCAATCTGGCTCCACACATGCACAACATCACCTGCGCGGTGATGACGGTGGGTGGATGGTGGGATGCCGAGGACTTGTACGGGCCCTTCAAGACGTACCGGTCGATCGAGGAAAAGAATCCGGGGATCGAGAACACGCTGGTGATCGGGCCATGGGTGCATGGCGGATGGGCGCGCGGCGACGGAGACCATTTGGGCAGCGTCGAGTTCGCGGCGAAAACCGGCGAGTTTTTCCGCGACCATATTCAGTTCCCGTTTTTTGAGCGCGAGTTGAAAGACAAGGGCAAGGACAAGCTGCCGGAGGCGTATGTCTTCGAGACCGGAACCAACGTCTGGCGCCAGTACGACGCGTGGCCGCCGAAGAAATCGGAAGCGAAGACGCTTTACTTTCACGCCGGGGGAAAGCTTTCGTTCGACGCACCGGCGGAAAGCGGCAAGGCGTTCGACGAGTATGTCAGCGATCCGGCCATGCCGGTGCCCTTCGTCGGATATTATGCTCTGGACGTGCCGCAGGAGTATATGGTGAGCGATCAGCGCTTCGCTTCGCGGCGGCCGGACGTGCTGGTGTATCAAACCGAGCCGCTTGAAGAAGACGTCACCATCGCCGGGCCGGTATCGCCGACGCTCCATGTGTCCACCAGCGGGACCGATTCCGATTTCATCGTCAAGCTGGTGGACGTTTACCCGGACGATTATCCCAATCCGGAGCCGAATCCGAAGGGCGTCGAGATGGGCGGGTACCAACAATTGATCCGCGGCGAACCGTTGCGCGGGAAGTTCCGCAACAGCTTCGAAAAGCCGGAGCCATTCACGCCGGGCAAAGTGGAGGCGATCGGCTTCGACATGCCGGATGTGAACCATACGTTCCGCCGCGGACATCGGATCATGGTGCAGGTGCAGAGCACGTGGTTCCCGTTGATCGACAAGAATCCGCAGAAATTCATGGACATTCCGGCGGCGAAGGCGGCCGATTTCGAAAAAGCCACCGAGCGCGTTTACCGCTCCGCGGGCGAGGCCTCGGGAGTGCGGGTTCACGTGCTGCCGTAACGGGAGCGTTATTGGCGAAGCACGGCGAAGCGGCTGATGGAATAGCCGAGCGCGGCGCCCATGAAGACGTCGGAAGCGAAGTGGCTGAGGAGGGTGATGCGCGAGATTCCGATCAATCCGGCCACGCCGTAGGCGACGAACGGAAGCCAGTGTTGATGCGGGTAGCGGCGGGCGACGACGGTGGCGATGGCGAAGGCGGCGATGGTGTGGCCGGAGGGGAAGCTTCCGTTGCCCTGATACCACTTGCCTTTGCTTTCAAACCAGCCGTCGGAGAAACTGTTTGTCAATCCGACGGCGGCGGGGCGCGTACGGCGGTCCAGGTCCTTCATCATCGTGGTGAGGATTTCGGAACCGGCCACCGCTTCGGCGGCGAACATCGCAGTGTCGCGCAGGTACGGATCTTTACGGAAGAAACCAGTGGCGTAGAGCGCGACGGGAGTGAGCCAAAGGCCGTAGGTGGCGCCTTTGCCGGGCATCGCTTTGTTCAAGCCCTGAAACGTATTGGTCGTGGCGAGGTAACGGGAGACGATGGGATCGGCGGCGACGAGAGCGACGGTCGTTCCGGTGACGGCGAGGGCGGGAAGAAGGTATCTTGGATGCCGCAGCTTGGCGGGGAACAGCCAGATGGCCTTCTGATCTTCGACCATGTTGGGAACCAGGCGCGACCAACCGATGGGGCGCGCCGCCGGGAGCGGGGAAGCCGGTGTGTCCGGCGTGGCGGCGATGGGAGCCGGCGCGGGCGCCGTCTGGGCGCGTAGACAAACGTGCAGACAAACGGCGATCGCCACGCGCGCGGTGCGCGAGTGGATCAGAAGAACCTCCTAATGGGCCGTTTCAATCCGCGACCGCCAGTTCGCCAGGCACAATGGGTCGCGTTCGCGGCAGCAAGCCGAGCCGCGCGCGATTGCCCATGAAGGCGAGCAGAGCGACGAAAACGCATAGCTTCAAGATGTCGGTGGAGTGCGTGCGGGGCAGAAGTTTCCACAGGAACAGCATCACGATCTGCGCCGTCGTGACGCTCCATACCGTGCCGTAAAAATAGCGGCGCTCCGTGCCTTCGCCTTTCGTGGACTTCCGGACGCGGGGCAACACGCCGAACAGTCCGAGAACCCAAATCGCTCCGGCGATGGGGAAGTAAGCCGCGTCGTAGAAAGCGCGCATCTGCCATTTGCCGGTGAATACGGCATAGGCCAACCCGGCTAGATTCAGCGTGGCGAAGGTCACCGCAGCCGCCCAGGCGAACGTATAACAGACGCGGCGGTACAGCGGATTCGGCTTGTCTTCGGTGAAACGGATGATGTACGGACGCGGCTCCACGCCGGGAAGTTGCCCAAAAATTCCGGCGATTCCGGTGCCGAGCAATACCGCGCCGAGCCATGCCGCCATGCGCGAATCGAAGCCGCGGGCGAACAGATCGAAAGTCAGTGGCCCCGGCGCGATGAAGAAAACGAAAATCCAAATGGGCCAATGGAGGAAGCGGTAGTAAAGCTTGTTTCGTTCGCGGATCTTGCGTTCGCCGGCGTACTCGACTGGTATGTTTTCAGGCACCGCTTTTCATGGTAAGGCATCCGTGCGCGGGGCCGGCTGCCACCAGGCGTTGACGATGGCGACGGAGGCGATGGCCGCGGTTTCGGCGCGCAGCACGGCCGTTCCTAGCGATACCGGGGTCCATTCGCCTCGCGCGAACCCCGCCCGTTCGCGATCCGTCCATCCGCCTTCGGGGCCGATCAGCAAGGCGATGCGGTCCTCGTCCGTGCGAGTAGCGGGCAGCGCGCTCACAAACGGCGCGGTCTTCGCCAATTCGTCGCAGACATAGCGATGCGTGAAGCCGGGCGGGGAAGCGGGGACGCCTTGGAGCGGATCTCCCAGATCGAGCGGCGTAGCGCGGCGCGATTGTTCGCACGCCTCGCGCGCGATGCGCCGCCAACGTTCCACGCGTTTGCGCGCCGCCGCTTCCAGTCCCTTCTCGCTGCGCTCCGCGAGCACCGGGTGGATCGCGGCCACGCCCAGCTCGGTTGCCTTCTCGACGATCCACTCGAATTTCTCGAAGCGGATGAGCGCCGCGAATAACTCGACGTGGGGCAGCGTCCGGCGCGCAGGCAGCTTCTCCAAAATCGCAAAGGACACTTCGTTCTTGCGCGCTGCCTCCACTTCGGCCAGATAGACCACGCCCGCGTGCGCGATTTCGAACTTCTGCCCCGGCTCCACGCGCAACACTCGCGTCAGATGGTGCGCCTCCTCGCCGCCGATCACCGCCCGGCCTCCGCGCACCTCGTCGACAAAGAACAACCGCCTGGCCATGTAGAATAATGTACGCCGATGATCGGACACCTGCGCGGAACCCTGCTCGAGAAGCAACCGAATCTAATTATCGTGGAGGCGGGCGGCGTCGGCTACGAAGTGCTGATCCCCGTGTCCACCTACTCCGCGCTGCCGGAGGAAGGCGCCGAGGTGCGGCTGCGCATCCACACGCACGTCCGCGAAGACTCGCTGGCGCTCTTCGGTTTTTTCACGAAGGAAGAAAAACAACTGTTCGAGAAACTGATCGGCGTCGGCGGCATCGGGCCGAAACTGGGCATCACGGTGCTCTCCGGCTTGGCTACATCGGAATTCGTGGAGGCGATTCGCGGCGGCCGGCTGGAGCAACTGGTGCGCATCCCCGGCGTCGGGAAGAAGACCGCCGAGCGGATGGTGCTGGAACTGCGCGACAAGCTGGATCTGTTCGCGACACCGGGCGGCGGCAAGAAAGCCGTCGCTCCGTCGCTGAGCCCCAGCGAGCGCGATGTCGTGTCGGCGCTCATCAACATGGGCTGCAAACCCGCCGCCGCCGAGGAAGCTTCCCGCAAGGCACACGCCGCCGCGCCGGACGCTGAATTCGAAGCGCTGTTCCGCCGCGCGCTGGCCCTCGTGCGATAACCTGAAAACACATGCGCCCGACGGGAATCGTCTCCGCCGACATTCAGGAGGACGATCAACAAGTAGAAGCGACGCTGCGCCCGCTTCGCCTCGCCGATTTCACAGGACAGCCGAAGCTGAAGGAGATCCTCGCCATCGCCATCGAAGCGGCGAAGAAGCGCGGAGAGGCGATGGATCACGTGCTCCTCTACGGCCCGCCCGGCTTGGGCAAAACGACGCTGGCAAATATTATCGCCTCCGAAATGGGCGTCGGATACGAACAGACGGCCGGCCCGATTCTTCAAAAGAAGCTGGATCTTTCCGGCGTGCTGACCAACATCCAGGCGCGGCAGGTGTTCTTCATCGACGAGATTCACCGGCTATTGCCCGATGTCGAAGAGATTCTCTATTCGGCGCTGGAGGATTTCCGGCTCGACATCCTCATCGGCGCCGGACCGGGCGCGCGGACGCATTCCATCGCCATTCCGCACTTCACCGGCATCGGCGCCACCACGCGCCAGGGCCTGCTCAGCGCGCCGTTGCGCGGGCGCTTTGGACTCGTGCTGCGGTTGAATCATTACGACAACGAGGAACTGACGCGCATCGTGCTTCGTTCGGCGCGGCTGCTGAACGTGACCGTGGACGAAGGCGGCGCCGTCGAGATCGCCCGCCGCAGCCGGGGCACGCCGCGCATCGTCAACCGCCTGTTGCGGCGCGTCCGCGACTACGCGCAGGTGCGCGCCGAAGGCCATATCGACCGCCAAGTGGCCGTCACGGCGCTCGATCTGTTGGAGGTGGACCGTTACGGGTTGGATGAAATCGATCAGAAGATTATGCTGACGCTACTCGATAAATACAATGGCGGTCCGGTGGGCGTGAACACCATCGCCGCCTCGATCGACGAGGAGCCGGACACGATCGAGGAAGTTTACGAGCCGTATCTGATCCAGCTTGGTTTTCTCGAGCGCACGCCGCGCGGCCGCGTCGGATGCGAACGCGCGTTCGAGCATTTCGGCATCGAGCGCAAGCACCGCAGCCGCCAGGACACGCTGTTTTAGTGGCGGTCGAAGTGGTCTATCTTTCGCTCGGTTCGAATCTCGGCGAGCGCCGCGCGAATCTGATCGAAGCGGTCGAGCGTATGGAGCGGCAGGGGATCCGTGTGGCGCGCGCGTCGCCGCTCTATGAAACCGCGCCGCGCGATTTTCTCGACCAACCGGGTTTCTTAAACGCTGTCCTGGAAGTGGAGACGGCGCTCCAGCCGCCGGAGCTGCTGGCGGCGCTGCTCGGTATCGAGACGGCGATGGGCCGCGCGCGCCGCGTGGACAAAGGGCCGCGCGGCATCGATCTGGACATTGTGGTTTACGGCGAGCGCCCGGTCGACGAGCCCGGATTGCGAATCCCGCACCCGCGCATGGCGGAGCGGCAATTCGTACTGGAGCCGCTCTCCGCCCTCGCGCCCGGCCTTCGCCCGCCGGGCTTCAAACAATCCGTCAAGGAAATGTTGCCGGGCGTGGCAGCCCAGGACGTGGAATGGGCCGCCGGTCCGGAATGGTTAAACCGGGATGCCGGCGCGCCATAGCGCGTAGCCGATCGCTTGGCGCAAATAAAGCCACTTGGCGCGCGAACCGCTTTCGGTGGATGGGCGCGGCGAACCGTAGACGGCCACGCCCTGGGATTCCAGCATCTTCTTCACCCGGTAAATGTGGTATCCATCGCTCACCACGATGCACGATTTCAAATTCATGCGCCGCATGATCTCGGCGACGGCCGCGGTGCTGTGAACGGTGGATTCGCCCTCGCCCTCGACGATAATCGACTCCGGACGGACGCCGTGCGCGCTAAGATACGCGCGGCCCACCGAGCCTTCGGTGAACACCGGATCGCCGCCCGCTCCGCCGGTGGTAATAATGTACGGGGCCATGTGTTGCAGATAGAGCCACAGTGCGTGATTCAAGCGCGCCTCCAGCACCGGCGACGGCTTGCCGCGATATTCGGCCGCGCCCAGAACGACGATGGCATCGGCGGGCCGCGCCTCCTCGATCGTCGATTGCCGCTCGATCTCGTGAGCCACGCGGTTCAAGTACAGCGCCGCGGCCCCGAGGCCCGCAAGCGCCGCCAGAAAGAGCGCGGCGAACAGGAACCGTCTCATTGCTTCATAATGGGCCGCATGGGTGCGCTTCGGAAGATCTTATCAGTCTACGATTTTCCCGGCGCGGGAAATCGATGGAAGTAATCGCGAGCGCGCAAAATTCGCTCGTACGGGAAATCCGCCAGGCGGCGCGGCAAGGCGCGCTCACCGCCGGCGGCTGCTGCCTGGCCGAGGGCCGCCATCTGCTGGAAGAGGCGATTCGCAGCGCTTGCCGCATCGAAGCGGTCGTCTTTGCCGAGTCTGCGCAGCCTTCGTTTGGAGATCTGCGCACCCGGCGAATCGTCACGCTTCCCGATCGACTGTTCGCGTCCCTCGCGGCGACCGAAACCACGCAAGGAGTTCTCGCCCTCGTTCATCCGCCGCGCACGGAGGCCGATGCGGTCTTCCACGCGCAGGCGTTCCTTCTGGTTCTCGACGCCGTACAGGATCCGGGCAACGCCGGCGCCATGCTGCGCGCGGCCGAGGCGTTCGGCGCAACCGGAGCGGTGTTCCTGAAAGGCTCGGTGAATCCTTATAATCCCAAGGCCGTTCGCGCTTCCGCCGGCTCGCTGTTCCGCATGCCGTTGCTTGCTCCTTTCGGCGAAGAGGAGTTCTTGGAACGCTCGCACCAAGCCGGACTCTCACTCTACGCGGCCATGCCACACGCCGAACGCTCTCCCTCCGATTGCGATTTCACCGGCGGCTGCGCGCTGATCGTCGGCTCCGAAGGCGGCGGCGTGCGCGAGACCATTCAATCACGCGCCACCGCCGTCTCCATCCCCGCCCTCGGCGTGGAGTCGTTAAACGCGGCGATGGCGGCGGGCATTCTTCTCTATGAAGCGCGGCGCCAACGAACGGCGGCCACGCGATGAGCCTCTTCGAACCGGACGCGCTGGCCGCGCAGCCGGACGTCCAGGCGCGGCCGCTCGCCGAGCGTATGCGCCCGGATCGCCTGGAGGACTTCGCCGGCCAGGAGCATATCGTCGGCCCGGGCAAGCCGTTGCGCGCGCAGATCGAGCGGGATCAACTTAGCTCGATGATCCTGTGGGGTCCGCCCGGCGTGGGCAAAACGACACTCGCCCGCTTGATCGCGAAGGCGACGAAAGCGGACTTCATCCCCTTCAGCGCCGTGATGAGCGGCATCAAGGAAATCAAGACCGTGATGGCGGAGGCCGAGCGCAACCGCGCCCGCGGCCGGCGAACCGTCCTCTTCATCGACGAGATTCACCGCTTCAATAAAGCGCAGCAGGACGCGTTTTTGCCCTACGTCGAGCGCGGCGACGTCACGCTGATCGGCGCCACGACGGAGAACCCGTCGTTTGAAGTGGTGTCGGCCTTGTTGTCGCGGGCGCGCGTCTACGCTTTGCGACCGTTGACGGAGGAGGAGATCGTCCATCTGCTCGAAGGCGCGCTGCCGGTGCTGGGCGTCCGCGCCGCTCCCGCGCTGCTGGAACAGATCGCTTTGCACGCCAATGGCGATGCGCGCACGGCCTACAATCTGCTGGAACTCGCCGCCGCCGCGGCCATCGAAAGCGAGATTCCCGCCGAAGCGATGGAAGCCGTTTTGCAACGGAAGATGCTGCTCTACGACAAGGCGGGCGAAGAGCACTTCAATCTCATTTCGGCGCTGCATAAATCCGTGCGGTCGAGCGATGTGGACGCTTCGCTCTACTGGCTGGCGCGGATGCTCGAATCGGGCGAGGACCGCGCGTATCTTGCGCGCCGCATGGTGCGCATGGCGATCGAAGACATCGGTCTCGCCGATCCGCGCGCGCTCGAACAGGCGATCGCCGCGTGGCAGGCGGTTCATTTTCTCGGCGAACCCGAAGGCGATCAAGCCCTCGCGCAACTGGCCATCTATCTTGCGGCCGCTCCGAAATCCGACGCCGCGTACCGGGCGTTGAACGAGGCGACGGAGGATGTCCGAACGCACCGCGCCGAGCCGGTGCCGATGCAATTGCGCAACGCTCCGACGAAAGCGATGAAGCAGTGGGGCTACGGCAAAGGCTACCAGCACGCGCATAAATTCGACGACGCCATCACGGGAATGGATTGTCTGCCGGATCGCTTGGCCGGCCACCGATTTTACGAACCAACGAATCGCGGCATGGAGCAGCGCATCGCGGACCGGTTGGCCGAAATTCGCAAGCGGCGGGAGAAGCCGGAGGAGCCGCCCGGTCAGTGAACGTCGTCGATTGATCCTTCAGCCGTATTCGCGGCGTGGCGAGAGGCGCGGCCCCAGGCGCTGGTTTGCCAGTTGGAAACCTGCCGCTCGGAAGGCATCCAAGACGGAACGCTCAGCAGAAAACGGCGGCTGAGGGCGTTGACATATGGCTCGTAAAGATCGCGCAATTCCTGGAGGCGCGCGGCGGAGTCGTCGCACCAACGCACCGGCGCGCCCGCCTTGGCCAGCGTCTCGCGCGCTTGCAAGAGCGTGGCTACGGGCAGGCGATCCACGGCGGCCGGTTCGGGTTTCGCCTGGAATATTTGCGCCAGATCCACGACGGCGTGGCGCGTAATCGCGAACGTCAGGCTCGCCTGCCAGGAGGGCGCGTCGACGATGCCGGCGATCACCAGCGCGCAGGCGTCGAGCACCGCGGTCATCGACGCCAGCCACGACTGATTGTCATGTTGGGAGCGGTAATAACTGAGTACGGGATAAGAAAGATGGCTCTCCAAAAGTTCGGCCGACCAACGCTCCCACTCGGCGAGAAACACATCGAGCGAAGCCAGCGCACCGCGCTTGGAATAGCGCCGCAGCAGCTCCACCGCGCTCGGCGGCGAGCCCGCCCGCGCGTCCAATAAAGTGATGGCCGTTTCGCGCCGCGAGAACGCAGAGTAAATCACCGGCAAGTATCCGATGACGACCGCCAGGAAGCCGAAGCCCATGCCCGCTTCGGTCACGGCGATGACGCGCGCCGCCGCCGAACGGGGCACCACGTCGCCGTAGCCCAGCGTGAAGAACGTGGTCCCGCTGAAATAAAGATCGGTGAGAAGCTGCGGCGGCTCGCCCGGCGTGGCGATGGCGGAACCGAGCGACCATTGCAGCAGTCCGAACGCCGTAATCAGTCCTACCGCCCACACCACCAGCAAAAGCAACAGCGAGAGCGGGCCGAAGCCGCTCAGATAGGCGTCGCGGCGTTTGGCGTTGCCGACGCGCTTGCCCGCCGCGGCCCAAACGTGCCAGAAGGTGATATAGAAGAAACGGGAGAAGCGAAAGCGCCGCGTGGGACGGCGCGGCAGAACGATCGCCTCGAAGGCATCCAGCAGCACCAGGAGGATGACGGCCACCGAGACGGCCATGGCGAAAATGGTCATGAGGATTCGATGCGCGCCGGACCTATACGGTACCATGCCGCGCGCCCCCGTCCGGTATGTGATAGAGTGCCGCGAGAGGGGAGGGCACGATGCGGATCGCGACTTTTACCGTGGCCCTGGCGCTGGCGCTGGGCGCGAACGCTCCGGCGCAGGACGCGCAGGCGGGCGGGGACAAATTGGTGGACGCTTACAACAAGCTGAAGGAGGCCGAAGGGGCCAAAGACGCGGCGGGCGTGTTGAAGTGGGCGGCCGAGACGTCGCGCATCGCGCGGGAAGAGGAAAAAACGGCGGCCTCGGACGAGGACGGAAAGCGCCGTTTGGACTACGCGCGCCAGGTGGATACCTATACCGAATACTCGCTGTCGGCCACCGCGATGCAAGCGGCCGATCCGAAAGACACGATCGCATTGTTTGAGGCGCTGACGAGCCAGAATCCCAAAAGCCAATATGTGGCCCAGGCAACCGGAGCGTACCTTCGCGCGCTGCAACAAACCAAACAAGGCGACAAGGCGAGCGCCGCGGCGGAGAAGATATTGGAGAACGATCCCAACAACGACGACGCGCTGTTGATCCTCGCCGACGCCAATCAAAACCGCAAGCGTTTCGCGGCCAGCGCGGAGGACGGCGAGAAACTGGTCGCTGCGATGCAGGCCAAGCCGAAACCGGAGGGGGCCAACGACGCCGATTGGGACAAGATGAAGCGCACGAAGATCGGCCTCGGATATTGGTACGCCGGTGTCTCCTACGCGAGCGAAAACAAGTTCGCCGAGGCCGACAAGGCGTTGCGCGCGGCCGTGCCGTCGCTGCCCGCCGGCAGCGAAATCCTCGGCGTCGGATTGTTCTATCTGGGCTTGGCCGATTACAAATTGGCGAAGGCCGGCAGCAAGACAATGCTTCAGGACGCGCTGAAATTCTCTCAGCAATCGGCCGCCATCAAGAGCGCCATGCAAACCCAGGCGGCGGCGAACGTCAAAGCCATCCGGGCCGAAGTGGGTCCGGCGAAGCGGCATTGATGCCCCCGCCGGTACAATGTAGGAACGATGTCCGTTTACCGCGAGCGGAGCGAGGATTTGGAGCGCCACGAATTCGCCATGGGAGTGGAGCGCGGGCGGTTGGCCGTCACGCTCGATCTGCTCACCGACGCTCTGGTGCTGGTGGGCCAGCATGGGGTTTATTGCCAAAGCGCGCGGCAGGCCGGAAAACCGGCGATGGATATTCAAACCGTGTCGAAATGTTTAGAAGACGCCAGAGAACTGGTGATCGGCGTGATGGAGAACCTGAAGCGCCGCGGAACGGCGGAGCCCCAAGTGTAAGGCCGTGTAAGAGATAGCGGAGATTCCAGCGAAGATGGAACATTTAGGGTTCTCTCGCGCATCTAAAGAGTAGGATGCTGAAAGGCCCGGTGCGATGGCTCCTTGCAATTGCGTTACAATGAAAGACCGGGTTTTCCTTACTGAGTGGCGGTGTGTTGAGACATAATAAAACAAAGAAGTTCTTGAAGTGCGCTCTCTTGACGGTGGTCTTTTTCGCGATGGCTCGCGGTCGCGCGGCGGAAGTGTCTGGGGACTTCGCACCCCAGTATTTCACTCATCCGCAAACTGAGGACACGCGGATTTTGACGCGGTATCTCGCCGCCACCGAGCGCCAGAAGACGGCTCTCCTGGGCATGTCGACCGTGGTGGATATCGACGCGCAACTGCCCAAGTTGAAAAAACAAGGCAAGATGAGCGCGTTGCGGATGATCTCCAAGGTGGGCAAGATCACCTACCGGATGCTGGGCTTCAGCGGCGACGCCACCGTGAAGAAGGACGTGATCGCGCGTTACCTCAACGCCGAAGTGCAGGCGCAGGGTTCGTCCGGCGACCTCGGTATCACGCCGCAAAATTACAAGTTTAAATTTAAAGGCACGCAGCAGACCGACGGGCGCCCAGTCTACGTGTTTCACGTCACTCCCCATCACAAACGCGTGGGATTGTTCAAGGGCGAGCTATGGCTCGATCCGGAAACATGCATGCCTGTCCGGGAGCAGGGGCGGTTCGTGAAGTCCCCGTCCATCTTTTTCAAGAAGGTGGAGTTCGTACGCGAGTATGCGATGAACGGCGACATCGCCGTGCCGCGCAACATCGAATCCCTGGTCGTTACGCGCATCGTCGGCCCCGTTCAATTGAACATCCATTTCGCCAATCCGGCGAAAACCAGCGCCGCCGACGAGAGCGAAGCCGCTTCCGCCACCGGCACCGAATAAGCGAAAATTAAAGAGTCAGGTCCGGAGAGTCCATGAGAACTTTGTTCCTCAATCCCCCGTCATTCGAAGGCTTCGATGGAGGCGCGGGTTCGCGCTGGCCGGCTTCGCGCGAGATCGAATCTTACTGGTATCCGGTGTGGCTCTGCTATCCGGCCGGCATGTTGGCCGACAGCAAAGTGGTGGACGCGCCGCCGCACAAAGTCTCCATCGAACAGAGCGTGCAAATGGCCAAGGACTTCGAACTTCTCGTCCTTTTCACTTCCACGCCCGGCTTCGACGTCGACGTAAAAATCGCCGAAATGATGAAGGACGTCAACTCGAAATTGAAAGTCGCCTTCGTCGGCCCTCCGGTCACCGTCGAGCCCGAGAAGGCATTCAAGGACACCACGGCGGTCGATTTTATCGTCCGCAAGGAATTCGATCACCAGATCGTGGGCTTCGCGCAAGGCAAGCCGCTCTCGGAATTGCCCGGCGTCAGTTATCGGAAAAACGGAAGCGTCGTCCACAATCCCGACGGCGGCGTGATCGAGAACCTGGACGAGCTCCCCTGGGTTACGAAAGTCTACAAGCGGGATCTCGATTTTCGCCGCTACAACGTTCCCTTCCTGCTGAACCCGTTCATCGCTTTCTACACATCGCGCGGCTGCCCGGCGATGTGTACCTTCTGTCTCTGGCCGCAAACCCATTCCGGCCACCGCTGGCGCCTGCGCTCGGTCCAGGACATCGCCAACGAGTGCCGTTATACGCTCGAAAACTTCCCCGGCCTGAAGGAAATTTTCTTCGATGACGACACGTTCAACTATAAAAAAGACCGCACAATCGAGCTGTGCAAGGAATTGAAGAAGCTGAATTTCACCTGGTCCTGCACCTCGCGCGTCACAACCGATTACGAAACGCTGAAGGCGATGAAGGAAGCGGGCGCCCGGCTGCTCATCGTCGGCTACGAATCCGGCGACCCGCAGATTCTCAAGAACATCAAAAAAGGCGCCACCGTCGATATGGCGAAGCGCTTCACCGAAAACGCCCACAAGCTGGGCCTCACCATTCACGGCGACTTCATCGTCGGGCTGCCCGGCGAAACGCGCACTACGCTGCGGAACACCATCGACTTCGCCAAGCGGCTGGATCTCGAAACCCTGCAGGTATCGATCGCCCATCCGTATCCCGGCACCGAGTTCTACGATTACGTCAAGACCAACGGCCTCATCACGCTCGATTCGATGACCGACGAGAGCGGCCATCAATTGCCGAACATCATCTATCCGGGTCTCGACCGCGGCGAACTCGTCGAGTGGGTGGAGCGCTTCTATGGCGAATATTACTTTCGCCCAAAGGCCGCCTGGCGCGTTGTGAAGCAGGCGATCGTCAACAACGACGTGCCCCGCCTCTACAAAGAAGCGCGCGAGTATCTGGCGCTTCGTTCCAAGCGCAAACGCTTCGTGAAGGACCAGCAAACAGCCAAGGCGGAGGCCGCGGCCATCGCCAGGGAGCCGGTCGCTTGAGGCAATCCCCGCGCGAAGAAAACGCGCGTTTGGCGTCCAAGACGCGCCTGCTCACCCTTACCGTCGTCTTGAGCAACGCGATCGGCAACGGCGCATTGAATTGGGGTATGAAACATGCCCCTCCGTTGGTTTCTTTCTCGCCGCTCGCTCTCCTCAAGCTCCTTTTCTCTCCCTGGGTCTCCCTCGGAGTTGTCTTATTGATCGTGTGGATGCTGTCGCGCATGGCGCTTCTCAGTTGGGCCGACCTGAGCTTCGTCCTTCCTGTCACCTCGCTCGGCTATTTATTAAGCGTCGTCATTGGTAAATTTGTTTTCGACGAGCGCGTTACCCCCACCCGTTGGGCTGGCGCCGCGCTCATCGCGGCCGGAATCGTTTTAGTCGGAACCACGCGGTTTCGCACCACCGGAACGGTCGCGGACGAGGAGCGGGAATTGGCCGGGAGCCGCCGGTGACGGCCTGGCTGTTGGTGTTCGTCATCATGCTGGCGACGCTCGCCGCCGACGTGTTGCAGACTTTCGAGATGAAGCGCCACGGGGAGGTTCGTTTCGGCGGCGGGCAACTTCTCCGTTCCGCCGGCGTTCTTGGCCGCCCGCTTCTCCTGCTGGCCATCTTCTGCATGGCCGTCTCGTTTTTCGTATTCCTGAAGCTCCTCACCATCGCCGACCTCAGCTTCGCCGTTCCCGCCACCGCCGGGAATTTTGTGTTGGAGACGCTGGTGGCCAAAGCGATTTTGAAAGAACGCGTCGATGCCCGGCGATGGGCCGGGACGCTTCTGGTGGCCGGCGGCGTCGCGCTGCTCGCTTTGTGACCGCGACCGGCGCCGTCCTCGCCGCCGCGTGCCTGGCCGCCGGGGCGTACCAACTCGTCGCCCTCTTCGCCGTGTTGCGCCATCGATTCTCCGCGGAAGCCCCGCTCCCGCCGCGGTCGCTTCCGGTGTCGGTTCTTAAACCCGTTCGCGGCGCCGCCGCCGGATTTTACGACGCCATCCGTTCCCACGCCCGACAGGAGTTCCCCGCCGGTTTCGAGATTCTCTTCGGCGTCTCCCGCGCCGACGATCCAGCCGTGGCGCAGGTCGACCGCTTGCGGCGCGAGTTCCCCTCCGTCCGCATCCGCGTCGTCGTCGCCACCCGCGGCGCGCCCAACGCCAAAGTGGGCGTCTTGATCTCGCTCGCCGCCGAAGCCCGCCATCCGGTCCTGGTCGTCAACGACGGCGATATCCTCGTGCCGCCGGGTTATTTAAGCCGCATCGCCGCGCCGCTCGACGATCCTCGCACCGGCCTGGTCACCTGCCTCTACCGCGCCGAGGCCGCCAGTTTCCCCGGCCGCTTCGAAGCTCTCGGCATCGCCACCGATTTCGCGCCCAGCACGCTCGTCGCTCCGCTCGTGGGCGTCTCCGAATTCGGGCTTGGTTCGACGCTCGCCTTCCGCCGCGCCGATCTCGATTCGATCGGCGGCTTCGCCTCCATCGCCCCCTACCTCGCCGACGATTATCAACTCGGCGCGCGAATCCATCGCCTCGGCCGCAAGAACCGGATCTCCAAAACCGTGGTCGCCACCAACCTGCAATCGCCTTCCTGGACGGCGGTTTGGAAACACCAGTTGCGCTGGGCGCGCACCATCCGCGTCTCCCGAGGCGCGGGCTACGCCGGCCTCCCCGTCACCTGCGCTTCCCTTTGGGCGCTGCTCGCGGCACTGCATGGCGACGTCCAAACCGCCTCCGCTTTGCTCGCCCTGCGCTTCGCCGTGGCCTTCGCCTCCGGTTGGTTCCTGCTGCGTTCCCCCGATGTCCTTCGCTACTTCTGGCTGAGTCCCGCGCGCGATCTCTACGGCCTCGCCGTGTGGGCCGTCGGCCTGTTCGGAAACCATGTCGAGTGGGGCGGGGAACGGCTCGCCCTCGACGCCGATGGCCGCATCGCCGCTCGCTGAAATCGGCTCCCGCGCCCCGGTTACAATGAGAATCGTCCCGCGCTCTCCCGACGCTTGTTACCACCACCTCACCCCGCTCCGTCCCGCCGCGCCTTCATTCGCTCGCTCTGCGCCGCCGCGCCGGTTTTCTCCTTCGACAGCCTCGTCGCCGGAGTTCCTCTCGGCGTTCAGTTCGTCAACGTCGCGCGCGAGGCCGGTCTCCGCGCGGCCACTGTCTTCGGCAGCGAGAACAAGAACAAATTTCTGCTCGAAACCACCGGCTGCGGCTGCGCCTTCTTTGACTACGACAACGATGGCTGGCTCGATATTTTCCTCGTCAATGGAACGCGCTTCGAAGCGCAGTGGCCCGCCGGCCAGGCTCCGGTCAGCCGTCTCTACAAAAACAATCGCGACGGCACGTTCACCGACGTCACCGTCTCCTCCGGCGTAGCGCGCACCGGTTGGGGACAGGGCGTCTGCGCCGGCGACTTCGACAACGACGGTTGGGACGATCTGTTCGTCACCTACTGGGGCGACTGCGTGCTCTGGCGCAACCTCGGCAACGGCAAGTTCATCGACGTCGCGCCCAAGGCCGGCGTCACCACCAACCCCGGCAACGGCCAGCGCCGCTGGAACACCGGTTGCGCCTTTCTCGACTACGACCGCGACGGCCACCTCGACCTCTTCGTCGCCAACTATATCGACTTCGACCCCAAAACCGCGCCGCTCCCCGAATCCGGCCCCTGTCTCTACAAGGGAATTCTCGTCGCCTGCGGCCCGCCCGGCCTCCAGGGCGGCCGCAATATTCTCTTTCACAACAACGGCGACGGCACGTTCACCGACGTCAGCGAGAAATCCGGAATCCTCAAAACCGGCGGCACCTACGGCCTCGGCGTCCTGGCCGCCGATTTCGACAACGACGGTTGGCCCGATATCTACGTCGCCGACGACTCCACTTCCTCCGCGCTTCACAAAAAC
>VFSW01003501.1_pt1 | contig 23542 bp, 23 predicted proteins | sample 5358111 | NCBI WGS metagenome assembly VFSW01 (sample SAMN11554181, study PRJNA540505) | mine drainage metagenome | isolation source: sediment from site ElyBrook_90M | place: USA: Ely Copper Mine, Vershire, VT | collected 2017
GCGCGATGGAAATCAGGTTCACTGATTTCGGCTCCCAGTTCAACTCGATCGCCGAAAAATGATGGCGGCGCAGCAGCATGGAGGGGTGGTGGTCGATGACTTCAAGCGCATCGGCCGGGTTGTTCTTGCTGGCGATGGCGAGCAGAATCCCCCGCCGATGAAGCGCCAGCAGTTGCCTTTGCAGCATGAGAAAAGCGGCGGCCGGATACTCCTGACCCAATCGCAGCCCGCTCATGCCGTCCTCGCCGACGACGCCGCCCCAAAGCGTGTTGTCGAGGTCGACGACCACGGCCTGCCTGGTCCGCCCGACGACCGGTAGAACGATGCGCAGAAGGTCCCGCGCCAGGGGCCAGAGGCTCGACGCCGAGAGCGGCATTCGCGCGGTCACCCACTCCCGCTCGTCGACGAACCGGTCGCGCCCGACGCGGGCGACCTGGGCATCGAAGCCGAAGACAAAGACGCCGGGGATCTCGGCGGCGAGCTCGCGCAGTGCGCGGTTCAACGATTCGATGGATGCCCTTTGGCCGAGAGCGTTCTGTGAGTCGAGAACTCCATCCGCGGCATCGGCCGGTTGTGCGAAGTCGAATAGTACGATGCTGGCGGAGCTTCGACTCCTGAGCGTGACAAGCCAGTTCCGCAAGTTGCCGATCGTCTCGTCGACGCGCGCCTCGAGCTCGGCGTGGACAAGAGTGATGTCGGGTTGCCAGGCCTCCGGAAGGATGTCTCGTGTCTGCAGGGCGAACACGACAATTTGCGGGGCGTATTCGTACAGAGCGCTGCGCGGATCCAGGATTTCCTGCGCGTAGGCATTGAACGCGCCGGCGCGAGGCTCAAGATGCAGTCCCTCTAGCAGGGCGCATGCCCGCAGCAGTGCAAAGAGCGGCTCGATGGTGAACGAACGCAGGAACCAGATTTTGCAGGGCGGCTCGGATGCTGATGCGTGCAGCGGGCTCAGTCGCTCGATGACCGCACGTGCCGAGGATGCCGACGGGTTGTCCTCGAGCATCCGCCGAAGCGAGGCGGTGGCGCGACTGGCTTCCCCGGACTGCAGATGTCGGTCGATGACTTCGCGATCCACCGTCATTGGTCGTTGGACAAGGATTTGATGATTCTGGCGGGAACGCCGCCGACCAGCTTGTTTGGCGGGACGTCCGATGAGACCAAGGAGCCCGCCGCGACGATGCTCGACGCTCCTATGTGCACGCCGGGAAGAATGGTGCACCGAGCCCCGATCCAACAGCCGTCGCCGATCTCGATGGGCTTCGGCAACACCGTCCCGGCGCGCTTGTTCGGGGGGCCGATCGCATGATCCGCCGTGATCATGACGACGTGATGACCGACACTCACGCCGTTACCGATGCGGATGTCGCTGGTGAGGTCGGCGAAGAAGTTTACATTGATGACCACATTCGCGCCGATCCGCAGGCGCTCCTGCACGGCGCGGGTCTCGGTAAATTTCATGGAGCCGAGAATCACTGTGCGTGCGCCTATGGGAATTCCGGCGAGACGATAGATGGCGGTGCGAATTCGGCACAGGCACAGAGCCGGGAGAAATCCCACGAGCAAGCGCGCGATCAAGATGCGTGCATTTAGGTTTTCCGTGTCTTTCACCACGGCCAGCCGCAGCCGGCTGAGGAATCGTCGTGATGCCGGCCGCCATATCGCGGTGGCATGTGGCAAGTGGCGGGCGTCTGCCGGGACTTCGGCCGGGACTTCGGCCGGGACGTCGGCGTGCGGCGCGCAAGGTTGTTTGAGTTCTCCCCTCATATCGCGATGATAGACCCGGGCGCAAGCGAATAGGAAGACGCGATGAGATTGGGGGATGAAGGGCATTCGGGCTCGTGGGAGATCGCGGCGGCGCATTCGCGTCCCGAGCGACCTAGAGCGCCTCCATCGTCCGCCGAGCATTGAGGGGCCGGGATATGCCGTGACATGCGAGCAAGTGCATCATCCGAATGCGGCGCAGGAACAGGTGAAGCATGCCGCCGAGCGCAAAGCCGAAGCGCCGCCGGCGCAGGGCCGGGAGGATCTGCCGGGTCACGATGGCGCGTGCCGTGATCAGTTCGATCTTCATCGGCACGATCAGCAACACCAAAACCATGCCGGCCCGCAGCCAACCGGAGGTGGGTAGCGATGCCCCGGGATAACCCCAGGCCGCCAGGGTGTCCCGGAAGAGTATGAACAAGAGCCATCTATCCGTAAAAAACATGCTGCGGGTCCGCCGGACCGCGTTGGCGGGATTGGCGCCGACCCAGCGTTTGCCGCCGCTCTCGTTGACATAAGGCGCTCCGTTGAACGTGCTCTCGAGAAGGCATTGGCGGAATTCGATGTGCAGCCAGACGGCGAGCACGCGCATCATTCTTTCGGGTGCCAGGTGCATATCCTCGAACCGCACGGCGCGGGACCGCTCGTTCATGCCCAGGTGCGGCCGGTCCCAGGAGAGCAGGAAAATCATCGTCGCGAGCGCGGGATCGAGGTAGCCGTCGGCGAGTTCGGGGGTATATCCGGACCGGTATCTGGCGGTGCCGACCCCCGTCGTTTGCATCGCCAATTGCCGATCGAACCAGGAGTCGACCGCGGCAATCGGGTCCCGGATCGTATGCAGGAAGCGACCCCGGGGAAAATCCGATGCAAACGCCTCGGCCAAGGAATCGTCCGGCCAGTGCTGCGCGCAGATGATGAGCGGCGCCGGGGATACCGACGTCCGTCCGAGGGCGATCGCGTAAGCAATGTACAAGAACTGGACGAACCGCTGCCGGGTGTGCAGCCAATCGGCCGGGTGGTCCCGGTGGTGCAGCCACAGCGCGAGCACCGCGGCATGATAATCGACCGGGTGGATGGCGAACGGTCCGGAAAAAAAAGATCCCTCGATGCCGGATTCGCGCTCCGAGTGGAAAGGATATGTCAGCAACTGGGTCCAGAGCGATTCCGCCGCGTGACGCGCATGAAATTGATAGATCAGCTCGCCGCACAACATCGGCAGGCTGACGACGTCATCGTGGTTGTCGAGATAGCTTGCGAGCAATAGCGAGCCGCTGCGGCCCCAGAAGCAGATGTTTATCGCCCGATCCATCTTGGAAATGTCGAATTGCGCGAGTCGCGCCAAGCTGTCCGGGATGCGCGATTCCGCCGCTGCGCGATGCTGATGAAAGGAGCGCAGCGCGTCGTTCACGGCCGATTGCGGGTCGACAGGCGCCGCGCGGGCCTGGTCGAAGGGAGACGTCGGCATGTGCAGCGTGTGGTTCACGATGAGGAAAGCCGCATTGCCACTGCCTATACGTAGCGTGCGGCCCACATGCGCGTCAGGTATGTGGTCTCGATCCAATCGAGCGGAGCGGTTTTCCCGGCAATATAGTCCAGGAATCTTTGGAATGCGTCGGTACCCATTTGCACCTGCAGGTCGTTCACGGATCGCCAAACGCCAAGATACTGGTCGGGAGTCTGACGAATCGTGTGTCTCCCCTCCATGTAGATGACCTCGGTGAAGTGGTTCGTCGCGCTCAGGCGATCCGTGAGCCGATCCGTGAACTCGGATCGACCGGAGGAGACACGCTTGATTCCGCTCGCGAGCCTGGAAATCTCGCTCTCGATCTCCACGAGCAGCGGGTTGGCCTCGATGAGGCGCGGATTCCACAGGGCGGCAAACACGCCGCCCGGCCGCAGAATGCGCTGGAACTCCGCGCAGGCAACCTCGTATTGAGCCCAATGAAACGAGGATGCCATCGTCACGAGATCGCATGAATGCGGCTGCAGGTTGGTCGACTCCGCCGAACCCTTGCTCCAGGCAATGGGAGAGTTCCCGGAGGACTCGATACCCCGGGCGCGCATATCGTCATTGGGCTCGATCGCGGTCACCGATCGAAAGCCCAGTGCCGCGAGCATTCGTGTCCAGATTCCCGTCCCGGCTCCCACGTCGACGGCATCGCTTGAGCCCGTGGGGCGGGCAAGGTAGCCGCGCAATGCCGTGGCAACCTGGGTGGCGTATGCCGGCCGAAATCGGGCGTAATCACCGGCCAAGCCGGTAAAATCCCCGTGCTTCAAAGTGGTTGCCACGTTTGAATCTCCCCCGTCGATTATGGGCCCATCGAGGTCATCGCGTCATATCGACACGGCGTCCTCGAGCGTCAGTTCGCCGCTCTTGAGCATGTGTTCGTACAGTTGCAGGTCGTCAGGCGTGTCGATCTCGCCCCACGGCGACCGCGTGGGGATTGCGTCCACGCGTACGCCGTGTTGCTCGATCAGTAGGCGCAGCAGCCCGGTCATATCGAGCTTGTCCAGCGTGGATGGTGGAAGTCGGCCGAGCGCACGCTCCACGGCATTCCAGGACGAAGGCGTGAACTTCAGGAGACCCATGTACTGGCCCTCGATCTGCTCGATCGAGCCGGCGCGGCCGCCGATCGTCTGAACGGCGCCGTTGGAACTCAGACGAAACGTCTCGGCATCCGTCAGTGGGTCCGAGAAACGCAGGTTCCAAAGGAGCGGCCCTTCGGGATCGAAGGTGATGACCAGTTCGCCGCATGACGTCATGAGGCTTGCGATAGGCTCGGCGCCATAGAAGATATCAGCGTAGCTCACCACTACGGGCTCTGCCCGCAACCAGGCGGTGGCCGTGGTCAGCGATGTGACCATATTCGTCTCGGCCCAGCGGGGGTTGTCGAAGTAGTCGAGCTCGGGATAGTTCAACAGGTCGGCACGGAATCCGCGCACGACGCCGATGCGCGAAATGCCCGCGCGGCGTAGCGCGCCGACCTGCCGCTCGAGCAATGTCCTGCCATCCAGGCGGATCAGGCACTTGGGTCGATCTTGGCCAATGGCCTCCATGCGTCGGCCTCGACCGGCGGCGAGCACTAACGCTTTCATCAGGCATCCTGGAATGCACGTTTGAAGAGTTCGACGTCGAACCGGGAATACGGACTCGTCCGCTCCGGATGCCACATGATTCCGGTCATGGGCAGAGTCCTGTGGCGGATCGCCTCGATGACGCCATCGTCCGCGACCGCCCAGGTATACAGCTCCTCGCTCGATTGCCGCGCGCCAAAGTCGTGAAAGCTGTTGACCGTCACGCGGCGGCCATCCTCGAGTGCCACGAGGTGCGGTGCCGTGTGACCGGCGACCGGGCCCAGCGGGACGGCATGGCGGTGCTGAAGGACCTGCATTCCACGGCAAACACCGATGACGGGCATGCCGGCCTGCTCGGCGAGATCGAGCAATTGCCGCTCGGTCGCATCTCTTTCGGGGGCGTCGCCGCCGAGGGAGGATAGGCTATTTCCCCCGGTCAAGATCAGGCCGGCGGGATTCGCCGCCTGGAGCAATCCTGCGGCGACCTCCGGAATGTTCGGCAGCGCCAACGGCAGGAAACCACAAGCGCTGAGGAAACGTGGCCATTCCTGATCGAGGCAGTCGCGGCGCTCACCATAGGAGGGAACCGATGACACCTGCTGGCTGACGGCAATCCACCTCATGCGATTTGAAGGATTCTCTGGTTGCAGCAGTCGATGCACAATTTACGGGATTTCTGCCAACGGTGATAAAGAATTTCGCCGGCTCCGATCACCGCCGGAATGCCGATCTCGTTGGCGCGAATGGCCATGTGCGAATTCAATCCACCGAACTGCGTGATGAAGCCGCAGATGCCGCGCGTGAATATCCAGTCATACCCGGGATCGGCGCTTGGTATGAACAGGATCTTGCCGGCAAAGGTCTCCGGAGGATCATTGATGCCCGCGACGGCTGCGGTCACGGATTTGCGAGTGACGTAGTTCGGTGCGCTCGGCGGTAGATGGAATGCGTACACGTCGTCCGAGCGCGAGATCAAGGGCGGAAGAATCAGATTCTTCGTCTGTGCGTGACGGGCCCGACCGCGCTGCACGCCCGCATGCAGCATCTCCGATACGTTGCCGCTCTCGCTGTAAAGCGTCCGAATCGTCGCGTAGTCGAGAAACGCGCAATCCTCGACGGTCAAGCCATGGTCCTGACCGAGAGCCTTGATCAAGGACAGGGCGTTGCTCAAGTTGCGGGTGAACATGAATTTCGCGTATTCGCGTCCCTCGATGCTGGCCTTGATGAACTCGATCAGGCTGAGTACGTCGGTCTCCAGCTTGTGCTCATGGAGAAGCGTCTCGATCCGTCGCAGCTGCTCGATGGTCAAGGCGAATCTCGGGCGGTCCGAGCCGGTCGAGCGGGTGCAGGACCAATCGAAATACAGCTCCGGGGCCTCATCGTACCTGGGGGACAGGATGTCGTAGGTGCCTGGCCGAAGATGACCATAACGGCCGAGGAATTCCTCCCTGGGAAGATGCGAGAAATCGTGACTTATCCGCGAACCGACGGTCTCGACGCTCGCCAGGAAGTTGGAGTAGTCGGGCGCATCGAGCACGCCGACGGAGACAAAGGACTTGAGCAGCTGTACGGCGATGAAGCCGGCCCGCGCGAGTCCGGCAAACGGCAGGGTGCCGTAGCGCTTGCAGTCCTCTATGAGCCAATAGATCCGGCTGATCTTGTCGAGTTTCGAGTCGTTCAGGATCGGCAATCGCTGCGCCAGCTTCTCCACCTTCGCGCGGTCGCGCCGCCAAAGGGCGGATTCCCCATGGATTATCCGGTTGGTCAGCTGACGCAGCGCATCGGACAGTTCGGCGATGTCGTCGGTCGAAAAGCCGTTTGCAGCCAGGCGATTCAGTCGCTGCGGGAAATCGAGCGTGTAGCAGGAGAAGATGATCTCGAACTCGACCTTGTCGTGAAGATGCGGCGCCGATTGCAGGCAGTCGATATAGTAATTGACGAGCCGATTAGCCAGATCTCCCGGCAGGTCCCGCGGTACGAAGGAGTTGAAGCTGACGCGAACATCGATGTACGGAAGTCCCTGAAAGCTGATCAGTAGCGGAAAACTGCGCAGATTCTGATAGCCGTAATTGTCTCTTTGATAGGCCCATATGGCATCGGTCACCAGTTCCCGATACAAAGACAGCGACAAGGGGTACGGCCGCAAGCCGACGATTTCGGCGGGATTCCAATCGGGCATGACGCCGAATATCGCCCGATTGCCATGCAGATACGGATGTGGGCGACTCAGCAATTCGATTTTCCGGGCCGCGGCTTCCAGGCTCTCGTGGATCTGCGCATCCTCGCAACGGCTGTCGACATGGACAAGCAAACGTCGAACCTGGAGCAGATGGACGCCACCGTGGTGATCGACGGCAAATTCGACGTCGAGGGCGTCGCTGCCGAGAAGCGTTTCGAGCTCGCACAACAATGCGACGACGGGTGCGAGTTCCGGCGCGCACGAGGAGCGCCGTAAGCGGAGGCAGTAATATGTGGCAAGCTCGGCGCCGAGACCGGATGTCACTTGATCGGTCTGGCCCGTCCTGGCATCGTAATTGATGATGAAGTAAGGAGAGCCGCCGTCCGGATGGCGGGAAAATGCGACCCCTGCCATGCGGACATTATCGAGCATCGGTTGTACGAAGATCTGATCCGAATCGCCGGGATTCTCTCCGAACGAGGCAATGACTCTATCCGCGGCCGCGGCAATGGACTCGCGCCCGAGAACGCCCAAGACGGATTCGAAGCGACCAGCCTGGGAGTTCTGCGAGCCATCTTCGATCATTGCGCTGCTGCGGACGATGACCGGAGCGCTGCTCCAGTGATTCCGCGCGAGGCGTGATAGCGTGTGCTCGCGGGCCGAGCGCCATTCGCCAACCGTAAACCGGAACTGCGGGAGAACGATGCCGCTGCGAAGGAGAGGCGCAAGGGCCTCAAGAGTCTCGGCCTTGGTACCGAATGAAACCCGACATGAGGCGGGGGTGCCGGATTTTGGTGTGATGCACGTTCGCCAAATTGTCTCGACGGCGGCGGCGCTGTCGATACCATCATAATTATCGATGACCAGATCGGGTGACTCCGGCAGTTCGGGAATGATGTCGATTCCGATGACATTCGACAGAGTCCCTTGGTCGGCCGCCGCGTAATATCCCTTTGAGTCCCGGCGGCGCAATATCTCCATCGGTACGCGGAGATATATTTCGTAGTAATTGGAGAGGTGGGCTCTGTTCCAGCGCCGTATTTCGTGGAACATGGAGATCGTGGCGCATACGACGTCGATGCCTTGACTGGCCAGGAGACCACACAGCCGGGCGTTGCGTCGGGCGGACTTGCGCCGGCTCGGCAGTTCGTGATCGAGATCTTCCGCGATTACGGTTCGAAGATCGTCGCCGTCGAGGAAGACCGCGGCATTCGCACACTTGCGTAGTCGGTGCCAGAGCTGCAGGCCGACGGTGCTCTTACCGGCGCCCGACAAGCCGGTGATCCAGAAGACTCTTCCGGTCGCCATCTCGGGGCGCGCTGAGGCCGCCTGATTGCGCTCACCCGACAGCATCCTTCCTGCTTCCCCAACATGCGTGGTCGACGATACTTTTGCCCGGAGGGCAGCCTAAGGTCGATAGTTGGTGATAGTTCTTTAATGATGTCACAATTTTGTCATGTAGCCAAAGTCCCCTCACGAGCCGGGCCGTGAGGCATGAGCCGGGCGATGGGTCCGGGAGCGGACAGAGACGACAGCGGCCATTGCGATCGCCGTTACAATTGGTGGGAACCTTCTGCCGCGGTGAGCGTGCTGCAATATCGCGACGAAGGCTTTCTTCCCGAGGCGTTGTGCAATTGCCGCGTGCGACTCGGCATCGAGGCCGGGGACGAGGCGAAGTTGACCCGCATCGTCGAGGCGCCGCGCGACTGTCCGTCGATTGCCGGATTCCGGTCGAAATTATTTGGCTCGGTCACCAAACGCTCCCCCAGCACTTCTCGGCAGCCTCAAATCCGTTCATTTTCCTATAATGCTGCTTATAAGCAGCATACAGCCTGTTATTCGCAGATAATGCAGCTTATAAGCATCATTCAATAATAATAAACGATTTACTTTATGCATCTCATAAGATACAGTAGTGGCTGTTATCGCTATTAGTGATCCTTTAGAGATGCATTATGAATACCAACGATCTAGGTGCTCTCAGTGATATGGCAGCCTTGGAAGTCTTGGGCGCACGCCTGGCGGCAGTTCGATTGAAGCGCAACCTCACCCAGACAGCGCTCGGCCGGGAGGCGGGCGTTTCGCGCGCCACCATTGAGCGGCTGGAGAGAGGGGTGGGTGCGGACTTGAAGCTCTTGGTGCGCGTGCTGCGGGCGCTTGATCTGCTGGAGGGATTTCTGGCCGGCATCCCCGCGGACGAACCGAGCCCCATGGCACTGCTGCGGGCCCAGGGCAAAAAGCGACAACGGGCGCGAGGCGAGGGGCCCACGGAGGCGGCGTGAGCGAACTTGCCGAAGTGCATTTGTGGGGAGAGCTCGTAGGGGCGGTGGTCCAGACTGCGCCAGGTGCGTTCGCGCGCTTCGAGTACAGCCCGCGCTTCTTGAAGTCGGGCCTTGAAGTCGCACCGCTGACGATGCCGCTGTCGGCTGCCACGGTTTACCAGTTCCCAGCACTGGGCCGGGACACCTTCATGGGGCTGCCGGGCCTCCTGGCAGACAGTCTTCCGGATCGATTCGGAAACACGCTAATAGATGCCTGGCTCGCCACTCAGGGGCGCACGCCCGGCAGCTTCGGGCCCATCGAGCGACTGTGCTACACCGGAAGCCGCGGCATGGGGGCCCTTGAGTTCCGACCCGTAAAAGGCCCGCGGGCCCGCAAGAGCCAGAAGCTGAAGATCGAGGCGTTGGTCGAGCTTGCCTCCCAGGTGTTGCAGCACAGAGAGGACCTCTCGACATCCTTCGCCCCGGGATCCGTGCACGCGGGACTTGCCGAGATCCTGCGCGTGGGTACCTCCGCTGGCGGTGCGCGGCCCAAGGCGCTCGTCGCCTGGAACCAGGGCACCCACGAGGTGCGCTCCGGGCAGGTCACCGCCCCACCTGGATTTTCCTACTGGCTCTTGAAGTTCGATGGCGTGCGCGGGGCCGGGGATCATGAGTTATCAGACCCCAAGGGCTTCACCCGCGTGGAGTATGCCTACTACCTCATGGCGCAGGCCTGCGGCATTGAGATGACCGAATGCAGGCTGCTCGAGGAAGGTCCGCGCAAGCACTTCATGACAAAGCGCTTCGATCGCACCGATGCGGGTTCGAAGTTGCACCTGCAGACTCTGGGAGCGCTCGCGCATCTCGACTACAACACCCCGCAGGCGAACACCTACGAGCAGGCATTCCAGGTGCTGCGGCAGCTTGCAGGTACGGCCCCGGCGCGCGAAGAGCTCTACCGCAGGTGCGCCTTCAACCTCATCGCCCGCAATCAAGACGATCACGTCAAGAACATCTCGTTCCTGATGGACGCCCGTGGCAGCTGGAGTCTTGCTCCGGCCTATGACCTGACCTATGGCTACGATCCCCATAATCGCTGGATGGCCCAGCACCAAATGGGCGTGAACGGCAAGTTCGATGGCTTCACGCGCGAGGACCTGACGGCTCTGGCCGATACGGCGAGTCTCTCAAAGGGCATCGCCGCTGAGATCGTGGAGCAGGTCGGTCGCGCGGTGTCGCGGTGGGAAGAGTTTGCCGCCGAGGCGGGTGCTCCGGAGAATTACGTACAACAGATCAAAACGAACCAGCGCTTGTACCTGGCGCGCGGTATCGCGCAGGCCTGATCGCGTTCTGAACCCGGTATAAGCACCCCGCGGCACTTTATTTTGTCGAAACGCCGGCTTATGTTCCTGATATCCTGCCGACCTCTTGTTTGGACGGGTTGGTATTCTTTTGGGGTCGAATTGACCGGCTTCTGGTCAATTTCTCCTTAAAATACAGTAACCTATGAGTAGGGGCCATAGCTCAGCTGGGAGAGCGCTTGCATGGCATGCAAGAGGTCGGCGGTTCGATCCCGCCTGGCTCCACCATTTTGCGATCGAGGCCTGCGTCCCCATCGTCTAGAGGCCTAGGACACATCCCTTTCACGGATGCGACCGGGGTTCGAATCCCCGTGGGGACGCCAATTTAAACGGGGTCTGCCCGAGGGTGTGGCCGTGGAGCTTGAGCGCGTCCCGCACCGGCGGCAAGGCGGCGCGTCTTTTCAGGCCACTGCCGTGCGCTCAAGGGGTTCAAACTGCCGTACAGCACGCTTCGTTTCCGAAGAACGCTCCGCCGTCCGCAGATCGTATATAGATTGCAAGGTCAGCACAGAACTGTGCAGTGCCGCCCAAGTGGCGGGCGAGCCGCATAGCGGTATCGGCAGTGATGCCCCGGCGCTCCAGAACGATGTCACCAATGCGTGACGGGCTCAGGGGGAGAGCGCTTTTACCTTCCATTCTTGCTCTATATCGAATATCGATATAGAATATACGTTGTGCCTATCCAGTCGTTCAGATGCAGCGATACGAGAGATCTGCACTTTAGGAAGCGAGTGCCGCGTTTTGTGAACATCGAAGCAGTGGCGCGCCGCAAGTTGGGCCAGTTGGATGCGGCCCATCTTTTGCAAGATCTGGCGTCGCCACCGGGCAACCGGCTTGAGGCGCTGGATCGGGACCGCAAAGGGCAGCACAGCATTCGCATTAATGGCCAGTGGCGCGTCTGCTTCGTGTGCACGCCTCAAGGTCCAACGAACGTTGAGATAGTGGATTACCACTAGAGGAGTTATGTGATGGCTAAGAAATTGAAGCCCATTCATCCAGGTGAGCAGCTGCACCAAGAGTTCATGATTCCTCTCGAGCTTTCGAGCAATGCTCTTGCGCGCGCCTTGGATGTCACGCCGGCGCGTATCAATGAGATCGTGCGCGGTCGGCGCGGCATCAGTGCGGACACAGCGCTTCGTCTCGCGCGTTTTTTCAGCACGTCGCATCAATTCTGGCTGAACCTGCAAGCGAATTACGACGTGCAATGCGCCGAAGATGAGTCCGGCTCTAAAATTGCCAAGATTAAACCGCGTGAAGCAATCGAGGCAGCCGAGCTCGCCTAGAGCCGCGTCATGTCGGTTTGAATATCTTGACGCCTGCCTTATTCGCTGCGCGCCGCAGGTCGTCATCAAGAGTGGCTATTGGGCCGCCGTTGCGCAGGGCAAGTTCCAGATACGAGGCGTCATAGGACGACAGCCGATAGCGTCGTGACAGCTGCAGGGTATCGGAAAGGATATGCGTGAACGTATCGGCATCGACTTCCATCGATATCCCGTCGAGCAACGAGATGAACGACCCGCTTTGCGCAGCGGTCACCAGCTCTTTGGCTTCACTGCGCGCGATAACGTTCGCAACCTCGAGTCCCCAAGTCGTTGGCACCATGGCCACGGTGTCGGGATCTCGTAGGGCATTCAAAACCGCCAAAGGGTAAGTCTCGTTGCGCGGGGCGGTATCCCGCAGTAACCAGGACAACGTGACCGAGGCGTCGAGAACAAATCTCATTCCCGGCCTTCTTCGATGGCGGCCCTGATGTCGATTTTCGTTCGTACCGGGTTGCCTTTCTTGAATGCGAGAAATTGATCGATGGCTGCCGCCGGGTTTTTGGCAGTCTGGCCCTCGCTTGGAACGAGATCCGCGATGGCCTTGCCCCTATTTGTAATGGTGAATCGTTTGCCCCCCTGGACTTGGCGCAACAACTCCGGGAGTTTCGTTTTTGCCTCGTAGGCGCCGATTTCAATCTTCATGAGTAACTGCCTTCATTCGATACTTAAAGACTAGTCTATAGACTGGTCGTTTGCAACTTGAAGTGTATGCGCACGTGTCAGGCGGGAAGGATCGCCCGGCATTTACGTGGGTTAAGACGGAATCCCAGTGGGGACGCCGATTTTAAAACGCCGCGCAGGTATACCCTCGGCGCCGGCGTCGCCGGAACAGTAAAGTGACCTACAGAGCGTCATGCTGTGGTGTTCTACAGGGGCTGTCCGTAGTAGCGGTTCCAACTCAAACGTAACCAATGCTGGGCATTGGTGTCTTGGATGAGCCATTTGGCGCGAGTTGGTCAAGCTGGCTATAATTTGACCAACTCAGGCCGTAGCACGTCATCTTGGCAATTTTGGTCAAGAGCAGCCCGAATGCTCAGGCTCCGTCAACAGCCCAATGAGGGTGTCGAGTTGGCGGGTGATGTCTTTAGCTGAAGACGGAAGCGCCGCCTAGTCCTAGTCAAAGTCGACCAGGAAGGCAAGTGCGCTCCGGCTCAGGTTGCGCCCCCGCAGCTTCAAGGTGTACAGCGGGCGCTCGAGCGCGAGGCCCGTAGTCTTCAGCTCCACAAGGCGACCCGTACGCAGTTCGTCGACGACACATAGCTCGGAGATCCAGCCGATGCCGCCGCCCTCTATGGCGGCCCGCTTCAATGCTTCGGAGTTGTTGATTTGAAGACCGCAGTGAAGCGCCAGGCGATGGCGCGCGAAAGCGCGCTCGACGATCTCGCGAGTCCCTGAGCCGGGCTCTCTCAGGATCGAAGGCGATTCAGCGAGTCCCCGCACCGACAGCGCGCGCCCCTTCGCGAGTGAGTGCTGCGGCGCCACGACCGCGACGATGCGATCGCGTCGGAATTCGCGCCCCTCCGCCGCCTTCTCGCGAATTCTCCCTTCGACGAATCCGAGTGCGAAGCGCGAATCGAGGACTCCCTTGACGATTTCCTGGGTGTTGCCGATATCCAGGTTGAGACGCACCTTCGGATAGCGGAACTGGAAGGAAGCTACGAAGGTAGGCAGCAGGTAGGTGCCGATCGTGTTGCTCGCGCCGATCGCGAGCTGACCGCCTTCGAGATCGGACAGTTCGCGCATCGCGCGCTGCGCTGCTTCCTCGAGCGCGAAGATGCGCGCGGCATAGTCCAGGAGCACCGTGCCAGCTTCCGTCAAGCGCATACCCCGCGGCAGGCGATCGAAAAGCACAACGCCAAGGCGCTTCTCGAGGATACGCAATTCACGCGATACGGCCGGTTGCGACGTATGCAAAAGCCGCGCCGCGGCATTGACGCTGCCAGCCTTGGCAATCCCGTGAAAGACCGATAGATGTCGCAGGTTCATAGATCGCAATGATAACGCAGAGATACTAACAATGTATTTGTGGTCTATGTCTCGCGAGCCTAGATTTGCGAAAACAATCAGGCGGAGGACTGATGCGAGGATCCAATTTGCCGCGCTCGCTGCTGTCACGCCGGGGATTTCTCGGTCATGTGGGCGGGGCTGGTCTGCTGGGAATGCTCAGCACACCGCCATGGACTGCGTTGGCGGCCACTCTCGAGCTTCCCGTCGGCAACGGTCGGCGAGACCTGGTCACAGACTTTCCGCAGAAAGGCGCTATGATCTTGCAGCGCACTCGCCCGCCGTTGCTCGAAACACCGTTCGAAGTTTTTGATCAGGGCGTGTTCACGCCCAACGATCGCTTCTACGTGCGCTGGCACCTCGCGAACATCCCAACAGCGGTCGATCCGGCGACGTTCCGGCTCGACATTCGCGGACACGTAGGGCAGCCGATCCAGTTGACGCTCGATGAGCTGGTCCGCGACTTCGAGCCGTGCGAAATTGCTGCCGTCAATCAGTGCTCCGGTAATTCACGCGGCTTTTTCAGCCCGCGAGTGCCGGGAGGGGAATGGGCCAACGGCGCCATGGGAAATGCCCTCTGGAGGGGCGTGCGATTGAAGGATGTTCTGGATCGTGCGGGGGTCAAGGCTGGGGCACTGCAAGTGCGCTTCAACGGACTCGATACCGGCGTGCTCCCGCAAACGCCCGACTTCATGAAATCGCTCGATATTGATCATGCACGCGATGGCGAAGTCATAATCGCCTACGCGATGAATGGGACGCCGTTGCCGCTCTTGAACGGCTTCCCATTGCGATTGGTGGTGCCGGGCTGGTATGCCACCTACTGGGTCAAGATGCTCAACGACATCGAGGTGCTGGACAAGCCCGATGATAACTTCTGGATGACCAGGGCGTACCTGATTCCCGATACGCCGTTCGCCGACGTCGTGCCGGGTCAGAAGGACGTGAAGATGGTCCCCATCAATCGGATGCTGCCACGCTCGTTTTTCACCAACCTCCAAAACGGTGCTGTCCTGAAAGTTGGACAAACCACGGTTGTGCGGGGCATCGCTTTCGGCGGTGACGCCGCCCTCGCCAAGGTGCTGTTCTCGGCGGATTCCGGCAGCCATTGGCAGGAGGCGCGGCTCGGCGCGGACCATGGCAAATACGGCTTCCGACAATGGGGAGTGCCTTTGCGCCTGTCATCCCCCGGATCGCACGAGTTGATGATCAAGGCAATCAACGCGGCTGGGAGCGCCCAGCCCGATCACGCCAATTGGAATGGAGCGGGCTTCATGCGCAACGCGATTGAGTCGGTGTCCGTGCAAGCGGCCTGATGATGAAGGGGAACATTACGAATACGATCCGGCGTAACCGTGTTCTGATCTCGGCCGTCCCCGTCCTGTTGGGGATCGCGCTTGCCGTTGGTCTGGTGTGGCCGCGCACGGTCATTTCCGAGCCCGCGGCGAAGGATGCGGCCCAGGGCCCCATCCAAAAGTGGACCGGCGTCAGCGTCGACTTGCCGGTGAGCCAGGTATCGTTCCCGCCGGGTAACGGTTCGGTCATCGCCAATGCCTACTGCCTGATTTGCCACTCGGCAGGGATGGTGCTGCGTCAACCCCCGCTGACGCAGGATGAATGGACGGTCGAAATCAACAAGATGCGCAACGCCTTCGGTGCACCATTGCCGGCCGATCAAGTCGAGGCCCTCGCAAAGTATCTCCGCAGTATCAACGGCGAGCCCCCAAAGCATCCGTCTGCCGTGGATGGACAAGCCGGCTGAGCAGGTAGCCCGCCGCTTCCCAGATATCGGCTACCATCCGCGCTGGTTGGTCCCTCCCACTCGACGGCGGAAGCACCATGAACAATGACGACGCGCTCATCGAGTTCAAGAACCGCCAACGCAAAATGTGGGCGTCCTTTACGCCGACGGCCATGTTCACCACCCCCGTCGCCGGCAATCTCGTAAGATTTGCGCAGCTGGTCCCGGGGGAGGCCGTACTCGACATTGGTACAGGGACGGGGGTCGTGGCGATTACCGCGGCGCGTGCGGGTGCGCGGGTCACGGGGCTGGATTTGACGCCGGCGTTGCTCGAGGCGGCTCGCGAAAACTCGCTCATTGCTCGCCAGAATATCGTATGGACAGAAGGCGATGCCGAGCACCTACCTTATCCAGACGACTCTTTCGATGTCGTGGTCAGCCAATTCGGACACATTTTTGCGCCTAGGCCGGACGTCGCGATCGCTGAGATGCTGCGTGTTCTCAAGCCTGGCGGCCGGATTGCCTTTGCAACGTGGCCGCCTGAGCATTTCGTTGGACGCATGTTCGCCTTCGTGAGCCGCAACTCACCACCGCCGCCGCCGGGAGCGTCGTCACCTGTCGACTGGGGCAACCCCGCAATAATCAGCGAGCGCCTTGATCATGGCTTCGCTACGCCGTTTTTCGCGCGCGGACGCATGTTGGTTCCGGCGCTCAGTATCGAGCACTTCCGCGGGTTTATGGAGCGTTCGGTCGGTCCCATGCAGGCCCTCGTAGATGGCCTCGCTGCCGACCCGATGAAGCTGGCGGCTCTGCGCTCGGAGTTCGCTGCATTGGTGGGCCCCTACTTTTTCGACAACCAAGTTCACCAGGATTACCTTTTGACGCGCGCGCATGCAAAGTAAGGCTGGTCTGGAGCTCCGACCCTGCCCTCGAAAATTGACGCGCAGTTGCGCCCGTCCCGCGATGGCGTTAGAAGAACGTGCTGAGAAACGCCGCCGCCTTATCAGAGATCCCCACGATCTTGTTTGTTGCCTGCCTATAGAATTTGAAATTAAGTTCGGTTTCCGGCTGGCCGTCATTCCAGTCGGTAAAGGGTTTGAGCGCGCTTCGCCCCAGCGGCCGCTTAGCGAGCGCGGTGCGCCGGATAGTCAGGCTCACGCGTGGCGTTTGCCTGGCAATGCCGCGCTTCTTTGCGATGGCTGTGGCGGAGGTCACCACACCGAGCGCGATCAGGCCTTGCCCGCCCTCGTTCTCGCTCGCGAACACGAAAACCGCGTCGCCCTCGCAAATTAGCTTCCCGCCATACATCGTCTTTTGCTCGGCGAACGCAAATGTTTTGATGCGCGTATCTTCAACCGGAGCCTTGATTGCCAAAGCCATCGTTTTCCCGTCCCGCACCTTCCGTCAGTTGACCGCATGAGCGCGGACGAAGTCGATGACCTTGCGGTAGCAATCGGCGGCAGCATGGAGAAGGACATCGCTCTCGGCACGCTGATTCTTCTCGAGGCAGCAGCGCTTGTATTGTTGTCCGCTGCCGCCGGGCTTTGACCGGCGGATTGCCGAGACAGCGCATTCGGATCGGTGCCCGAAGTGCGGGGCGGCGCGGCAACGGACGGCTGATTCCGATTTCGCGCGCGTGCAGTGGACTCGCCGGCCGGGGTTCCGGAAATCGCGGCGGTCATTGCGGCGACGACATAGGAAGTTCGACCCGGTGCGATCCAATATTCCGCCCGCTCGATAACGACACGCAACAGGGCGAGTCGTTCGTCTCCCGGGCCCTCCGGGTAGTAGGCGCGCTGCTCGACGCTCCACAATTTCTTCGCTTTTTGGGCATCCCGAAGCAAGCTCGCCGAACCGCTCACGGCGACATACACGCTCTTCTCTGGTTGGGCGTATCCGAGGCTCACCCTGACGTCATGATGGAGCTCGTCCACCTTCGGAGCATTCCAATCCGTAAAAAACCAAAGCGTTCGATCGGCTTCCACTTGCAGCGTTTGTACCGGCCGGGTGTGGAAGCGGCCATCGCGATCAATGGTAGTCAGAAGCGCGATGCGAATATCACGAATCAACTCGCCGAGCTTGGCCGGGTCACCGGGGCCCGAGTGAGGCGTCTTCTCGATCATTTCCGGATCTTGCGCCAGCCCTTCTCGGTGAACAAGTCTCTTTCCGCGCTGCCGAGGCCGGCTTCGGTGCCCTTGTCGTAGAGCGGCGCGATTCTCTCCGCCTTGCATGGCTCTTCGGTATCCTTGCATCGGAATCCCTGAATTGCCCCATGCGCATCGGATGCCGATTCCGCTGCTCAATAGGATTGATGCCATGTTTGTCGTGCGCAGTTATCCATTGTGGGCGGTGGGCATGTCCTTCAACCTGATCGCTTCGGGGCGCGCCGGCTTCGCGATTTCCTATGCGCTCGGTCAAGGCGCCACAATGGTCGCGGCGTTTTGGGGAGTGTTCATTTGGAAGGAGTTTCGCATGGCGCCGCCCGGCACCTCGGCTTTGCTGGCAGCGATGTTCACGGGTTTTCTGGCCGATCTTACGCTCATCGTCCTCGCGCACGGTGTAGCCGGATAAAGCGCTCGGCTGGGCGGATTGCCGAATCAGTCGGCTCCGACGCCCGCCTTGTTTTCAGCGCCGCGCAACATCGAACTATCGTTGCCGATGTGTTCGACAACGAACAGATTTTTTCCTTGCCGAAAGCCAAGCTAAGTTCAGCAGTTGCGAGTTGCAAGTTTGCAGCGGGCCATCGTCTGTCATTTACCCCAGATATCCTCAGGTGCGCATCAATGACGGGGTTGACTTGAGTTGTCCAGCGCAGGAAGTGGAAGCGGCGCGCGCGCCGCTTTGGGTCCCGACTTCGCAGGACGTGGCGGGGACGCAGCTCAGTGCGTTCATACGCCATTGCGAGCAGCGCAGCGGGTGGAAGTTTGCGGATTACGCCGCCTTCGAAGCGTTCTGCGTGAATCACTCCGCGCTTTTTTGGACAAATTTTCTCGAATGGTCGAATCTTCTGTGCGAAGGCGAGATCAGTCCTGCGTTCACCTCCGAGCAGGCGGAATACGCCCGGTTTTTTCCCTCGCTGCGTTTGAACTACGCGGATAATCTGTTGCGCGTGGACAGCGCCGCAATGGCGCCGTCGAAGCCCGCGCTGACGGCGGTGCGCGGGGATGGATCGGTGCAGTGCTGGTCGCGCGGCCGGCTGCGTGCACGCGTCTCGGCGTTGTCGGCTGCGCTGCGCGATCTTGGGCTCGGACCGCAGGATTGCGTCGCATTGATCTCCCATAACACCGCGAACGCCGTCATCGGCGCGCTCGCGGCAAGTGCGATCGGCTGCGCGGTGTCGGCGGTGCCCCCTGAGCTTGGAGCGGTCGCGCTGTTGGCCCGGCTGCGGCAGATTCAACCGGCACTGCTGCTGGTGGACCTTTCGGGTAGCTGCGGAACTCAGGGACAGCAGCAGCGTGACCGAGTCGCGGAGGCGGTGCAGGGTCTGCCGTCGTTGCGTGCGTTGTTATTGCTCGATGAACAACCCGTGCCGGCCGGTGTCGCCGTGCCCACCCTGCGTGCATCGGCGCTGATGGATGCGAATGAGGGACGCGATGCAGAGTGGCCGCGCCTTCCGTTCAATCACCCAGTATTCATACTCTTTAGCTCAGGCACCACCGGCGCTCCGAAATGCCTCGTCCACGGCGCCGGCGGTACGCTGCTCGAGCATGTAAAGGAGCACCGATTGCACTGCGATCTACGCAGTACGGACCGGCTGTTTTTTCATACTTCAACCGGTTGGATGATGTGGAACTGGCAGCTATCGGCGCTCGCGAGCGGGGTCGAGCTCGTGCTCTACGACGGCCCGATTTCTTCCGCGGACTGTCTATGGCGCATCGTGGCCAGGGAACAGGTCAGCGTCTTCGGTACCAGCCCCGCGTATCTGCAGTTATGCGGGCAAAGCGCCACTGGAGCGCTCGCCGGCATGCACTTCGAGGCGCTGCGAGCGGTGCTGTCGACCGGATCGACATTGCTCCCGCGGCAACAGGACTGGTTCTCGAGCACGGTGAAGCGACTGCCCATCCAGTCCATCTCGGGGGGCACCGACATCATTGGCTGCTTTGTGCTCGGCAACCCGAACTTGCCCGCCTACAGCGCAGAATGCCAGTGCAAAAGCTTGGGTCTGGACGTCAGAGCGTTGGCCCCCGACGGCACGCGGGCCGGCGGCATCGGGGAACTGGTCTGCGCGAACCCGTTTCCATCGCGTCCCGTGGGGTTGCTGCACGACCCCGACGGTTTGTTGTTCCACGACACTTATTTCAAGCAGAATCCGGGTTGCTGGACTCATGGGGATCTGATCGAAATTTCCGCCGAGGGCAGCGTGCGGATGCATGGGCGTACCGACGGCGTGCTGAACGTGCGTGGTATCCGCATCGGCCCTGCGGAGATCTATCGCATACTGGAGGGCGTGCCGGAAGTCTGTGATGCCATGGCGGTGGAGCAGTCCATGCCGGATCAGATCGGTGGCAGCCGGCTTGTGCTGCTGCTGGTTCTCACGGAGGGCAGTCAACTCGACGAACGACTGCGGGCCGACATCAAGCGCAAGCTCGGTCGGGAAGGTTCCGCTGCGCATGTTCCCGCAGTCATGTTGGCCGTACAGGAATTGCCGACGACCTACACGGGAAAGCGCTCCGAGCGCAGTGCGCGCGACGTGCTGAACGGCAAGGAGGCAGCCAACGTGCTGACGCTGCGGAATCCCCAGTGTCTCGATCCGCTGCGAGAGTTTGCGCACAATACGTATCCGACGCCGCCTGCGGGTAGGGACGCTGCGCCGGCACGTGGCGACACACTGACGGCGGCGCAGATGACCGCTATCTGGGAGCGACTCCTCGATATTCGCGGGATTAGCGAGAACGACAATTTCTTCGACCTTGGTGGTGATTCCATCACCGCTTTACAGTTGGTCGTCGAGATCGGCGCGCAGACCGGACGAGTGCTGCCCCTGATGGCACTGATCGCTGCGCCCACGATCGCCGAGCTCGTTGAGGCGGCGAACGCGATCAGGTCGCGTGCTTGCTTTTTGCCCGTGCTCCTTAAGGGCGGAGCCGGCTCGATGCCCTTGTTCATCGTGCCGGGCTTCGGCGGGTCGGCGATAGAACTCTATGCGCTCGCGCGGCTTCTGCGTACGGAGTCGGCGGTCTACGGAATTCGCGCCAGCGGCTGGGAGCCTGGTGAGACGATCTACAATCACGTCGAGGAAATGGGCCGCGCCTATTTGGCCGCCATTCGCGAAATTCAACCGCATGGGCCGTATATGATTGCCGGCTATTCCCTCGGCGGACTCGTGGCCTACGAGATGGCACAGCATCTCGTGAGCGAGGGTGAACGCCTGGCGTTGCTCGTGCTGCTCGACACGACGGTGCATGAGCGTTACTGGCCGATCAACGCCTGGCTCGAGCATCTCAAACGCCGGGCTGCGCATCACATGCATCGGATGCGCGAATTGCCTTGGGCCGAGCGCCCGCTGGCGATTACGAGATTGACGGGCGGCCTGATGAACAAGCTGGGACGTTCGACCGGCGTCGTCGAGACCATCGATGCGGAAGGACTCGTGCTGCCTGAATCCCTGCGGCGCCTGCGCCTCGCGGGACTTAGCGCCTTTGCCGCCTATAGGCCCCGCCCGAGTGACCTGCCCATTACCTTGATGGGGACGGACGTGAACGCGTCAAATCTCGGCGATCCGCGTCATATTTGGCGAAAACTCACTCCCGCACTGACGACTTACGATGTGCCGGGCAATCATTTGACCATGATTCGCCCGCCGCACCTGCCGGTTCTTGCGGCACGATTGTCGCAATGTGTGAACGCCGCGCGCGTGAAATGCGGCCACGCCGCCAATGGTGCACGGGGGGCTGCGGCATCGAATTGACCGCTGCCGAACCGGTAGTGCGTTGCGGGTTGATCATGGCTTTGCCGGGCTCATGGCGATTGCAGCGATCGGTTTTGCCCAGGCCGGCATGGCGGATGCGAGACTCAAAAGATTGCCGTCGCGATGTCGCGTAGGCCGCAATACCACACGCGTACGCGCAGCCCGCCGGCATGCGCCTTCGTCAGCAGTCGGGCGATGGTTGCTCCCCGAGGGTCGTTTCGCAGTTGAAGTGGGTCCGGCTTTCGATTGCGGTTTCCAGTCGCTTTTTGCCGATGCTCCAGGCAGCCGCGAGTAGTGCACCGCCAATGCTGCTCTTTCCGGCTCCGTCGGTGCCTGCCAGCACGGTGAACGTGGCGGCCGAATCAGCCATCCGTCGCAACCGCGATGGCGGCGGCGGGCGTTTGCATCCGGGCGACCATCTCGTCGTAGCGTTGGCTGAGGAAATCGAGCCGCTCGCGTTTGAGCTTCATGAATTCAACGCAGTCGCCGGCAGAGATCAGCACCGCGTCGGGCATCTTGTGGCGCAGGATGGCGATCGCTTTGTGGTCGGCAGCCAGATCGCTGACCTCGCGCGCGCGTTCCTTAAACTCGGTGATCGTGAAAGACTCGATGGCTTCGAGGCTATCATCCAGGTGCGTAAGGCCCATGGGTGCTCCGTCATTGGGCCCGCGAGCCATTATACGTACGTTTCGTATGAAAGGTACGTAGAATATCAAGTGACTTTTGGATAGCGAGGATAGGTCATTGATTTGTGGAATGGGGGCAGCGCCGCTAGCGCGGTATTTGCGGGGGGCCGAGCGCGGCTGGATCCCGCACCGGCCGCATGAGCGCCTGCCGCAATTTTCACGCGTGGCGGGCTTATGCTATCTGTCTCGATCGTGATCGACCAAGGAACCTCTGGCACACAATCCGCGTCCCAAGTCTGCGTTGACAGGTGTCGGGAGCCAACCCGTGGCACAGCAGCAGGGCAGTTTCCCGGCAATCTTATGAGCCGGATCCGTCAATCACTTCTGTCGCGCCGACTTGCAGCGCCCCTGGCCCTGTCGCTGTTGACCGCTTGCGCCGTGGGCCCGGACTTCAAGCGGCCCGCGGCCCCGCAGGTCGGCGACTACACCGCACATCCGCAGTCGAGCACCGTCGCCACCGCCGACACGGCCGGTGGGGCCGCCCAGCGCTTTGTCAAAGGCGGCAATCTGGCTGCCGACTGGTGGACGTTGTTTCATTCCGCCACCTTGAACGCGCTGATCGATCAATCCCTCGAGCGCAATCCGGACTTGAAGGCGGCGCAGGCCGCCCTGTCCGTGGCACGCGAAAGCGTCCTCGCGCAGCGCGGGGTTTACTATCCCAGCGCGGCCGCGGATTTTGCGGCCACTCGGCAACGCCAATCGGGGCAGCTCGCGCCGACGCTCAATTCGAACGCCCTTCTTTACAATCTGTTCACCCCCGAGGTCACCATCTCCTACGTGCCGGATGTGTTCGGTCTGAACCGGCGCACCGTGGAATCCCTGCAGGCACAGGAACAAGGCATGCGTTTTCAGATGCTGGCGACTTACACGACCTTGACGTCCAATGTGGTGGTCGCCGCGATTCAGGCCGGTTCGCTGCAGATGCAGGTCGACGCTACCCGCCGGCTGATCGCGAGCAATACCGAGGCGCTGCAGATCCTGCGCTATCAAATGGCCAAAGGCTATGCCAATCAGTTGGACGTGTCGGCACAGGAGTCCCAGCTGGCGCAGTTCGCCGCCACGCTGCCGCCGCTGGTGAAGCAGCTGGCGCAGCTGCACGATTTGCTCGCGGCGCTGACCGGGCGGTTTCCCAGCGAGGCGCCCGATGAGTCCTTTGACCTCGCGACGCTGCAATTGCCTGAGGAACTGCCGGTGAGTCTGCCGTCGGCGTTGGTGACGCAGCGTCCGGATGTGCTGCAGGC
>VFSW01003502.1_pt1 | contig 23539 bp, 12 predicted proteins | sample 5358111 | NCBI WGS metagenome assembly VFSW01 (sample SAMN11554181, study PRJNA540505) | mine drainage metagenome | isolation source: sediment from site ElyBrook_90M | place: USA: Ely Copper Mine, Vershire, VT | collected 2017
TAGCGCAAATCGCCGTATCCGCAGTGCTCCGCACCAGCAGCCTCGGAGCGCGACATGTTTTCGCTGCGGAGCACTGCCGATACGGCACTAGAGATTTGGTACCAACGTACGTGAGAATGGCGATTGGGCCAGCAGTACACGTCGCAAACTGCCTTGGCGTGTGATTACACTTACTCAACGTAAGGCTCTTATGCTCCTTCAATTTCAGGATGGATTGGTTTTGCCTCTGAGGTAAATCGTGCCATTCAACGCCAAAGTTTACCTCTGTTTACTGAATCATCATATGGATAAAAAAGCTTTAACGGAACTTACCTAGGAATTACGTTGACAGCTGTGGCCGCGTTCAATAGCTTGATCACACTTGTTTGTAAGACTCAATTTGACGGCTGACAAAGATCAGCTAACGTCGTTATCAATTCTCCTCCCAATACCAAAACAGCGTTCCTATCCCTGTGGTCGGTTAGTGTGCCTTCGAGGCGCTCTGTCAAGTCAACTGTCGGACCAGAGTTGATTTCATGCACCAGTGTGCAGAGAGGTTTTTAATGATGACGATCAAAAGAATCACGAGGGAGGCTCTCCGTTCGTGCGAATCAGCCTCCGTATTGAGCCAGGCTAAGGTTGCATCAATCATCGGGATGCTGTTGTTTAGCTTATCGTCGGCATCCGCTTGGGCCCAGAACATTCAGCTTGGGGCAGACGTGGCCAGACCGGTAGAGGGGGTGGGACACAATTACATTCATGGGCTAGCAGAAACCGTCAATCCAGCCACCGGGACTCTCAGCATCAAGATGGATCTTCCAGTGCCCAAGTCACGTGGTCTGTCTTTGCCATTTGCGCTAATGTACAACTCCGGAGCGATGTACAACCTGGAAAGCTTCGAAACTGGAATAATGATTGTAAACAACACCGCGGGATTTCAAGGGGTTAACAAGCCAACTGAGCTTGGCGTAAGCGGCTGGTCTGACACATTTCCATATACAGCTCTTTCAACTTGGACTATCCCAATCACGCCTCCAGGTTCCAATATTACCGGGACTTGCACGTACAGTTCCTCTTACGCTTTCTATGATCCTTCAGGTGCGTCACATACGCTCGGCATTTCAGCGGAAGGAAATCCTAAGGTCGTGACCGGAAATGTGGATCCCTCCGCGTGCAGTCAGCTGAATAACTATCTTGGCGTCCCATACGGTGGGGACTCGCAGGTAAAGGCGCAATCGTCGAGTCTTTGTAATGGAATTCCCAATGGCCAAGTTGGATGCACCACAGCAGCACCGCCATTTGTCGTCAGTGACAAGACTGGCACCAACTATTACTTTCCGACAGATTACTCCGCACAGGCAACGGCCGGAACGTCGTATCGCGCTTTTGTATTTCCTTCAAGCATCGAAGACCGCAATGGAAACGTGTTGCAGGTAAATAGCTCATTGCCCTCGGGAGCGATTGGTTCATCGTATTCTATTTCCATCACTGACACGATGGGCCGAACGATGGCCGCAAAAGAGAGTTCAAACGGACAGACCACCTCATACCAGATTGGTGGACTGAACTATGGAGTGAGTTGGAAAGGTGGCACCTCGGCGTTCACGCTGCCATCTACATTCGTGGCTCCTGCTGTCGCCTCAGGTACCACATGCACATTCAACACGACAGTGAATGGCGTATGGACAGGCATCAGCACCCTGAGTCTTCCGAACAACCAAAAATACACCTTCAAATACGATCCAACGTACGGGCTTGTGAATGAAATCGATTATCCGAACGGCGGCTGGGTAAAGTACACATGGGGATTGAGTGGGACCTACACGAGCTTTACAGAATTTGATGGCGTTACGCTCATATCCCTTGTGGGGGGGCAGCAGACTTTTCTGAATACTTACGACATCGCAACCGGAGAACTGATAGTCTCGCCACCGGTATATAACGGTTTACCTGCGCAGCCGGTCGCCGATGCTAATGCGTGTGCATACGAATACCAAACGCCTGTTATTCTGCAGCGGACAGTTGGCTTCAGTGCCGGGTCATCTGCTGTAGAGACCCAGACATTCTCTTATAGCACAACCTGGATGCCGGGCGGATATCAGTGGTCGCAGAAGCAGACCAAAGTGACGACCATCGACAACACAACCGGATTGTCTTCGCAGGTGGTCTACACTTACAGTCCGATTCCGGGGCAGGTGGCCCCCGACTTTCGCAATGTCCTAGCATCGCAGATTCCAGTCGAATCGTCAGTTGTGACGTATGACTGGAGCAGTGCTGCATCGTCCCCCGGGCCTCTACTCACGACAGAGAAGAAGACGTGGGCTGATCCCTATATGATGACCAGCGACATCGTCAGTTTTGGGACCAACGGTCTTGTCACGGCTACAGCATATCAATATGCATCCGGCCTTCCTGCAATTCCGTATTTTCCAGAGCAATTGCTTGAAGAAGACCAATACGACTTTAGCGCAGTGGCCCCGGTATTTGGGACAACAATACCAATGAAGCGGACGACCTACCAGTATTTTTGGATGACTGAGCCAAATTTGGTTTCGGTGTATTCAGGAGGCAGCCCAACTCCTTCAGCCCAAACGACAGTTCTCTACGATGGGCAGACATCTACCTCCTCATTGGTAGGCGCAGTGGGAGGCGGAGCGATCCCGAACCTGCCCCCGGGCACTCATGATGAGAGCAACTACAGCCCATCTGCAGCCACGATCCGGGGAAATCCAACCGCAGTTATCCATACATCAAACGATGGAGCATCGCCAGAGACCACCTTCTCGTATGACGAGACTGGTCAAGTTTTAACGACCACGGATGCGTGTGGGAACGCGGCTTGTGCAGATATGGTGAGTGGCAGCCATACGACTAAATACTCCTATCAAGACAGCTTTACTACCTTGTCTGGCGGGACGAACGGGGGCTATACATCGGCATACACAACCAATGCCTTCGTTACGAAAATTATCGATCCTTTGGGGCACAGTAGCAGCTTTAGCTATGACTACAACAACAGCCAGCTCACAAGCACCGCCGATGCCAACGGCAACATCTCTTCGTATATCTATAACGATCCGATCAACCGGCCCACACTGGCTTTGGGACCCATAGACAGCTACAACGGCGGTCTCAGACCGACAACAGTTATCGTCTACAATGACTCGGGTTCCGCTCCAAGTGTCACGACCACCCAACTCCAGGATGCCGCTGGGGTGTCCATCTCAAATGTATCCGTCATGGATGGCTTGGGACACGTGATCAGCAATCAGTTGACATCAGACCCATGGTCCACCGACTACGTTACGACCACCTACAATGGCCTTGGTCAAGTGGCCACTGTGACCAATCCCTTCCGCGCCGGGTCTGCGCCTTCGGCTGGTGTCACAAGCTTTACCTATGACACTTTGGGACGAAAGGTCCTTCAAAAACAGCCTGACTCAAGTATCCTGCAGTGGTGCTATAACGCTCAGATCAGCGCACAACAAAGCAACTGCCTGCCGAACCTGAGCGCCAAATATGGATCGTGGGTGGATGCATCAGATGAGGCAGGCAACCATTGGCAACGAACCAGCGATTCGTATGGCAGGCTTCTCGCTGTGATGGAGCCCAATGCTTCAGATACACCGGCGTTGGAAACAGACTACCAATACGACATCCTGAATAACCTATCCCGTGTCGATCAATGGGGTGGAGCGTATGGATCAATTTTGGACCACATACGAACGTTCTCCTATGATTCGCTGTCCAGGTTGCTGCACGCCTGCAATCCAGAGAGTTTCAATCCAGCCAGCGTCGGAGCAACGCCATGTAACTCACCTGGCAGATGGAGCGCCACATACACCTACGATGCCAACGGCAATCTCTCGGCGAAGACCGATGGACGCGGATCTACCAGTCTTGTTTATGACACACTAAATCGCATAACGGGCAAGTCTTATTCGGGCGGGACGGTCACGCCTTCAGAGAGCTACAGCTACGACACCGGAACAAATGGAATTGGACGTCTAGGCTCAGAGCAGACTGCCCTTGGTACAGTCATGCTCACCAGAAGCAGCAACTTCGTATATGACGCATTGGGGCGCGTAAAGACGTACGCTGAATGCAACCCGGTCAATTGCGCAGGAAGCCCCTATCAGCTCGCTTACTCGTACGATCTTGCCGGACATGTTACTGGCTCTACAAATGGCATTCCTAGTGCGAACTTCGCGGGCTCAACCGCCCCTGTAATTCCGCTAACGATGACATACGACGCTGCTGGCAGACTAAATGACATTTCGACTTCCTATGCTCCCGACTCACTTCATCCAGCATTCCTCCTTCAAGCAGGCCCCAGCGCCTTAGCACCCGCTTACGGACCATCCGGCAAGCTGGAAAGTGCAACATTCGGTTTGATCGGACTAAAGCCGACGGTATTCCTCTCCCGAACCTATGACCAACGTCTGCGGCCGTTGTCGGAGACTGACGGCCAAGCGTTCTACGGAGACGCTGGTGCCTTTAGCAACACAACCATTACAGTTTCCGGGATTGAGCAAAGCGCTGTCACTCCCGCCACCAAAGCGACTGGCAGCATCACCATAACTGGCGCTGAGGGTACCCACCAAGTCTGCACCACCTACACGTTTTCAGGTCAGGTCTACACCAACTGCACGACGCAATATGACAGCGGGGCATTGGTCGCCGTTATCAACGGGAGCTTCGTTGCGATCGCTTCGTATGCGCAGGGCAGCTCCGATCCCACGGTCGCAGCCGCATTGGTAACAGCGCTCAACGTGTCTGGCTCTCCTGTCACTGCGACCTCTTCTGGCAACGTTGTCAACATCACCAGTAATGTTGCAGGACCTGCTGGAAACTACCCCTACGCGATCTCGAGCAGCACTGACTTCTCCGGTACCACCGGCGGTTCCTCGCTTTCCGGTGGCGCTGCTGCTTCAGCCAACTATGACAGCGGAACGATTAGCGTCTCTATCGGTGGCAATGTTGTAAATCTCCCCTGGAACCAATCGAGTTCGGCGGTCAGTCTGGCACAGGCCCTCATCGCAGATGTCAGCACCGGTAGCGTCACTGCCAGTCTACTCAGCTCCAATGCGTCGATCGCAACAATCAGCTTGACAAGCGAATTCACAGGATACTCATCCGACTACACGGTGGCTTGCAGCGCAGAGGACTCAGCCAGCCAAGCTCCGTCATTCTTTTTGGGGTGTTCCAACATTATGTACGGAGGTGCGACGAATATGTACTCGCCTCAGGCTCCTCTGTACAGCTATGTCATCCCTTCAGGCGGCTACACTCCCAATGGTAACGTGCAGTCCGTGACAGACTCAGTGACTGGAGCATGGAGCTATAAGTACAACACACTAAACCAGATCACACAGGCCACAGGCGTAAGTGGCAACTTCGGAACGCAGCCTATCGCTGGTGTCGTCATCGGCTGGCAGTATGACCCCTTCGGCAATCGCCAGGTGCAGACGACCACGTCATCCCTGTTTCCCAGCGGCTCCGTCCAGATAGGGCTGAACAATCAGGCGACAGGCGCGGGACTTGCCTCTTTGCCAAATGTTTCGAGTGACACCTTCCAGTATGACGGAGCTGGAGGTCTTTCTGGAAAGGACGGCTATCAGCAACAGGTATACGATATCGCAGGACGGGTTTGCGCGATCCTGAGCGGTACGGGAGGAGCCGTTGCCTATGTCTACGACGCTCAGGGCCGTCGCGTCGCGAAAGGCACAGTGAACGGACTCAACTGCAACCCGTCAACGAACGGCTTCTCGCTGACCAACAGCTATGTGCTGGGGCTGGGCGGGGAGCAGTTGACCGAGATGACCGGCCCAACCGGCTCTATATGGAACCACTCCAACGTCTACGCTTATGGTCAGTTGCTGGCAACGTATCGGAGTTCCGCTGTGTATTTCGCCCTCAATGACTGGCTTGGAACGAAGCGGGTCGAGGTCGGTACAGACGGCTCTGTCAGCAGCTACGCCAGCCTCCCTTTCGGCGACGCGCTCACAACGATCGGATCAGACCCTTCAGAGCAGCACTTTACCGGCAAAGAAAGAGACTCCGAATCAGGGCTGGATTACTTCGGGGCAAGGTACTACGCAAGCAGCGTGGGCCGGTTCATGAGTCCCGATCCGATTTGGGTCACAAAAGAGCGTTTGGCAGACCCACAGCGGCTAAATCTATATGCCTATGCGATTAACAATCCTCTTCGCTACATCGACCCCGACGGAATGGACGTCACGCTCGGAAAATGCTCAGGAGGAACTCAGCAAGAGTGCTTCGCACAGGTCGAGGCCGGTTTGAGGAAAGATGATCGTAGTCATGTTCATCTGGTTCAAGGCGACGGAAAGAACGGATTTGATAAGGGTGTTTACGGAATCACTGTCGATAAGGACTACAAGAGCGATTCCAAGAACTTCCAGACGCTTCAAACACTTGCTAACGACCATAGTGCGACCGCGAGAATCGATGTCTTGAAGGAAAACGACTTATTTCAAGTCAATGGGGTTGTTTCGTGGACTGCGAAGTCTGGAAATGTGTATGGGACACAGAGCACCACTCCTGGCGCAGACGGAGGGTTCACCGGTTATACGTTTTATCCAAGCGGCGATGGTGTTCCGGGTCCTTATTCAACTGGAAACTTCACAGACGTAGTGGTGAATTCGAGTCGAGGGCCAGCGTCGGAAACGATCCATCATGAGCTGCGCCACGTGTTGCTAGGAGACTTTGGTCGCGTCGCTCCTTACGGCGCTCATGGAACAGGCACCGTTGACAGGCAAACAACCGAGGCAGAGAAGGAAGCTTCTGCCAATAGGAAGCAACCATGATTCGCTTAGTTTTCCTTTTCGCTCTGTTTCTGGTGACACCGTTTGCTTTATCTCAGGAACCTGTGGCCCCTTGCTGCCACTGCGACGCTATCCCTCAATCGTCGGATGTCGTTTGTTTATCTACGGATCAAATAAGCAGGCGCGTGCGCCACATTGAACCTCTCCACGCAACTGGTCTTGACAAGGACTTGAATCTGGCTGGCACGGTCGTTATCGAAGTCAAGATTGGTGCCAGTGGACAGATTGAATGCGCACATGCTGTGCAGGGCAACCCCATAGCAGTCTCGGCAGCTATGCGAGCACTGCCGAAGTGGACATTCAGCCCCTCTACAAAGGATGAAACGTCTCGATCAAGCTGTGGACGGCTAAGGATACGATTTCGGCTGTCTACACATCACAGCTCAACAAAGCTCCTGCGATAGGCACGCACGATGCACAACCCTTCGCCTACGACTCATCTCCCAGCTTGTGCATTGGCATCACTGTTCACCGGCAAAGAAAGAGATACAGAATCGGGACTCGACTACTTCGGGGCAAGGTACTACGCCAGCGGCATGTGGAGAATGATGAGCCCCGACTGGAGTGCAAAAGCCTCACCGGTGCCGTATGCCGATCTAGCAAACCCTCAGTCGCTGAACTTGTACAGTTACGTCACAAACAACCCGTTGAATCGCACCGATCCCACCGGACATGACTGGTTCAACGTCAATAACCAATGGCAGTGGCAGAAGGGCCATACCTACCACGATGCAGATGGGAATGCGACCAAAGACAAGGGATACGCTGGCTTACTAGTTGCGACCAAGACGGGCACAAATAAGCAAGGTGCAACTACCTACAACCTGACCCTCTATGGTGACAGCACGAAACCTGTGATGACTGGCACTGGATTTTCCGGTGGCAATGCACCGTTAGGAAACGGCAGCTCCATCTACATGAAGCCGATCAATGATGGGAATTACACGATCCATCTTGACATCCGGAATGCGGCTGCTTCATCAATCGATCCGAGAAGTGGTCAGCCGCCTGAAACCTTCGGAATCCAGCCGATCCCCCAGGGCAATATCGAAGGCTATAAAGTCTACGACGCCTACGGGCCAATTCGGGCGAGGTTGAATCCTTGGAGTGGCCCCGATCATGGAGACTACTTCCACGGCCAATTCGACGGATATGGCTATACGCATGGTTGCTTGTGCTACGGGACAGACACACGCATGGCGGACTACATGATGAATCACATGCCGCACGCTCCAATCGGAGTCTCTGTGGACACACCGGTGCAGCCATGAGAAAACTTGTTTTCATTCTGCTTCTCTGGAGTTGCGGAGCCATGGCCCAGTCTGTAAAGACAGCCGGGGCATGGCTACCGGTGAATGTGAAGTGGGAGCACGCTCCGCCTGAGATCATTCCCCAGTTGGAGCCAGGTTCGGAGACGGTGCTTTACTTCGACCAGCAAGGCCTCTTCGCTATCGTCGGCTGTGTCATCAATCGAGAGCCGGGACGGTACACAACCGTGAGCGCAGGAGATGGCCAGGTGGTCTCGCTCCGTGAGTGGGACAGCCATCTACCCGGCCATGTGAAGTACCGGCTCGTCAGCCGAACAGTGGAGCGAGCCGGAGAGACGCTTCCCGGTCCGTGGCAAGAAGAGAAACTGACCTCAACTCCGAAGGGCTATCTCCGGTTCAAAGGGGAGCTATATCGCCGTGTGGAAGACTTAGCTCCGAGCCTCCGAGAAGTACTACCCAAGACCGCGCCGGAACAGCCATAGCGATGAGCCGGAAAGCATGGGTCGTCTTCGTCCTCGTTCAGGTCTTCGGCGACGTTGGGCCGTGGGCTGGGCTTCGGATGAAGTCGGCTCTCGGGCCTGCCCTCTGGTTCGCCGGAATCATCATCATGATGCCGGGCCGGGCGGTGTCCCTGTGGCTGATGGAGAAGGTTCTATGGGGCGTCCGTCTGACCACGCTAGAATCCAATGCCTTGTTCATCGTGACCGAGACTGCCGTCAACGTCTCCGTCTGGCTGCTGTGCGCCCTGTGCTGGCGTTCCCTGCGTCGTCGTCGAGCCGTCGCGTCAGCGGCCTCCTAGAAGCCCGTAAACTGCGTTCGTGGGCTGTCCTCTGGCCTCAGTGCCGACAGGGAGAAAAGGCACGGTGCTCTGCACCGGCTGGCAACTGAGCAGGAGCACCGCTCGTCTGCCTCCATGATTGAGGTTCTGGTTCTTGAATATGCAAGGAAGCACAACCTTCAACCGGATAAAGCCAACTCTCCATCGGAGAGCTCAAAAGTTCGAGCTCAGGGGGAGTAAGCGTTGGATATAGAGCAGCTCAGCGAACGCGACATCTGTACCAAATTCATCACACCTGCCCTTGAGCGAGGCGGATGGGATATTGACACTCAGGTTCGTGAAGAATTCCCTCTGACAGATGGGCGAATCATTGTGCGTGGCAGACTTCACACGCGAGCAAAGAACAAGCGTGCGGATTATGTCCTCTTTTACAAGCCAAATCTCCCGATTGCCGTGATTGAGGCGAAAGACAACAATCACTCGCTCGGCTCCAAGGCGGAATCAGAGAAGTTTGCTCCCTTCGTCATCACGGCCCTCGCGAGTGCTATTAGCTCCCGCGTTTGGGAGGAGGAGGAGAAGACGACTGCTCCCGTTGTCAGCATGTGGGCCATGACGGGCCGACCCTCCTCAGTCTCCTCTGCGAGGTTGCTTTCTATCGCATCTACAACCAGAAAGACTTTGACCGGAGTCTTGTTCTGGAGAAGCGTACGGAACTCGTAGCCAAGAAGGTGAGTGACTTTCTCAAGCAGACAAACCGCTTCGACAAAACAATTGTCTTTTGCGACAACATTGACCATGCAGAGCGGATGCGTCAGGCACTCGTTAATGAGAATGCCGATATGGTGGCTCAAAGCAGCAAGTACATCATGCGTAACGCAACGGATCACTGCCGAGAAGCCGACGTATCACGATTCATCAAATGAATCTCGGGCGGAGTGCAGCACTGTCTCCGTCATACAGAAAGTCCGAGCTAGTTCGAGAGCTGTCTCAAAAGGTAAGTGCAGGCGTCCTTGACGATCCAAGTAGCGGGGAGGAGTCTCATCGAGGTGGAGGTTCTCTAGCCGTGCTCGGCCCTTCAATCTCTCAAGCTGATCTCGGGTATTTGCAATTCTAAAGGCCTACGCAGCGTCATGTAACTTCCCCCATATTCCACATTTTTGTGATTAGGATTTTCGCTAAAGTTTGAGGCAGTGTGGGAGCGAGAAAACTCTAGTTATGAATGGGTGAGACAAAGGGGCAGGTTACGGGCACGAATCGTGCTTCCGTCTGCGAGAACATTGTGGGCGAATTCAAGTCCTAAAACACTCTTTCCAGTATGATCAGCGGTCACTTCGCTCGAAATGCACACAGAAAGACCTTCACGAATCTTAGTTTGAAGGAAATAGGATTTGATTTACATTTACGATCTCAGCCATCGCATGATATCCGGCGTCGTTCGGGTGAAGCCCGTCGCCCGAGTCGTACGTGTGCCGAATGTGCGACGGGTCTTTGGGGTCGCGGAGGGCAAGGTCGAAATCGATGAAGCCGTCTGAGACTTTATTGTTTCGAATCCATTCGTTGACTGATTGACGCATCTCTTCGCCAGCTTTAGAGAAGTAGTGATTGCCGCCATATGGAGTTAAGGTTCCGAAAACAACTCGTATTCCTCTAAGGTGGCAGTGAACAAGAACCTGTTGATAAGCATCAATGAGATCGTGAGCGGAAATCGGGTCATACGGGTGCTGAGGATCCGTTGCGTGGGCAATATCGTTGATGCCTTCCAGCATTATCATCAACGTGACCCCAGGCTGTGAGAGAACATCGCGATCAAGACGCGCGAGCGCAGATGGTCCGTTCTTGTCGTGTAGTATCCGATTGCCGCCGATCCCGGCATTTAGAATTGCGATCCGCGACTTCTGGTTCTTGCTGAATATCCTGCGCGCCAGATCGTCCGGCCATCGGCGGTTTGCACTGGGCGTACTGTGCGAACCGTCGCTGATGCTGTCTCCGAGGACAGCAATCGCTGTGGTGTTAGCTCCGCTTTGGACCTCAATGGCTTTCAAGAAATACCACGATGTCGCCGGAGTTGCACCGGACCAATCGCCGTCTTTCATCAGGTTGCCAGTGGTGATGTAGTTTGTCTGATGGGCAGCCGTGTGGATTGTTAGTTGGTGCAGTGCTTGCGGAGGCAAAACGAGGGTAACGGTGAGGTCACTCAAAGGTGCCAGTCGGATGAAGACTGGATCGCTAATCCAAATTGCGCCTGGAGGAATTACGACCGACGCCTTCCCGCCAAAGGTTAGGGGTATTTGAACTTTTGAGGTGCTCCGCCTTAGTGCGGCGGCCTCGACGACCAAAGAATCCAGCCCAAACTCGTTGGTGATTACGACGCGGGCGTGGTTGCCACCGGCAGAGAGATGAATTGCCTGTTGTATTGTGACTTCTTCGTGGCCGTCGAGAAGAGGGAAGGCGGTTGCATCAACTGGCAACCCAACCATGCCGGCAGTCCAAGTTGAAACCCAACCTCTAAACCCGTTGCCGGGCGTGTTTCCTTGGGCGTGAGCGAACGGTACCACTCCACTGGTTGCTAGGCAAGTAACCATCAAGAAAATCGCTCCGCTGAGTGCGCTCTTGCGGAGCGAATATTTGACTAAGAGACGTGAATACTGCGAGATTGAAAAGTGCGATATCAAGAACTGCCTCCAAGTTGGGCGAGTGGAATGTTACAAGCCTCTCGCCACAGACTATATGGAGGCGCGATTGCGTCGGGCAGGGGCTTTCACAGAGAATTAACGGGGAAATGATCGGCCCGCGGGGTTTCCTGGTGACCAGAGTTGCCCCTCGGCAGATTGACGAAGCCTTAACGTTTAGAGAACTAAACTGAACTCTCCCTATGAGCACAAGGCAAATATCCACGATCGATTTGCATCCAGAGACCAGCGGCAGCACTCTCGGTGTGCAATTGGCTCTACGAACTGGGGAGGATCAGAGCCCAACGCGAATTGAACGCGAGGAAGCGGTGCGCCGTGTTCTTCAAAGTCCTTCATTTGCCAAGGCGAACAGGCTTTCCGCCTTTCTCGAATACGTGTGCCGTCTGACTCTCGAAGGGCGCGAAACCGAGATTAGCGAGCTAAATATCGGTACTAATGTATTTGAGCGCAACGAGAACTACAACGCCTCTGACGACACGATCGTGCGGACAACAGCGCGACTCCTGCGGCAGCGTCTAGAGTCCTATTACGCAGGAGATGGCCAATCAGACAGCATCCGCATTGACATACCGCGTGGCGGTTATGTCCCTTATTTTTTGAAAGTTGCAGAGCAAACAATCTCGCCCGCTGGCACGGAATCGCTGAAAACGCACGGAGGTCACGCCGCGGTTGCGGAGCCTTCTCCGACGACTTCACCGGGTAGAGGCCACGGTTCGTTCCGCGTGATTGCTGGCATCGCATTCGGCCTTTGCCTTGGGTTTCTGGCCGCTTTTCTTGCCTTCGCCCCTCATTCCAGCAGGCCTTGGTCCATGTCCCCTTCAGAAGAGTTGTGGTCCGCTCTCTTTACGAAGGATCGCGATACGCTGGTCGTTCCTGCCGACACGATGCTGCTGTGGTACGAGGTCGGCACACATCATCTTGTCCCGTTAGGGGACTATATAGATAGGCATTTGTTTCAGCCAACCAATTCCGTCAATCCGGAATTAGGCCTGATCTTCAATAACTACGACAGCATGCGATACACCGCGGTTACGTCGGTCGCTATGGCTGCGGAATTAGGTAGGATACCGAAAGCCGCGCCTGATCGTTTGCAGGTCCGCTTTGCGCGTGATTTGCAACTCAGCGATCTTAAGCAATCCAATGCCATTCTTCTTGGCGCGGGACAAAACAACCCATGGGTCCGCCTCTTTCAGAGGAATCTGAACTTTCATCTCGATTGGGATGCTGCAACTGATGGGTGGCACATCCGAAACGACCACCCTGCCAATGGAGAACCGACAGAGTTTTCCTGGACTAAGGATGACCCAGATCATAAAGGCTATTCGCAGATCGCGGTTTTGCATAATTTGACTGGGACCGGCTACGTCCTTGTTCTGGCGGGGACGAATATGGCGGGCACTCAGGCGGCCAGCGAATTTATCTTCACGCCTCAAAAGCTCGATCCTGTTCTGCGGCAGGCGATCAAGCCAGGGGGGGTAATAACCCCCTTCGAGGTGCTTCTTCAGTCCAATCTGCTGGGCAACGGAACAGTGAACACTCGTGTCATGGGAGTTCGCTTTCACCCCTGACAGCGGTATGCCTTTGTCCGGCGAGAGAGGCACGTTGATCATCCACGGCCTCTGTGCTGTTACAAACTCGTAAAAGCGACCAGTTTTATGGGCATTTCTCAGAGAAACCACGGAGAAACCACGTTCCTTCTTGTGCGTGCAACCGATACTCTCGGGTTGAAAAGCGGCTCACGCTTGTCGCTAGGACGATTCTGACTCAACGACGAGGACGGTCATAACATGAAGCAACTACAGACATTAGGGCGCATCCGGCGCAACTTTTCGTGCCTTTGGCTTAGGCTGACCCAAAGATCATTCAGGCTCACCGTCTGCATGGCACTCGCGCTTGGAACTGTCCTCCAATCGGCGCATGGGCAGGTGCTCTACGGTACGCTCACCGGTAATATCACTGATCCTACTGGAGCGGCGATATCCCGAGCGACGGTCAAGGCTGTGAACGTCGACACTGGGTTCAATCGGACCGGGCAGACGAATCAAGAAGGTCTTTACAAGTTTAGTGACCTCGCATCTGGTATCTACACGGTCACAATCGAGGCGAACGGATTTAGCAAGTTTCAACAAGACCAACTGCCTGTACTCGTAAACACCGTCCAGCGGTTGGATGCTACCCTCACGATCGGCCAAACCAACCAGTCGGTTACGGTGGTCGATATGCCTACGGAATTACAAACCGACAGATCGGACACTAGCTATACGCTTGATAGTCAGCAGATTGCTGAGCTGCCGACGACATCCACGGCAGGTCGAAATATCCAGAGTCTCCTTAAGCTTGTCCCTGGTTCAACGCCTCCAGCCGAAGCTAATTCGGCTGCAGGGAATCCTCAGCGATCACAGGTTTACAATATTAATGGCATTACCAACACGACGAACACCACCCGCATCGACGGTGCTATTGACGCCTTCCCAACGCTGTCCTCCCTAACAGCCTACCTGCCCCCACCGGACGGAATAGCGAGCGTAAACATCGTAACTGGCTCGTTTAACGCCGAGCAGGGCTCGGCGGGCGGAGCCGCGGTCAACATCACTATCAAATCTGGCACCAATCAGTTTCACGGAAGCGTCTGGGAGTACAACTCCATCGCACAATTTGACGCGCAGAGTTGGCAAAACCGTACAGGGATCCGTCAGAAGAACGTCTATAACGAATTTGGCTTTTCTGTTGGCGGCCCTGTCCTCAAAGACAAACTATTTTTCTTTGGCGACTGGGATCGCGTCACTACGTCCAAGGCTGTGAATGGCATTGCGTCTGTTCCGACCGCAGCGTTGAGATCTGGAATCTTTCTTGGAACGGGCACGACGATTTACGACCCAACAACGGGAACAGCCACAGGTGCGAACAAGTCTGCTTTTCAGAATGACACTATCCCATCTGGAGAGATCAACTTTGCGGCGGCTAAGATGCTATCCCTTCTTCCTCTGCCGAACCTACCCGGACAAGTGAATAACTATTTTGGCTCGGCAGACACGACCTTTATTCGCGACAACATCGATACCAAAATCACGTACAATCCTTCGAGTCGAATTGGTACCTTCGGACACTACAGCATATCGCCCAATACCATCACGGACCCCCCTCAGTTCGGCGCAGCCGGAGGCGTTACCTGGGATGGAGGCCAGCCTGGTGCTGCGACAGGCCTGATCCAGAACCTAGGCTTGGGAGTGACTTATCTACTGACCCCTCACTTCCTGCTGGATTCGAATGCCGGCTACACCCGCCAATTCATTCAAGGACATGCCCCCGACTTCTCGCTCGGAAACTACGGCACCGACGTGCTGAAGATTCCCGGCACAAACAACGGTTCCGACCCAAACTATTCCGGGATCCCGGGCTTCAAATTCACACAGTATAACTCTGTCGGAAACGTAATTACCTCCAGCCCATTTGAGTGGCGCGACAATCAATACACTGGAAATCTGAATGGCACCTATACTCGTGGAAGGCACTCGTATCGCTTCGGCGGAGAGTATTTGCATGCGGCGCTGAATCACTTTCAACCCGGATCACTCGGATCCACGACGCCGCGCGGAGGCTTTATATTTAGCGGAGGGGTGACAGCAGAGCCCGGTGGTGCCGCGCCAAATAACTTCAATTCTATTGCCGACTTTCTCATCGGCGCCCCAACCACTCTTGGCAAATCCGTTCAGATCGAGGACCCGTTGGCGCTGCGTATGTCTGGCTTTTCCTTCTTTGCTCAAGATACTTGGCAACCTACATCTGCTCTTACCATCAACTACGGGGCACGCTATGAGTATTATCCTGCGCCGATCTCCGACCACTACGGTACCCTACGGTACGACCCATCAATACAAACGTCGGTGACAGACGCAACAGGAACCCACACAGTCGGCTCGGTGGTTGTCGGTGGAGAGGGCGGCAATTCAATCCACGCGGGTGTTGCGAACCACTGGGGCATGATTGTCCCTCGCATTGGGGTTGCCTACCGTCTCGACGCCAAGAGCGTCATACGCGGAGGGTTCGGTATAACTGTTGATCCCGATAATCTGAGGAGCCTCCTCAGTGCCTATCCGGGGACTATCGGTCTTGTCGTGAATGGCAACAATTCCTATGTAGCTGCAGGAAGCCTAACCACAGGTATACCCACCATTGCGATTCCCAGTCTTAGCACGGGTACCATTCCTCTGCCTTATAACATTTCAACTTATACAATTCCTAAGGACTATAGGCGCGGGTACATCGAGTCTTACAATGTGACAGTACAAAGAGAGATTCCCTTTAAATTAGTTGGAACAATTTCTTATGTAGGTAGTCATGCAATACGTCAACAGACCCTCGTCGACATCAATGGTTCTCCTGTAGGAGGAGGAACTGCCGGACGTTTTCTCAATGCCAAATACGGCGCTAACAACAACATTACCGATATTTATAGTATTGAACCTTTCCGTGGCTCGGTCTACAACGGTTTGCAAACGCAACTTACTAGAACAGCGGGCTCGCTGGGGCAGTTCGGAATTATCTACACCTTTTCAAAATCTATGGATATCTCCGATAACGGGCAACTTGGTAAGCTGAACTATGTTGATCCAGCCTACCTAAACGATAACTGGGCATTAGCGGGCTACGACCGCAAGCATAACTTCCAGTTCTGGTCGATTTTGCAATCGCCCTTCGGTAAAGGAGGGCGCAACTTTCGTTCAAGCGTGGTGGGATACATAGTCGGCGGTTGGCAACTCAGCGACATTTTGAGCAGAGTGAGCGGATCTCCGTTCTCGGTGCTTTCATCCGCAGCTTCATTGAATGCACCCGGAAATACGCAAGTTGCTAACCGAATTTCCGGAGTCAAAGCGGTTCTCAACGAGAATTCTGGGGGATTTCGACAATACCTCAATCCACAAGCCTACTCTACGGTAACTGCGGTCGCATTTGGAAACTCCGGGCGTAATTCAGTACGAGGGCCAGGACTCTTCAACCTCGATATAAGCCTGAGCCGCAGCTTTCCCGTTTGGAGAGGCTCAGCACTTTTGTTCCAAGCTGAAGCGTTCGATATAACCAATACGCCGCAGTTCGCCAATCCGTCGGCTACGATATCCACGCCAGCTAGCTTCGGAGTCATCACAACGTCACTAGTCAATCGGACCCTGCGTTTGAGTGGTCACATCACTTTCTAGGAACGCCTTTTGACGGATCTGTCCTATCGTTCCAACGCCTCGACTTAACCTAGTATTCCAAGTCGAGGCGTTGGACTCACCAATGCGCCGCAGTTTGCAAATCTGGATGCGTTTGATACGGATGCCACCTTGGGCCAAGTGATCTCCAGGGCACACCGTTATCGCGTGATTCAACCGTCCACAAACGTGACCCTCTAATGTCGAAGATGTATATCCTTCAAAGTCGCAACTTAACATCAGGTTGGGAAGCCAACGACATCACAATTAGCTATTTGAATATTGGAGCGTCATCGCCTTGCTAAATAGACGATTCATCGCATTAGCTGTCTTCATGTTCAACGTCCTGCGTCTCGATGCTCAACAAAATCCCAGCGCGCGCCTCAACCAAATCTTATTGAATCGAGGGAAGATCGTTTACGTAGCCGCTCATCGCGGAGATTGGCGAGATGCTCCTGAAAATTCGATCCAGAGTCTACGGTGGGCCGCAAAGCTAGGTGTTGACATCGTCGAATTCGATGTGAAGCGTACAAAGGACGGCGAACTTGTCGTCATGCATGACATGAGTGTTGACCGTACCACTACGGGTCACGGTCTAGTCTCCGATCTGACCTCGGAGGACGTGAAAAAACTCAAACTTCGTGCCGGCACGGGCCATCCAACCGCTTACACAGTCCCAACATTTTCAGAAGAACTTGAAGCCGCGCGTAAGAATCATGTCCTCCTCGATATAGATACTGGGTGGGATTACTTCGTAGACATTCTTGCTCACGTCCGTGAGGCGCATGAGACTAGCCAAGTTATAGTCAATGTTTTCCATAACACTTCGCTTACGGAGCTCGAGAGCCGTGTTGGAAGAATCCCTGACGATGTGACGATCATGGAAGTCGTGCAGTTGGAGAGACCTGATGCGGAAACCATCATCGAGAGCTACAAAAAGCACCGTAGGACGATAATCCAATGTGATTTTCCAGATCAAACGATACCCTCTGTCCATAGAATGCCTCTGTTCCGCAAAAGCTTCCCGATCTGGACCAACGGCCTATGGCCTGAGCAGAACGCTGGGCACGATGACGAAACAGCTCTTGACCCAGGTCCTCCAGATCGGGCATGGGGTTGGCTCATCGCGCGAGACTCTAATGTGATTCAAACCGATAGGCCCAGAGAGATGCTCAAGTACCTTCGTCAAAGGCATCTTCGATAGGTGGTGTCCATGTAATGCCCGGCCCTTTCTGCATCAGTTGAGATGCGACAAACTGGAATAAGAAGAGCGAATTATGTTGCGAGGAAAGAAGCATACTGCGGAGCAAATTGTGACCTGTTGCGGCAGGAACGGAAAGACCTTGCTGGAAGCGTGCAAGGAAGTGGAGATCGTAAAGTAGACGTCCTGCTATCGCGACCGCCTCATTTCGTACTTTAGTGTGAGTCTGCTTTGTGGCGTGTGAATTTCCATTGGATGGTGGTCATGGCATGGTTGGTGCGCTGCCTGCATGCCGTGGCTTGTGTGGTGAGTTCTTCGCTGTGATCCTTCGCTTGCCGAGGCACTGTCGGCTAAAGAGCCCGCTTTCGATCTCAGCCTCGTTGAGCCGGTTTCCGTACTTCGGTCTGTGGTGAACCTTGAACTGGCCCACGCCCAGCCTCCGTCTGCTTCGCCGAACCTGTCCGTCGCCGCCTTGTAGGTGTGGGCCGAGAGGTTCTCCAGCCCCAGACGGGTGGTATCATCTGCGGCGTAGACAGCGGTGATGTCGAATAGGAATTCGGCGAAGTCGGGGTACGCTCGGGTCCGGATGACCTTGCTGAAGTGGTGTCCCGCCATCGAACCGAAGGCGCGGAACGCGTTCGATGTCCTGCACTGCCTCTAAGCGAAGCTATGGAGGCACTCCAGTCCGAAAGGTGGAGTCGATAGGCAGATCCGGGAACGGTGGACGAAGGCCCAAACGGTAGGAAGCGGCAAGTAGGCGGCGGGACTCGATGAGCGACAAGCGGCAGAGAATCCGGCTTCGGCTGGCCTACAGCGAGGAGGGCAGGAGTGAAGCTCCGCAGGCTCTTGGCAAAGGGACCGAAACGCTCACGGCGAAACGCAGGGACGAAAGCACGGCTATAGCAGCCGTCTCTCCCTCAGTTCATACCAGCCACTAACGCGGCGCTCATACCTCTGTGGGGGGCCGCGACTGCGCCGAAGTCAGATGTTCATTCATGGAGGGACTCAATCGGGTATTCGTCCAAGTCATACTGGACGAGTATTTCTTCCTATGAGGGGAACCGCTGACACTACGAGCGGAAGCCAGCATATCTCTACCTGAATTCAAGCTAAATTCACAATTTGAGTCGGCTCCGGTAACTCTTGTGGAATCAAAGAGGTGCACTCTGTTACATGAAGCTGATACGGGGCTGATGCAGCTTGTAACAGACTGCTGACACTTGTTGTCCGTTCGATCCTTGCATACTCCTTGGACATCGCCAGTTCAAAAGACGGAAGGATCAATTCATGTATCGTAATTTCGATTTCACAGATGTAAGCAAGAAAGTCCGTGTCACAATCAAAAAATTTGCCAACTGGTCGCTACTTGGTGTCGTCGTACCGTTGTGCGCAGCGCAGTCAGCGGTCGATGGTGCAGTGGCTGGTACGGCAGTGGATGCCTCTGGAGCCCTTGTGGCGAACGCGACCGTTGTAGTCCACAGTATTGCGACTAACGCCGACAGCACTATGGTGACCGACAACAGCGGCTACTTTAGGGCAACGCGCCTCGTGCCAGGGGAATACACGGTAATGGTGACAGCCCCGGGCTTCTCGCCATTCCTGAAACAACATGTGGTCGTGGAAGTGGGCAGACTGACCGAGGTGACGCCCAAACTTGGTGCCGGTGGGTCGAATGAGACGGTGGATGTCAGCGCTGATATCCCGGTTATGAATACAGAGAGTTCCGACTTCACCAATGATTTCAACCCAGTGGCTTTGAACACGCTGCCCATCAACGGTCGACATTGGACGAGCTTTGCGCTGCTTTCGCCCGGAGTTGCGACGGGTAACAGCGCCTACGGATTGGTCTCCTTCCGAGGCATTTCGAACCTACAGAACAACTTTATGGTGGACGGCGCAGATGACAACGACTCCTTCGATGGGGTCGAACGCGGCTACACTCGCGTCGGTTATACCACCCCGCAGGATGCAGTACTGGAGTTCCAAGTGCTTACTGCGAATGTGCCCGCGCAATACGGTCGCGCTGTTGGGGGTGGCGTCAATGCGGTCACTCGCTCCGGCTCAAACGACTTTCACGGAGACGCATTTTGGTATTACCGTGACAACGACTTCGGTGCGACGAACCCGTTCAACACGCTGGCGGTGCAGGTTCCCGGCGCGCCCGCCGGTACCACTGAGACAACGTACATCAAGCCCAAAGACAAGCGTCATCAGTATGGCGGAACGTTTAGCGGCCCGGCCATTCATAATAAGCTATTCTTCGTTTATTCATTTGATCAGCAGAAGCGTAACTTCCCCGCATTGGCCGCACCCACTCCGCAATTCCTCGCGGCTGGTAACTCCCGCGACAACAATTGCAAGGTCACGGGCGGCGGTACGACCGATGCGATTACATGCGCTGAAGACCGCGGGGTCACGGCGGCCCAGGTCAATGCGGCCCTAGCGTACATCGATGGGCAGAGCGGCGTGGCGCCACGTTTGGGTGACCAGATCATAAACTTCGGAAAATTGGATTACCAAATCAACGATCACAACCATACGTCGATGATCTATGATCGTATGCGCTGGGACTCGCCGAACGGCATTCAGACTAACCCAGTGGTTCGCCGGGGTATTACCTCGTTCGGAAACGACTATGTGAAAATCGACTCGATCATTGGGAAAATCGACACTGTCGTGACCTCACACATTACAAACGAGTTGCTACTTAATTACGCCAGGACTTTCGATACCGAAAACGGCAACAAGCCCCTTGCCAACGAGCCGACTACCACCGCCGGCGGACTGCCTCCAGGGTTGGGGATCTCACCTAACTCCGGTTTCTCGATGGGGACCCCCTCCTATCTTCCGAGGACGAACTTCCCGGATGAGCGCGAAGTTGACCTCGTTGACAACGTTACGATCTCCAAGGGGAACCAGACGTTCACTGCCGGCGGCGAGTATCGCTGGGCACAGGACAACATCATCAATGTGGACTACGAGCATGGCCTGTTTAGTTACAACCAGCTTGCAGACTTTTTCACCGACTTTGCCCGCACTTTGGGGAACACTGCGGGATGCGACGCGGCGCGTGACACCGGTACGGGTACCCTGCCTTGCTACAGCAACCTACAGCAGGCGTTTGGTCATCCGCAGTTCGTGTTCCATACCAACGACTATGCGGCGTACGTTCAGGACGACTGGAGGCTATTCCATAACTTCACTCTGAACCTTGGGCTGCGCTACGACTATGAACAACTCCCGTCGCCGAAGATCCCCAACCCGGCCGTTCCGCAAACCGGCGCCTTCCCCAGCGACAAAAACAACATCTCACCACGACTGGGATTCGCGTGGGATCCGTTCAGTAACGGTAATACTCTGGTTCACGGCGGCTTCGGTCTGTACTATGGGCGGATTCAGAACGGAACCATCTACAAGGCATTGGCTTCGACCGGAGTGGCATCGGCGCAATTCCAATTGAATACCTCGCCGTCAGCCACCAGCCCTGTTTATCCAGTCATCGTTTCAACCGCAACACCCCCAGCGGTGTCGAACATCATCGCCTTCAACAAGGGTTTTCAAAACCCGGTTGCCGACGAGTTCACTCTCAGCATTCAACAGAAGCTAGGTTGGAAGACGGTACTTGGAATCGCTTACCTGGGAGCCTTAGGCAAGCAGCTTCCAAATTTCTACGACGCCAATATCGCTCCTGCTGCAAAGACAAAGACCTATACGTTCAATGGCGGCCCGCTCGCTGGAGATGTATGGACAGTGCCGCTCTATACGGCACGGATCAACTCGGCGTATAACGCTTTGACCCAGATCAGCAGCAATGTGAACTCTAACTACAACGCGATGGTGGTTTCGGTCGATCACCGCATGAATAGTGGGGTACAAGTATCTGCGAGCTACACATGGTCGAAGGCGTTAGACTACGGAATGAATCAAAGCTCTGGCGCGGACACGAACGATCAGACGGATCCTTTCTCGGTAAAGCCAGACTATGGCCGCTCGGCCAACGACATTCCACAACGCTTTGTGGGCGGGATCACCTTTTCTCCTACATTCCACCTCGCCAACAAATACGCCGCGCTAGCCGCGAATGGATGGACGCTCGCTCCGGTCTGGACTGTTCAATCAGGCGTGCCATACAGCTACGGCGTAAGCGGCGGAACTTCGATTCCGGGTGGTGCGGCGACGTACAACGGTTCGGGAGGGTCAGGGGGCGGTTCCGCCGAATTCGTCAATTTCCAAGCCTATCCGCAGTATGCCCCGATGAATTCATTCAACGGAGTCAGCCCACAGCGCAACAGTCTGCGACAGGCCAATATCGACGATGTCGACGCTCGGTTGTCGCGGTCGGTGACGTTCCGCGAGAAGTACAAGCTCACGCTTTCGGGCGAGGCATTCAATATCCTCAATCGCCAGCAGTTCACGTCGTACAACACGACGGCTTACAGTCTCAGTGGCACAACGGCAACTTTCCAGGGTACGTTTGGAACACCGAGCGCCGCCGGGAACACCATTTACCGCGAGCGCCAGATTCAATTTGTCACCCGCTTCGAGTTCTGATCGGCTTCTCCAGGGGCTGCTGCTTAAGTTTGCAGCAGCCTACTTTTCTTCCGATTTCTTAGTCATCCACTTACTTCGGTCTGGAGCCTAATCCGCTATGAATAGAAGACACTTCCTGTGGGGAGCTGCAGGCAGCGCTCTTCTCCTAGATCCACGGATAGCAGCCGCCGCAATGGACCCGTCCGTCAAGACTCCCGGCCCTATGGAACCCTGGTCGAAAGGTTTACTGGATATCCATCACATCGCGACCGGCCGTGGCAATAGTGTGCTTGCTATCTGCCCCGACGGAACCTCGCTTATGATCGATGCCGGCTCTGGTGCCGATACTACGGATGCGGTTGGACCGGCGCGGCCTAATAATTCGAGGCGTCCAGGTGAGTGGCTTGGCAGATATGCACTGCGCCATCTATCCAGCACACCGCGACAGGAGTTGGACTATTTCATCCTGACTCATTTTCATGACGATCATATGGGTGCGGTTTTTGCCAACTCTCCGTTGTCTCGAAATCGTGCTTATAAACTGACAGGCGTTACTGACGTAGCGGAACTCATACCCATTCGATGCCTGCTTGATCGCGGCTTCCCGAACTACGACTATCCCGCGCCAAGTACCTATGATGCACTCGCGAACTACATCAGATTTGCTCGCTATCAGGTCGCACACGGAAAGATAGTTGAACGGTTTCAGTCAGGATCCCATAGGCAAATTACGCTACAGGTCGATCCAAACGCTTTCCCATCCTTCGTTGTGCAGGGCTTATCGGCGAATGGGGAGGTGTGGACCGGTCAAGGAACTGAGACAGTCAAGTTATTCCCCGACATTAACTCCCTGAACGCGGAATCCCTTCCAACAGAAAACGCCTGTTCGATCTCCTTACGGCTTACATTTGGCGCCTTCCGCTATTACATCGGCGGTGATCTTACTTCTTTTGATCGCTTTGGCTCCACTCCATGGATGGATGTGGAATCACGAGTGGCGCGAGTTGCAGGCCCGGCGAGCGTGGCTGTACTGGATCATCACGGATATTTCGACGC
>VFSW01003503.1_pt1 | contig 23534 bp, 20 predicted proteins | sample 5358111 | NCBI WGS metagenome assembly VFSW01 (sample SAMN11554181, study PRJNA540505) | mine drainage metagenome | isolation source: sediment from site ElyBrook_90M | place: USA: Ely Copper Mine, Vershire, VT | collected 2017
ATTTTGCGGGGCGTGGTCTTTACGGATGCGACTATGATCTTCATCAAAAACGACATCCAGAACCCAATGCAGCTGGTTCTCAACTCCCCAATGACTGCGAACTGAGGCCAGGATTTTGGCAGCTTTAGGCTCAAGAGAGGAGATGAAATAGCGGGCCTGAAGGGTGGTCTGTTCTCCAATTCTGCGTTCAGAAAGGACCATGGCGAAAGAGCGGATTTTCTCCCACCCCTCCAGGCAGCGTACGCTTTGTTGGTATGCCTGAGCAGGCAAGGTCCAGCATTGTCGAATTTCAATCCGTCCATGGTCTTTACCCACCGTTTTTTGATAATCCGAGAAATGGAACATAGGATTATCTGCCTTGAGGAAGAGATCAAATAAATAGGTAATATCCTCGTACAGATGGGGTTGGTTTTCCTTGACCGCCAGCACATAGTCCGCTTTGGCAGCCACGATTTGATGCGCAATCTCGGTTTGGCAGCCCATGGCGTCGATGGTGATGATGCAACCTGCCACTTCTAGCATGGCCAATAATTCTGGGATGGCGGTAATCTCATTGGATTTTTCATTCACCTGACGCTGACCCAGTGTGACTTGATTCTCACTTGCCCAGGCATTGACCATATAAATCGCACCTTTGCCCAGGTAATTATCCATTGAACCGCGTAACTTTTTCCCATCCACCGCAATCACTTGCCCGCTCGTAATCTGGTTGACTGCTCTAGCCCATTCCATAAAACAGTCCTGAAACTGATGGGCATCCAATAAACCAAATACCCGCCCAAAAGTGTCGTGCGAGGGTATCCCATTCGGTAACTCCAAAAACTGGCGCAACCAATCGATCTTTTTGTTCCCAAACATCTCAATGTCCACCCAATTATCCGCTCCACAAATCACCCCACAAATCGCAATGATGATGATGTCCAATAATTTATGCAGCTTCTGCCGATCAATGCGTGGATCTTCTAAGCCTGAAAAGTGCGATTCGATACTTCCCATAGGATTTTGGGCCATAGCGCCTCCCTTTCTTTGCCTCTATGTCCTCAATCCTACTAGCAAGAAGGTTCTGGCTGGATGGGTCTCCCGAATTTGATTGTGAGAGGCGGCTACGCCGCCTCTCACAATCAAATTCGGGAATTGATCAAGAAGAGTAATCTTTTCTCTTGCCTAATTTCATTCCTGAATTTAGAATGAAAACTATGCCCGATGACATCACCCCCATCCGCCAGCAGTACCTGGATATAAAACGCCAGTATCCCGAAGCGATCCTGTTTTTTCGCCTGGGCGATTTCTACGAAACCTTCGACCACGACGCCGAGATCACCTCGCGCGAGCTGGACATTGTGCTGACCTCACGCAGCGTGGCCAAAGGCACGCGCATCCCCATGGCCGGTATTCCTTACCACGCCGTGGAAAATTACCTGGCGCGCCTGATTGAAAAAGGCTTCCACGTGGCCATTTGCGAACAGGTCGGCGACCAGCCCACGCGCGGCCTGTTCCCGCGCCAGGTGGTGCGGGTGGTGACGCCCGGGACGTTGGTCGAACCGGGCCTGCTACACGGCGACCGTAACAATTACCTGGCCAGCCTGGTTTTGCAGGACAGCCGGGCCGGGATTGCCTACGTAGATATCACCACGGGCGAATTTTTCACCACCGAGTTGTCGGGCGAAGACGAAACCGCCGGGCTGCGGGCGGAGCTGGTGCGCTTACACCCGGCGGAGGTGCTGATCTCGGAGGCGAGCAGCCCGCCGGATGGCATCCCGGGCTTTCTAACCCCCTGGCCGGCCTGGCGCTTCGAAAGCGGGCGCTGCCAGGAAATTTTAAAAAAGCAGTTCCAGGTGGCATCGCTGGACGGGTTCGGGCTGCGTAATATGAACCTGGCCGTGCAGGCGGCCGGGGCTTTACTGCAATACGTGCAGGAAACCCAGCCAGCGGCATTGAAACTGCTGAACGCCCTCTCCACCTATTCATTGAGTGAATTCATGGCGCTAGACGCGGCCACGCGACGCAACCTGGAGCTGACCGAGACCATCCGCCAGGGCGAAGTACAGGGCTCGCTGTTGAGTATCCTGGACCACACCGTGACCGCCATGGGAAAACGCCTGATGCGCCAGTGGGTCAGTAAACCGCTGCTCGACCTGCAGGCGATCAAACGGCGCCAGGACAGCGAGGCGTATTTTGTCGATCATGGCATGCTGCGGGCCGAGTTACGGGCGGCCTTGCGCCCCCTGGCGGACCTGGAGCGCCTGACCAACCGCATCTCCTCCGGGCACGTCTTGCCACGCGAGCTGATGGCTTTGCGCAGCACCCTACACATCGTTCCCAAAATCCTGGCGCTCTTCTCCGAGTCGCCGGCGCCCATCCAGAACATTCTGAGTGTAATCCACACCAACCCTGATGCGCTTAACCTGATCGAGACCAGCATCCGCGAAGACCCGCCGGCGACCCTGGCCAACACGGGCATCATCCAGCCGGGCTTCTCGGCCGAACTGGACCACATCATCGAAGCCTCGAGCCACGCCCGGGATTGGATCGCCAACCTGGAGGCGATCGAGCGCGAGCGCACCGGGATCAAAACGCTCAAAGTGGGTTACAACAAGGTCTTTGGCTATTACATCGAGATCACCCACAGCAACACTTCCAACGCCCCGGCCGACTACATCCGCAAGCAGACCCTGGTAAACGCCGAGCGCTACATCACCCCGGAGATGAAGGAATACGAAGCGCTGGTGCTGAACGCCGAAGACCGCATCCATGAAATCGAGGTGCGCCTGTTCAAGGAAATCTGCAGCCAGCTGGCGTCGGCTAGCCGGGAGCTGCTGGAGACAGCCCGCGGCCTGGCCGAGTTGGACGTGCTGGCCTCGCTGGCCGAAACGGCGGCCCTGAACGCCTTCGTGCGCCCCGAACTGGTGGAAGAGAGCGTGCTGGAAATCCACGACGGGCGCCACCCGGTGGTGGAGCATTCACTGAGCGGCGACCGCTTCGTGCCCAACGACGCCGTCTTCGAAAACGGCGAGATCGTACGCATCATCACGGGGCCCAACATGAGCGGCAAGAGCACCTTTCTGCGCCAGGTAGCGCTGATCGTGTTGATGGCGCAGATGGGCAGCTTCGTGCCGGTGGCTGCAGCGCGCATCGGGTTGGTCGACCGCATTTTTACGCGTATCGGCGCCCAGGACGAGATCCACGCCGGGCAGTCCACGTTTATGGTCGAGATGATCGAAGCGGCCAACATCCTGCACCACGCCACACAGCGCAGCCTGCTGATCCTAGATGAGATTGGGCGCGGCACCAGCACTTACGACGGCGTGTCGATTGCCTGGGCGGTGGTTGAATACATCCACAATCACCCGCGCCTGCATTCACGCACCCTGTTCGCCACGCATTACCATGAGCTGACCCAGCTCAGCGACCTGCTGCCGGGCGTTCGCAATTACAACGTAGCGGTCAGCGAACAGGATGGCAAGGTGGTTTTCCTACACAAGATCGTGCCGGGCGGGGCGGACCGCTCATACGGAATCCACGTGGCGCAACTTGCCGGGCTGCCGGCGCCGGTGATCCAGCGCGCCACCGAGATTCTGATGCAGCTCGAGGCGTCGTCGGGGAAGGCGGTCAAGATCAACCCGCACGCAGCGCAGCAGATGGCGCTGTTTCCGGAAACCAACCCGCTGATCGATGAGTTGAAAGGGTTGGATGTGAACGGGTTGTCGCCGATTGAGGCGCTCAATAAATTGTATGAGTGGCAGAAGAAATATACTGAGAAAAAGTGACAGTCAAAGAGGTGGATTCGGAAACCCACCCTAGAATCAATACCCTTCGAGATTGGTGGCCTTGCGCCAATCGTAGGGTAATAACTCCCGCAGGGTTAAAATGACTCCCTCGGAAAGCATGACCTCTGTATTGAGGTTTTGACTGTGAAGATCGCTGATAAACTCGCGACAGCGGCCGCAGGGCGGCATAATTTCTCCGTCAGTCCCCACGGCAATCATTTTTAACACGCGGTTTTCGCCGGCGGTGATCATGGCGGCTGCGGCAGCATGTTCCGCACAAAAACCCATCGAACAGGCAGTGTCAATACATACGCCGACATAAATTTGGCCGCTCTCGGAAAGCAGCGCCGCGCCTACCCCGCCGGCGTCGGCACATTCGGAAAGCTGGCGCGGGTTAACGACCGATTTGGCTTTCAGGTACAGGTCTTCAAATGTTACGGTGCTATGGTTCATGGTGTTTTGCCAATCTTCCTTTGTAGAATTATAGAAAAAATCAGTTCTGCTGTTGAATTAACAAGGGTAACCCAAACATCACCAACCCAATCCCGGCCACGATCACGGCCAGGACCCCCGACCAGACCAGGAATGACGAAAATACCTGCTGGACAGCCAGCATGAAGGCTTTGAGCATTTCATCCGGGACCGTAAGCATAGATTCCGCCAGGTTATTGGCCAGATAATTGCTCAAACCCCACAGCAGTAAGACGGTGATCAGGCCCAGGACGCCGGCAACCAAGAGGGGTACACCGGTATAAGTGAAGGTTTTGCGCCAGGAAACTGCCGTAAGGGCAATCACAGCGATAAGCAGAACCAGGGCGATCCAGGGCAAAACCCTGCCGGTCCAGCGCAAGGCGGTATACCCGGCGAAGACTTTCAACAGGGGGGCCTGCTGCTGCTCGAAATTGGGATCGGCTTTGATATAGTCGACCAGGTCGACGTGGCCGGGAATCGTATCCGCAAAAGCAGTAAAGGCCGTCTGCATGAGGCTGTCCGACATGGGCATCAGGTTATCCGGCGGGCGGCAGAGGGGCATATCCGAAGGAATTACACCGTTAGCCAGGCCGTTGGCCATTTCATCACTCAGTTTGAGGAATTGCTCCAGGTCGCAGGGCGGCCAGGAACGCACGATCTTCCCTCCAACCGAGTCAGGTCCTCCTTCCGACAACCTGTCCTTGAGTGGGCGCAGATCTACGGTCAGGGTAAGTGGGGTGGTTTTAAAATTCAAGTAATCCCACAGTTGGGTGATCAGGCCATCCACCTGGCTTTTCGCCCATTCCGGGGAAAGCACCTGGGCGTACAGGGATTGCAGGGCATTTTTACCCATCAAGGCTAGGGCGTTCTGCTCGACGGTGGATCCGCTCGGCACGGTAATGCCCGCCAGCCAGTAAGGCAGGCGGGTATAGACATTCTGATTGGCCAACTGCTGCTGGTATGGCGCGGGTTGGAAAAGGATTTGTTCGGCCGGGGGGACAAAGAGGGACGGTACAGTTACTATTACCAGGGCAACTGCGCAGATGAGCGCCAGGGTCTTTCTGGCAGGCGAAAGCATGTGCTCCTCACTTGAGTGTCAGATAAAAGGTTTTGAGTAAACATATCAGTGAGATTTATTGCAACCACATCCCACTCTGGGGTTGAATGGTGACCATCAGTGAACCATCGGTGACAGGGAATTCGCCAGAATCAAGCAGGTTGCGCAGGACGGTCCCATCTTTCCAGCCCAACTTACCCACCGGCAGGTGCAGTTGGCGGCGGCTGGAGCTATTATTGGCTACCACCAGCACGCGCTCGTCGCCTAACTGGCGCAGAAAAGCACAGCAGGAGCGCGCATCGTCGACCAGGATGCGCTGCAGGCTGCCGCGCCGCAACGCGGCCGTATGCTTGCGCAGGCTGACCAGCTTCTTGACCCAATCGTGCAGTTCGGTTTTCCAGAGGATTTCTTCCCAGGGGAAGGTGCGCCGGCAGTCGGGGTCTTTACCGCCTTCCAATCCGACCTCGTCGCCATAGTAGATGCCCGGCGAACCCGGGTAAGCGAACTGGAGCAGCATGGCCAGCATGACCTTCTTGATATCGCCGCCCAGCACAGTCATCACGCGTTCGGTGTCGTGGCTGCCGAGCGGCACGTACATGGCATAGCCGTTTTCGCGCGGGTACATACTGAGGATCTTTTCCATCACGTCGGCAAATTCGGAGGCTTTGAGTTTATCGGTCAAGAAGTTCAGGATGGCATCTTTGACCGGGTAGTTCATCAGGCCATCGAAATGCTCCTCGCCGACCCATTCCGGCTGGACGTTCCAGATCTCACCCAGCAGATAGGCATCCGGGTTGGCCGATTTGACCACCTGGCGAAATTCAGACCAGAACGTGTCATCGGCGATTTCGTTCGGCACGTCCAGGCGCCAGCCATCGGCGCCCTGTTCGATCCAGTAGCGCGCCACGCCCATCAGGTATTTTCTTACCTGGGGGTTGCTGGTATTGAATTTTGGCAGGCTCTTATTACGCCACCAGGCCAGGTAATCGCGGGCTTCGCCGGCGGTATAGGCATCCACCGGAAAACGCTGGATAGTGAACCAATCGCGGTAAAGCGAATATTCCTGGTTTTCCAAAATATCATTGAAGGCAAAGAAACCCCGCCCGCAGTGGTTGAAGACCCCATCCAGAATGATGCGCACGCCATTTTGGTGAGCCACTTCGATGAGCGCTTTGAAATCGCGCAGGTCGCCTAATTTATCGTCGATCTTCAGATAATCTGTGGCATTGTAGCGGTGGTTAGAGCTGGCCTGGAAAATTGGGTTCAAATAGATGGCGTTGATGCCCAGGTCGAGTAAATAGTCAAACTTCTGGATAATGCCGCGCAAATCCCCGCCATAGAAATCGTAGCGGGTGGGCAGGGAATTCCAGGGACGCAAGTAACTTGGATCGTTGATGTGGTCCCCATTGGCAAAGCGATCGGGAAATATCTGGTAAAAAATGGCATCTTCAACCCAAAAAGGAACGCTCATAGGATTATCCTCCCTTTTTTTCAGCCTGATCGATCAAGGCCAGTAATTTGGCCGGTTGGTGCGAAAAAGTATCCCTGGGCATCTCGCCCCTGGTTAACGACAAAAGGGTCTGGTTCAGGCAGTTATTGACCGGGGTGGGGATACCCAGGCGCTGTCCGTAGCGCGCCACGGCCCCGTTCAAGAAATCTACCTCGCTGACGCCCCTCCCGCTGGACAAATCGATATGGAAAGAAGGCATTTTACCGCCGCGGCCTTTACCCAGCGAGCGCACCAGCAGAGGCCGGCTGTAGGCAGGTGGAAATTCCTCGATCAACCAACTCAACAGGCCTACCGGTGTGCCGGGCAGGTCGGTAACTTTAATATGCTGAGCCGCCATGACACGCAGGGCCTCGCGATATTCCTGCACTTCAAGCCAATACAGGCCAGGGTTGGCAAAGATGGCCGCCGGGCTCATGTCCAGCACGGCGGACGAGGCATTGGCGAGCAGGTTGGTCAGCATCTTCGACCATTTCATACTGGGCGCCGAATCGTAGCGGCGCGCTTTCAACCCGGCCGCCTGCATGACCGCCACCAGGGCGGGGGTCAGGGCGTGGTCGGAGGCGACCCCTATCCCGCGCAGCTTTTCCAGGAGGATATCTCCGGCCCCGCGCCGGCCGATGGCGCTGGTCACCGTTCCGGCGATGACTTTCTTCTCGCCCAATACTTTGGCCAGGCGCAGCTCATTTTCGACGCCATTTTGCAGGCATAAAAAGGGCGGTAGAGCGACTGCGTAGGGCTGCAAACCTTCCAGAGCCGCTTGAGTATCATAAGATTTAATCGCAAAAATGGCCACGTCAAAAGGGCCGCGCCGCAGGGCTTCTTCGACGGTAGAAACCACCACTGGGTCTGGTACACAAAAATCCTTATCTTTAAGGCGCAGGCGCAGGCCCTGTTTTTTTACTTCTTCAGCGATGGCGGGCCGCTCGACAAAAACTACTTTTTGGCCGATCAAGGCCAGGCTGCCGCCGATATACGTGCCAATGGCTCCAACTCCAAAGCAGAGAAAGGAAAGCTTCGGAAAAGATGATTTGGTCATAATGATGATTTCCTGGCTACGAAGAAATGGTTATGCATTCGAAGAAATCCAATTGTGCGCCCCGTTTAGAAATACCTGGCCTGACATCGGTTTTTTTCCGGCCGGCTGGACTTCATCCAGCACCAGCCAACCTGAGGATGTTCCCAGCGCCGGTCGCTTATCCACAATGCCATGCTGGCCGGGTATCAGATTTAAAGCTTGCCCATCCCCAGGATGAGGATGAGTGCTTAATATTTTCAGGATATTGCCTTCCCAGAGGAGATAAGTTCCCGGCCTGGGCTGGTAAGCTCGCACTCGCCGGGCCAGAACATCCGCCGGAAGGTTAAAATCAAGCAGCTCGTCTTCCTTTTTCAACATGGGCGCATAAGTGGCCAACGCAGGATCCTGCGGCTGGGGTTGGATGCTTCCATCCAGGTAGCCAGACAAGGTTGCCATGAGCAGGTCGGCGCCTTTAATCGCCAGGCGCGCCGCCAGCGTCCCACCTGTATCCTGGCCAGTTATTTCTTCGGCGGCCTGGCTCAAAATGGCCCCGGTATCGACCCCTGCATCCATTTTCATCACGGTCACGCCGGTTGTGGCATCGCCAGCGGCAATGGCGGCTTGAATCGGGGCGGCGCCGCGCCAGCGCGGTAAAAAAGAGGCGTGCACGTTGATGCAACCTTTTGGCGGAAGGTCGAGCACGTTCTGGCGCAGGATCTGGCCAAAGGCAGCCACCACGATCAAATCCGGCTGCCAGGCCTGCAACTGGGCCAGGGCATCCGGCTCGCGCAGCCGGTTGGGTTGGATAACCGGCAGTCCCAGGTCCAAGGCCAATGCTTTGACAGGCGGCGGGGTGAGGATACGCCCGCGGCCGGCCGGTCGATCGGGTTGGGTGACCACTCCGACGACCGAATAATATCTGGCCAGGCCCTGGAGGGTTGGCAAAGAAAATTCAGGTGAACCCATAAAAACTATTCTGGCCGGCATGCAAAGGATTCTAACATATCTTAAAATTTCGAAAAGGATCACTTTTTTATAACTACTCAGCCAGGGTGGGAAAATCCCCGAATTTTGATATTTTACGGTGGCTTCACCCCGGTAAAATATCAAAATTCGGGAGCTTAGGCCCAATGCCTGAGTAGTTACACTTTTTTTTATTATTGCTTTACCAGAATTTTTTTTACCATACCAATCCTTGTTGCACTTTACCAAAATCGTTGTACAATTAAGATTAACGTATCCAATTCATAACCCACAGGAGGCATTTTATGCAACAGGCACCCAGCGACATCACCAGTGACGATAAACTTTGGACATTGTTAGGTTATTTATTAAGCCCAGTCGTACCAATCATTGTTCTGCTCATGGCAGATAAGAAAGATCGCCCATTCATCAAAGCCCACAATGTTCAGGCTCTGGTGTGGGGTGTAGCAGGCTACGTAATCATGACCATCGGTTATGCGCTGTTTTTTGTACCTGGATGCATCCTTTCGATTGGTTATGCAATTATGACCATCATGTATGCCATCAAGGCTAACAAAGGCGAATACGTGACCATTCCGGTTATCACCAATTTTGTGAAAAGCCAGGGCTGGGCCTAACTTTTCATTCCTCCAGGCAATATTTCGATTGACTGGGAGGTATTCAGAAAAACCTCCAGGATTTGCTACGCCCCTATGAGCAAATCCTGGAGGTTTTTTGTATAATTGAATCAAGCATGTTGTGTCCCGAATGCGGCGCCCAAAATAACGAAGATGCCCAATTCTGCAAATAATGCGCTAGACAAAGCCTCACCACCGCCTTCCTGGTGGAAGAGCCTGGCACCGGATTGGAAAGGCGCCCTGGTGGTAACGGTTTTCCTGGTGGGGTTGGGCATGCTGAGTGATGGGATCCCTGGGCTGGGCTTTATCTTCAGCCTGCCTTTCACCATCAGCGTGTATTATATTCAAGGTGTGCTGGTGGGATGCTACGCCCGCAGCAACCCGGCCTATTGCGACAAGAAATTTTGGCCGCTGGGGATGTTATCCGGATTGTGGACCAGCCTGGTGATCGGGTCGATCTTCACCCTGATCACCCTGGCGATCCAGTATACGCTCACGCTGGGGGCGGCGGCAGCGTTAATTCCGCTGGTGATTGCCCAAAGCCTGTTTGAGATTATTATGAATGTTACGTTTTCCGGGTTGGGCGCCTGGCTGTATGGCTTGTTTGGTGGAGCACGCCTGATGTGGGTCTCCGCAGGAATTGTCGGCTGCGGGACTATTATGGCGATTGGACTGGCTATAGTGCTGGTAATCGTTCTGGCTCTGGTTGGCGTCCAAATCTTCAAGGACCTTTCCCACAATTTCCATACTTTTTTGATCATTCCAAGGCTTTACGCAACGATTCTAGATATTCTCCGTATATAGTAATGTCATTCAAAAAATAGTATGGAGATTAAAATGTCTGAAAATCAACCTATGCCTGTATCCAGCCTGCCACATACCCCGGCCCGCTTGAGCCCATCCGAAGAACGCATGTGGGCCATGCTGGCGCACCTGAGCGTCTTGATCAACCTGGTGACCGGAGCGCTTGGCCCAATCGTAGCCTTGATTATTTACCTGGTGTACAAAGATCGCTCGCGCTACGTGGCGTACCAGTCGCTGCAGTCGCTGCTGCTCCAGCTCATCGGCTGGGTAGGTGGGGGTTTGATCATCGGGGCCGCCTGGGCGATCACCGGCGTCCTGTCCGCTTTCCTGATCGGGCTATGCCTGATCCCCTTTGCGCTGCTGCTTACCCTGCTCCTGCCGGGAGCCACGCTGGTGTATGCGATTATCGCGGCAGTCAAGACCAATCAAGGCGAAGATTTCCGCTACTGGCTGATCGGCGATTGGGTGCGCAGCACTTATACCGGGTAAACTAAAAAAAGTGACAGGAATGCTCGTTGAACCCATCCAGCAATGAAATGTAAAGAGGGTGGGTGGGTTCGGAAACTGCAGAAAAATAGGGTAAAATACGTTTGTGTTCAGCCAAAGGGTTAAAGATGCGGTTCAACTCGAGATAGACCACGCTTTGGCTGCCCGGGGAAATGGCCTGGAAGGGCGGGCGCGCGTGTGTTCTCGCCGGGCCGCCGGATATGCCATTCGGGCTTACCTCGAAAATCGCCGGGTTGACACTCCCGACATCAGCGCCCTGGCGCTCATCCACCAGCTTGACAACCTGAAGGATATCAGCCCACAGGTCAAGTCAGTGACCGAACATTTGCTCATGCGCGTTAATGAAGATTTCAAACTTCCGGTCGAAGCGGACTTGATTACTGAAACCATGTGGCTGGTTGATTATTTAGAAAATGAAACTTGACGCCCTCATCAACAAACTGGCAGGCTTGAAAAACCGGCTGATATCTTCTCCGAATCTACCTGACAGGAGCAGCATGGAAGAGAAAACTCCCGAAATCGTTATGTATGGCACGTCCTGGTGCGGTGGTACCCGCCGTGCTCGCCAGGTTTTCGATCAGAATCACATCGCTTACCGGTGGGTAGATATCGATAAGGATGCGGTCGCCCGTAAATTCGTTGAAGAGACCAACCATGGTTATCGAAGCGTGCCGACGATTGTCTTCCCAGACGGCTCGATCCTGGTAGAGCCTTCTGACCTGGATTTATCCAAGAAATTGGGCTTGATCTAAATGACAGGGGGTTGGCTATTTGAGGCGTCTAAAAATCCAAACCAGCAGGGCGCCGGTAAACAGGCCCAGTGCAACCAAAACAAAAGCAGTTGCTGACGACCTGGGTTCGAGCACAACCTGCTCTCTCCCCGCCAGCCTGCGGCGCAGCCTGGTGACGAATTCAGGGTCAGGCTGCACAGGGTTAAACGAAGATTCGAGCTCCGCTTCAAAAAGACTGTCCAGAGTAGATAGTTCCATCCTGACCTCCTAATCCACCGGATAAACCATAATACCAACTGCGCCTGGTCCGAGGTTGGCCGCTACCGGAATCGATAGATCGGTGAGAACCAGCTCACGGCAGTTGAACAGTTCACGGACCCGATCCATCAACCAGCGCGCCATCTGTGGATTGGCAGCATGCACGACAGCTACATTTACCGGTAATTTACCCACGCGAGTACTGGCAAAATCAATGATCTGGTCGATGGCTTTCTGACGGGTGCGCACTCTATCAGCCATTTGCAGCAGCCCGTCTCGCAAAACGACGATCGGTTTAATGTGCAAAACAGACGTCAGCGCTTTTTGCATGGCGTTTACCCGGCCATTCATGCGGGCAAAATCCAGGGTATCCAGGGTAAAGACCACGGTCAATTTTTCACGAATGGCGGCCAATTTTTCCAGGATATCCTGAACAGATACGCCGGCCCGGTCCAATATGCGGGCGTCGCGGCACATCATCGCCAGGATCGCCGATCCGGCGCCCGAATCAAACGGGAATACGTTGATTTCATGCACCAACTCTTGCGCAGCCAACTGCACAGCCGAGTAAGTACCGGATAATTTACTGCCCAGGTGAACGGAAAGAACATTATCCCCTTTTTGAGCGATGCTGCGATAGAAATCGATGATCTGCCCGGGCGAAGGAAGGCTGGTCCTGGGTATCTCGCGCCGTTCTCGGACGAGCTGATAAAAATTCCACGGGCCAATATCATGGCCTTGCAGATATGTGCGGTCGCCGAATTGGATGCGCAACGGAATTGTTTGAATATCATAAAGAGCTTCCCAACCTTCGGGAAAATCAGCTCCGCCATCCGTTACAATCTTCAACATCCTAGTTCTCCTCGGCTTTCTCCAGGTTTCCCAACTCATCCCGTAAAACCAGGACTGTCCGGTGATACAGGCTCTTGATTGCGCCTTCACTGCGACCCATAATGACGGCGATCTCAGCGTTGGAAAGGTGCTCGACAAATTTTAAGATCAACAACTGCTGACGTTCCGAAGAAAGGGCACGGATTACCTTTAACAATTTTTCCCGCTCCTGAGATTGTACCATCACCTGTTCGGGATGTTCAGCCGGGTAGTGCAGCTCGGTGTGGTCTTCAAGCGGTACTTCGTGGCGGCGGCTGTTGTCCCTGTGCCAGTTGGCTACCAGGTTGTGGGCAATTCGATAGAGCCAGGCGGAAAAAGGCACACCCATACTGCGGTAGGTACTGATGTGGCTTAAAGCCCGGTGAAACACGCGTGCCGTTAGATCTTCGGCATCCAGAGGGCTGCCGGTCCGATAATAAATGTAGTTGTAAATGCGTACTACATAGCGCTCATATAAGACGCTGAAAGCTTCGGTATCTCCTTGCACTGCGCGTTCGAGGGCAACTTCATCGGTAATATCTGCCATGTTGAGATACGCTATTCGCTTCTACAAACTATAACACCACAATAACCGGGGAGTTTCGAATTACTCAATTGGTCTAGCATTAAACTAACGCGCCTCCAATGCAAGCTTGACTGCGTTATAAGCATCGACAATGCCGTAACCCACCCCATCGTTGGGGACGCCTTTACCCACACAGGTATCCAGCGGGCCCTGGTAAGGGCGGGTGGACTGGTCCAAGATTTTAACCGTCTGGTCGATATTGCCCACCAATTTGGGATTAGCCGACCACATCAAGGCGACCACACCCACCACGTGGGGGCCGGCCATAGATGTTCCGGAGGCCACGTAATAACTATTGCCCGGGTAAGACGATAAGACGCCCTCGCCTGGGGCGGTGATATCCGGCTTCAGACGATGGCTGCCATCCACGTTTACCGGACCGATACTGCTGAAGGTTGCCAGGTTGCCGCCCTGGTCCACAGCGCCGACGCTGTAGACCTGCCCATAGATGGCCAAAGGATCGCTTACCGAACCACAACCGGAATAGCCAGAATTTCCGGCAGATGCGACCACAAAAATACCCGCATCCCGTAAAGCCTTGACCGCCGGCAGCAGCGCATCCGGGTCGCAGCCTTCGACCCACGGGCAGCCCCACGAGTTATTCAATACCTCGGCGCCGCGGGCAGGGTCGCCGGCATGGAATGGGTCGCCTTTTTCGGGGAAGGGAGCCAGCATAAACTGCATACAATTCAGGTATACCGAAGGATTACCGAGGTTGCGCGCCAGGTTTACACAGCCAATCCAGGTCGCTCCTGGAGCCACACCGACGGTTTTACCCAGGATCGAGCCCAGGGTGTGTGTGCCGTGCCCGGCAATGTCCACCGGCTGGGTCGACCCGTTCCAGGGGTCCAGCCAGTTGTAATTATTCTGGCCACCTTTACCGCGGTATTGAGCGGACAGCTCGGGGTGATTACCCTGTACGCCGGTATCGGATTGGCCTACGACCACCCCCTGCCCGGTGACGTCCAATTCTTTCCACACCCGGTCCGCTTCGATCATGGTCAGGTTCCACTGCGGTTGGCTGGGTGGGGTTTTGATATCACCCAGCGCCACCGGAATAGGAGCCGGCAGCGGACGCAGAACCGGGTTCTCCAGAACGCGGTCTACTTCCGGGCGCGTCCTCATCCATAGACGCACGAGTGGGCCGCCCTCCACCTCGATGGCGTTGACCAGGTAATACGGGGTATAAGCAATCCCCAAGCGTGAAAAGTCCTGGCGCAAACCTGCCTGGGATTTTTCAGCGGTTGCCACCAGGGTCTGATAAACGTAAGCCCGCCGCTGGTTGTAATCGCTGATTTTGGTCGCCGAGGAAACGTCCGCCTGGTCGCGCAGGATTACAAAAATCCGCTCGCCATAAAACCCCGGACGGCCAACCAGGAAATATACCAAAACAGCCGCCACACCCAGACCGGCGCTCAATATACGCGCCGGGCTCTGTAGACTGTGCAGGCGAGGGTAGGCAACAAACAGCAATATCGTCAGGACTACCCCCAGAAAAAGCATGGCGAAGGCTTCGCGGGAAGCCCAGCCCATCAACTCGCCTGCTCCCGACGTAATCACCAGTTGTAGTTCATCCGCATCGACGAACAGCAGCGGCCAGGCGATGCACAAACCCAGGAAGAGCGCCAGCGCGGGCCAATTATTCTTTCCGGCATCCACCGCTGCCCTTCTCAAAAGGACGACAACCCAGCCAAGCGCCGGAATGGCAAGGGAAAGCAGCCACTGGTTACCGCTCTGGCCGATGGCAGTCATAAGAATGACTAACAGGACCAGTACAAAAAATCCATCCCCCAGCAGGCTTCTCAATGATTTGGAGGGGCTTGTGGGATCTTCACCGGAAAACAAGCCGGCCTGCAAAACCATCAGAGCGACTGTACCGGTTAATAAAGCCACGCTCAAGTCCAGCAATATATCGATAGGCGATCCCAGGGCGCCCCACAGCAGCCAGGGAAAGGCCAGCGCGACGCTGATCACCAGGCCAATACTCAAGCCTTGCCAACCAGGTTTCACGACTGGCTGATGGGGGCCGGCGCGCAGGCGCGACCACACTCCCAGGCCCAGGATGAATAGCAACATGCCGGCGATTTGCAGGGCGGCGATGCCCTGGGCATCGACCATGCTCGCCAGCCGGGCCGGAACCAGGCATAAGGCCAGCAAACCGGCCAATAACCAGGTACGCAGAATCGCACGCATGCGGCTGTCTTTGACTGACAGCACGATCACGCCCAGAGGCACCAGCAGGGAAAAGCTGTATGACAATTCCACCAGCCAGCGCATGTCCGGGATTTTAAAAGATCCGTCAAAAAGCCCTTGCTCGATGGTCCAACTGCTGAACTGCGCCAGGCCGCTGGCAGTCAAAACCCAGATAGCCGTTATCGCCAGCAGAGCCGCGAATCCACAACTCCATTTTCGATCAGGGGAGGCAGGCGGGGTAACGTTTTGAGGAATATTTTCGTCCATTTTACACCGCTCGAATCAAAGCTTCATCGTTAGAAATACCCCTGATGAAGACTTCTTGACCTGGCTTGACCTCTACTGAATAATTTACCAGAAGATCGGCCAGTTTCTCAATCCTCTTGTCTGCCATCATTTCCTCCCAAACTATGAAGAATGAATATTTTAGGATCTCTGGGATTTGGAGTGGTAGGTTCCCGGGGTTTTTGTGTTGGGGGGGGGGGGGGGGGGGGGGCGGCGCCCTTGTCGGGTGCGCGCCCGGCCCGCCCCCCCCCCCCAACCACCAAATCCGGGAGGTCATCACGGCAACTCCCAAAGAGCCAATATTTTTCCCTTATCCGGTCATCACTTGCCGATTCCTATGGGTTGTTATACACTCTTTATATCTTCCTATAGTCTCACGATTATAGCCGATATTTTTCAGGTTCTCTGGGATTTGGCGTGGTAGGTTCCCGGATGAGGAGAATCATATGGCGCATACGCAGTATTCCTGGACAACCAAAGATCAGATCCGTCTTTTTGCACAGGCATGGACGCCGGATGGTGAAACGAGAGCGGTGCTTGCGTTGGTGCATGGCATCGGAGAACACAGCGGGCGGTACGAAAGCGTAGGCACGCTGCTGAATAGAGAAGGCTATGCCTTGATCGGAATCGATCTACGCGGTCATGGAGAATCAGGTGGGCGGCGTGGTCATTTCTCTTTTGAAGAAGCCTTTGACGACATAGAACTACTGATCTCACAAGCGCAGAAGTTGTTTCCAGGCAAACCCGTCTTATTATACGGGCATTCACTGGGAGGGCTGCTGGTATTAGATTATGCAATGAAGCAGCCGGTCGACTCGTTGAGCGGGATCATCGTTACCAGTCCGGCGCTTGGGACGGCCAAACCAGTACCCGGTTGGAAGGTCTCGCTTGCCAGAATGATGAAAACGATCTATCCCAGCCTGACCATGGATAATGGTCTGGATGTGACCGCCCTTTCGCACAATCCGAGCGTTATTACAGCCTACAAGAACGATCCACTGGTGCATCCCCTGATCTCTGCTCGCCTGGGCTGGGACCTTCTGCAAACCGGCCCATGGTTGGTGGAACATGCGGCCGAATTTCCTGATATTCCGCTCTTGCTCATGCAGGGTAACGCCGACCGGATTGTCGCTCCGGAGGCGGTCAGAAAATTCGCCAAAAATATAAAAAAGGGAGATATCACTTTCCAACTCTGGGATGGTGGTTATCATGAGCTACACAACGAACCTAACCGGGATGAGGTCTTCAACGTCATGCTGCACTGGTTGGATAGGAATTGCCTGCCGCAGACAGAGACCCCGGCATAAAAATTACAAATTTTATGCTGGCTGGCAACAAACATCACTTGACCCTTAGCAGCGCCGGGACTAGAATTAAAACGTGTCCAAGGCTATTGTCAGACAAAATCCCGCAGATGATAACCCTGCGTGTATTTGCGCGCCATTCGATAAACTGTTCTAGGAGACTGCTCAATGACTGATTTCTTGTTTCGCGGCTCGTTAGCTGATTTGGATCCGGAGGTCTACAAGCTGACCGAGTTGGAGACCGAGCGGCAGATGCGAAAATTAATCCTGATCCCCAGTGAAAGCACTGCGCCCGCGGCTGTTCGCCAGGCCTTAGCTTCGACCTTCCAGAACCTGTACGCAGAAGGCTATCCTGATGAGGAAACCCGCCAGATGGAAGAAGCAGAGATCCTGGATCACACTGCTCGATTGGCCCATTACCGCCGCTACTCCGACCCGCGTTATTATAAAGGCGTCGAATATGCCGACATCGTCGAAGCACTGGCCCGCAGACGGTGCGCCGAAGCCTTCGCTACCCCCGCTTATTCGGCCAACCAGTTATTCGTCAACGTGCAGCCGCTTTCAGGAGCGCCGGCTAACAACGCCGTTTACAGCGCCTTACTCAACCCAGGCGATACCATCCTGGGCATGAATCTGCTGCACGGCGGGCATCTCAGCCATGGCTCTTCGGTCAACCGTTCAGGAAAGCTCTTCCACGTGGTGCATTACACCGTTGACCCAACCAGCGAACAGATCGATTATGCCGCCGTCGAAGCGCTGGCTAAAGAAAACAAACCCAAAATCATCATCGCCGGTTATTCCTCTTATCCCTGGGCTCCCGATTGGGCGCGCTTCAGGGCCATCGCGGATATGTGCGGCGCCATATTGATGGCAGACATCTCGCACATCGCCGGCCTGGTGGTTGCCGGGGTGGTGCCTTCACCAGTCGGCTTTGCCCAGGTAATCACCTTTACCACGCACAAGACCCTGTGCGGACCCCGCGGCGCGTGTATCCTGACCCACGACGCCAGCCTGGCGCGCAAGCTCGACCGGGCAGTTTTCCCCGGCGAACAGGGCGGGCCGCACGTGCACGTCTTCGCCGCCCTTGCCACCACCTTCAAGTTTGCCCGCACGACACAGTTCCGCCAACTTCAACAGCAAATTGCGAAAAACTGCGTAAAACTGACCGGGCGTTTGCAGGAGCGCGGCCTGCGCATCCCTTACGGCGGTACGAACACCCACCTGGCAAACCTGGACTGCAAGACCATCGTCGGGTCAGATGGGACGACCCTTTCGGGCGATATGGCGGCGCGGATCCTCGACATCGCCGGCATCGTGCTCAACCGCAATACCATCCCCGGTGATAAAACCGCCTTGAATGCCTCGGGGATCCGCTTTGGCACCCCCTGGATGACCCAGCGGGGCCTGGGAGAGGCGGAAATGGTTAAAGTGGCTGATATTATGGCAGACGTGCTGCTGGCCTGCAAACCCTATTCTGTGGAGACGCGCCAGGGGCTGGCACAACGAGCCAAACTGGATTTCAACGTCCTCGAAGACGCCAAACTGCGCAGCCGCAACCTGGCGGAAGCCGCCGGCGTGGACGTAGAAGTACCTCAACATGGGTATCCTTATTTCTTTTTCACCGACGACAAACCGGCGTCTGGCGTGGCAGCCGATTGGATAGCCTTTGACCTGAGCGGTGAAAGCATCCGCCAGTTTACCAACTATGCCTTGACCAGCGACATCGAAGCGTTGCAGCCGGGGCAGACCCAGAAAACCTCCCTGGCCGACCCCAGCGGCAGCATCGAAGGCAGCCTGACGTGTGTCAGTGAAAAAAGCTACCGCTTGAGCGTGCCGGCTGCGAAGGCGGCCCTGGTTGGCGCCTGGCTGCGCGACTTATCCGACGGCTACACCAGTTTTGATAGCGACGTGACCCGCCGTATGCCAGGCCCGATTATCGTGGCCGAAGCGGAAGCTCCGGCGGTCAAAACCGCGCCAGGCGAAACCGTACATGCCGAAAAACCGTATTTTGTCGGCATGAGCGGCGGCAGCGGGACGAGCCTGCCCGAGTTCAAATGGGATGAGAAAGAACCGGCCGAAATCCGCCGCACGCGCCTGAACGAGACTCACCGCAAAATGGGCGCCAGGATGGTGCCGTTTGCCGGTTGGGAAATGCCCGTCGTGTATACCTCGATCACGGAAGAACACCTGGCCTGTCGCCAGGCCGCCGGCCTGTTCGATGTCTCCCACATGGGCGTTTACCAGGTCGAGGGCCCGGACGCCTGCGTATTTCTCGACAGCGTGTGCGGCAACGACATTGCTGCCCTGGCAGTAGGTGAATCCTGCTATACCCAGTTCCTCGATCCGGATGCCCATGTCATCGACGATACGTTGGTTTATCACCGGGCTGACCAGAAATACCTTGTGGTGGTGAATGCCTCCAACGATGACAAGGACTGGGCCTGGCTGAATGCCGTCCACAACGGCGAGGTAATGGTCGACCGCAGCCGCCCCTGGGCACGCGCATTTGGCCGGAAGGCGATCCTGCGCAATCTGCGCGACCCCAAAGCCGGGGCAGATGAACGCCGGGATATTGCTTTGCAGGGCCCGCGCTCACGCGAAATCCTGCTGGGTTTGGGCTGCGACAGCCAGACGCGCCGGCGCATCATGGCGCTCAAGCGCACCGAGCTGTGTGAAGCAGTGGTAGGGAATTTTGACCTGATCGTCTCCCGCACCGGCTACACGGGTGAAAAGATGGCCTTCGAGCTGTTCGTCCACCCTGACCGGGCAGTCGAGTTCTGGGAAGCCCTGATGAGCACCGGCACACCGCTTGGGTTAAAGCCATGCGGGCTGGGGGCGCGCGATTCTCTGCGCACCGAAGCCGGCCTGCCACTATATGGCCACGAAATGGGCGGCGAGCTCGGGTTAGGCGTTGGCGCGGCCGGGTTTGGCTCCTACGTCAAAATTTACAAGCCCTGGTTCATCGGCCGGGCGGCTTACATCGCCCAGGAAAAAGCCAGCAGCGGAGAAGTGATCCGCTTCCGATTTACCGAGAAAGGCGTACGCCTGGCGCACAATGGCGATCCGGTCATTGAGCCAAAGGGCAAGGTGATCGGCTTGGTGACTTCTTGCTCGATCGACAGTGAAGGCTTTCTGAGCGGCCAGGCCTACCTGGACCTTCGATATAAGGCTGAAGGTACACCCATTGCTATTTTCCAGAGCGCAGCCAAGGCGGCCGGCAAAGCAGCCGCAGAGCTAAAGGCAGGTGACCGTGTCACCCTTCCCACGGCGGCGTTGGTCGTCAGCCGTTTTGCAAAACTTACTTCGTGAAACAATATGCGGGCGCCGGGCGCCCGCATAATTTTATCTGGTTATAAGGAGGTAAGATGCGTACTCAATGGGATCATCGGTATGCACAGCGCACTCAGCGTATGAAGAGCTCGACTATCCGTGAGCTGCTCAAGCTGACCGAACTGCCGGACATCATTTCATTCGCCGGTGGATTACCAGCCCCGGATGTCTTCCCTTCGGAAGAGATCCTGGAAGCCTGCACGCGCATCTTGCGCGGCCAGGCACACTTGGCCCTGCAATATGGCGCCACAGAAGGCTACTTACCGCTGCGCGAAATGATCGCCCGCCACACAGCCAGGTTAGGTTTTGAAGTGCATCCCGATAACATCATGATCACATCCGGATCGCAGCAGGCCCTGGATCTGTTAGGGAAAATCTTCATCAACCGGGGCGACCGCATCCTGGTGGAATCCCCCACTTACCTGGGCGCTTTGCAAGCCTGGAATGCCTACGGCGCCGAATACGTGCCGGTTGCCCTTGATGAGAATGGGATGAACACCGACGCCCTCGAAGAGGCGCTGCGCACGAGCCCTAAATTCATTTACGTCCTGCCAAATTTCCAGAACCCTACCGGGGTAACTTTATCGCTCGAACGGCGCAGGAAACTGGTCGAGCTGGCCGACCGCTACGGGGTTCCGATTATCGAAGACGATCCCTATGGGCAACTGCGCTACGAAGGGGAAAACCTACCGGCGGTGGAGGTTTTGGATGCCGAATGCCACCCGAATTCCGGCTCGTACAGCGGCAACGTGATATACCTGAGCACTTTTTCAAAAGTGCTATCTCCCGGTCTGCGCCTGGCCTGGGTGGTGGCGCCGCCCGAGGTAATCCGCAAGCTGGTACAGGCCAAACAGGGCGCCGACCTGCACACGGCTGTCTTCAACCAGATGATTGCCCTGGAAGTTGGGCAGCACGGCTACCTGGACAAGCACATCCTGCAAATCATCGAAGTATACCGTGAACGGCGCGACGTGATGCTGGACGCCCTCGAAGAGCATATGCCTAAGGGCGTGGCATGGACGCATCCGGAAGGCGGCTTGTTCCTATGGGTGACGGTGCCGCCGCAGATCAACACGGCCAACTTGATGATCGAAGCGGTGCAACAAAAGGTGGCTTTCGTCCCAGGCGAGTCCTTCTTCCCTTGCGGGGGTGGGACAAATACCATGCGGATGAATTTCTCTTACTCGACGCCAGTAGAAATTAATGAGGGCATTTCACGCCTGTCGAGAGTGTTGAGACGCCATATCTAGAGAATTTTCACATAGAGCCACTATTTTATATTCAAAAAACCGAAGATTTTTTGAATATAAAATAGTTGCTCTTATTGCCACAATTTAAATTCTGCCAGTATCGAGCCGCCCACGAATTCGCGCAAGATCGAATTATCGGGGATTAGATCTTCTTTTATGGGTAAGAACCAACCCAGGAAAGCCAGCAGGCGCTTGGCTTCTACGTATTCCGGGGTGCCAAATGGCACCTGGCGCAGGAGCGGTTCGGCCAGGGGCTTCAAACCTGAAAGCTCGTAAGCCAGGGCGGAGTTGAACATCTCATCCGCATTTTCCTGGTATGGGAAAATGTAACTCTTTTCCCCGCGCCGTACCGATTCCCAACGGCCGATGGTATCCTGGGCGGAGTAGCCGCGCGTCCCGGCATCTCTGACGATGCGCCGGATCAAGCGAGTATCGGTGGTCGAGATGCGGTTTTGCCGGTCGAGGTTTAGCTGGGTCAGGCAGGAACAGTACAGGCGATAGGTCTGGTCTGCCGGAATATCCGGCAACAGACGGGGATCCAGGCCATGAATACCTTCGAGGATGATAAGCTGCTCTTTACGCAGCTTGATCACCTCACCCCGCCCGCTCTTGCCCTCTTTAAAATTGTAGTGAGGGATCTGCACTTCTTCTCCGGCGATCAGGCGGCTCAGGTGGTCAGCCAGCAAACGGGTATCGAGGGCTTCCAGGGCTTCGTAATCGTACTGCCCATTCGTATCCTTTGGCGTCAGCTCGCGGTCGACGAAGTAATTATCCAGCTCCAAAGCAAAGGGCGTCAGCCCTTGCGCCAGAAGCTGGACAGCCAGCCGCTTGGAGAAAGTAGTTTTCCCCGAGGAAGACGGCCCAGCGATCAACACAATCCTGGCTTTGTCCGAGCGCGCCACGATCTGAGCCGCAATCTCGGCAATTTTCAGTTCGTGCAACGCCTCTGAAACCAGGATGATTTCTCGGATGCGATCGGCCTGAATGGCGTCGTTTAATGCGCCAACGCTTTCTATGCCCAGCCGGCTGAGCCAGTTGCCGTACTGCCGGAAAGTCTCCAGCATTTTTGGGGATTCTTGGGTAGGAAGAAGCCGGGTAGGCGCATGCCGGCGCGGGAACCTGAGAATAAAACCTTCGCCAAAAGGCATCAAAGCAAACCACTTTAAGTAACCCGTCGAAGGCACCATATAACCATGATGATAATCCCGGTAATCCCCCAAACGATACAACACCAGGTGATCTTTCGTGCGGTATTTTAACAGGCGTACTTTTTCCGTTTCGCCGCGCTGCTGAAAATACTCCACCGCTTCCGACAGGGGCACGGTCTGCCGTTCGACGGGCAGGTCAGCCTTGACCAGCTCGCCCATCCGCTCTTCCAAGGCGCGCAATTCTTCGATCCCTAGAGTCTGGCGGCCGACCACCTCGCAGAAAAAACCTCCTGAAGAAATCGAATGGTCAATCGCCAGGCTGGAAGAAGGATACAGGTCCATGTAGGCGGCTTCGAGTAAAAATATCAATGAACGCCGGTAAATGCGCGCCCCATCGGCTTCCGACATGGTCACCGGGCGGACACGCGCGTCTACATCGACAGGGTAAGTCAGCTCGCGCAGTTCACCATTGACGATTGCCCCAACGATGGGAGGGTTCTCCCATTCAGGCAGGGTGCGCAGAAATTCTCCTACAGGAGTGTTGCGTGGGCCAGAAAAAACCCGGCCATCAGGCAGGTGGATTTCCACCGTCAGCCTGGGTGTAACAGGTTGAATTTGATCGCTCATGCCTTTTTTCTCATCCGATAAATTAGAACTAATCGACCTCCCAATAAAACCAACTGATTGTATCATAAGAAAGGAATTCACTTTTTTGGTTCTTTGGGAGTTGGCCGTGGTGATTTCCCGGATTTTGGGGGTGGGGGGGGGGGGCGCCGGCCCCGCCACCCCCCACCAACCCCGGGCCCCCACGCCCCGAGAAGAAAAAAAAATAGGAGAGGAGGTGGAA
>VFSW01003504.1_pt1 | contig 23534 bp, 19 predicted proteins | sample 5358111 | NCBI WGS metagenome assembly VFSW01 (sample SAMN11554181, study PRJNA540505) | mine drainage metagenome | isolation source: sediment from site ElyBrook_90M | place: USA: Ely Copper Mine, Vershire, VT | collected 2017
ATATTTGGTGGGCCGTGCGGGGATCGAACCTGCGACAAACGGATTAAGAGTCCGCACAATTTCATATTTTGCTCTGTTGATCACCATTTTGGTAACCTAATAGTTCCTTGTAATCTAATGAGTTAATAATTTACCCATCTTTCCTTGTGTTGATAAGTATGCCGAGATATGCTACAAAAGCGGTTACAAATTGGTTACAACTTGAGGAGGTGTGCGGTGGCCAAAGTTAAACTTACTGCCGGACGGATTTCAAAATTCCAGTGCCATGACAGCAAAACGCAAACCTTCCTATGGTTCGATGAAGTGCCGGGTTTAGGGGTGCGTGCAACTGTCGGCTCAATTCGCAAGCGTTACATATTCCAAGCCAAGGTTAAGGGGCAATCAATGCGCGTTACGATTGGTGACGTTAGTGCTTGGAGCATTGAAGCTGCGCAAGCCGAAGCCCGTCGCATGCAGGTCTTGATCGACAACGACAACGACCCACGCCAAGTGAGGGCCGATAAGGACGCTGCTGCTGTAGCGAAAGCCGCCGCACTGGTGATGCAGGAAGCCCGCGAGACCGTGACGGTCGGCATGGCATGGCATGAATATATCGCCGCACGGAAACCGCAGTGGTCGGATCGTCATTATCGTGACCATTTAGCGGATATGCACGCAGGTGGGGCGGTGCGCCGCCGCAGCACCAAGCTAACCATTCCCGGCGCGCTCGCATCACTGGCAAAGGTTCGACTTGTCGACCTGACCCCTGAACGTGTGGAAGATTGGGCAAAGGCGGAAGCCGCGAAGAGACCGACCCGAGCCCGCCTTTCTTTGCGATTGTTGAAAGCATTTCTTTTCTGGTGCGCCAGACACCCAACCTATAAGGCAGTCGTTACCGCCAACGCCGCGCAAAGCAAGGATGCCCGCGAAAGCCTGGGCAAGGCCAAGGTTAAAAATGACGTGTTGCAGCGCGAACAATTGCCCGCGTGGTTTGCCGCCGTGAAGCAAATCGGGAATCCTGTAATCAGTGCCTATTTGCAGGCACTGTTACTTATCGGTTCTCGCCGGGAAGAATTGGCCACGTTGCGCTGGACTGACGTAGATTTTCAGTGGAACAGCCTGACCATTAAGGACAAGGTGGAAGGCCTGCGCGTCATTCCATTAACGCCCTATGTGGCGCACTTGCTAGTGTCATTGCCGCGCCGGAGTGAATGGGTTTTCTCAAGTCCTACCGCTGCGTCTGGCCGCCTGACCGCCCCGAGCATTGCCCATAAAAAAGCCTGCGCTATTGCCGGGCTGGATATGACTTTGCACGGGTTGCGCCGTAGCTTTGCGACACTTTGCGAGTGGACAGAAACACCCGCCGGAATCGCTGCGCAGATCCAAGGCCATGCGCCCCAAGGTGTGCGTGAGCAAAATTACATCCGCCGCCCGCTCGATCTGCTGCGAATGTGGCACGTAAAAATAGAGGCGTGGATATTAGAACAAGCTGGAATTGAGTTTGTACCGGTGCAAGCCGGGTTGCGTGTAGTATCTTAATCGTTTAACCCCCGCATAGCTCGACGGAGCAAAAACCGGTCACCTTCACCGGCCTGATGGGGGTTCCTATCCTGAAGGAAACACAAGGAAGGGGCGCCATGTCGGCTGTCAACAAAAAACTCATTGATAAGTATTGGACTGAGGTATCAGACCTGACAATCTTTGAAGCGGCATACTGGACGCAAATAGGAGATGACCCTCGTGCGCATAATTACAGTCGCGACGGTGGCGACAATGAATATCTGGAGTATTTTGAAGATCACCCAGGCGGGAAAGAGGCTGTTGAAGAGCAATGTCACGTAATTGCTAGTGCAACTCGCACTGGTGAAATATCAATTACGGAAGAAAATGATCCCGGCAAGAAAAAACGCGACTTCCGTCATACTCTTATACGAAAGTCGGACTGGCTCGGCTGGTGTCACAAGAACGGGTATGTAGAACTAGTTGTTAGATTTATACAAACCACGACACATACAAAAGTGGAAGCGTCGCAAACCACAAATCAAAGTAGTGATGACTGGAAAGAAATCGCACGCGCTATTGCTGATGAATGTTTCGACCATGATACAAACCTGAAAACTCGCGATTCCCTAACAAATTATTCCAAGCGTGTTATGGATATCATGCAAGAGCGTGAGATTCATGGCCCTCAAGGTCGATACGACAATCCCAACACCGTAAAACGTGAAGCGCTACAGGGCGCAAAATGGTGGGCTAAAAAACTAAAATGACCGTGGGAAATGTGGGAAATGTGGGAAATGAATAATTAGCTAATTCCCCACAGTTGATTAAAACTGATCGAAGCCAGCGGCCATATAGGTTTGCTGGCTTTTGTGTTTGTGCTTGGTGGGAAAAATATCTACCAGAAATCTATCCTTCGGCAATGTCGCCTTTGCAGAAGGAAAAACATCGTGCATTTTATCTCAAACCAAAACTTCACTTCGCTGGCGCTTGAAACGCGCACAGCAATCCCAACCGATGCAGCAGCATATCATTTAGGCCGAAAACCGCAAACGCTTCGTGCATGGGCCTGCCTTGAGAACGGACCTATCAGGCCCGTCCGGATAAATGGTCGACTGGCGTGGCCTGTTGCTGTAATCCGCGCTCTGCTGAACGGGAGCACAACATGATAAAGAAAAATCCCGCCGACGGCACCTACGTATTGGTCAGGAGTCAGACGCTTGCTCCTTCGACACTGATCAAATTCCGCGACAACATAGAGGGACTAACTGATAGCACGATACTTAACACTGTGCGCTATGTGCCGCATGACTCCCCGGAAATTCCGAAGAACGGGCCAAATGTTTTGGAGTCGGTGAAGATAGCAAGCAACATTCAGGGGATGCAGTGTCGTGTTGCACTCTGGCCGGACGATGTTTGCACGATACTTTGCTTCCCTGCGACACAAACGAAGCCTCGGAAGGTTCAACTGCTTAGAGCGTACCGGAATGCCAGTCATGCAAAGCGAGCAATCGAACTCAATGATCTGGAAGTTCAAGGAGGGGCTGCGTGATGAACGACAATTTCAAGCCCGACCTAGATCAGGCACAGCGCGCACTCACACTTCTGGCTAAAGATGGCCTGGTCACATTCCAGACCTTCGGTGAAGGTGTCGAAAAAAATCCCAGATTGGCGCGTATCCTTCACGGCACACTTCAGCAGCATACCGACACGCTGGCGCAACTCAATGCACAAGGTGCTGGGATATTTTTCATGCCCAACCAGGGAGACCAGAAAGGGAGGAAGAAGGAAAACGTCACCGGCATTGGCGCACTCTTTATCGATCTGGACGGCTCGCCGCTGGATCCAGTACTGGAGTCTGGTGTTGAGCCCCATTTAACCGTGGAATCCAGTCCTGGTCGCTACCATGCCTATTGGAGAGTAGTCGACTGTTCGCTGGAGCAGTTCACGCCCTTGCAAGCAGCGCTTGCTGTCAAATTCAACAGCGACCCCAAGGTAAAGGACCTGCCTCGCGTCATGCGTCTGCCGGGCTTCTTGCATCAAAAAAATGAGCCGTTCAAGACCCTCATCCTGAGCGAAAGCCGCGCACAACCCTATGCGTTAGCTGACCTGATGAAACGGCTCGGCATTGATGCCGTCCCAGCACGGGTATCACCCATCGCACTAAATGCCTATCGAGGCACCAGGAATCTGCCAATAAGGTCGATGATGCCGACCAATGCAGCTAACGACTCCATACCTGATGGTAGCCGTAACGCCACGCTCACCAGCCTCGCGGGTAGTATGCAACGTCGCGGCATGTCACCCGAATCAATCGGTGCTGCGCTAAAAGAGGAAAACCAAGCGCGCTGCATCCCTCCACTGGACGAGGATGAGGTTTGCAGGATTGTTGAATCTGTCGGTTGCTATGAACCGGACGAGTCAGCCAGTCGTCCGGTATACAGTCGCATGGATTTATCCAGAATGATCGAAGCAAACGACGACTTCGATGAACTAACAGAGGTCATCGCTAAGCATGTGACACACAGTGAGTTGCGCAACTCGGAAAAAGAGCTCCTGCGCAAGGCTATAGCCAACAAAGCCAAAGTTACATTAGCCAGCATCAAGCAGGATGCCAAGGCACAGAACATATCCGCCGCTGGCGGTGAATTCGACCACCTGGAGACGGCAAAGAAGGTCATACATCAATTCGGCGAAGGTAATTTGATCCATGCGCAAAGTTACCCTTGGACCTGGGATGGTAGTGTATGGGCGCACGTAGACGAACGCATTATCAAACAGAAGATACACGACGTTGCAGCTGAACATGGTCTAACAGCAAACGTTGTTAGCTCTATCCTGGATATGGTGAAGACCGAGTCGCACAATTCGGGTTTCACTTTTGACGCCGACAACAGCACCATAAATTGCGCGAACGGCGAGTTAAAGTTCACTGACGGTGAATGGATGTTGTTGCCGCACGATCGTGAGCACTATCACACTGCCATGCTGCCCGTTGCTTATGACCCCACCGCAACTGCGCCGCGTTTCAAGCAGTTCCTAAGTGAGATATTTAAAGGTGACGCAGACGCCAAGGACAAGAGCAAGATTGTTCTGGAAGCGCTAGGGTACACCCTGACTACGGGCTGCCAGCTGGAAAAGTTTTTCATGCTGATCGGATCGGGTGCAAACGGAAAGTCTGTCCTGCTTTTTGTTGTCGCCGAACTGCTCGGGCGGAAATATGTCTGCGCAGTGCAGCCCAGCCAGTTCGAGAACCGCTTCCAGCGAGGCCACCTGCAGGGCAAGCTCGCTAACATCATCACCGAAATCGCTGAGGGCGCAGAGATCGCTGACGCTCAGCTAAAATCACTGGTATCAGGCGAGATGACCACTGCAGAGCACAAGCACAAGGACCCGTTCGACTTCCTGCCCTATGCCAAGCACTGGTTCGGCACCAACCACTTGCCTCATACCAGGGATTTTTCCGATGCCCTATTCCGCCGGGCGATTATCCTGACGTTCAACAACAAGTTCGAGGGCAAACGCCGCGATGTACATCTGGCAGCGAAGCTCAAGGATGAGCTGCCGGGGATACTCAATATGGCGCTAGAGGGGCTGCAACGCCTGCATGAGCGCAATGCTTTTACCGAATGCATCAGTAGCATCGAGATCGCGCGCCAGTGGCGTATGGAGGCCGACCAGGTGGCGCAGTTTGTTGCGGATAGCTGTGAAACAGGTAGTGGCAAGCGCACTGGCTCAGGTGAGTTGTATCTTCATTATCTGGGCTGGGCGATCGGCGCTGGTGTCAAGCGCACACTGAATCGCAACAACTTTACCACCCGGCTCACGCGATTGGGATTCGCGTCGGGGCGGGGTACGGGTGGTACACGCATGATCGAGGGCATCCGGCCGTTGCCTGTTATGCGGTAATAACCAGTAAGTATTTCCACGGAATAGCCGTGGATTACCCTATCAATTGAATTTTGAAAGTGGCAATTCAGTCACTGTAAATCAAATGTTGGGTTATCTGCCAATCGATAATGCCCTTTGCGATACAATCACCCAAAATAAGAATCGCTCAGGGAATTTATCGCACCATGCCACGCATCTTTGACAACATCTCGCAAAAGCTGTTGGACGCGTTACGTTCAACGCTTGAGGTTTCACAACGCGCAGATTTTTGTGTGGGTTACTTGAACCTGCGCGGCTGGCAGGCAATAGATGATCTGATTGCAGGCTGGCAACCGGAAGGCGGACAGGTTTGCCGTGTGATGGTAGGCATGCAGCGTCCGCCGCACGACGAGATTAAGGCACTCTATAGCGCGCTGGATAGCGACGATGTCATGGATAACGCCAAGGCATCGCAGATGCGCCGCAAGTTTGCAGAGTTGCTGAAAGAACAAATCACACTCGGCATTCCTACAGGCAAAGACGAAGCTGGCTTACGCCGCCTTGCCAAACAATTACGTGCCGGACAAGTGATTGTTAAGCTGTTTTTGCCTCACCCACTGCACGCCAAACTGTATTTGCTGTTTCGTAACGATGCCAACAATCCGAAAACCGGTTTTGTTGGAAGCAGCAACCTAACTTTGTCCGGCTTGGCCAAGCAGGGTGAACTCAATGTTGACGTGCTGGAACATGATGCCACCAACAAACTTTCCGTTTGGTTTGACGACCGCTGGAAAGACCACTGGTGTCTGGACATCACAGAAGATTTGGCCGAGGTGATTGAAACCAGTTGGGCGCGTGAACAGCCGATACTGCCGTATCACATCTACCTCAACATCGCTTATCACCTGAGCGTCGAAGCGCGTGCGGGCTTGAGCCAATTTCGTTTGCCACCCCGCTTTGATGTCGAACTGTTCGAGTTTCAGAAGAGCGCTGTCAAGATTGCCGCGCGGCATTTGTATCGACGTGGCGGGGTAATAATCGGCGACGTGGTGGGCTTGGGAAAAACCATCATGGCGACAGCCTTGGCACGAATGGTTGAAGACGACAAAAATTATGAAACACTAATCATCTGCCCGAAAAATCTTGTACCGATGTGGGAGCACTATCGTACCGAGTACGGTTTGCGCGGAAAAGTGATGTCACTTACTCAGGTCATACATGCTAAAAAAGGTCTGAAAGATTTAAAGTCTTATCGCTTGTTGTTAATAGATGAGAGCCACAACTTGCGCAACCGGGAAGGCCGACGATACAAGGCTATTGCTGACTATGTGCGTGCTTGCGATGCAAAAGTCATTCTGCTCACCGCAACCCCTTACAATAAAACGCTGACCGATCTTTCCAGTCAGTTGCGTCTATTCATTGAAGATCGTGCGAATATCGGCATCCGCCCTGAACACCATATCCGCCGAAACAATCAGACTGATGCAGAGTTTGAACGTAAATATCAATGCCCGGTAAATTCGATACTCGCCCTGGAAAAGAGCGAAGAATTTGACGACTGGCGCGAGTTGATCCGGTTGTACATGGTTCGGCGGACACGCAGCTTCATCATCCAGCATTACGCCCAGCAGGACAAAAAGGGGCGCAGCTTTATAACTGACAGCACAGGCAAGCAACGCTACTTCCCCGTGCGCAAACCTGTTGCACTGACCTTCACGATTGACGAGGCTGACTCGACAGATCGCTATGCACGCTTGTACTCAACCCAAGTGGTGGATGTGATTAACGACCTGCATCTCTCGCGCTACGGTTTGGGCAATTACATTGACTCACAGGCTGCGAGAGCCGCATTACCAGCCGAACGCAAGCAGATTGATAATTTGAGCAAGGCCGGTAAACGCCTGATGGGGTTTTGCCGCACTAATTTGTTCAAACGCCTTGAGTCCAGCGGCTTTTCATTTCTCCAATCGCTGCAACGCCATATTTTACGCAACGAGATTTATTTGTACGCTATAGATCATGGGCTGGACTTACCCATAGGCACGCTTGATGCTGGATTGTTGGATGGTGAGCGAGTCGATGAAGATGCCGAAGGCTTGCAAGGCGACCAGGAAGATATGCTGGACGGCATACTCGAAGAAACGTCTGAGAACATAACAAGCCAAGCGGAAATTGTTTATCGCCAATATGCGGCAGAGTACAAAAAACGCTTTAAATGGATACGTTCTGCGTTGTTCGTACCACGCTTGCGCGAACAACTTGCGGCTGATACTCAAGCCATCAAACAATTACTTATCCAGCATGGCGAATGGAAAGTAACTGCCGACCACAAACTAACCGCTCTCAAGCAATTCATTACTACCACACACGGCAAAGACAAAATTCTGGTGTTCACCCAGTTTGCTGATACCGCACGCTATCTGGCTAGAGAATTGCACAAGTTAGGCATCAAGCAGATGGAGGTTGTCACCGGAGCATCCGCCGACCCTTATGCGGCTGCCTGTCGCTTTTCGCCGCACTCTAATGGTCAAACCATCGGCAAGGCAGAAGAGGTGCGCGTGCTGATCTGTACCGATGTCTTGTCTGAAGGGCAGAATCTGCAAGATTGTTCCGTGGTGGTGAATTTCGACTTGCCTTGGGCGATCATTCGGCTGATTCAGCGCGCTGGCCGTGTGGATCGCATCGGACAGCAGGCCGAAGAAATTTACTGCTACTCATTTATGCCCGCCGAAGGGATAGAACGATTGATCCAGTTGCGCGCGCGCATCAATCAGCGCCTGCGCGAAAATGCGGAAGTGGTTGGCACCGATGAAGCCTTTTTCGAAGATGAGCAAACCACAGCACTTCGCAACCTCTATACCGAAAAATCCGGTGCACTCGACGAGCAGGACGATGAGGTTGATTTGGCGTCTTATGCTTGGCAAATCTGGAAACAGGCAACCGAAAATAATCCTGAGCTGGCACGTGCAGTCGAAGCATTACCGTCAGTTGTGTATACCGCTAAAGCGTTCAAACTCAATGCGGAGCGCATGCCTCTGCTGGACAAAACTGCCGCCGCTGGCGGTGCGCTGGTCTATGTAAAATCTCCTGAAGGTAACGACCACTTGGCGTGGATCAACCCCAAAGGGGATACCGTTACCGAATCGCAGTTCACTATACTCAAGGCCGCAGAATGCAGCCCGGTTGAGCCTGCCGTGCCACGCGCGGAAAATCACCACGAACTCGTTGCCACTGCACTAAAGCTGGCTGTGGCTCAAGATAAAGCGGTCGGCGGCGGATTGGGCAAACCCTCAAGTCCACGCAGGCGCACATATGAACGACTTAAGACCTATTCCATCGGTCTGAGTGCAACTTTGTTTGCCGATGCAGAACTGGAACGTGCTGTCGATGATATATACCGCCACCCCCTGCTGGAAGAGGCCGCCGATGTGTTGAACCGATTGATGCGTAGCGGCGTGAATGATGAGCAACTCGCAGATGCCGTGAAGTCGCTGCGCGAAGAAAATCAACTGACCTACGATGAACACGATGCCGCACTACGCGAACCGCGTGTGGTGTGTTCGCTCGGGTTGATAGTGAAGCAAATGTGATGGTTTTATAACACCATCACCAGACAATTATCGACCATGACAGCATTTAACTTTTCCCTTTTCCAGAAACACTTAAGCGCGTTTTCCTTTACGTCGCTATTCATCGAAGTACTGGGCTGGAGCCAGCCACCGCGTGGCGAACGCGACTGGCGTACTAACGAAACAAAGGATTTGGTTTACCGCACCCGCATGGTGGCGGAACTTGCCGGTGTTGCGGTAATTGAAGTGGCTGCCGAAGGCGGTTGGCCGGAAGAAGCCGGGCGCATGACTATTTGGCGGCAGATTTCGCAATCGCACCACGAAAACCTGCTGATCTTTCTCGACAGCGCCGAGTCACCTTCGCAAAGCCTGTGGTACTGGGTCAAGCGCACCAAGGATGCGGAAACAGGCAAGCCCAAACTAATCCCTCGCCGCCATGAATATTTTCGCGGTCAGCCGGTTGACCTGTTCGCCTCGAAGTTACAGGCGATGGTGGTGGAACTCTCCGAGCTTGACGAGAGCGGACGCATTCCTGTGCTGGAAGTGGCGCGTCGCATGGAGTCTGCGCTGGATGTCGAAAAAACCACCAAGCGTTTCTTCACCGCCTACCAGGAACAGCACGATAACCTGCTCGCGGAAATCGAAGGCATATATGACGAGCGCGATCGCCGCTGGTATGCCTCGGTCATACTCAACCGGCTGATGTTCGTCTGGTTCATGCAGAAGAAAGGTTTTCTGGATGGCGGTGATTACGACTACCTACCCAATAAATTCTCCGCGTCACAGGCGCGAGGCAAAGATCGTTTCTTTGGCGAATTTTTGAATGCGTTATTTTTTGAAGCATTCGCCAAACCCAAGGGTGATCGCTCCGCTGTTGTGCAAACGCTGACCGGCGAAATTCCTTACCTCAACGGCGGTTTGTTCCTGCACCACCCGTTGGAACTGGATGCAAACAAACAGCCACGGCTGGGCACCACTTTACGCATTCCTGATCACGCCTTCGATGGTGTATTCAAATTGTTTGATGCGTTCTCGTGGAATCTGGACGATACGCCCGGCGGCAACGCCGACGAAATCAACCCCGACGTGCTGGGTTACATCTTCGAGAAATATATCAACCAGAAATCTTTTGGCGCTTATTACACGCGCCCGGAAATCACCAACTATCTGGCCGAGCGCAGTATCCACAAACTGATACTGGAACGTATCCATGCGCCTGCCATGCCAGAGCTGGGATTGAAGGAAGTCAGCTTTGCAAGCGTGCCTGACATGCTGGCAAAAATGGACAATGTCACCGCGCTCAAGCTGGTGCATGAAGTGTTGCCATCCATCAACATCCTTGACCCAGCGGTGGGTTCCGGTGCGTTTCTCGTCGCTGCACTCAAGGTGCTCATCAACATCTATTCTGCCGTAGTGGGGCGTGCCGAATTGAGCGCCAGCGATGCTCTGCAATTCTGGCTGAAGACTATTCAACAGGAACATCCCAGCGTCGCCTATTACATCAAGCGCCGCATCGTCACGGATAACCTCTATGGCGTGGACATCATGCAAGAGGCAACTGAAATCGCCAAGCTGCGGCTATTCCTCACTATGGTGTCCTCGGTGCGTAAAGTAGAAGAGTTGGAGCCATTGCCTAACATTGATTTCAATATCCTGCCCGGCAACTCGTTGGTGGGCCTGATGCGCGTGGATGAACATGAATTCGAGCGTAAGCAGGACGATCTTTTTAAAACCCCGTTCCGTAAACTGCTGGAAGATAAAAACCGCAAACTCGAAACCTACCGACACACCGCTGACCTGATGGGCCGCGATGTCAACTTGCGCAACCTCCGTGATGATATTGACCAATCCATGAAGGAAGCCACCGGCACGCTCAACGAATTGTTGCGCGACCAGTTCGAGGCGCTCGGCGTGAAATACGAACAAGCCACTTGGGACACCGTTAAATGTACATTGGGCAAACCGGAAAAAATAAAAGTCGCGCGTGTACATATTGACGAGCAAACCCCGTTCCATTGGGGCTATATGTTCGACCAGATCATGCAGAAGAAAGGCGGCTTCGACATCATCCTCACCAACCCGCCGTGGGAAGTATTTCAGACAGATGAGAAAGAGTTTTTCGCGCACCTTGATCCTAGCATTCAAAAAAACAAGCTGCGTGTCGAGGATTGGAAGGCTATGTTTCGCGACCTGATGAATCAGCCAAAGAGCCGCGAACTCTGGCTTGACCATGTGAGCCGTTTTCCGCACATGGCACAGTGGTACAAGAATTCTCCAGATTTTCACTCGCAGACATCTGCAAAAATCAACCTCTACTTGCTCTTCACTGAACGCTGCTTTGGCCTGCTGCGCCCCGGCGGTCATTGCGGCATTGTCATTCCCAGCGGTATTTACACTGACCTTGGTGCCAAAGGTTTGCGCGACCTCTTGTTCAATCACAGCATTATTGAAGGCCTGTTCTGCTTCGAGAACCGCAAGGCAATTTTCGAGGGCGTGGATAGCCGCTTCAAATTCGTGGTGCTGACGTTTGAGAAAACCGCCAAGCCGCGCCTGCAAGAAGTAGGGGAGCGCAATGCCAGCGCACCACCGGATGATCTGTTCGCTCCGACTGGTGGCACAACCAGCTTTCCCGCCGCCTTCATGCGCCATGACGTGGCCGAGCTTGACCGCTTTCCCACAGAGGGCGCGCTGTGGCTGGACGTAGAGCTCATCCGCCGGCTCTCACCGGAATCCCATTCGGTGATGGAGTTCAAGGGCGAGCTGGACGTTCACATCGCCGAAAAGATGCTGCGCTTCCCAATGTTGGGTGACTTTGTCGAAAGCGCATGGAATATCAGGCTGTGTCAGGAATTTAACATGACCACGGACAGCAAGCTGTTCAAGAATGAGCCAGAGCCGGGGCGGTTGCCGTTGTGGGAAGGCAAGCAATTTCACCAGTTCGATGCCAATTTCGCCGAGCCGCGTTATTGGATCGATGAGGCGACAGCACGGGCTGAACTGCTTTCGTCAAGACTCAAAGCCGTGCGGCGCGAAGTGGTGAAGCTGGGCATAGCCGAAGAGCCAGACCCCAGCCGCATTAGTCTCAACTATGACAGTTACCGCATGGCATTTCGAGACGTGGCCGCAAGTACTAATGAGCGCACTGTCATCGCCACCGTGCTGCCGCCCAAGCGTTTCTGTCCGCATACCGTGAGCTTGGAGCAGGTTTATTACGATGTGGTAAGCAAGCAAGGGCATACCAGCGCGAGCTACCTTGACCATTCGCAACGGCTATATGTCACCGGCCTGTTTAATAGTTATGTGTTTGACTGGTTCGTACGCCTAAGCGTCACGTCGCATGTGTCGTTTTTCTTTGTGTACAACACACCGGTTCCGCGCCTCACTTCCACTGATCCGCGTTTTGCTCTCATCTTAGAACGCGCCGCCCGCCTGATTTGCACCACCCCGGAATTCGACGATCTCGCCAAAGAAGTCGGCCTCGGCTCGCACAAGAAGGGTGCTACCGACCCCGTCGAGCGCGCCCGCCTGCGCGCCGAGCTCGACGGCCTGATCGCCCACCTCTACGGCTTGACCGAATTCGAATTCGCCCACATCCTCACCACCTTCCCGCTGGTCGCGGAAACAGTGAAAGTGGCTTCACTCAACGCATATCGCGATGTGGAAAGAGGGTTGGTGAAATGACCGGATCGGTTTCCCTACCTGCAAATTTATCCGTGCGTTATGCAAGCGAATCGGTTGCGGTGTGCAGCAAACTTATTGCCGACGATGGCGATGCAGTGGTTGATGCCAGTCAGTTGTGTTTTGCTGATCCATTCGGTCTGGCATTGCTTGGGGCAACTTTTCAAATGATTCAGCAGCAGTCTCGCACTGTCCGGGTTCGCGGCCTGAGTAACATTATGAGTGGGTATCTTGCGCGCATGGATGTATTTGATGGTGTTGAACTGGAGGACTGTTCGCCAAGGCAATCACAACGTCGCAATCGTGGCGATGCACTGGTGGAGCTCACCCGGCTTGACTCTCAGCGTGGTGTGGATGATGCTGCCTTTCGTCTGGCTCACGCACTGGTCGGTCATATTCCGGAAGTCGACCCCAACGAGCCTCAAGATGAAATGTCTGGCTATACAGCGTTCGAACGGTTAATTGAACCAATCCAGTATGTGTTAAATGAGTTGCTGGAAAATGCGATGACGCACGCAAGGCTTCATGGCTTTACAAATGCGTCGGTATGGATTGCAAGTCAGTATTACCCAAAGAACGGCATGATCCGGCTGGGTGTGGTGGACAACGGCTGTGGTTTTCTAGCATCATTGCGCGGGCATCCTGAACTTCGCCGCGAACATCACCTGGATGCCATCCTGACAGCGCTTAAACCCCGCATCAGTTGTAATCGTGATTTGCGCTTGAATATGGATTCAGTCAATCAAGGTGTAGGTTTAACAACAACATGCCGCATCGCTGAACACGCAGGAGGCCGCCTTGTCATCGTGAGTGGAGACGCTATTCACGATACATCGGGGCGAAGCGGGCTGCTGGCAGGCGGGGCGATTTGGCAGGGTGCGGCAATTGCTTTGGAGTTGCGTCGCGACCAGCTCCCGGATATTCGTTTCCGTGAACTTTTGCCACACTTGGATAGTCAACTGACCGTTCGTCTGAGGTTTGAATAGTGTTGTATTCATTCCTTAGCAATTCTGGTAGATTATAAACCTGAACGGGAATTTATGAATATCATGCGCACCAACATATCTTTAACTCAATACGCACGCGGCCACTTGGTCGGCGCGCGTTTCACTGCCGCTCAGGTGCGTGAGCAGGTGGAGATTGATTTGGCACAAGGACGCGAAGTGGCTTTCGATTTCTCCGGTGTTGAGGCTACACAGTCTTTCATCGACGAATTGGTTGGCGTGCTGATTCTCCGCCACAGCCCCGATATTCTTTCCAGGTTGGTCTTCAAATCCTGCTCTGATGATGTTCAGGCAATCATCGAGTTTGTCGTGACTGACCGTTGCGACCAATACATCAAGCAGCATTCTCACTAAGCAGGGCAAAAAAATAGTATTAAATCTAATTCTCGGCTTCTCCTTGGGAAGGAATCCCAGTTTGACGAATTGCAGAGAAAGCGAATCGGCCAAAATGGCGGTGATTCAGAGTGACACAAGTGACACATGTTTCTACATCTTCCAGCATAGTATCTGCGCTATACAGACAGTATTTAAAATCTTCTCGTGATGCGTGATGCGTGATGTAGGGGGGAGTATAGAAAGAGATGTAGAAACATGTGTCACTTGTGTCACTAACGCTTCCTAGGTAATAACTGGCTCAGCACGTTGCTCCACGTGCCAAGCACCCAACCCATCAACCTCGTGCCGCAAGCGGCGGCAGGATCCCACACAGCGGCTCACGAGGCATGTTGCTATGCTGCTACCTCGCCCCTAGCGATAGCAAGCAGCTGCTCATCCGTCATGCTCTCGAACTTCGCGCGCTGCGCGTCGCTCTCAGCGGTAACAGCAACTCTCACCGTCTCTGGCGCATACAACCCCAGCATCTTTGCTATCTCACACCAGGCACGGATCATAGAACCAGCGTCCAGCTTCTCGCGTGCGACGTCGATCGCCGTGCGGAGCTCGCCGATCACCGTGGCCTTGCTGATGTCCATACGGCGCTTCAGTTCGGCCTCTTTCTCGGCTAGGGCTGCCTTTATGTTATCCGATGTCAACAGCCTTGATGCACTGATCCTGGCGCTCGGCGCGGCGTACCCGGCACGTCGTGCTGCTTCTGCTCCGTTGCGGCAGATGACATACTGGTCCACAAACGCATGTTGTTTCGGTGTCATATCCATGTTTTATTGACAGAGCCTGAATAGATATATTCTAATCTATTTTGATTACTGTTACAATATTCAATATGAATAAACTACATGGTGGTAAACGCCCTGGCGCCGGCCGCAAAGCCGGTTCCAGTCCCTACGGCGAGAGTACGAAAGTCATGCGCATCCCGCAAAGCGTGGCGAGCGTGGTCGAGGACGTGCTTGCTGCACACAAAGCTCAGCACGCAGTACAACGCTTCCAGCACGACGTGCTGCGACCTGCACAGGACAGCAGACCGATCCACGTCCCACTGTTCAGCCACAAAGTCGCAGCTGGCTTTCCTTCGCCGGCCGATGACTACATCGAGGGCCGGTTGAGCCTGGACGAACACCTCATACAGCACAAGGAGGCGACCTTCTTCGTCCGCGCCAAGGGTAACAGCATGGTGGGAGCTGGAATTTTTGATGGCGACCTGCTCGTCGTCGATAAATCACTGACCCCCACGTCCGGCGACATCGTCATTGCCATCGTTGACGGCGACCTGACGGTGAAGCGCCTGATCAAGCGCGGCGCAACGATAACGCTCAGGCCGGAAAACCCGCGGTTCAAGGAAATCGAGTTCAAGGAGGGGCAAGAGCTTCAGGTGTGGGGTGTGGTGACCTCAGCGGTGAAGAAGTTTGTATAACCAGGCAGCGTTGGGCGATGCGCCGGGAGAGGAAGTCGTCGAACTACACGACGGAGTGGAGAGTTGCCGGTGGCTGGGTAGGTGAACTACGCTGATGGAGGTCCGCTTGCGGGAGGGGTTAGAGGGTTTTGTCATCTTGTACAAGACGAAGTACCTCAGCCGGCTTATGCTTTACATAAAATGATATAGAGTTATACAGTACGGACACGGCGAAACAGAAATTGTCCAGCGGCGTGACCTTGCCTTCTGGCTTCGTGGCCTGTAGTACTTCAAGTGTCAGACCGATTAAATCGCAGACGTGCGACATTCGGTCTAGGACACCGGATGGCTCTAGGTTATGAGCTACTTCATTTCTGAGATGGTTAAGCCTGCGCGCTGCTTCCCAAATGTTGGGGTGGATGTCCTCTGCGCACAGGGATTCAGCTAAACAGATTGCCTGGTGGCAGTTTAGGCGCGCCTGCTCAAGGGCGGCATTGTTGTGTAAGCGTTCATCTACAAAGGCGCGAACTTGCTCTTCTACCAGAAGGTGAAGTTTCAGGATTACGAGCACAGAATCGTCACCGCGCGGCAGCAGCGTGTAGAACCGCCGGAATGAGGCGATTGCATGCGCGTCGATTTGGGGGAGTGACATCCTTAATGCAGCCTAATCTCGAGTTAATGGGCTTCGTGCATTGTTACGCTCAGTTTGAGTGCGAAGTCAGATACCGTCAAGCCTGGACATGACTTTGAATACTATCTCATCAAATATGCGGTTATTAAGATCCTGCTCCGTGCCACCGCCAAGTCGGAAGGGAATGCCGACGATATCTCTTGGTATTCCCGCAAAAACAGTGTCATCAAGATAGATTGGAATTACTGCAGCTTCTGGTACGCGAGGAGCAAAACATTCGCGTTCAAAGGTCGGCCATATTTTTTCAAGATGAAACTTATCAAGTAAGCAGATAATAAATCGTGACTTGTCGCTGAATATTTCCATGAAGTTCTTGTGCCAAGCCTTTCCGAGATAGTTGGCCTCAAAAAACTCGTCGTAAAATACGGAGCAGTCTAGTGTCTCGAGTTGATCTGCGATTGACCTTGCAATAGCACGATTTTCGCCAGCAAATGAAAGAGCAAAATCGAAATCGAAGTCGTGTTCACCAGCTCTAAAGCCGCATCCTTTACGCAAATCATCCCAATTGAGATGCTTCAAATAATAGAAGAGCGCGGGATCTTCAATTGCGAAGTGCTTAGTTTCCGGGTTGTAGTAGAAGTAGCGTTCGCATATTGGCTTTGACTCGATCAATATCGACAGCCTCTTTTCCTTAACGTTGTTGATACTACCGCGCACTTCTGGATTCGCATTTGCGAGCTCAGTGAGATCGACAATAGAGCTTTCCTGTTCACTAATGCTACGGAGTATTTTTAAATATGGATCATTAGTGGATCGAAACCGTTTACCACGACAGAACTCCTTCACTGTCTCTTGGTATGAATGTTCGAGCCTGTCTGTAACACGGTTGCGCAATGCTGCCAGATTGAAGTTCAGCGTTTGTTTGTTCGACTGAGTTTCGGTTATGTTGTTCATAAGGCATATCGTTTGACAGACAAGCTGCGTTAACCAATAGTCGCCTCTTGTTTCGGCGAATATCTTTTCTTGATCAGCAAGTTTGACACCTAGCCTTTCCTCACCCTTTGAGATTAACTCAGATGTCGTTTCGAAGGTCGCTGGCTTGATACGGTGAATTCCGCATCGCTTTGCGATGTCGTGAACGAGATGAATCAGTTCACTCCCAACCTTGTTGATGCCAATGATCACAACTTTTGGATAAGTATTTTCCTCGAATTCTTCAGCGGCAACTTTAATGATGTTGGCAATTTTCGACTGAGTATCATTTTCCAACCTGTGAAAATCATCAATAATATATCGGCCACCCTGAGCTCCTTCAGCAAGGCGGAGAATTTTGGGTATGTCGTTCGCCTTACGTGCTGACAAATATTCGAAACCACCGTCTGGTAGGCACTCAGCAACTATTTTTCTGACGGTCGTAGTCTTACCAGTTCCCGACTGACCCTCAATAACCACAGGCTTTCCTGAGGTTCTAATATCAACCAAGATATCGTTAAAATTGGGTGGTCGCACAAAGGTGAATTCTGGTACGCCTTCGGTTCGGAATACTTCTTCAACTGGGTAGGCCATGGTGATACCGTTAATGTGTAGAAAAGTTGTTTATCATTGAGCAAAGGAGTGGCGGGCAAAATAGCCATAGCGCCGAAGATATGCAGCCTTAAAGACAAGTTCCTCAAGCTCCACCTCAACCATGGCAGTGTAACCCAGCCTGGCACACTCAGCCAGATCATCCTTGCTCACTTTTTCGATAAGTTGGTCAGGGGGCTACAGTATGCAGGCAGGAAATATCACTGGCTGAGGCACAGCACGCGATGGCGACGAACTGGATCGAGGCGTGGAAGAGCTACGTGCCAAGTCACCGGCATTAGGCGTTCCTGGCCAACCTCTCCTGCTTCAAATCGAGTTTCCTAAAAATCTCATTACGAAGAATAATCAACAGGCGGTTAGCTGCATGATTCTTGATGGCCAGCGGAGTTAGGTAGGCGGTTACAGCTTCACGCGAAAAGCAGGCATGCTCGTTGTCGATCAGGAGGAATGCGCCACCCCATTTCAGCGCGCCCTTGTTGGGTCTTCTGGCACCGATGGCAGCGCATATATCCTTTGCTACAAATCTAGGGTTTCCTTGGTGATCATAGGTGTATCGAATCTTAAATTCGCTTCCGTCGGTGTGAATAATCTCGCCATTCCAATCTGGCTCGGTGTGACGAGAGATCATTCTCAAAAGCCAGGGCATCCCTGAAATTAGTGAACTCGAAGCAGACGACAATGTACCTACTGCCAAGAAGATAATGCCAAGAATCCAGAATACTGTCGACCAACCAGAACCCAATACAGAAAGCAAAATTCCCAGTACCAGGAGTGCCGCGGCTGTTATCAGGTATAACCGGTTAGATTTTGTTCGGAGTTCATTTACCAAGCTCATATATCACCTGATGTTAACGAAATTATCACTTAGTCATAATTCATGGACTATCTCTTCTGTTGCTCAAATCGAATCGGCTTCCAAGCAGGTGTTTCAGTATTATTTTTTATATTAGGCCAGTCGCCGTTTGTGATTACCTCACCCCCGTCCTTATTTTTAATGAATGTAAGTTTTATCGGAGCGGGCTCATTATTGCCAACTATTAGCACTCCGCGAAATGTGCTCTTATTGAACTGATCCTTGTTTGAGTCACTTAGGTTCCTTGAGCAATTTGCGCTTTCCACAATATATTCTTGTGAATATAAATCAATACACATTGTAAGCATCGCCTGATCGATCTGAACCTGCTGCTTACTCAAACTCGGCTGCGAATAGGTAAATGTATTCTCAAGGTCTTCTAACTCCCTAGATTTATCCTTTTGATGAAGTATGGCAGAGTAGTACCAGGCGTTAGGGCTAAAAGGTAAAACATTCAGCCACCGCTTAATCGTCGCATTTAGCCCCGGCCACTTCTGTTGGCTGGCCAATCCCGAAGCAGCTTGATCAAAACTCTCATCCTCAATTCTGGTCCCTGATTCAACTATTCTTTCTGCAAATCCAGGATGATCGTCAAAAAAACCAGCGTATGCGCCCCCCGTCTTTTTTAATACCAATGAAAATAATTGATTTGCGCCCTCTGGATTAAATCCAGCCTTCGATGCGAATTCGATTCCTCGAGCGTCAGCTTCGCTCTCTTGCATTCTAATAAACGCGGCCCGCTCACCCATGTAAACAAAGTTATAGGCATAGTTCGCCTTGTCATAATCTTGATATTCGTTCAGCACATCCTGTGCAATATTACCTGCATCTAATCGGAATGTTGGGTCCTCGCTCTGTCTTAACGCCGAGTGATTTAATGTTAAATGCGCAATTTCGTGTCCCACTAACGCTGCTATCATGTTGTCGTCAGACCCAAGTATTTTCAGCATTCCGGTAGTTATTTGGAGTGGCCCATTTCGATCTGTTACGTGTGCGTTAATCTCTTGTTTGTCACATATAACTAACGGCGGAGTGATATTTGGGATGCTACCAATCTTTGTAATTATGGCTTCGACTTTTTTAATTTGAGCTATGCTGGCCTGGTCTACGGGTTCCTTCGCAATGTACTCATCCGCAGTCCAGCAACGAGCACCGCCCTCAATAAATGGACTGGCTTCTAAGCAAGTGAACGGTGATATTGCAAAAATTATTGCAAGCCCGACAAGATGACTATGTCGCATAGGATTGATTTGTCGAGCGCTTGTTTTCATATTTTTCTTTGCATCTTTAGCGTCCATAATTTTGGAAAATAGCGCGCTGGCAAAAAGTACAATAGCTAAATATTTTATGATGATGCACGCAATTCAATTAAATAGATACTGTCCAAATCAAGGAAAATGGTAAATCAGCTTTTCTATATCTAACAAGTTACAAACACCACACAACATCAATAAAATTCCCTGTAAAAATTTTATAAATATACCCGCACTTCGTCGCTCCCTTACCCCTCCCCCCATTCCCAAAAGAACCACCCCGGTTCGGCTTTCGTTTTCTGAAACCGGTCGGGGGACCCAAAGCATTCCGTGAGTAGAAACTATTTACGCCACGTAACCGTGGCGTTCTCAGTACGTCGATCGAAGTCACTTCGACTTCGTCAACCTACTCAAGGAGTTCATCATGAACGTCATACCGCTCAAACCAACTCAAGCAGTCAGTTCTCGCGGCACAGTCAAGACAGTGGCACTCGCCACATTCCGCTTCCTGCGTGCCGGCAGCGCACAAGCACATAAATTACCTGGCCTAGTTAAGCAGGCCAGTATCGACATCCGTGATGCGTGGGCTGAATCGCGCCCAAACGTGTGAAGGAGGACGAGCATGTTAACCACAGGATTTATCGTCTTCCTCGGCATCGCCCTGATCATGGTCAAGCTGCCGAGGCGCGTGATGCTGCGCGCTTTAAAGCACGATCTGTCGATCGATCTACTGGTGAGCTTGTTGGTTATGGCTCTGCATTGGGGAACGTTCAGCGGGGTCATGGCGGCGACTGTAGCGGGTCTGTTGACCAGTCTCATGACATCCGGTGCGAAGCGCCTGTTCGGGTACATCGACCACGATATTTACTACGTCGGCAGAATCCGCCTGAACGTGGAGTAAAGCAGCTAGTCGACATCTTCCTCTGGACTGCAGTGGCAGAGATCGCCCGCCAGGTCATCAGGCGAGGCTGGCGCCTGCTGCTGTAGTCCGCAATTCATCCAACCATCTATCGCCCTGACCGCAACCCGGCAGGGCTTTTCATTTCAGGAGAAACAACATGGCACATCTCGTACAAACGATGGCATACACCAACGCAACGCCCTGGCATGGCCTGGGCAACCAACTCACCCAGAACCAGCCGCTTGAAGTCTGGCTGCGTGAAGCGGGCATGGACTGGGACATCCGGTCGTCGCCTGTGCATTACAGGGGTGATGACAGCCTGCGCCAGTTCAATGACGTCAAGGTGCTGTATCGCTCGGACAACCACAATGCACTATCGGTAGTGTCGAACCGCTACCAGGTGGTACAGCCCCGCGAGGTGCTGGAGTTCTACCGCGACCTGGTCGATCTCGGTGGCTTCGAGCTGGAGACAGCCGGGGTGCTCAAGGGCGGCAAGAAGCTCTGGGCGCTCGCCAGGACCGGTCAGGAGACCCTGCTCAAGGGCGATGACCGTGTGGCAGCGTATCTGCTGCTCGCAACTGCGTGCGACGGCACCCTGGCAACTACCGCGCAGTTCACCAGCGTGCGTGTGGTGTGCAATAACACTTTGCAGATGGCGACAGGCGACTGTAACGGAGCAATCAAGGTGCCACACTCAACCAAGTTCGACGCGGACAAGGTCAAGCAGCAGCTGGGGCTGGGTGTTACCAGCTGGCAACGGTTCATCGTCGATATGCGTCGGCTGGCCGACAGGCCGGTGCATCCGTTCGAGGCACGTCGATACCTGGTCGAGCTGATGGGTGACCCTGATCTGCCGTTCCACAGCCAGCCCAACAGCAAGGCGTTGAATCGCGTGTTCGATCTGTTCGCAGGTGCCGGCAAGGGCTCAAGCCTTGCCTCGGCCAACGATACCGCCTGGGGGCTGGTCAACGCCGTCACTCAGTACGTCGACCATGAGCGCCGTTCACGTAGTGACGATAACCGGCTCGATTCTGCCTGGTTCGGACAAGGTGCATCAATCAAGCAGCGCGCATTGGAACAAGCACTGGTACTGGCCGCGTAGCACACAGCATAACGGCCGCAATCAGCGCCTCGGGCATCCCGCCCGGGGCGTTGTCATTTCTAAAGGAGCAATACCATGGAATCTGTATTCAAGAAGCTGTATGAGACCAACGTCAACGAGCATATCGAGAAGAAGGGTCAGTTCTCGTACCTGTCCTGGCCGTATGCCGTGGCACAACTGCGTCTCGCTGATCCGACTGCAAGCTGGGAAGTGAAGCGCTTTGCCGATGACCTGCCCTACCAGAAGACTGACCTGGGCGTATTCGTCGAAGTGGCTGTGACGGTGCAGGGCGTCACGCTGTCGCAAATACACCCGGTGCTGGACGGCAAGAACAGGCCGCTGCTGGAGCCGTCAGCGTTCGACATCAACACCAGCATACAGCGTTGCCTGGTCAAGGCCGTCGCACTGCATGGCCTGGGACTTTACATCTATGCCGGCGAGGACCTGCCCGATGCCGAGAACCAGAATGATGGCAAATCACCGTCACAACCGTCACCACCGTCACGGCCGGTTGCAGTCAGCACGTTGCCCAGGCGCGACAACGGCTTCAGCGAACCGGTACTGCTCACCATCAACCAGCTGCGCTACATCAGGAAGCTGATTGGTGAGACCGGCACTGATGAGAATCAGTTGCTGGGATTCTTCGGGTTCGATGATCTTGAGCATATCCCGAAGGCTGAAGTTAACCGGGTCATAAAAATGTTGGAATCTAAAAGATCGGAGGCAGCATGAACGCTCTATACAAATTGGTACAGGGTTCGCCCGAGTGGCACGAGCACCGCAAGCAGTACCGTAATGCTTCGGAGACAGCCGCAGTAATGGGGTTGTCTCCGTGGACTACGCCGTATGAGCTGTGGCTCATCAAGACTGGGCGCAAGGTGGTGGAAGAAACTACACCCATGCGGCATGGCACGCAAATGGAGCCTGCCGCTCGGGCTGCATTCGAGGATGCCACCGGGCTGATCATGCAGCCGCAGGTGGTGGTCGATGACCTGTACTCAGCGAGCCTGGACGGCATCACGCTCAGCGGTGACACCCTGGTCGAGATCAAGTGCCCGTTCAAGGGGCAGGTGTCGGAGCTGTGGCAGACGGTGAAGGCAGGAGCAGTGCCTGAGCACTACATGCTGCAGGTACAGCACCAGTTGATGGTGTCGGGTGCAACACGTGCTCACCTGTGGGTGTTCGACGGCAACGTCGGCATCGACACTCAGATCAACTCTGACGAGAGTTCGTTCGAGGCCATCAGAGCTGCATGGGACGCGTTCCAGTCTTACTTGGATAGCGACACACCGCCACCGCTTACTGACCAGGACACCAAGGTCAGGACGGACCACGCGTGGCGCGAAGCGGCGGAAACATATCGCGGCTGGAAGTCAGTTACCGACGAGGCACAGGCCAAAGCAGATGCAGCCAAGGCCAAGCTGATGGAGCTGGCGACGCATAGCCGGGAGGCTGGGTACGGCGTGGCGGTCACTCGGTACTGGAAGCAGGGTGCGGTGGACTACAAGAAGGTGCCGGGGCTGCAGGGTGTTGACTTGGAGCAGTACCGGGGAGCTATGCGGGAGGAGGTTAGAGTGATTGTCGCATGTTGACAGGAATGATAGGGCTGCCGCGAGGTGGCCCTATAAGAATTGAACAAACGCGGTTACAAACTGGTTACATTAGCAAAATAACACAAGCTATAAAAAAGACCCGCGTTGCTGCGAGCCTTGATTTTATTGGTGGGCCGTGCGGGGATCGAACCTGCGACAAACGGATTAAGAGTCCGCTGCTCTACCAGCTGAGCTAACGACCCGACAATACTGAGACATTGGACGGGGTGCA
>VFSW01003505.1_pt1 | contig 23528 bp, 32 predicted proteins | sample 5358111 | NCBI WGS metagenome assembly VFSW01 (sample SAMN11554181, study PRJNA540505) | mine drainage metagenome | isolation source: sediment from site ElyBrook_90M | place: USA: Ely Copper Mine, Vershire, VT | collected 2017
CCATCGCGGCCGGGGTCGGGTTCGTCTCGGTCTGGGGCGGCATCATCACCCTCGGTGCGGGGCTCGTGGTGTTCGGGATCGCTCTGGAGCGCGGCGACTAGGAAGCTTCGGCGGCTCGCTTGGCGGCCCTTGCCGCCTTCGTGGCCCGCATCTTCTCGCCATGGGCCGCCTTCCGCTCCGGCGTCCAGCCTGCACCGATCTTGGCCTTTGTCTCATCTGACAGCACGCGACCGACGCAGTTGGTATTGCCGACGCGCGCCGCGCGCAGCTTTGCGAGCTGTCCCGGCGTCTGCTTGTAGCCGACGTTCGCCTTGCCGTGCTGGTTACCGTCGAGCCACGGCTTCCGCATTCCCGTGTGGGCCGCGCTGATCTTGGCTCTCGTCTCCGGTGGGCGCGGAACGCCTTTGCGAATGGCGCTGGCATCCGGCCGTTTCATCCCGAGGGTGCTCCCTCCCGCTGGAGCGCAGTTGAGGACAGGCCGCAACAGGTCCATCCAGTGCTGCTCGCGTTCGGTGAGCAACTCCGGCGAGCATTCTTCCAGTAGTTCCCAGTCGAACGCCGCTGGTCCGTACTTGTTCCAGACGTTCTGCAACTTGCGGGACTTGTGCTTGCCGAGCTTCAGCAACGAGCGATGTTCGGCCCATCGCCTCCCGACGTTGGACGTCTGTCCGACGTAGCTCTTGCCGCTCTCGCGGTGCACAATCCGATATATGCCAGTGACAACTGCGGTCATGGGACCAGTATAGCCTAAGCCCGGACGGAGGTGATGCCATAATGTTAGTCGACCTGGGCAGGCGTAAAGGCCAGCGTTCCGTAGAGGAACGTGATGCCGGTGCCATGTCTTGGCCCGACTACCTTTGACAACTTCGTCTGTGGGAGCAGTTTGGCTTTAACGGAGTCCAGTACGTCCTCCCCTCCGGTGGCCTCGATGAGCTCACCGCGCAGCAGGCACAGCGCAACCCGATCGTCTGGGCCTGCATCGCGCTCCGTCTTATGGTCTTCTCGGAGATTCGCTTTGCCTTCCGCGGCCGCGCCGGCAACCTCTTTGGAACTCCGGCGCTCTCGCTCCTGGAGCACCCGTGGCCGCAGGCCGCTACCGGCAACCTGCTCGCCCGGATGGAAGTCGACGCCTCCCTGTACGGCAACTCCTACTGGGTAGCCGCGCCCTCCGGTGATCGCCTGATCAGGCTTCGGCCGCAGTACGTCTCGATCGCCACGGCTGACATCGAGGACACCGAAACGGGCCTCGGCTACGGCCAAACCCTTGTCGGCTATGTGCTGAAGAACGAGAAGGGCCGCGTGGCCGCGGTCTTCCTGCCCGACGAGGTAGCCCACTACTGCCCGATCCCGGACCCCGACCACGAGTTCCGTGGCATTTCGTGGATGCACTCCCTGCTCCCGGACATCATCGCCGACTTGGATATGTCCGACTTCAAGCACAGCTTCTTGAAGAACGCGGCCACGCCGTCGCTCGTCGTGCAGTTCCAGCAGGGCGTCAGCCAGGAGGCATTCGACAAGTTCCGCGACCGGATGGAGTCAGCACACACCGGGCCACAGTCGGGCTTCAAGACGCTCTACATGGGCGCTGGTGCCGACGTCAAGGTGGTCGGCTCCAACTTCCAGCAGCTGAACATCAACGACGTGCAGGCGGCCGGGGAGACCCGCATCGCCTCCGTGGCCGGCGTCCCCCCCACTCTTCTCTCGCTGTCCGAGGGGATGAAGGGATCGGCCCTCAACGCTGGCAACTACCAGGCAACCCGGCGCCGGTTCTCCGACGGCACGATGCGGCCGCTCTGGCGCACGGCCTGCGGCGCCCTCTCGACCCTGATCGATGTTCCCGGCGGATCAAGGCTCTGGTACGACGGCTCGGAGGTTCCCTTTCTCCAGGAGGACGAGACCGAGGCCGCCCAGATTCGCCAAGCCGACGCGAAGACCGTCCTCAGCCTCGTCCAGGCCGGCTACACGCCAGATTCGGTCGTCACCGCCGTCAAGAACGGCGACCTTTCCCAGCTCCAGCACACGGGGCTCATCTCGGTCCAGTTGCAACACGCTAACCCGCCCGTCCCAGCCGGTGGCACTCCACAGATCACCGACCCCATGCTCCCGCCGGGAGACGACGAGGACGAATCCCCCGACGAGTGAGGGAACCCTATGGCCGCACCCGCGACGGAGCTGCCCAGAGCCTGACCTTTCCTGAGAGGTGAACATGCAACCCAAGCCGAAGCCGCAGGGTCTCACGCCGGCGATCAATGCCGCGTTTGTGGCCGACCTGAAGAACGTCGACAAGAACCCGACGGTCCACATCGCCGACACGATGCGCCGCCTCTCAGAGTGGGCCGCGTCCGGCAACTTCCCGCTCGGGATGACCTACGGCGACCTGAAAAAGATGTATGACGAGTGCGCGAGCGAACTTCACAGCCGCGACCCCAACTCCGAAGCGGGCGGCAACTTCCCCGCAATGGGCAGCGGCAGATCCAGCCGCGGCAGCGCTGCGCCCCGCTCGTCCGAGGCCCGCTGCCAGGCGCTCTCGGCTGCCATCGCCGCAGCCGCCGAACCAGCCGGGGGCGGTCGCAGTGGTCGTCCCGCGAACAGGGCCGGGTTCGAACCCGCTCCGTATCACGCCGACCCCGATGAGACCGTCGGATGCCCGAACTGTGGGCGCATGAACGACACGGACGCCTCCTACTGCGACCAGTGCGACACGAAGCTCGCCGGACGCGACGACGTGAAGGTCGCTGGCACTGTCGATGCCCCCTACAAGCCGCAGCCCTACGCCGAGCAGTCGGACGAGACCGTCGTCTGCCCCGAGTGTGGGCTCCGTAACGACGACGACGCCGAGTTCTGCGACCAATGCGGAGAGAAGCTCGCCGGCAATCCCAATGTCACGGTCAGCGAGCCGGATGATGACGACGGCTCCGACGATGACGATTTGGATGACGACGATCCCTCCGACGACGATCCGGGCGACATCTCCGAGGAGTCTCAGTTCGATCCGCAGCGCGCTGGCGCGCCGAAGGAGAATCTCGTCCGCTTCCGCCGCTCCAACCCTGGTGCGCCGAGCGTGCTCCTGCGAGATGCCGCGGCTCCGACTGACGGCCAGTCCGGCAGTGTGATGTTCGGCTATTTCGCCACGTTCAATGAGTGGTACGAGATCGACTCCTGGTACGAGGGCACGTTCCTGGAGCGCGTGGCCCCTGGCGCCTACCAGAGGACGATGGTCACAGACCGCCCCGGCATGCGTGTCCTTTATGACCACGGATTCGACCCGAGCCTCGGCAACAAGCCGCTTGGCCCGATCACGGTACTGCGCGAGGACGCCATCGGCGCCTATTACGAGGTGCCACTCCTCGATACCGATTACAACCGGAACTTCCTCCTGCCCGCGCTTCGCGGCCAGCTCATGTCCGGCGAACTGGTCGGCAGCCAACTGGGCGCGTCGTTCCGGTTTATCGTCACCGGCGAGGTGTGGGACCGCTCCTGCGAGGTGTCAGCGACCAACCCGAAGGGGCTACCACTGCGCACGATCACCGACACGCAGGTGTTGGAGTTCGGCCCGGTCACCTTCCCCGCTAATGAGGGCGCCACTTCCGGCGTCCGGTGCGCCACCGACAGCTTTATCAACCGCTTGCGCACCGATCCCTTGGCGCTTGCCCGCTTCACCGAGCGGACGAGTTACAAGGTGGTCGAGCGCATGCTCACCGGCGCGCCGTCGACGACGAGCGCTGGACACACCAGCAATGCCGGCACCACGGCGCCTGACGGGCACGCGGCGAAGGTCAGCCAACTACGCCGCAGGGCACGCGTCCTGCTGACCCTTTAGGAGATGAAATGAAGCTCGAGGAACTGCGAGCCGCAGCCACCGCGCTGCGAGACGAGGTGAAGGCGCTTTCTGAGAAGGAAGACCTCACCGCGGACGAGGAGACCCGCTTCGAGGCGGCGATCTCCGAGTACGAGACGGTCAAGGTCGACTTCGACAAGGCCGAGGCAAGGGCGAAGCAGGTCGCGGAGATTCGCCGCGCGGAACTCTCGCCCGGAGTCCCCGACTTCCAGGTCAAGAAGGACCTCGACCCGAGTTCCGTCGACATCCGCACGGCCACCCGTGCCGAGTTGCGCGACGCTGCTCTGAAGATCGCGGAGAAGGATGGCAAGAACGTCCTCGCTCCGTTCCAGGAGGCCGGGCTCGAGAAGTTGCTCCGCTCGGCATCTGGCGACTGCGACGGGCGCGTCATCGCCCGCCGCATGCTCACCACGGAGAACGACGCCTACCGTTCGGCCTTCGTGAAGGCCATGACGCACGACGCGCCGGCCTACACGCGTGAGGAAGAGCGCGCCGTCAGCGAGTATCGGGCCGCGAACGAAGGCACCGGCTCTGCCGGTGGTTTCGGCATACCGGTCCTGATCGACCCGACGATCATCTTGTCGTCTGGTGCACTCGACGCCCCCATCCTCTCGCTCGCGACGATCAAGCAGATCACGACCGACGCGTGGAAGGGCGTCGCGGCCCCTGGCGCATCGTGGACGTTCGTCCCAGAGGCGGGGGTCGTCACCGACGGCACACCGACGTTGGCCCAGCCGGACATCCCGGTCTACAAGGCCAGCGGATTCATTCCCTACTCGATCGAGGTTGGCCAGGACTACCCTGGCTTTGCCGACGAGATGGCGCGTGTCCTCGCACAGGGATACACCGACATCCTCGCCGTCAAGTCGATGACCGGGAGCGGATCGGCTGAGCCGACCGGCGTCTTCACGAGTCTGACGAACCAGACGACGAACCCGGCGCATGTCACCGTCACCACGGCTGGCACGCTCGGCGCCATCGACGTTCGCCACGCGTGGAATGGCGTCCCCGAGCGTTTCCGTCCGCGCGCGACGTGGATCATGAACGTCGACGTCGAGTCGGTCATCCGCGCATTCGGTAACGGCCTGGCACTGTCCGACTTCACGGTCAACCTGTCTGCGGACGGGACTGACCGGCTGATGGGCAAGCCGCTCGTCTGCACCGACTACGCGCCGCAATTCACCGGCACGACCGGCGCCGCCAACTACCTGGTAGTCGGCGACCTCTCGCAGTACTACATCATCCAGCGCGCAGGGATGACCGTCGAGCTCGTCCAGCACCTGTTCGACACGACCACTGGGCGCCCGACCGGCCAGCGTGGCTGGTACGCCTACAGCCGGCTCGGTGCCGACGTGGTCAACCAGAACGCGCTGAGGCTGCTGAGCAATAGCTAAGCGGTCCCTTAGTTGCCCGTGACCGCCGTCCTCGGACGGGTGGCGGCGGCCACGGGTAACCCGTCCAACACTCGTCCGTCACCTGTCCCCGAAGGAGAGTCATGCCCGCAATCGTCTTTGCCCGCGCCACCGTGGCCGTGCACGTCCCGGCCGGGATCATCCACGTCTCGGAGGGCGACCCCTGGGCCGCGGATGATCCCCTCGTGCGCGAACGCCCCGAGTTGTTCGGCGCCGACTGCTCGCGTCCGAGGCGCAGCGAGCCCGCACTGCCCCAGGTTGAGGCGGCTACCCGCGCACCTGGCGAGCGCAGGCGTGGTTGACGGCACCTCGTTCGTCTTCCTGGCGTATCTGCACCCGAACGAGGTAGCGGCGAGCTTTCACAAGTCACTGCTGAACCTCATCGGGCATGACCTCTCGGGTCCGCGGCGCTTACACCAGTGGGCCGAAGTCAAGTGCGGCGCGCTCGGGATACCCGACGGCCGGAACGACGCGACCAAGGCGTTCCTCGCCTCGAGTTGCACGTGGTTGCTCATGCTCGACGCCGATATGGGATTCGAGCCAAACCTGCTCGAACTGCTCCTGTCCGTCGCGGACGAGGAGAAGCGCCCGATTGTCGGCGGTCTCGCATTCGCCCAGCGGGAGTCGCTCTCGGACGGCATGAACGGCTTCCGCTGCTTCCCCCGCCCGACGATCCTCGACATCATGCGCCACGACGACGGAATCGAGCGCTTCACCGGACGGGCGCACTACCCGGTCAACGCCCTCGTCGAATGCGGCGCCACAGGAGCGGCCGTGCTGCTCGTCCATCGCTCGGTATTCGAGCGAGTTGGCGAGCAATGCGATAACCGCTGGTGGGACCAGCTCGCGGATCCCGGCGACCCTCATACCAAGATGGGCGAGGACGTGTCCTTCTTCCAGCGGGTGCGCGCGCTCGACATCCCCGTCCACGTTCACACCGGCATCCGCACCACGCACTTCAAGCACCTGTGGCTCGGCGAGGACGACTTCTGGTCGAGCTTCATCGCCCCGCCGGCCACGGAGCGCGTAGACGTGATCGTGCCCGTCCTCCACAGGCCGCAGAACGTCAAGCCGTTCATGGAGTCCCTGACCGCCTCGACGGGACTGGCGACGGCATGGTTCGTATGCGAGGCCGACGATGACGAGGAGATGGCCGAGGTCGAGAAGTACGGCGGCGCAGTCCTCTCGAGCCCGGAGGCGCACACCTTTGCCGAAAAGATCAATATCGCTTACGCCATGACGGAGGCGCCGTGGGTCTTGCTGGTCGGCGACGACGTGCGATTCCGGCCCGGTTGGCTCGATCACGCTCAGGATGTTGCCCGGCGATACGGCGCGGACGTCGTCGGCACCAACGACCTTGTCAATCCCCGCGTCATCCGCGGCGATCATGCCACTCACATGCTGATCCGGCGCTCATACATCGACGAGCTCGGCGCATCGTGGGACGGTCCCGGCATCGTCTGCCACGAGGGCTACGCACACTGGTTCGTTGACGACGAAATAGTCACCGTGGCCAAACAGCGGCGCACCTTCCAGTCCGCTTACGGCTCCCAGGTGGAGCACCTGCACCCGATCGACGGCAAGACGCCGAACGATGCCGTCTACGAGGCTGGGTCCAAGCACGCCGATGAGGATCGGAAGCTGTTTGAACGCCGCGTGATACGGTTCGGGAGGGCCGCGGTGTGAGGCTCGACCTCGGCGGCGGCGCGATCCCACTTGAGGGCTTCGTGAACCTCGACGCCGTGCATGGCGACGGCCCGTGGCGCCGGCTCGTCCAGGACGTCCCGTGGCCGCTTGGCGACGGAGAGGCAAGCGAGATCTACAGCTCCCACATGCTCGAGCACGTCCCAGCGGGCCGCGCCCGTATCGATGTCTTCAATGAGGCGCACCGCGTGCTCCGGTCCGGCGGCACCTTCACGATCCGCGTCCCACTGTTCCCAACCTGGCAGGCGATCGCGGACCCGACGCACGTGAGCTTCTTCGTGCCCGAGAGCTTCCGCTACTTCACCGGAGAGTTGAGGGCCGATGCCGACTACGGAATCCGACTGTGGCGAATGATGAGTTGCGACACCGGAGCCGCCGAGATCATGGCGGTGTTGGCGAAGCCCTAAGGATCGTCGTTCCCTTCACGCGGATTCTGCCCGAGGTCGTCGATGCTCTCGACGCCACCGGCCGCGGCTACGAGATGGTCGATGTCTCGGCGAGCGATAGCGCCTACTGGCGGCTTCTCGATGAGCTGTGGCGATGCGGCGAGGACTTCTGCATCGTCGAGCACGACGTAGTGGTCAACGCTAGCACCTTCGACGAACTGGACTCGTGCGAAGAAGCCTGGTGCTCGTTCCCACACCTCTACGTCTGCGGCGGTCCAGCGGGCTATCAGGGAATGGGATGCGTGCGGTTCCGAGCCTCGGTGTTGCTGAAGGTCCCCGACGCGATGGAGCGAGTGGCTGAGAAGTCCGACATCGACCACGCGCCAAAGCACTGGTGCACGATCGACAAATGGCTACAGCACGAGGTGCTGCCGCCCGCGGGCATCGTCCGCCATCGCCACGAGACGGTACTCGGTCACCTCGGCGGCCCGAACGTCTCGCACGGCTGCCTCTGACCATTGAAGGGAAGTGAGGGTCGATGGCCGTAACCGTGGTCAACGGGCTATGTCAACTGGCCGATGTCAAGCTGGCGCTCGGCATCAGCGACACCGTCGATGACGACCTGATCTCCAACGCGATCAACGCGGCATCCCGCCTCATCGAGATCAGGTGCCAGCGCCGATTCTGGCAGGACCCCGCGGCCCGGACCGATGCCGGCTGTACCATCACCTTGGGCTCCTCAACCGTCCTCGATCCCTCCATCGTCGCTCTCGACGTCGGCCGCATCGTCACCGACCCGAACGGCTACGTGCCCCCGCTCGGCGTCGTAACCAACGTCATCCCCGGCGTGAGTTTCCAGGTCACGAACCTCGTCAACCAGGACCCCCTCGCGGCGACGGGATCAGCCAGCGGCAACGTCACCATCGGGCTAGCGCCCCGGCGCTACGTCTCGAATGACCCGTGGCTCGTCGAGGTCGACGACATCTCGACCCTGCAAGGACTCGTAGTCCAGGTCGACTATGCCGGCGACGGCACGTACGGCCTCATGTGGGCGACCGAGGACTACCAGATCGAGCCGCTCAACGCGCTTATGCAAGCCGAGCCGTGGCCCTTCACTCAGATTCGTGCCATCAGGTCGCTGTACTTCCCTGTGTGGGGCGGTATCGCCTACCCGAAGCCCTACACCCAGGCCCTCGTCATGGTCACGGCACAGTGGGGCTGGCCGGCCGTACCCGCCGCGGTCTTCGAGGCGGCCATCGTTCAGTCCATCGCCATCTACAAGTCCAAGGATGTCCCGTTCGGCGCTACTCCGTTCGGCGAGACCGGCGTTCTCCGGCTGACGAAAACGCTGCACCCGATGGCGGCCCTCTTGCTTGAGGATTGGATGGAGACGCCGGTGCTGGTGGCATGAGCGCTACGCCGAGCGTCTCCGACATCGCCGCGGCCCTCGCCACGGCCCTTGAGACCATCCCCGGATTGCGTACCGCCTCCTATCTGCCGGACACATTCTCCCCGCCAGTGGCGCTTATCGCCATCGACTCGGTCGAGTACCACGGTGCGTTCGCCGGCGGCGACGTCACTCACACCTTCGAGGTCCATCTCATCGTCAGCCGCGGTAGCGACCGGGTGGCGATGCTGGCGCTTGAGGGGTACATGAGCCAGGCGGGTTCCCTCTCCGTCAAGGCCGCGCTCGAAGCCGATCCGTCCCTCGGTGGGCTCGTCTCGAGCCTCGTCGTCCAGCGCTCCGGTCCCCCCGCGTCGCTCAGTATCGGCACGTCCGCGGTGGTCTACGTGTGGGTGCCGTTCACCGTCGCAGTCCACGCCTGAGAGGAGCCTCATGGCTCAGTACCAGATCGCCTCCCGCTCGACTGTGCTCGGCCCGTTCGCGAGCACCGTCTCCGACGAAGACCTAGAGGGTTGCAACATCGCCGCCCTTGTCGCCGCCGGGCATCTCGTCCCCGTTGTCAAGCCAACCCCGGCCAGCGCCGGCAAACCGAAGGAGTAAACCGACATGGCCGTCACCGTTCTCTTGAATCCACAGATTGTCGTAAACAGCGTGGACCTGACCAACCACGTCACCACCGTCAAGATCGAGGAGGCGTTCGAGGCTGTCGATGTGACCGCCTTCGGCGCGGGTGGCAAGGAGTATGCCGCTGGCCTCGGCGACAACAAGATAAGCATCGACTTCCAGCAGGACTTCGCTGCTGCGAGCGTGGACGCGACGATCTATCCCCTCGTCGGCCAAACGACCTCCATCACCATCAAGCCGCTTGCTGGGACAACGACCACGACCAACCCCGCCTACGTGGCAACCGTCCTCGTGGACTCATGGACGCCCCTTGACGGCAAGGTCGGCGCGTTGGCGGTGTCCTCGGTCACGTGGCCCGTCAATGGCTTGGTGACGAGGGCTACGAGCTGATGGCCTTCCTGCTCCTCACGGTCAAGAAGGACGACGGCTCGGAGGCTGTCGTGCCGGTGCGACCCTCCGCAGTCGTGGCCTTCGAGCGCCACTTCCAATGTGGACTGCTCGGCAACGGCGCTGGCGGCTCGGGCGCCATTCAGAAGATGGAACACCTCTACTGGCTGGCATGGGAAGCCGAGCACGCGGATGGTCGCGTGCGCTTGCCGTTCGACGACTGGCTCAGCGATGTCCTCGATGTCGAGGTAGCCGAGGAACCCCCTTTAGCGCCGCCGAAGCGCCCTTCACGCAAAGGGTAGCCGACCTCGCGGTTCTTACGGGGATAGCGCCGCAGTACCTCCTCGACCCGCTCCTCCCCGACGGCTTCTTCGAGGCGCTCGAACGTGCGGCGACAGGAGGGTCTCGCTGATGTCACCGACCCACACCGAGACCCTTGTTCACCAGGGCCTGTACGTCGACGACAGCGACTTCCGGCGCTTCGCGAAGGCGCTCCGCAAGGCCGACCGGGCGCTTTACACCGAGTTGCGGATACGCCTGCGCGCGGCCGGCAACATCGTGGCCAACGAGGCCCGCGTGTACGCGGCCGATGCCTCCGTCACTATCCCTCCGACGATCAAGGTACGCACCTCGATGACCTCCGTGGCGGTCATCGCGGGCGGTGCCGGAACCCCGCTTGCCGGCCTGATGGAACTGGGCAACTCAAGCAAACGCCACTTCCGCACCGGCTCCCGAAGCGGCACGTTCCGCCACCCGGTTTTCGGGAACAAGAGCGTCTGGGTCACCCAGCCGATGCACCCATACCTGGCGCCGGCCCTCCGCGCCAACTTCGCCGAGGCTGAATATCAGATCGAGGCTGCCCTCGATTGGGCCATCAGGGTCGCCGTCACCGACGATGGAGGTAGCGCGCTGTGAGCGATCGCGTCGTCAAGGTAGTCATCGCCGGCGAGGCCGCGGGTGGCGTGCGCGCATTTACGGAGGTAAGTCTCGCGGCCGACGAGGCCGCCGGGAGTACCACCAAGTCGATGGACCACGCCGGCTCGAAGATCGGCGGCATGTTCGAGAAGCTCGGACAGTCCATCAACAACAACCTCGGCTTCGGCGGGGGTGCCTTCTCGAAGTTCGGCGCCTCGCTCGACAAGGCGAACACCAAAGGGAAGAAGTTCGGCGCGGCCCTGTCCGAACTCGGCAAGGGCGCCCTCATCGGCGGCGTCGCCGGGCTAGCCGCATTCGCCGGCGAGTCCGTGCACCTCGCCGACGAGTTCGACGTGGCCCAGGCCCAGTTGCGAACGGCGGTCGGCGCCACTGGCAAGTCCTTCGACGCTCTCTCGGGTCACTTCAAGAAGGCGTACGACAACGCGGCCAACTTTGGCTTTACGCAGACCGAGACTGCCCAAGCCCTCACGATGTTGACGACGGCGACCAAGAGCCCGACAAAGGCGATCAAGGATCTCGGCCTCGCCATGAACCTTGCCCGCTTCCGGCACGAGGACCTCGCGACCGCCAGCCAACAGCTGACAACGGTCTTCGGTGGCAACCTGCGGGCGGTCAAGCAACTGGGCCTGAACCTCAACATCGGCTCGGCTTCCCTCCACAGCGTGCAGAGCGCCACGATGACGCTGACGACGGCGCAGCGGAAGCTGAAGCAGATTCAGCAGTCCCTCGCCGACGGCTCGGCCTCGACCGTCTCCAACCAGAAGGCGATCCAGTCGGCGCACAACAGTGTCACGAACGCCACGCTCGCCGAGACGAAGGCCCAATACCACCTCCAGGTCACCCAGCAGCAGATCGCAGAGGGACTGATCTCCCCGATAACCGCGAATGTCAGGCTCACGGACGCGCAAATGGGCGTCACGAGCGCCTCGGCTCGACTCCAGCAGGCGCAGACATCCCTCGCTCAGACCCTCTCGGTGCAGGGCGCATCCGCCGCCGTCAAGACCGCGAAGGCCCACGACGAGCTGCTGAACGCGCAGATCGCAGTCCGTCAGGACGCGCTCAAGCTCAAGCAGAGCCAGGACGCGATCCCGAAGGTGCTACAGGCGATCACGGACAAGACCAAGGGCGCCGCGAACGCCTATGGCAAGACGCTCGCCGGGCAGCTCGACGTCGCCAAGTCCAAGCTCTCGAATCTCGCCATACTCGTCGGCGAGAAGATCATCCCGATCTTCTCGAAGATGATCGGCTGGCTTGACCGCAACACGGGCGCATTCAAGGCCATAGCCATCGTGATTGGCGGCGTCCTCTCCCTCGCGATCGGCAAGTTCCTGGTCGACAAGGGCCGAGCTCTCGTCAAGTGGTACGGGGACGCCGGCAAGGCGATGGAGAAGATGGCCCGCAAATGGGCCGAGAACGCCGGCCTCATCAAGAAAAAGAACGAGGAAGTTATCACGAGCAACGAGGACACCGGCACCTCGTTCACTGGTGAAGCGACCGACGCCAGTGTCGCCGATACCGAGATGGAAACGGGAGCGAGTGGGGCGGCTACGAAGATCGGGGCTTCGGATGCCGCCATCGAGACCGAGAACGCAGGAGTCGGCACGTCCGAGGCCGGAGTAGGCGCCGGTGCGGGACTCGCTGGCGCTGGAGCGGGTGCTGGTGCCGCTGCGGAAGAAGGCGGCGTGCTCGCAGGGGGTGCCGCTGCTGGTGGCGCGACCCTAGGTAGCAGCGTCGTACCCGGCGCGATCGCCCTCATGGCCGGCTACCAGATCGGCGGCATGCTCAACAAGAAGTTCGGCCTGTCGAACAGCATCGCCGGGGGTCTCTTCGGCGGTGCAGAGAACGCGCAGGAGCGCTTCGCCCGAGTGAACGGCGCCGTCGGCAGCCTCACGGGCCGGAACGCCTCGACCAGGAACCTGGAAAAGGCGATCGGACTTCTCAGGGAGTCCATCCAGGTCGGCGTCAACGCCCAGGCGGGCACCTCGAACAAGATGGTGGAGGCCGAGATCAAGGGCCTCGAGGGGCTGGTCGCACGCAAGCGTGCGGGCACCGCGACAAACGGACCGCGTAACCCGAAGTTCCAGAACACGTTCGTCATCGGCGCGGGACGGACCAACCGCGACCAGGCCGAGGAGATGGCGCAGCTGTTGGAGCGGCAACTCCGCCAGGTCGCAGGTGCCCGCTGATGTTGTTGCGCCAGCTCTCCTACAACGGCCTCGTTATCGGCCCCAGCACCGACATCGGCATCACCCACCTCCAGGGCTTCCGGGGTCTCGGGGATCTGCGCCAGTCGGACGTAGCTGTGGCCCGGGCGGACGGCTTCTATCCGGGCGTCACCTTCCTCGGCGAGCGCACTCTCACCATCGGCGTCGTCATCGCGATAGCCGACGAGACGGCGCGGGAATCCGCGTTCCAGTCGCTCTCGACCGCGCTGTGGCCCATTCAACAGCCGGGAACGCTCCAGGCCGCCGGTAGATTGGCATTCGTCCTCTCGCCGCAGTGGGCCTATCCCCGCTACGTCACGGCTCGCTGCATCAAGGGCGATATCGACCTGGACGTGCTCTCCACGCTCGGCGTCTCTGAGTTCGACATCGAGTTCGTCGCGGCCGACCCGCTCGTCTACGAGGACTATCTCCGCAGCGCCTCTATCGCGACCGATCTCCCGGTGCATGTGGAGTACAGCGGCTCGGACATCCCGAATACCGGCTACTCACAACCGGTCATCACCGTCGTCGGCCCGATCACGAACCCCGTGGTCAACCTCGACAACGACAACGGGGGCACGCACACGCTGGCCTTCTCGGCCGCCCTCAGCTGGGCCGACGTCTGGACGATCGACTCGAAGGCCCGCACGATCGTCGATCAGAACGGCAACAGCCAATACGCCGCCCTCAACCCCGGCTCGCTCTGGCCGACGATCACGCCGGGCGGTCACACCTTCTCCGTGACCGGGACCGGCTTCGGATCTCAACAGCACACCATCTCCTGGCGCAAGTGCTGGGCCTGGTCATAACCAAGGAGTCGCAGACATGTCAGGAAGTCTCACCGTCAACGGCACCCAGACTGGAGCTCCATCGAGCCCAAGCGGCCGCGCCCTCGGGAGCTTCAACATCCCTATGGGCGTATGCGACGAGACCGCAGATGTCTTCCTCGCGAGCGGCGCGAACACCGTGACCGTTCCCGCGGCGTCGGTGGGCGCCGTCCTTGTGCCGCCGGCTGCCGGAGTCGAGACGCTCATCCTGAAGGGCGTCACCGGCGACACCGGCGTGCCCATCTCGGCCGTCAACCCTACCGTCCTCACCTGGGACGCGGCGCCCGCCTCGTTCTGCCTGACTTCGTCCACGGCGGTGGCAACCACTCCCCTTGTAGTCGCCTTCTTCTAACGTGCCCGACTTTCACGTCTACTCCTACGACGTCAGCTGGAACCGGCTTGGCGAGGTGCCACTCAACGGACTGCGGTTCGGGTCGCTGCTGAACGGCGCCGGGACTCTCAGCGGAACGGTGCCTCCCGAACGCGGGACGTCGCTGTCGTCCTCCGACCTGCTTGGCCTCACGGCACCCGGCGAACGATTCCTCGTCGTCGACATGGACGGCCAAGTCGTCTGGGGCGGCATCTTGTGGAGCCGCAATCGGAAGCAGGCACCCCTCGAGTGGGACATCGGCGCGACCGAGTTCCTCAGTTACTTCGACAGCCGAATCATGGCCGCGGATTACATGCTCGACATCGACCCGTTCACGCTCATCGAGGACCTTGTCAACAACGCCCAGGCCGTCAAGAACGGCAGCGTCGGGATAATCGTCCCCACCGGCACCGCGGGAACGACCATCCTGCCCCTGTACCTGAAGATGAACCGCATGCCGGTCTCGACGGCCATCTCCGACATATCAGGCGCCGATGCCCTCGCCGAATGTTGGATCGACGTTGCCTACGAGAACTGGGTGCCGGTCCCGACCCTCCAGCTCGGCTATCCTCGCATCGGGCGCACGGCGGCGGCATCCGGCATCGTCGTCGACCTGAAGACCTGCCCGGCCCCCGGTTATCAGTGGCCCGAGGATGCGAGCGTCTCCGGCACGACGATCTGGGAACTCGGCTATGGGCGCGGGCTCGCCCAGCTGAACGGCTCTGCTAGCGCCCCGCTTTCGACTGGCCAGCTGCTCCTCGAGAAGGTCATCACCCGCCAGGGCGTCATGTCGGAGGCCCTTCTCAGCCAGCACGCCGCGGCGGACCTGAAACTGTACCCCGTGCCGGTCCCGACGCCGACGGTGCCGCTCATCACCGCGGGCCCCGGCTCCCAGACCTCGCTCACCTCCATGAAGATCGGCGACGACTGCCGGGTCGTCGTGGCGAGCGACGAGAACTTCCCCGCGGGCCTCGACCAGACATGGCGCATAGTCCAGATGGACACGTCCGTTCCCGACGAGGGGAACGCCATCACGACGCTCACCCTCAACATCCCGCGGAGCTTTACGCCGTGACCGAGGCTCTCCGAAGTTTCGACTTCATCGGGCGCCTTGCCCGCAACGAGCGGCGCCTCCGTGCCCTCGAGTCCGGCCCAGCCCGCATCGACGCCGTGTTCAGCTACCCCGGCGCCGTTGCCGTGTCGGGACTCTCCGGCCCGTATCCCATCGTCGAGGGCTACAGTCTTCAGGTGGTCATGGCGGCCGTGACCCTCGGCACGGTGGACGCGCCCAACCCGGTCACGGTGAACTTCTACGCCAACGGGACGGTGTTCACGTCGCTGGACGTTCCGACGCAGGATGTCTGGGCCGCGGGCACCCAATACGTTCCGGGAGACTGCGTAGAGGGCGCTTCTGGCTTCTCGGCCTGCTGCACCGTGGGCGGGACCTCTGGAGGGAGCCTGCCGGCGTTCCCCGGCACCATTGGCATGACGGTCGTGGACGGCACGGTGACCTGGGAGACGATTGGTCTCGGGTACTGTTCCAAGCCCGGGACATCCGGCAGCTGGCTCACCCCCGGCGCGGCCATCGACGCCATTCAGGTCGAGGTGGCCACCTACGCGGGCACCACCGCCGCCGACCTCGTCGCGCGGGTGCTGACGCTGTGACCGGGGCCTGAGATGCCCGCGTGGAGCAAGTATCTGCTTGGGGGCGGCGTCAGCGAACCCTACGGAATCTGCTCTGGTCCCGACGGCAATCTCTGGATCGCAGACTACAGCAGTTACACCCGCGTGTGGAAGATGACTACCAAGGGCGTTGCAACGGCCTACCTGGTTCCTCCCGACGAGCCGATGGACATCTGCGCTGGTCCTGACAACAACTTGTGGGTGACCGCCCAGTCGTATCTCTGGAAGATCACCCCAGCAGGCGTCGCGACGCAATACGCGTCCACTATCTCTGCCAACGGCTCCATCTGTTCTGGCCCGGACGGAAACTTGTGGGTCGCGGATCGATACGCAGGCAACGGCGTATGGCGCGTGACTCCGGCAGGCGTTGCGACGCAGTTTCCGTTCGCCTCGACAGGTCTCTATGACATTTGCGTCGGGCCGGACAACACGATCTGGGCGACCGACTACGGTGGGGCGGCTGTGTGGGGACCGGCGCGCGGCGGCTGGCACGTCGGCTCGGTCGCTCTCAAATAGCGCTGCGGATACCCGACTCGCCGAGTCAGTTTGCCGCCCTCGACCTCGCACAACTCCAACGACCGAGAGGTTCCCATGCCCCGCACCGCCGGCCTCAGAGGCGCGCTTCCGCCGCATCCTGAACGCCCCTTCAGGCCGCTTCGCGCTTATCTCACGGCGGAGTTGCCGTCGCCGCCAGGACCCTTCGGCTACGGGGAGGACCTGTCCTTCCCGATGGCGCTGAATGACGTTTACGGGGACTGCACGGTTGCCGGCGTCGTGCACGCCGCGCAGATTCAGGCCGATGTCGTCGGCGCGCCCTACGTCTACCCCGGTGACGCAGCGGTCCAGGAGGCTTACTTCGCCCTCACCGGCGGCAAGGACTCCGGTCTCGTGCTCTCCGCGGTCGTCGGGGCCTGGACCAAGGGCGTGCTCGGGTCCAAACTCGTCGGCGCGGCCACCATCGACATTCGCGACGAGAAACTGATGGCGCAGGCCCTCTACAACTTCGGATGCCTGTATGTGGGCGTGGCGCTTCCCTACTCGGCCGAGACACAGTTCAATGACGGCATCCCGTGGCAGCTCGGCGGCCCACCCAACATGGCGGGAGGCCACTGTGTGGTCCTGAACGGATGTTCGACGGTCAAGGTACACAATGCCGCCGGCACCGTACGTACCGTCGGGGACTTCAACCTCGTCACATGGGGAGCCGAGACCGCCGCCACCGACGGCTGGTGGCGCTATTACGGCAGCGAGGCATGGGTGCTCATCCCCGAGGTGTACGTACGCGCGGGCCATGACGCGCTGCGCAGCATCGACCTTGTTCAGATGCGGGCCGATCTTCGGGCGCTCTCGGCAGCGTGAAGAACTACAAGGTCGTCAGGGTGAAGGACCTGGAGGCTCTGGTCAACCTGCTCAACAAGCCGCCGCATCACACCCTGGCCTGGCATCTCCACTCCTGGCAGTTCGCCGATGACGGCGTGGTCGCGATCTTGAGCCGGATCGACGGCTGAAGAGGCCCGGCCGTCCTTATCGGAGAATTCATACCCACGTCAGGGCTAGTTGAGTAGGGATTCCCTCTCGGCCGCCAGGCTCTAAAGGTTTTAGAGACGTTTAGGCCTCGGGCTAAATCTCCGTCAGATGGCACTCACGCTCCACGTTTCGCAACCTGCCCCATCCCTCTCTCAGGAGGCGCTCTTGCATGACGAAGCCCCGTCCGAAGCTGACCCGCGACGCCCTGCACGCATCGCTGGCGCCCCCGAACAACTGCCGAGTCAAGGTGTTCCTCGACGCCCTCGACACCGAAAGCCGGGAGGTGTTGGAGGAGGCGCTCGGCTACAAGAATCAGGACTTCAACTCGCAGGGCCTGCGGACCTTCTTGATCGACGCCGGCTTCGACCCCGCTGAGATTCCCGGTCAGTCCGCCATTCAGGATCACAGGGCAGGGCGTCGCCCGTGCCGGTGCAAGGGATGACCGACGGCCCGCGGCTCACGCATGAGGCGCTGGAACAGTCGATGTCCGATGCCGAGCGCGCCGAGCGCGAGGAATCATCGGTAAGGCGTCTACTCAAGGCCGAACGCGCTAAGGTCTTCGAACTCGACAGGAAAGTGGACCTCCTGACGGCACTCGACGGCGTGGCCGTGACGGTCCCGGAATGGGCGCAACCAGGGGCACCGCGCAGTCGCCAATGCGGCATCGCGAACCTGCTTCTGTCCGATCTCCACTTGGACGAGGTTGTCAATGCCTCCGAGATGCGAGGCAAGAACGCCTACAGCCGGGAGATCGCCCTTCAACGCCTACGCCGGCTGGGGACGAACACGGTCAAGATGGCGCGGGACTACATCTCGGGCGTCTCCTATGACGGGCTATTCGTCTGGATCAACGGCGACATCGTGTCGGGCAACATCCATGAGGAACTACGCCGGACGAACGACAGCTTCGACGTGGTGGACACCGTGGACTTCTGGGCAGATCCGCTCGCCGCGCTGCTCTCACAACTCGCCGAGTTCTTCGGTCACGTCCACGTCGTCACAGTGCCGGGCAACCACGGCCGCAACGACAAGAAACCGCCGTCCAAAGGGGCGACACGCTCGTCCTTCGACTGGCTGACGTGCCGAATCATCCACCGCGAGTTACAGAGTGACGAGCGGTTCACCTGGAACATCCCCGACTCGCTCGACGTGCGGGAGCAGCAGTACGACCACCGCTACCTCATGCAGCACGGCGACGACTTCCAGGGTGGCGACCAGATTGCCGGGGCCGTACGTCCGGTGATGATGGGCGACTATCGCACGTTGGTCATGGAGATCGTCGACGGCGAGCCCTATGACACGATGCTTGTCGGACATTTCCACTCCTATACAACTCTCCCCCGCGCCGTCATCAACGGTTCGCTGATCGGTTATTCCGAATGGGCCAAGCGCAAGAAGTTCCGACCCGAGAAGCCGAAGCAAGCCTTCTGGGTGACGACGCCCGAACATGGGCCGAGCTTCCACTTGCCGATCCTGCCGATGGACCGAGACGCCGAAAAGTGGTGAGGCCGTGAGCCTTCGCTCCGTCACCGACCAATCGCACCCGACCATCACCATCACCCTCGAAGGCGGCGGTGTGGTACTCGACACGAACGACGTGGAGCCGCCGATCGCTCTTGCCATGCTCACGCAGGCTCTCGTCGCCTTTGCCCTGCCATCGGGCGTCGTGCGTGACATCTCGTGAAGTGCGCGCCTACATAGCTGGGCCGATGCGCGGCCGGGCACTGTGGAACTTCCCGGCCTTCGACGCGGCGGCCGACTGCATGCGCGCGATGGGCTGGGAGGTGGTCTCGCCCGCCGAGATCGACCGCGCACTCGGCATTGTCGAGACCGACTACCCAAACCTGCCGAGTTGGTGGACACTCGCCGATGCGATGCGCCGCGATCTCGCGGCAATCTGCGCATCCGACGCCATCTGCCTGCTACCCGGCTGGGAGCACTCCGAGGGGGCGGCTAGGGAGCTTCGCGTAGCTCTTGACTGTGGGCTCGGCCTCTACGTGATCGACGGAGAGGACCTTCGCCCGCTCGCGCCGTGCGACGCTCGCGCCATCCTCGATGGGCGGCCGGCACCGACCGACTCGGGGGAGACGTGCGTCATCGACCCCGATACCGGCGCTGCCAAGGGCCAGAAGCTGGCTCGCTTCGACCTCATTCCCCCGGGCCCGCTCATGGCCCTCGCCGAGCACTTCGGGCGTGGAGCCAGGAAGTACGCCGAGCGCAACTGGGAACGCGGTTCTGCATGGTCGCTGAACTTCGCCGCGATGCAGCGCCACGCCTGGCAGTGGTGGCAGGGCGAGGACATCGACGCCGAGACCGGCTCGCCGCATCTGACGGCCGTCGCGTGGCACGCCTTCGCGCTACAGGAGTTCGCCGCGACCCATCCTGAAAAGGACGACCGACCGTGGAAGGACCGCCATGACCCTGAAAGCCCTTGACGGTCTCAGCGCCGTCGATCCTCGCGCTGCCAGGGCTCTCGGGTTCGAGGCTATCGGTCGCTACCTCCCGGTACCCGGCGCGGGTTACCCGATCACGCGGAACGAAGCGGCGGCCTATACGTCGGCGGAGTTCGGCATCTGGTCGATATTCGAGCTCTCGGCGACCGAGGCGGAGGCCGGCGCTGCTAAGGGGCGCCTTGACGCCGTTGCAGCCGTTGCTGCCGCCGAGGCCATCGGGCAGCCGAAAGGCACCGCCATCTATGGCACGAACGACAGCACGGTCTCGAACTTCCCCGCCGTCGAAGCCTACTTCGCGGCCTTCGCCGCCGGTGTCAAGGCAGCGGGCTATAAGCCGGGGTTCTATGGCCAGCTCTCCGTCTACGCCCTGATAAGGGGCTATGGCTACGACTACTGCTGGCACGCTCCCGACGGGGACACCTCCAACCCGGCGTTCGTGACCATGTACCAACCGCCGCTGGCGATCGTGACGATCGGCGTCAACGGCAACCGGTACGACACGGACGAGATATACGCGGCCGACTTCGGCGGTTGGACGCTGGCGGGGCCGTGGCCGTCGCCCGTGCCGAAGCCGCCGAGACAAGGAGTGTGTGACGTGAACATGCCCGTCTACCAAGCCGGAGAGAAGGGGCCGCAAATAGGGTCCTTCCAGGCGGCGTTGCGCGAACAGGGCTGGGGCGCCGACGTGCCGAACTTCCGAATAACCGGCGTCTATGACCCGCCGACCGTCGAGACCGTCCACCGCTTCTGCGTCGGCAAGCACATCGGCGGCGACGCCGGGACTCGGTGGGGTGGGGAGTGCTGGGCCGCACTGTTCCCGGTGAAGCCATGACCGGCCAACGTGCGAGCGATACGGCGGAGGTGACGCCCGAGTCCACGGTGTCCTACAGCGTCAAGGAACTCCTCGCCGAGCAGACGACGCTGCTGCGAACCATCGACTCAAAGGTGGACTCGAAGGTCGACAAGGCCGATCTCGTGCCTATCCTGATGCGCCTCGACGACCACCACGGCCGCATAGTGACGCTGGAAGACGAGCGCACGGCCGACCAGTCAGCAGCCGGCGTCCGAGCCCGCTTCCGCCAGAAGCTGTGGCTCGTCACCACGGCCATCGTGGTTCCCCTCGTCGTCGCGGTGCTGCTGATAGTCCTCCGATGAGCGAACACGTGCTGATCGTCATCCTCATCTGCGTGGGGATCCTCTGCGGCGTCGTCTGGCTCGCGAGGCGCCACTGATGCGACGCCACCGGGGCGCCGTTCATCACGTACTCCGACGTTTCGACGCCGACCCGCACTTCCAGTTCCTGTGGCACCTGACTGGAACGGGAACGGGCTTCGCCGTCCTGCTCGCTATGCCCCTTGTATTCTTTCTCGCTCCCGGCGTGTGGGCGTCGATCGCCATCCTCGGGCTGGTGGAGATCACCCTGTATGGGAATCTCACGACTGACTACTGTGGAGTATCGGACGCCGAGGCGTCTGGGCACGGCGCGGCACTCCGGGGTATCCGAGCGAGCGCAGTGCATCACACCCTCGCTGGCCGTCTTTTCGACACACTCACGAGAGACGCGCACGCCCAGTACCGGCTTCACCTCGCACTGACCTACAACTGGGCCGTGCAGATGGTCGCCGCGGTGCTCGTGTTCTTCGCCGCTCCGGGATTCTGGCAACGGTACGCCCTGCTCTACACGCTCTTGGTGAACGGATATACGAACTTCGGCACCGACTTCTCAGCTCTCCCCGGCACGCTCGCTGCCGAGCACCTGGAACGCCTCAGAGGCGGCGTCTCGCCGTGGGAGATCGGCCCGTGATTATCTTCCTCGCGGCGCTGGCGATGATATGTCAGGACATCCTCGCGACCTGCCTCGTCATAGCCGAAGCTCGCGGCCATCGCCTCGTCGCCGGTCTTCTCGATGCTGGCCAATGGGGCGCCGGGATTACCACGACGACGGTCTCCGTCACGGCCCTCCAGGGACATCGGTTGAGCGAGAAGGTGATCGTGGTCGCGGCGATGACCGCCGCGAACATCGGGGGCACGTTCGCCGGTGTGTGGACCGGGCAGCGGTTCATCGACGATGGCGAGCGAGAGGGCCTTGAGGCCCGCGTCGCAAAGATCGAATCCGTCCTACGAACGAAAGAAGGCTGAACCCTTGTCCCTCTCACCGCAAACCGTCGCCCTGATCGTTGCCATCGGCGGCTTCCTCGTCCCGCCGCTTACGAGCGTGGTCAAGCGCGAGAAGTGGTCGGCGCAGGTCAAGCAGCTCGTCGCCGCCGTGCTGTCGGTCGCCGTGGCCGGGACCGCCATCGAAATCACCGACCCGGCCGCGTTCGGGCTCGGCTTCGCCGCGCTCGCCGGGCTTGTCTACACGGGCTCACAGGCTGCCTATGCACTGTTCCGAGGATCGGCCGTCGAGACCGCGCTGGCGTCGATCGGTTCCAAGAGCGCCAAGCCCGTGGCGTCCTCGACCGCGTGACTCGTGTCTGAGGACGTAGCCGCTCACGATCAGAAGCTCACGATCCGGCTGGTCGAACACATCCCTCCGCACGGCCCGCGTGGTGCCGCGTTCGAGCGCTCGAAGGAGCGCATGCGGAAGCTCGGTCTGTACGTGTGCGCCATCGAGGGTTGTGACACCAACGCGGCGCTGGAGGCGCACCACTCGATCGTGGAGCACGCCTGGTCGGAGGGCGTGGACGTCTCGAAGCTGGATCGTGCCTTCGGTCTGCACCTTACGGACGACGAGTTCGCTGACTGGGTGCAGAGTCCGGGAAATCTGGAGATCCTGTGCGCCGTACATCACCGTACACAACTCGGTATCCACGCGCTGCCCGAGCCGCTCTGGAACCTCGTTCGCATCTGGCGCAAGGACTTGTCGCCGCCAGCCGAGCACGTCTGATCTCCAAGTAGCCGACCCCAGAAGGAGTCCTGATGGCAACTCTCATCACGGTCACCGGCACCTACAAGGCTGGCGGCGCGGCGGCGACCGGCACCGTCTCCTTCCAAGCGACGGCCGAGATGCAGGACGCGGGCGCCCTTACGACCTACCCCCCGGTGCTCTTGATCGCCGCGCTCGACAAAACGGGCGCGTTCAGCATCGTCCTGCCTGCCAACAACGACCCGACGACGACCCCGACGGGGGTTACCTATCAGGTCACGGAGAATATCAGCGGCGCGCCCTCCCGCCAGTTCAACGTGGTCGTTCCCTACAACGCGACCGGCGGGACGGCGGACATCTCGGCGCTCGCCCCCACGTCCAGCCTTACCGTCACTTACGGCGTCGTCTCCTTCAACGCCCGGACGGGTGCCGTCACGCCAGCATCGGGTGATTACGCCGTCGCCGAGGTGACCGGCGCCGCACCTCTCGCCTCGCCCGCGTTCACGGGCACACCGACCGCGCCCACCGCCGCGGCCCTGGCGGACGATACGCAACTTGCGACGACGGCCTACGCGGACGCCGCCGTAGCCGTCCTGACGGCCTCCAAGATGGCGACCGCAACCTACGACCCCGCCGCTATCGCTCAGCAACTCGTGGGTACCACAGCGGCGCAGACGGTCAGCGGCAAACGGCTGACCAAGCGCGTCTCGGCCACGGCCGCGCCCGGGGCCACGCCGGCGATGGATACCGACAGCTACGACGTCTTCTCCTTCACGGGACTCGCCACGGCCATCACGTCGATGACCACGAATCTGACAGGGACGCCGGTCGATGGCGACTCCCTCGTCGTCCGGCTGACCGACAACGGCACGGCCCAGGCGATTACGTGGGGCGCAAAGTTCGAGG
>VFSW01003506.1_pt1 | contig 23524 bp, 26 predicted proteins | sample 5358111 | NCBI WGS metagenome assembly VFSW01 (sample SAMN11554181, study PRJNA540505) | mine drainage metagenome | isolation source: sediment from site ElyBrook_90M | place: USA: Ely Copper Mine, Vershire, VT | collected 2017
GTATTTATTATTTTATCAAACACAGATAGATAATCTCCAAAATTAAAGCCATATAGTTTCTTGTATATCATTTTATTTTCTTCATATCTTTTTTTCACAATTCCAAAGGCACGTTCATATGATATATGATCTCTTGTTGTCATCCTTTTTGCACTAATTTCTTGTGAACCGGCAAGCCAGATTTTAATCCCATCCTTAACCAACCAAGGAAGAGTATAGCTAGTTATAACTACATCTTCAGTTAGGAACATTTTCTTCAGTTTCTCATCAACTATTTTATCAAATTCCATGTTCCCTTTTCGCATATTTAGAAACTTCATTCCGGCTTCAGTATCCCAGAAATCATCCTCTTTAGTCTGAAATCCTTCTTCTTTTGCCATCTCTTTTAGTACGTCACCTCCACTAATGTATTTCAGGTCAAATTCCTTTGCAAGACCCTTTGCTATTGTAGTCTTTCCAATGGCTGGAGACCCTGATATTATTACTGATCTAAGCAATTCAACTTGTATCCATGGTAGTCTTTGTAAGTCTCATTATTATGCCATGTTCCATTGTTAGATCACGTTAAATCCCATCGTTAAATCCCATTGCACTTACAATTCCTTTTGCAGCCTCCTCAACTTTACCTTCGTTGTTGAGAACCATCTTTATTGGCGAACCACATAGTATAGAACAAGTTGAAAGCATAGCGCTTGTAACATCAAGTTCTTTCTTTATTGCATCAATTGATACGATATCACGGTTTCTTGTATTATCCTTCATTCTTCTATTGTAAATCTCCTCCGGTCTAGCAGTGATCATGATAAAGCTATCAGGTATTAAAATTTCTAGAACGTTATGAGGCAAGCCCGGATAGAATCCCTCCTTTGTGGAGATGAATGCGTGTGTATCTACGATCACGGCCTCGTCAGTTATTGAAGCTATTTTTTTTGCGGCCATTGATTGGAGTTCTTTTTGTTCTCGTACCGTAAGTTTACGGAGATCGTCCCTGCTCTGGATTCCTAGGGTCTTCTTTGCTTCATCAAACATGACAGTGCCAAATATCGATACGCTAACACTGATCTTTTTTTCTTTTAAGATATCAACAACCTTGGAAACAATAGTAGTCTTTCCGACTCCAGGAATTCCAACAATTATTACTCTTTTACTTTCTGCCAAGCAACGCACCCAGAGCAGGCATTACCTCTTCTACTTTTTCTCTTACTAGTAGATTGTAATAGTTAATCAAGATGTCAACTGTAAGTAGCATTCCTGTCCCTGAGCCAAAGGTTCCCAATACATTTGAAACGCCAGCTAATAGCCCAAGAATAATCGAGCCTATTATTGTAACAGATGGAATGTATTTCTGTAACAAGTCCTCTACTGGTTGATTGGAACGTCTGAAACCCGGTATTTGCACATCTGCATCTAACAGGTTCTTTGCTGCACTTTTAGCAGATAGTCCTCCAAGTTCAATCCAAAGTCTACCAAAGAGAACAACTATTCCTACCATGAATAAGATATACAGAACAGCGCGCGTGGGATCCAGTGCTACAGTATCAAGTCCAAGAGGAGCTGTTACATAGTAAAGAATTCCCCCAGTTGGAGTAGATGGAGAGGTTGGATCGAACATTCCTAGGAAATTCAGAATTGGATTTGCGTTTCTTGGATTAAAGTTGGACCAGAGTATTTGACCAATAAACACAGCGTTAGCAGTAAGTGCAGATGCCAAGATGACTGGAATGTTTGAGACATACATCAACTTGATTGGATATACTGCGGAGAATCCTCGGTATTTGGTAGATACGATAGGAATTTCTATCTTGATTCCTTGCGTATATACAAGAATTAGTAATACCCCCGCCGTAATGAATAAGCTAAAAATGCTAGGCAGTTGGTTTACTCGGAATAGCAGGTTACTAAAGTTGCTGTGTATAAATGCATAAATAATATTTGCAAATACTCCTACTGGCCCTCCGTCCCCTGCAGGAATTGGGCTTATGAGCGACCAAATTATCTGTTGAGCTACACCTGCAGCAATGAATAAGGAAATTCCACTTCCTATTCCCCATCCTTTCTGAACCAATTCATCCAGTAACATGATTATTATGGACGCGCCAATGAGCTGCCCAATCAGAATAATGGCAACCTCATGGTTAGGAAGTCTTGGCCCATATACAGCCATTCCATATAATGAGGACTCTGCGATGATTACAATATACGTTACAATTTTTGTTGCTGTTTGATAGAGTTCTCTATCCTCCGGCTTTTTGAAATCCAAATGAAATATTTCAGAACCTTTTAAGAGTTGCATTAAAAGTCCTGCTGTTACTATAGGTCCAATACCCAGTTCTATCAGGGTTCCTTGTTGTGACGCAAAAATTACTCTTGCAAAAGCAAGAAAGTCAAATGCTGGTGTTGTTGCTCCGTACAGTGGAGTCTGTCCCATAATCATGTAAACAAATAGTGCTATTCCACACCATATCAAACGGATGTGTAAAGGAATTTTTTTCTTGGGTTTTGGTACCTGTGGAATGTAAGTCTCTGCTTTTGAAATTATTGTTCTAAGAAAACCGGTCGGTGTTGCTTCTTCGCTCATACTATAGCGAGCACCTCGCCACCAGATTTTTTGATTTTTTCTTCTGCAGTAGTAGAAAATCGTCCTACTTTTATGACGTAAGCATTCTTTGTTTGTCCTCCTCCCAATAACTTGTCATATCCAAGTTCTAAGAGATCTATTATCTTCTTTCCACCTTCTTGTTTTCCATGTTTTGCATAGATATCATCTAGATCTCTTACACTTGCCCATTTCCTTACTAGGTTTGGATGTGGCGGATGAGTAGAATCATGACCAAAATGTCTTGGATCTGTTAAGAGCATCCTGATAAAGTGATGTTTATGCATGCCAGACTTTCCAAGTCCCCCCTTGTGACCGCTGGCCCTGTGTTGCCCTATCTGACCCCATCCATGATTTCTTCCTCCACGGAATTTTCTTGTCTTTCGCAGTCTTGTCGCCATACTAAATCATCATCTTTACTTGTGTAAGAAGTCCCTTGTGATTTCCCAATATTCCTCCTTCACCATACATTTTCTTGGTGCTTCTCTTGAATCCATGTCTTGGAGGAGACAGAGCAAACCATGGTTTAAGTGGCTTTAACTTTGATAATGCAATAGCACCGTCTGCCAGCGATTGTGCTAGCTCGTCAGTGTTTTTGAATCCAAGTTTTTCAATATCTTCAGTTGTGAGTTTTCGGTACCCCTCTTTTCTGGCTCTTTTTTCCAAAAGCTCTTTGGCTGTTAGAATATCGATTTCCTGCCATGATACATAGTGTTTAATCTTGTTCAACATTCCCTTTGTATTATCTCGCTCTGGAATTATTGTGGCTCTATATCTCTTGTCTAAGTGAAGCAGATCCAAAGTAGTGTTTGCCCAGTGTGGAACATTAATTGTTCCTTTCATTCGTATTACTAAGAAAGCTTTTCCCATCTATACTCAACCTTGACTAAATGTTTGTCTCAAGCAATTCAAAACTGCTCGTGATGTGGAGGTCATGGTATTTGTGGATCCTTTGCTTTTAGTCCACGCATCTTTCAGACCTGCAAGTTTTAGCAGGTTTTTTATATTTCCACCTGCTACCAGTCCAAGGCCTCTAGGTCCTGGAATAATTTCAACGGTTACACTTCCACCTCTGCCTCTAACCTTAAAAGGTACAGAATGTTTCTGATCACATCTGCACTCCCAACTTCCACATCCCAGTTTCACCGGACTTACGTTAAGATAAGCTTGACTTGTGGCTTTCTCGATGGCAATTCGCATTTGTTTTGATTTTCCTTGGCCTATACCAAGCCATCCGTTTTCATCACCTGCTGCCACAAGTGCCTTGAATCTTGTATATTCTCCGTTAGTAGTCTGTTTTTGTACTATGCCGACATCTATAACCTCGGTTTTAATTCCAGGTAATAATTTCTTGATAATTCCTGATTCTTGGATTCTATAACCATTTTCATAGATCTCTTTCATGGAAATAATCTTGTTAGTAGCAACTAGTTTTCCCAACGTAGTTCGTGGCACCCATTCCACTTCGGGTTCTCTGGATCTTTGTCTTGTCTCTGATCTGCTCATTTGGTCTTTACCTCATTATCTATCGCTAATTTTACCTTGTCAATTTCGTTTGCAACTTTGAGATATTTTCCAGTGATCCTATCTGCAGAAGGAAAAGTTTCTTCATCTGCTGGTACATCAAGTCCAGCATCTATTATTCCTTTCAGTGCTGCCGATATTCTCTGAGTATACCGTCTAGTACCGACATAAAGAACTGCACTGCTAACACCACTAGCCAGTGCTTTTTTACCTGCAAGATAACCTGTGAGATATGCTGCAGGTATACTTTTTCTTGAACCCTTCCAACCCTTTTTCAAAAGAAATCTGGAATGAGATGACGACAGAACTTTATCTCCCAACATTTCCGGCCTATGGATCTGTACAAGCGTATTCTCATTTGATATCTGAACTGTGATAAAGTCTCTCCTACCCATGAGAAGATTTCTTCTCCTTCCATAGTTTGTTTTCTCTTCACGAGACCTGCGTAATATTTGGGAATATGTCATCTATACTAACCTATTTACAAAAAATTTTGGTGAAGCTCTTATAAACGTTAGACTCTCAACAGGGCCACCATGAGCGCCTTTTGAGCATGAAGTCTATTTTCAGCTTCATCCCAGATTACTGACTGATGTCCATCGATCACCTCACTTGTAACTTCCTGTCCTCGTTTAGCAGGCAAACAATGCATAAAAATTGCAGATGAATTGGCTTTTTTCATCAAATCTGAATTTACCTGAAAACGTGGAAGAAAGTCATTTGTCCTATCAGTAGTTTGATGATGTATCGATACAAAGGTGTCTGTTACTACAACATCTGCGTCCTGTACAGCAGTATCTGGATGATTTGATAATTTCACGCTAATTAGTTTGCTAGATTCTTTTATGACATTCAGATTAGGCGCGTATCCTTTTGGAGTTGCTATACTGATATCAATGCCAGTCTTTGCACAGCCATAGATCATCGAATTACATACATTATTGCCGTCACCTATCCATGCCAACTTAAGGCCAGCCAGTTTTTTCTTCTTTTCTTTTATTGTCATAAGATCTGCAAGTGTTTGACATGGATGAAAAGAATCAGAAAGACCATTCATTACAGGAACAGAAGAATTCTTTGCAAGTAATTCGATCTCATCATGAGAATACACTCTAGCCATTATCAAATCTACGTATCTCGAAAGCGTTTTTGATGTATCTTCTATGGTTTCTCCCCTCTTTAGTTGTAATTCACCTGCGGAAAGATTTAGTGCGTGTCCTCCTAGTTGAAACATTCCAGTTTCAAAGCTTACTCGTGTCCTTGTAGATGGTTTTTGAAAGATCATTGCAAGGGTTTTATTTTTAAGAAGAGGTTTGTAAATTCCCTTCTTCAAATCCCTCTTCATTTTTATTGCATTATCAATAATTTCAGCAAGTTCAGATTTTTCAAGTTCATTTAATGTTAACAGGTCTTTTGTTTTTAATTTCATTTCTTCATCCATCCAAACACAGAACGTTTTTTCTTTGACTTGTCACTATCAGATATCGGAACATCTTTTTTTTCACTAGTTTTCTCCTCAATGACATCTTTATCTTTTGTGGGTTTTGGCCTACCGCTGGAAACCCATTCTCGTATTTTAGAGGCTAGTTTTCTTGCTTCGCCATCACTTTCAGGCGGAGGAACATCAAACAGTTCAGAATATTTTTCAATATCTTTTGTTGTAACGCCCGTGAAGGGATCATCTTCACTTGAAAATTCTTCTGCCGATTTCATTTCCGCCTCTTTCTTTATTTCTTGCTTGATCTTAGATTCTGGATTTGATTCTACTTTTGGTTCAGGTTTTCGATCACCAAACAATTTGAACAATTTTTTGGAGTATTCTTGTTCAGGTATAATTTCTTTTTTAGCGTTAACTTCAGTTTTTTTCTCAGATAGTTCTGATTTGGCTTGTATTGTTTCTGATTTTATCTCCTTAATCTCAATTTTGGGTTCTTGCTGTTTATCTGCCACCCCCATCCTTTCTTCAACAGTGATTTCTTTTTGTTCTGTTTGTTGCTGAGGTTTTTCTTTCTGTGGCGTTTGCGTTATAGACAAAGATGCGGGCGGTCCAAACAAAGATTCCAAAAAGTAATCCTTGTCAAATGGCTTCAGGTCTTTGTATTCTTGGCCTACTCCCAAGTAGAGGATTGGACTTGATGTTACTTTAACTATGGATATAGCAGCACCCCCACGTGCATCAGCGTCACTTTTTGTAAGAATCGCACCATCAAATTTAGTATAATTATGAAATTCTCTTGCTTGACTAACTGTATCATTTCCTGCCAATGAGTCACCAACAAACAACTTCAGATCAGGATTTACTACTTTATTGATTTTCGATATTTGATCCATGAGGTTCTTGCTTGTCTGCATCCTTCCTGCCGTATCGATTAATACACAATCTACCTTGTGTGATTTTGCGTATAGTACGGCATCGCGCGAAACTGCTGCCGGATCAGAGCCATAATTCTGTGCTATGACCTTTATGTTTAATCTCTTACCATGTTCGCTTATCTGTTCAATTGCTCCCGCCCTGTACGTATCTGCGGCAGCGATTACAGATGATAATTTACTTTCACGTAAAAGATTTGCAAATTTTGCTATAGTAGTAGTTTTTCCCGTCCCATTGATTCCCATAAATGAAATGATATATGGTTCTCCACTTTCCTTTTTCATTTTTATGTTGGATAAGATATCGATTTTTCCTGCGGCATCGAACATGTTTGAAATACTTTGCCTTAGATTTTGTTTCACAAATTCTATTATTACATCTTTTTGTACTGTTGCGCCGATTAGTTGTTTTTTCAAATCAGATTTTAGTAAATCTATCACTTCTGTTGCTACATCAGATTCTAGTAAGGCTATTTCGAGTTCAAACAGAACTTCGTCTATATCTTTTTCCTTTAGTTCTTTTTCTCCGAAGCTTTTGACTGCTGAAGAAAACGCATTTCTTAGTTTATCAAACATGATAGATTTCCTTACTGCGTAGAATTGCGACTTGATTGTATAAGTTTGTTCATTTCCTGCTGACCTTGTTCAAGCCTAAGGGATACTTCTTGTCTCTGAGCTGCCAATTGTTGAAGTACGATTTCTAATTCTTTAATCCTAGATTCCATATAATTAATTGCAGAATCTTTATCTTGTTCAATTGAAGCTCCAGATCCTATATTGACGATTATTTTTTGGTTTGGCTCTATTGTAGCTTTTACAAAAGCTCCCATACCTACAGGTACAAGAGCCTCATGTGTTGCATCCACACCTATAGATTTCATTGACTCTATAGCACTTGTCGCTTCATGTAAAAGCCTCATTACAGACTCTTCTTTTTGCATCAAATCCGCCAAGTATCCTTCAAGCGCTTGTAGTTGTTGCAACAAAGCTTGAGCTTGCTCTTCACTCATTTGCAAAAAATTCTCTTATCCACCTATAAATGCATTCTGAAATTTTTGATGGATGGATTTAGGATACAGATTTTAGATACTTATAGAGACTGAAAAATGATATGCAAGAAAAACAAAAAAGAGAGGGTTACGCTTCTATCTTTGATAATCTCTTATCTACTTCATCCCAGTTTACGACATTCCACCATGCACTAACATAATCTGCTCTGCGATTTTGGTATTTTAGATAGTATGCATGTTCCCAAACATCCAATCCCAATAATGGAATAAGACCCTTGGTTCTAGGACTGGTCTGATTTGGCATTGTAATGAATTCAACTTTCTTATTTTGTGTGTTGTATGCTAACCAGCCCCAACCGCTTCCTTGAATAGCGATTGTGTCTTTCGTGAATTTCTCTTTGAAGATATCAAAGCTACCAAATGCTGTGTTAATCGCGTCACCCAAGCTTCCGCCTGGTTTTCCGCCACCATTTGATTTCATATGATTCCAGAACAACGAATGATTATCATATCCACCTCCGTGAAAATTCACGGCGCCTCTTGCGCTTTCTGGAACTTTATCCAAGATTGCAAGTAATTTGGGCAACTCCATGTTTTGTAGCTCAGAACTTAGAGTCTCCAAAGCTTTGTTCAAGCCGTCAGTATACGCTTGATGGTGTTTTGAATGATGGATTTCCATTGTTTTGGCATCAATATGTGGCTCTAACGCATCATATGCATATGGTAACTTTGGAAGTTCGTATTTTACCATGATACATCAGCCTAGTTCTTGCCATTTATGGCTTTGGTTGCAAATGCATTTTATCTAAGTCAGATTCCAGATAATTTATGATTAACCGATTGCTGATTTTTTCACTCCTTTTCATTTTTTGTATATTTCTGTTTTTATCAGAATCAAACGAACAGGAAACTTCAAACAATTTACAAAAAAGTATAGAGATTGTAGGTGCCAAAACGGCCAGATTAGATGGGCTGGATGGTCAAGGAATCAAAGTTGGAATCATAGATACTGGAATAGATTATAATCATCCAGATCTTTTAGGTTTTGGCCCATCTGGAAAGGTGATTGGAGGATATGATTATGTTAACCCAAGCAAGAAACCTCTAGATACTAATGGTCATGGAACAGAAGTAGCGGGTATTATTGCAGCTGATGGAAATTTTACCGGAATTGCCCCCAAATCAAAACTCTTTTCATACAAGGTCTCATCAACTGGCGAAGCAGTATCATCAGATTACATAGTCAAAGCTATTCAACGAGCAATACAAGACGGAGTCAATGTTGTAAACATTAGTTTAGGGATCAACAGAACAGATGATCAAATTGATAATGCAATTGATAAGGCAGTAAAGAAAGGAATTGTCATAGTTGTGGCTGCAGGAAACAATGGTCCACAAGAAGATACCATTGGCAGTCCCGGTAAAGACATCAATGCAATTACAGTTGGCGCAACATACAACAACTTGACATCTAGCCTAGTAGCAACTTTTGAGGTCGGTAAAAAACAATACCAAGTTCTTCCAATGGTAGGAGTCCAAGGCTTGTCAGGTCCCATCGAGGGCAAGATAGTTTATGGTTCGTATGGAAGACTCCAAGATCTTCAAAATATAGACATCAAAGGGGCTATACTTCTTGAAGAAAGGGGGAGCGACGTGAAGGAACAGAAAGTCTATTTTTCTGAAAAAGAAAAAAATGCCGCAGATTTGGGCGCAAAAGCACTGGTTGTGTTTAACAACGAGACTGGAATATTTTTTGGTGATCTCATAGGACCAAATAAAACTTCAACATATACATCAAGAATACCTGTCATCTCACTATCATATGAAGATGGGATTGCACTCAAGTCCATGTTGACTTACAATACAACAGGAATCTTGAATGTGTTTTATCATCCAGATTTTATTGCTCCTTTTAGCTCCCGAGGTCCAGTATCACCTTTCTACATAAAGCCAGATCTCGTTGCACCTGGAGTCTTTGTAAATTCTACAACCCTTGATGGAAAGTATAATCTAACAAGCGGTACAAGTTTTGCATCGCCTCATGTTGCTGGGGCCGCTGCAATTATTTTACAGAAATATCCCGAGTTGTCACCTTCAGATGTAGCGTCACTGCTTGTTACTACAACGGATCCAGTTACTGATGCGTATGGTAACCTTTTTCCCATTTCTGCTGCTGGAAGTGGAAGGCTGAACATAACCAGAGCACTGGAATCAAATTTAATAATATCACCACATGGTCTAGTTTTCAACCTATCTTTTGACAATCAGTCTCAGACAAAGATACTGCATCTTAGAACCCTTGATGGTACTAGCATACCTAAGATGAAGGTAAATTTCGCATCCAGTGAAACTAGTCTGGGCTTTGATTATTCTCAATCTAATGATACTTTGAATGTCAAAATTTCAGATACCGTTAAAAGTGAAGGAAATTATGATGGATTTCTCACTCTGAAAGATACCAAAACAAGTTACCGCATTCCTGTTGTTATTCATATGACAAAGGGAACTCTCTTAGTAGACCAAAGCAATGGAACTCTCTACTTTTCAATCGAGTATCCTGACAAATGGTCTTACGCAAAAATTTCCCTGATAAAGGCAGGTACAGATAGAAGCATCAGTACTTCGATCACCCCTCAAGAGACCAGTTCCCTCCCTGTTTATGAAAAAGGCCAATACTGGGTCTTGGCCCAGATTAAGAAATCAAATGAGACAGATGAGGCATATCAAACTGTACTTGTCAAAGAGGTTGCGCAAAAGAACATCTTAGACCTTCAGAGCATAATAGGAATCCCTACAAAACAAGTGGTAATAATTTCAGGAGCTATAGTGTTAACTGTCATAATAGGTTGGGCCTCTAGACGTAGGTGAACTATCCATTTCTAAAGAACATGGTTTTCTCGCTATCACATGATAAAATTAGATTTGTGGTCCCGCATGCACTATTTCCTTTGAAATGTTCCCAAACTTTCTAAAGTTTTCTACAAACATTTGAGCAAGTTTCTTTGCAGATATATCATATGCATCCTTCTCAGACCAAGTATTACGAGGATTCAACACATCTGATGGAACACCTGGACATTCTGTAGGTATGTCTAGGTTGAATACATCATCATGCCTGTATTTTACAGCATCAAGTTCACCTGTCAACGCAGCGGTAACCATTCTTCTTGTATGATTTATGTTCATTCTTTTTCCTATGCCGTATGGACCTCCTGACCACCCAGTATTGACAAGATATACGACAGTCTTGTGTTTGGTAATCTTCTCCCCTAGAAGATTTGCGTAAACAGATGCATGTCTAGACATAAATGGTGCACCAAAACATTCTGAAAAGGTGGCTTTGGGTTCTGTTATTCCCCTCTCCGTTCCAGCAAGTTTACTAGTATAACCTGACATAAAGTGATACATGGATCCTTCTTTTGTCAATTTTGCGATTGGAGGCATCACTCCAAACGCGTCAGCTGTAAGAAAGATAACAACTTTCGGGTTTCCACCCAAGCTTGGAATTATTGCTCCTGGAATGTAGTCAAGAGGATATGCGGCTCGCGTGTTTTCTGTCAAGCTACCATCGTTGAAGTTTGGCATCATTGTTTTATTGTCAATCACTACGTTTTCCAATACAGTTCCAGATCTTATCGCATTCCAGATTTGTGGTTCAGCTTCCTTATTGAGATTAATACACTTGGCATAACAGCCACCTTCAAAATTGAATACGCCCCTATCAGACCAACCATGTTCATCATCCCCTATTAACATCCTATCTGGATCTGCCGACAGGGTTGTCTTTCCAGTACCAGAGAGTCCAAAGAATAAGACAGTGTCACCATTCTTTCCCAGGTTAGCAGAACAATGCATTGGAAAGACTCCTTTTTGTGGAAGAGAGTAATTCATTACAGAGAACATTGCTTTCTTTATCTCTCCTGCATATGGAGTACCTCCGATGAGCACAATTTTTTTTGTATAGTTGAGTATGATGAAGACGTCTGTCCTTGTACCATCAACTTCAGGGATAGTTTTGAAATCATTTATTGAAAGTAGTACATATTCAGGTCTATGGGATTCAAGTTCTGATGCTGATGGTCTTATGAATAACTGTCTTACAAACAAGTTTTGCCAAGCATGATCGGTGATAATTCTAATTGGCAATCGGTGCTCCGGATCTGCACCTACAAATCCATCGAAGACAAATATTGCCTTGCCTTCTAGATATCTTTTCATCTTCTCAAACAGTTTATCAAATTTATCTTCTGAAAACGGGTGGTTTATCTTTCCCCAGTCTACAGTATTGTGAGTTTGTTCATCATCTACGATAAATCGGTCATCCGGAGATCGGCCAGTGTATTTACCAGTTTTAACAGATATTGCACCATTTGCAGTCAAAAGGCCTTCATTTTTTTCTACTATAAGATCTACTAGATTCTTGGCTTGCAGGTTTCTGCCTATATTCCCCGGTTTTATACCAATTTGTTCCAACTGAGACATGAATAGACGAGTAATGGTTGGCTCCAAATCCTCAATCATTGAATAAACCGGTTCGTTGGAATTTCCTTATTATCTCTTCGGATCACGTTAGTATCTATCAAGAAACGTATTTATTGTAAAATTCAGGCAGAAATCTCTACATGCCGATCAACAAAGAAGCTTTAGAACTTAGGAAAAAAGTAACCAAGAACAAGCCTAACTTTGTCAGACAGGAAAGTTGGAGATATGCCAGACTTTCCACTTCTTGGAGAAAGCCAAAGGGAATTGACAATCATCAACGAAAACAAAAGAAAGGCTGGCCATCCCTTGTAAAGATAGGTTATGGTGGACCTAGGGTAGCAAGATGGTTGCATCCATCCGGTTATACTGATAATTTAGTTTACAACTTGAAAGATTTAGAAAAACTTGATCCTAGAATTGATGGTGTTAGGTTTGCCCATGGCGTAGGACAGAAAAAGAGACTTGAGATTATCGCCAAAGCAAAAGAAATGAACTTTAAGGTTTTCAACGCGAGAGTGTCAACAAGTGGTAGTAAATCTTAAAACAAAACGACAGCTAGTCTCCAGAATTCTCGGAGTTGGTACTGACAGAGTAAAGTTTGATCCAACTTATCTAGATGATGTTGCTGATGCCATTACACGCGACAATATACGAAGTTTGATAACCGCAAATGTGATAGAGATAAAACCAATCAAGGGTACTTCTAAAGGAAGGGCTCACTTTAAAAAAGCTCAGCGAAGAAAGCGTGGTACTAAACATGGATCAAGAAAAGGCAGTAGAGGAGCAAGAGTTGGAAAGAAGGAAGTGTACGTCAAGAGAATAAGAGCAATGCGCCATCAGTTAAAAGTATCAAAGGCAAGAAAGGAAATTACAAATGAGTCTTATTGGAACTTGTACAAACAAGTAAATGGAAATCAGGTAAGAAACCTTGCTCACCTGAGAAGCTTAATAGAAGAAGTTCGTTCCAAGAAATAAAATTAAAACCTGTGAATTATTTTAGGATTATCAATTTTACCATCCTTGATTGTTATCCCTTCTTTTGCAAGCATGTTGGTCTTGACTTTCTCGCCCCATGCATATCCACCTACTTTACCGCTTGACATAATGACCCTATGACATGGTATTATCACAGGATATGGATTCTTGTTCATTATTCTTCCAATTAGCCTTTGGCCATTTTTTAGCCCAACAGCTTTTGCAAGTTCTCCATATGTTGTGACTTTACCTTTTTTGACTTGCATTAATTTTTTGTAGACTTTTTCTTCGAGATTCAAACTTTTATCATCTCTAGATCAGTGGTTTGTATAAGATCATTTATCTTCTTTTTATTTTTGCCAAGGCCTCCCCAATCAACAAGTGCGTATTTGGCGTCTTTATTTCTGTCCAATATGTGAGAAAAAAGAGCGCCATCCAAATAATCTAATGCATGTTTTGGCACAACAGTGCCAAGAGCAAAGTCACCTTCAATCAATTCTTCGTTGAATTTCTTGGGGTAATGTGTGCCTCCAAAACATATTGCGATTTTATGTTTTTCCGAGTCTTTGCATACTTCTTCTACTACTATTTTAGCCACGTTTTCACAGAGTTTTTTATCGTTCCATTCCTTTTTGGTGGTACCAATTTCAATGAATAAAGTGGGTTTACTCAAAGCAGTTGGCCCGTGATGAGTGGCTTCAATAGTAATCTCAAATTTCGAGAAGTTATTTCTTTTCTTCCACAAATGTTTCATGTATGACTTTTGAAGATACGGGTGAGGTATTGCTACTTGTCGACTAAAACCGCCAAATTGAGCTTCAGAAAAATTCCCAGTACTATGGCAAGTGAGTGCAAGAGTACCACTTTCAGAGGCGTGCTTTGATAAGAACACATAACTATCATATGGATACTTTTCTTCAATCCAATCAGCAGATATCGCCGGTGTAGAAATTACAACAAGATCAAAATTTTTTCCACGGTAGACATCTCCTTGTTTTACCATATCTTGGATTATGTAGGAGGCCATGTTAGAGCCGGCAGGATCTAATTGGTATGCCACAAGCAACTGCATAAAATAAGAATTATAAGTACACCTTATTAACTTCCAGCAATGGTAAACCCAAGACAAACGTTGAAGGACATGGTAAACACTATCAAGCTTGCAAAAAAATCAGATAAAGACGATTACATGCAACATTTACGTCTAGTACTTTTAGGTATAGCTGGTATTGGCGGCATTGGTTTCATAATAGAATTTACATTTGCAGTAATCAATTTGGGACACGGATAAGAGTTGACCCAAGAAATAAAATCTCATTTTTTTGCAATTAGGACCACCGGTGGTCAGGAAAAGGTAGTACTTGGTCTATTGGACAATCGAATCAAGCTGAAAAAGTTGAACATACAATCTGTTTTGCTATTAGAAAACCTAAAGGGATATGTCGTACTTGAAGCGATTGATGCAAACGCTGCATTTGACGCCTTGCAAGGAATGAGACACATAAGAGGTCAGCTTAGAGGAGAATTACAATTCAAGGACATCGAGGGATATCTGATTAAAAAGTCTACAGTATCAGAACTTTCGGTCGATCAAATAGTTGAGATAATTGGTGGCCCTTTCAAAGGTATGAAAGCTACTATTACCCGAATTGATCACGATAAGGAAGAAGCAACAGTAATTTTGCTTGATGCGCCTTATCAGCTACCAGTAACTGTCGACGCAAACTATCTAAAACTATCATCGCAGTAGCAAGGATTAAATTTCAATAAAGAAGGAAAACAAATCATGACAGATGTTCAGACTGTTTCTGCACTTGTAACAGGCGGTCAAGCAAGTGCCGGTCCTCCACTTGGACCTACTTTAGGCCCATTGGGTGTAAACATTTTACAGATAGTCGGGGCAATCAATGAGAAAACAAAGGACTTTGAAGGAATGAAGGTTCCCGTTACTGTAACCGTAGATAAAAAGAGCAAGCAATGGTCAGTCGAGGTAGGAATTCCTTCCGCATCTGCTCTAATTTTAAAAGAAGCTGGTCTTCAAAAAGGATCAGGAACATCCGGGGCCACATGGGTTGGCGAAATTACCATAGATTCTGCCGTAAAGGTCGCAAAATTAAAAATTGATTCCTCTTATGCGATAGACTTCAAAGCCGCCACAAAAGAAGTCATAGGAACATGTTTATCACTTGGGATAAAGGTAGATGGGAAGAATCCCAAAGAAGTAACTTCAGAAATTGACGCTGGCAAGTGGGAAGAAAAATTCAAGTGATTTCAGCCATAGAATACACAGAATCTTTATCTGTTCTCTGAAGTTCTACAAAAGTTTCAGTATTTTGTATTCCTTCTATCTTTCCAATTTTTTCAATTGCCACAGTATGTAATTCTTCTAGGTTCGTTGCCCTTAGAGTGATTAGAATATCAAATCTACCCGTAACTTCAGATATTTCTATAACTTCGGGCGTTTTCATGAGGGACTTATGAATTTGATCTTTTAACTTTGGATCTCTGTTAATTCCCATCGTCGCCCTTACGCCAATCCCTATGAGAGATTCATCTACTATTATTGTAAACTTTTTTATCAGTTTCTTTTTGATGAGTCTTTTGATTCTACTATACAGTACGGATGTGTTTATTCCTAATTTTTTTGAAAGGTTTGGTACAGAAATATTACCGTCTCTGGCAAGTTCGGTAATTATTTTCATGTCTAATTCATCAAATTTGTGCAAGTTTGCGACTACTTTTTGTTACTATTTAATAAATGTAAGTTCTATTGTAGAAATCTAATGTTCTTACAACTTAAATTCCATAAAATGAAATTTTTAGATACACACCTCCCCCCAAAGAATTCAATCACTAAACGATTTTAAATAGGCATTCAGAAAGCCCTTTTGTAATGATCAACGAGTCCCAGATATCACAGATGATAGTTGATGCTAAAAAGAACCAAAAGGAGAGAAAATTCAAACAATCGCTAGAACTAATCATGGTTTTCAAAGATATTGATGTTAAGAAAGGATTTGCTATTAATGAGACAGTCCAATTGCCCAAAAAATTAAACCAGTCAGCATCTGTATGTGTGATTGCTTCAGGCGATCTAGGACTGAAGGCTAAGAATGCAAATGCTGACAAGGTTGTGGATGGGGCACAACTGACGCAGATCGGTACAAACAAGAGAGAATCACGTAAGCTGATTAATGGATATGATTTCTTTCTTGCAGACACCCAACTCATGGCTAATGTCGGTAAGATATTAGGTCAATTCATGGGCCCCAGAGGAAAAATGCCCACTCCAGTTCCATTCAATGCCCCCATAGATACAATATTGGAAAGGTTCAGATCTTCAATAAGAGTAAGACTGAGGAATTCTCTTTCATTAGCATGTAAGATAGGAGATGAATCCATGTCAGATGACGATTTAGCTGCTAACGCAAATGCAGTAATCAGTACCATTGAGAAAAAACTGCCAAGCGGTGACAGGAACATCAAGAAAGTGATGGTGAAAACTACAATGGGTAAAGCAATCAAACCACAGGCGGAAACAAAGTAAAATGCACCAGAATAGAACAAAATATCCTCAAAAGAAGACACAGATGTATCAACAGGTTCAGGAACTACCAAAGAAATACAAAGTGATTGCACTGGTACGAATGGAAAAGGTCAGATCTTCCCAGTTATTACCATTAAGAAAGAAATTCAAAAACCAGGTTGAGATCATCAGTATTAAAGACAAGGTAGCCCAAAAAGCACTCGATTCTCTTAAAATGCCCGCAATTGAAAAATTGGTTGACAAGCTAGTCGGACAATGTGTCTTAATGTTTACAAACATAAGTCCGCACAAACTAAACATTCTACTTGGAAAAAACAAGATAATGTTGGCAGCTAGAGGCGGAGACAGAGCAAGCATAGATGTCATAATAAAGGCAGGTAATACCGGGATAACTCCAGGCCCAATCCTTACTGATTTTAAGGAGGCGGGAGTTTCTACAAAGATTGATCAAGGAACAGTATGGATAACCAAAGATTCTACTGCCGCAAAGAAAGGTGACATAATTTCTACAAAACTTGCAACCCTTCTTAGTAAACTTGATGTCAAACCTGTCGAGGCAGGAATCATTCTAAACGCAGCAATGGAGGAAAATACAGTATACAGCCAAGAAGAGTTATTCATTGACGTAGAAAAATACAGGGAATTATTTGCAAAAGCACATCAAGAGGCAATGTCGCTATCTATCAAGATAGGTTATGTTACAAAGGAAAACGTTAATGCGATTCTTGCAAGTGCTGCACAACATGCCAGATCACTTTCCATTGGATCAGGTTATCTGACTGAAGAAACAAAGAAACAGACACTTCAAAAAGCTCATGCCCAAGCATCCGCATTGACAGGCAAGTTAAAGAATTACACGCCACAGTAAAGAAATTTACTTTTCACGTGCCTTTGGTAAATTCCAGTTGTATTTCATGGCTACAAGCCTGAGCACAGTTGTAATCACAATAGATGCCACTGTCGCAATTTCCAGATTAGAATCAATACTGAGTACAATATAGAAAACCAAAACTCCCAAGAAACTTGCAGATGCATAGAGTTCTTTTACAAATACCATAGGTATCTCATTTACGAACATATCTCGCAAGATTCCGCCTCCAACAGCAGTCACCATACCTGCCATAGACATAGCAAGAAAATTCATGCCATAGGTTTCATATGCAAATGTTGCACCAATAGCAGTAAAAACGCCAAGTCCTATTGCATCAAATTTTAAAAACAGATTCCAATGTTTTTGCATTTTTGGATATAGAAAGAACATGGTAAAACCAGTTGTTACTGTTATGATTACGTAGTAAGGATCAGATATAGAGCGAGGCGGAAAATGTCCCATCATTACATCTCTTATAGTCCCTCCGGCTACACCAGTTATTGTTGCAAGAATGATTATACCAACAATGTCAGATTTGCGTTCAATTGCCTTGAATGCACCGGTAACAGCAAAAGCCATTGTTCCGAAAAGATCCAAGACAAGAATTGTAGCCTGGGCAGGTAATGAGAGATCTGTCAAATTACAAATGGTTAGATAAGATAGTAAATAATCTATAGAGAATTACAAAAAAGGAAATAGAAATAACAGATTTAACCGAACAGTGCTGAAAGGCCTTCCATTGCCTGCTCTTCAGTCTTTGCAGAAGGTACCTCAGCCTCTTTCTTGTCTTCTTTTGCACCACTTGCTGGTGCTGCAGCCACTGCTACTGCAACTGGTGCAGCTTTTATTGCCTCTTCAATGTTCACATCAGCTAGTGCTGATACCAGCGCTTTTACTTGAGCTTCATTTACTGTAGCTCCTGAGGCCTTGATTATACTAGATATATTTGCCTCATTAATCTCCTTTTTTTCCTTGTGTAAAAGCAGTGCAGCATATACATATTCCATTGTAAACGAAATTTGCAAGAGCCATAATATAAAACTATGGAGATTTCTTGCTTGCAAAAAACATGCAAGTGTGTGAATTATCTAATTGAGAATCTTAAGACTTCTGCAAATAGAATACATGTATCTCTTGAGTTCTTTATCATATAATGTATCCATTCTTTGCTTCAAAACCCTTTTTGCCTGATCCTTGTCAGGTCCGTCAGGCAAAGAAAGTACATTGTTTATCAACTCGGGAATGGATTCTCGTATCCATCCCGTGATAACGTTGTAAATGTTTTTGTGTAATTTCTCCACATAGTCAACACTTACATCAAAAATCCCCGTAAAGTTATCATGTTCTATTCTGTAAATTAAGGCAAAGACGACTTCTTTTGAAGTGGGATCTTTCAATATTTGTTCTGATTGTGGCCCGGCCTTTCCTTGAGAGACTTTGTTTTTCAAACCAACAGGATTTATTATAATTCCATTTACCCCTATTTTTGAATCCTCTATTCCAGTCACGATACCTATTATGATGTCTTTATAATCGCCATTTTGCTTGGAGGCAAAAACATGGTCTCCCTCTTTCCAGCCCTTCTTTTCAAAGATGAACATAATAAATTCTCAAAAAAGATCATATTTAATGTGTTGCTTCAGAATGCTTAATATCCATCAGGACAAAAACTTGTAAAATGGACAAGGGTCAGATTCTTGCCAAGTTTTCATCGGACCCTAATAGGTATTACAAGGTATCTCTTTTTGAAAAAGAAGGATTCAAGAGAAAATCTTGCTCCAAGTGTAGACGATATTTCTGGGTGTTAGATGATGGACAGAATCTTTGTCCGGATCATATAGAAAATAGATATTCCTTCATAGGAGATCCCCCCACTAGGAAGAGATTTGATTATACGCAAGCTTGGAAAGAAGTAGAATCTTTTTTTGTGAGTAATGGACACAAGTCGGTGAGTAGATACCCAGTAGTATGCAGATGGAGAGATGATCTTTATTTTACAATTGCATCAATAGTTGATTTTCAAAGAGTAATGGGTTCTAAAGTAGTATTTGAATTTCCAGCAAATCCCTTGGTTGTACCGCAGACATGTCTAAGATTCAAAGATATAGAAAACGTTGGAGTGACAGGTAGACACTTTTCGAGTTTTTGCATGATTGGCCAACACAGCATACCAAACTCACAAGGTTATTGGAAAGACAAATGTGTTGAACTTGATTTCAGACTACTCACTGATAAATTTGGAATTAACAAAGAGGAGATAGTTTTTGTCGAAGATGTATGGGCAGGAGGAGGCTCTTTTGGATCGTCATTAGAATATTTTGTACGAGGATTAGAGCTTGGTAATGCAGTGTTTACTGAATTTCAAGGAGATTTAGAAAACTATACTGTGTTAGATCAAAAAATTATAGACATGGGAGCAGGTCTTGAACGATTTGCGTGGATTACAATGGGAACTCCAACTGCTTATGATTGTTGTTTTGGACCCATAACAAAATACATGATAGAAAAGACAGGTACAGATACTGATTTGGATACCATATCAAAGTATTTCAGAGCTATTGCCAAGACATTATCCGAGTCTTCTGACATATCAGTAGCAAGAAAAAACGCTGCCGTATCGGCAGGAATCGATAATGTGAAGATGGACAAAATGATTTCCCCACTAGAGGGAATATACCTTATTGCAGATCATCTAAGAACTCTAATATTTGCCATCTCAGATGGGGCGTTGCCAAGTAATGTCGGTGGAGGATACAATTTAAGAATTCTATTGAGGCGTACTCTGGCAACAATGGATAGATTTGGTTGGGATTTCAATCTCAATGATCTAATCGACCTTCATGTAGATTACCTAAAATCGACATACCATGAGCTTGAAGAAACTAGAAAGGATGTCAAAACAATAATCGGAATCGAAAAGGGTCGATATAATGAATCCCGAGTTAGAATGACAAACATTGCAAACGTGTTGAAATCGCAAAATAAGAAATTAGCTGTAGATGATTTGATTCGACTATACGAGTCAGATGGCATAACGCCTGATTTTCTAAAAGAAACTCAGATCATTTCAGAGATTCCACCTACATTTTACGAAAGATTATCTGACTTGCATCAATCAGAAAAAACTGAAAAAGTAGAGCATTTAGATTTGGATAAAATTCCAGATACGAATTTGTTATATTATAAAGAGGATCCATACAAATTTGAGGCCAAAGTACTCAAAGTGATAAATGGAAAATACACCATACTCGATAAAACATCATTTTATCCAAGAGGTGGAGGTCAAGAACCAGATCACGGTAAAATTGGAAATTATGATGTTGTTGACGTAAGCAAACATGGTAATGTAGTAATTCATGAAACACATGGAGGATCTCCACAAGTAGGTGACATGGTAGAATGTAAGATAGATGTTGCAAGGCGTTATGGTATAACGCGACATCATACTAGCACGCATGTTCTTAACGCATCTGCAAGAAACACTTTGGGCTCATGGATTTGGCAACATTCAGCATTTAAGGAACAAGATTATGCTAGACTGGACATTACTCACCATTCAAGTCTTACAGAAGAGGAAATAATGAAGATAGAGGACCTTGCAAATCTTACGATTCGAAAAAACATACCAATTCTTATCAATGAATTTGAGCGTGGAGAAGCAGAACAGAAATATGGATTTAGAATATATCAAGGTGGAGTTGTGCCGGTAAAATTAGTTAGAATTGTTAACATTGAAGGTCTTGACGTTGAAGCTTGTGGTGGAACCCATGTCAACAAAACAGGCGAGTTAGGCCTAATCAAGATTACAAAAGCAGAAAGAATTCAGGATGGCGTGGTAAGATTGGAATTTGTTGCAGGAGAAGCCGCACTCAAATATACACAAAGTCAGGACAAGAAAATATCTCAGATAGTAAAATCTCTCGGTTCAAGCAAAGAAAAAGTTCTAGAATCGTTTGAACATGTTGTCAAAGATGGAGAGGACGCAAAAAAAAGAGTTAAACAGATCATAAAAAGAACATCTGATTCATCTGCAAAGACTGCAATCGCTCAAGCAAAAAGCCTTGGAAAAGTAAAGCTGTTTAGCACAGTTGAAGAAGAGCTTGATGACGAATATCACATAGCAGTAGGTGAACAAGCAGTCAATCTTGATAAATCTCTCATTTATTGTGCCCTGATCATAAAAAATAATTCAATTCGCATAGTAGCATTCTCTGGTGCGGATGCCGTAAACACCAAGAAAGCTGGTGATTTAGTCAAAGATGTAGCCAAAGTATTAGGTGGTTCAGGCGGTGGAAAAGATACGTTTGGACAGGGTGGAGGAAAAAATCTGCTCAAGATAAAAGACGCACTTCTTGTTGCTGAGCAGTCTATTCTTGGAAAGTGATAAAACGATGGATTGGATATCGATCGAGGAGAAATGGAGACAAAAATGGCACGCAGAAAAACAATTTGAAAGTGATCCTGATGAAAGAAAGAAATTCTTTATAACAGTGGCTTATCCTTATCCTAATTCACCACAGCACATCGGACACGGTAGAACGTATACGCTGGCTGATGTCCATGCAAGATTCATGCGAATGTCAGGATATAATGTGCTATTTCCAATGGGCTTTCATTACACTGGAACTCCAATTCTTGGCATGTCAAGAAGAGTACAAGAAAATGACAAAGAGATCATCGAGGCATTTCGAACATTATACAAAGTTCCCGATGAAAAAATAAGAGAGTTCTCAGAGCCTGTAAAAATTGCGGATTATTTTCATCAAGAAATTAAAAATGGCATGATAGAGATGGGGTATTCAATAGATTGGAGGCGTGAATTCACTACCATAGATCCCTTTTATAATAAATTCATAGAGTGGCAGTTTAAAAAATTAAGGGAATATGGGCTTGTGATTCAAGGAACACATCCAGTTGGGTGGTGTCCAAAAGATCAGAATCCTGTTTCTCAGCATGACACTTTGGGCGATGTTGAGCCAAGCTTTACTGAATACACCGTTATCAAATTCAGATATGATAACTATGTTTTGCCAGCCGCCACTTTACGCCCAGAAACAATATTTGGGGTGACTAACCTTTGGGTAAACCCGGATGCCGATTATGAAATTGCAAAAGTCGATAATGAAGAATGGATAATTAGCTCAGAATGCGCAACAAAATTAAGATTTCTAAATAAAAAAGTGACAAGAACTGGAAACATAACAGGAGCTGAACTGGTAGGCAAAAAGGTCAAGGTTCCAGAAAGAGGTGATGAGGTTTTCATACTACCTGCCACGTTTGTAAAGAGCGCTGATGGTACAGGTCTTGTAATGTCGGTACCTGCTCATGCTCCGTTTGATTATCAGGCATTAGAAGATCTGAAGAAAAACACAGCAAAATATACCGATTTACCTTTCATTTCAGAAATAAAACCCATTTCCATAATTGAGACAGAAGGATATGGTGACATTCCAGCAAGAGACATAATTGAGAAATTTGGCATAGATAATCAGAATAATCCAAAGTTAGAAGAGGCTACAAAGGAGCTTTATGCAAAAGAATTCTACGGGGGTAAACTCAAACAAAACACAGGCAAATTCGCTCGAAAAGCAGTTACTGATGCAAAGGAAGATGTTAGGAAATGGGTTCTTGAGAGTGGTAGTGCAGATATATTGTATGAACTAAATGAAAGTCCTGTAAGATGCAGATGCGGCGCTGAATGCGTAGTCAAGCTTTTGGATAATCAATGGTTTCTTAATTATTCAAACCCAGAGTGGAAGGCAAAGGTTCATTCCTGGATAAATGAGATGAAGATACTTCCAGAAGAGATCAGAAATGAATTCAATCATGTAGTGGACTGGCTAAAAGAGAGGGCTTGCGCCAGACAACATGGTCTTGGAACCAAGTTACCTTGGGATAAAAATTGGATAGTAGAAAGTTTGTCAGATTCTGTCATTTACATGGCTTACTACATCATAGCAAAATATGTCAACGCAGGACAAATAAACGCAGAGCATATATCAGACTCATTTTTCGATTACGTGTTTTTTGGAGAGGGGGATTTGAAAAAAATTGCGTCAGACTCGGAAATAATTCCTCAGATATTAGAGAACATAAAAAAAGAATTTCAATATTACTATCCAGTCAATGCAAGACATTCAGGTATAGAT
>VFSW01003507.1_pt1 | contig 23522 bp, 22 predicted proteins | sample 5358111 | NCBI WGS metagenome assembly VFSW01 (sample SAMN11554181, study PRJNA540505) | mine drainage metagenome | isolation source: sediment from site ElyBrook_90M | place: USA: Ely Copper Mine, Vershire, VT | collected 2017
CGGCGGGTGCTTTTTGCAGTCTCCTAATTTTTGCCGTCTCCTATGTTTTGCAGTCTCCTAAATCTGCGAATACGGCGTCGGCGTCAGGATCAAGTTGGTGATGTTGGAAACGATGGGCTCGAACGCGTACTTGGGCTGCGTCGAGTAGGCTTTCCAGTCGTCGGAGGCGCGGAAGGCGGCCCACTCTTTGTCGCGCGCGGCGAGGCTCTCAAAGCAGAGCATGTAGGTGAGGCTCGGCAGGCGCGGGCCGATCAGGGTTTCGCTGTAGAAAATCTGCTCGAAGCCGTTCTTGGCGAAAATATCCGATTCGCCCGACTGCATCATTTCGACTTTGCGGCGGTGATCCTGATCGGTCGCGCCTTCATAGATGCGCAACTCGAAAACGCGCGGGCCGTTCTTCGCGGTTGCGGCCGGCAAGACGAGTTTCGGCCACTTCTCGAATGCCTGGAGGAAGCTGCTCTCCATGCGGTCAAACGGAGGCTCTTTCGCGGGAGCCGTGAGGAAAGGCGCGCCCGCTTTCACGTAGTCGGAGTCCTGCCCGAGGCGCGTCTCGATGGTGGCCAGCGCTTCGGCCGACGCGCCCGGCATCAGGACGTAGATCGTGGGCGTGTCGGGGCCGATCGAAAGATCGAAGACGCCGACGGGACCGATGCCCGCGCGGCCGAGCGCAGGAATCAGCGCGTCACGAAAAAAATCGTCGCAGAGTTTTCTCTGCGGCCCGCTTCGGATGTGATACCGCCGGAGCTGGTAGAACTCACGGCTCTTGGACTGTCCGGCCGACTGAGCCGCTTCCAGCGCGGCTCCCGGCGCGGCCACTGCCAGCGCCGAAGCTGCCAGAGATGACGCCAGAAATTTTCGACGTTCCATGGAAAACCTCCCGTGCCAACGCACATGGCAAAATGAACGGATTTGGGCGGGGTAATTGAAGTTTCAACCTTGCACCCGGGACATCCCGCCCCCGAATTGCCCGGTATCGTCACACAAATTAAAGCGCGTGTCCACGGGCGGAAAAGGTTTCAATCCGGATAAGTTGCGGGAAGAGACCGGGCCGGGTGTACCAAGGAAAAAATGTTGATTCACTAAACAGATATAAACGCGTTGACAATAAAAACAACGCATCCTAACCTAAGCAGCTTTGGAAATACCTTGGGATACGTCCATTGACCGAGAGCTTTGAATTCGAGCGGCGCGGCCGGATTGATCGGGCCAACATGCGCGTGCCCGTGACGGTCCGGTGCAAAATGCGCGACGGCAGCACCTACGAAGAAAACGCGCACACTGGGGTCGTGGGCGTCTACGGGGCGATGGTGCGAATGTCGCGCGCCCTGGATATCGGGATTCAGGTCGAGCTGACCAATCATTTTTCGCAGCAGACGGCGAAATTCCGGGTGGCGTGGGCCAAGGACGATGGCGGCAGAGGCACCTGGGAGATTGGCGTCGAGTCGCTCGAGCCGCTGGGCGACTTCTGGGGTGTGCGGTTTCCTGCCCGTTCCGAGAAGCCTTGACACGGAATCCCCCTGGATTCCGAAAAGTGCTATAATCCGCTCCAATAGGGGCAATTGCGAAACGGCGCGCGTCTCTAAAAGTTCCCTCTCCTTCCTGCGCTGGTTTCGCATGGAGGAAAACATGGCCGATTCCCACTCTTTGCTTCTTACCATTCTCTTAATCTTCTGGGGTGTGTTCACCACGGCGTTTGTGATTCTCGTCGTTTACCGGGGAACTCTAGCGGTCCGGGAGGACGACCAGATTTTCATTGATGCCGCCGAGCAACACCACTATCAGGAGCAGCAGGCCCTCATTGCCCGGATTTCACGCCTGACGGGTCCCATCATTGCTTTGGGCGTGGTGTCCGGCGCGCTGCTGCTTGCCGCCGCCGGTATATGGGTGTACGAGGGCTTCAAGAGCTTCTAAGGTTTTGCGGGCTGGGCGATATCGGCGGTCGCGGGCTGGTTGGCCGTGATCGAGTCCGTGATCGAAGAGTGATTCAAAGTAATCACCCAGCGGTCACCCTGCCTGATCAGGACAAGTGAAGTGTGCCCGTGAAAAACCACGATCTTTCCCTCGGCAACCGCTGAATACGCGAACTGGTAGGTAGCCCACGCAAAGTTGCCGGTGACCTTGATCAGGGTGTTGGAGCGCTCCAGCCGCGCGCTCTGAGCCTGCGCGCGCTGCGCCTGGTACGACTTCAGAAAATTGTCCCAGCCCACCACGGGAGGTTCCCACGTCCCGCTGACCACGGCCACATCATCGGCATAGTATTTGCGCAACGAATCCGTGTCGCCCAGTTGCCAGTAGCCGAGCATCTCTCCGATCGCCTGATCCACGGCCTGAGAATCGGAAACGGGCAGCGTGGGCAAAATCGGCGCGGTGTTGGAATCGGCCGTCTGGTCTTTTTTCTTTTTGTTCTTTTGGGCGGAGACAGGCGCGGAGGCTGCGCAGAGCAACGCCAGCGCCAACCCCGCCGCGCAAACTCTCCAGGAAAAATACTTTCGGAACAATCTCATCTTTGCCCCCACTGTGAAGATAACACGAAGAATTTTCCGGAGTGCGCGATTCGAGCGGGCGCGTGTCGTGGCGGTCCATACCTGAACGAGGAGATTCCTTCGGCACGAAAATTTGGCCGGAAGCTATCTGGCTCTGTTGACATCCTCAAGAATTGGTCCCGGTTGCTGTAGCCCGCGTCCTTCAGACGCGGTTTTTTTTTCGGCGAATGGGCCACCAAACCCCCGCGTCTGAAGAGGCGAGGGTTTGATTGCTGATGCGTAGCCCAAGTTCCGCAGTTGGTTCGGTGCGATTCCAAAGAAAACTCTCTAAAGTATTGAAAAGAATGGTAGGCCCGTGCGGACTCGAACCGCAGACCTCTACCGTGTCAAAGGCCAACTGACCAATACTTTGAATAACTTAGGCGGCGACCAGTGGCGGGGAAGTACGGCGAACTACGTGTAAGAAGAAGTTCCAACAGTACCGAGAGAGGTACGGGAATTTCTCCGACGCTGTTTTATTCCTCGAACGGGCGGTGAACCTCCGAGGCTTTCCTCCTGCCAAGCACCGCGAAAATCCTTGCTTTTGATTTTACTTCTCTATAAACGCGCGTATGGTACGTGAGTTTCATGGAGGGGACAAAGTAAAAAAACTGAAGCGATCCGACAAATACCAAGAAACCTGGGTCAATTCTCAATTCCCGTTCAATCATTCGCGGCATGGAATCGCTTTGTTTTTTTTCGCCGCGGACTACATTTCGGCGCGATGCCGGGGAGAAGCAAACAGGTTAAATTTCCAGAGTACGGTACTTGCTCTAGGCCTAACCAGGACTGGCCCATGCGGCATGGACCTTATTCGACGAGTTGCAAGTTCAGAGCGATTCGCTCGGCGTTCACCAACACGACGCCTTGATCCAACAGTTGCTGGTTGGTGATCTCCGCATCCACGAACTGACGAACCGCTTTTTGGGGAAGGATGTACTCGATCGCTTCGGAGGCGGTTTGAGGCTCCTGCGATATCTGATTCAAAACCGTAAAATCGAACAACTGGAAAGCGGCGTCGCCCGGCACTTTTTCCAGCAGGCTTTTCAGCTCTGGCGCAAGACAGAGATCGAAGCTCTCCGCGGCGCGTCGGTAAATGGAACTTTTTTCAAGCACAAAATGAGCCGCATTGCGAATTGTGATTTGCAGAATCATCTGGTTGTGAAAGATCGCAAAAGAGGGTGGCGCGTAATCCACCAGATGGAACTTCGCTTGGCCGTCTTTGGCAAGCGCGTCGAGATTCGACTGGAATTGAGTCTGAAGCCGGTCCACATCCGCCTGCCCAGGCGCTGCGGCGACGGCAGGCCTTTCCGTTGCGGGTATAACGGATTCGCCGGAAGGCGTCTTCGGCGTCTCGACGGTCGGGCTGAGTCCCGCCTCGAGTCGCAGGGTCCGCGAAAGCAGATTTGCGTCGCTCCGCGGGGGCCGGTTCAATGCGCTTCCCTCAACCGCAGTTGCCGCAGGTTTCCCCGAGCTGGATCGAGCGAGCGCCTCGACGTTCAGGGGTTCACCGCCGCTCAACGCCAGCCCAAACGGGGTTCCGTTCAAGTACACATCGGAACGATTCAGAATTTCTTGTTTCTCCACCTCGCTTGCCGCGCGCGAAAGTGCGAATGCGTCGTCCCGGGCGAGAACCACCACCAGGATTTCCTTGCCTTCGTAGTCGGAATCCCGGCTCATCGCGCGGACGTGGTGCGATATCTCAAATCCGATGGAATCGCAGGGGACGTTGGGAGTTATTTGTTGCGCCACAAGCTGCAAGATCGGAGCGATGACGTCCTGAAACGTGCGGCTCGCTCGTTCATTCTGCGTGACACGCTGCGCACTATATGCGGCGTTGTAATTTCCGGTGATCTTCAGGACGACTCGGCCATGGAAATTGACGAACTCGATCCCGCGCGAATCGGATCCGGCTTGCTGTGCCGGGTCCACGCCCACATAACGGCTCAAGAAAAAGGAGAACGGAAATTTCGCGGACGAAATCGCGCGATTCAGTTCTTTTAGTTGCGGGAAGTAGTTGGATTCCACGATCTTCAAATCGGGATTCAGGATTTCCGCAGGGCTCACCTGGGCCCAGCCAGGCCATTCCCCCAGCAGAAACACGCCAGCCAGAGCAATGGCGACGAGCCAGAACCGCATTCGTGGAGCCACCCGTTTTTGACCGCCAAGCGATCGTTCCATACTATCTCCTGGAAGACTCTGCGTCCGGCCACACGGGCTGTCGATGCAGGAACTGAGAAACGTCGCGCGTGAACGCGATCACCGCCCGAATGTCTTTCCGGCTGAGTGTCTGGCTAAACGCCGGCGTCCTATGCTCCTCAGTTGTTTCCGGCCGTAGTATCGGGTTCGCCGCAGACGGTTCATTGAGAATTGAAAAGCGATAAAAACCGCGCGTCAATGAGATGGATGCGGCTTGACAATATACATATGCGAATTCACGGGAGTGTTCCCCTTCCCGAAGCAGAAGCCTGCCAAGTGGCAGCCGCAAAGACTGCATTCTCCGACACAGCGAGCACATCGCACTTCCCATACCCCCGGCTCGAGACGAATGCAAGGGACATGCTCCTTGCAGTCGTCACAATAGAAGTAATCCACCTTGGGTTGCATCTTTTTTGCACTCATGGAAAATTCCTTTTCATTCTTACAAAACCGTTACCAGCTCGCGTCGCCCCCGGCCTTATCGTTTCCTTTCACCTGGAAAGTGCCTCGAAGACTCTCGTGCTGGGGGCTGCACACCGTCCAGCACAAGAAGGTCAGCGCACCCGCCCGGCTTGCGTCGAACGCTACGTCCACTGTATGCCCGGCGGGCACGTCCACCGGGCCTACATGCAGCAGGGGAATGGCGAAACTGTGGAGCACGTCAGCACTCTTCAACCGCATGACCACGTGGTCTCCCTGAGTCAGTGGAATCTCCTCTATTCGGGTAGGCTTCCCTCTCCAGTAGTTATGACCCACGACTTGATCCTCGGTCCAAATGCCGTCTTTTGCGACGGCCGTCAGGGTAATCACTTTTGTCCCCGGCGGATAGCTATGCGGCATGATGACCGCGCGCCAATACCACAGCAACAGCGGCAGACCAACCAGAACAAGCACAACCGCCGCCACTCCCGCCATTTCCTTCCAAAGCGATTTTCCAGTCATAGTTTCACCTTGTTGGAATTCATGAAGCTGGGCCGGTCCGCGACCAGGTCCGGATGCTCGCGGCGAAAAGTTTCGGCAATGTGACAATTCCAGCAAACGGGCTGAAATTTCTTCAGGACGTCGGGCAGACTCTCGGTGGAAATTTCATTCCACAGGAACGTTTTTCGGTTCGCATCCATCAGGGCCTGCGGAGCGTCGTGCCATTTCAACTTCCCGAACGGCTTGCGGCAGTAAGCGCATCGCTTGCCGTCGTACCATTCGGAAACGATGGTCCGCACCAGACAGTCTTCCGGCGCGGCCTCGATCTGCTTCAGGCATTCTTGTCCGCAGTTTTGGTGGTCTGGCCAGCCCGAACACTCATTGAGACGCAAACGAGTCGAGCCGAGAAGAGCTTCGACGGCAACCGTTCCGGCGGGCACATTAACTGCCACGGTCTGGTTTGTCGCCGGACAAGTGATTAGCCTTTCCCCCCGAAGTTTCAGGTAAAGACGCAAGCCGATCGCCAGCCGGAAAATCAGGTATGCGGAGAACAGGGCCAACAGCACGTACAGGAATATAGCTACCATGTCTCACCTCCTACCCGATAAAAAGTTTCAGGAATACCAATGTGACTCCCAGCAAAAGCGCCGCGGGAGGCACCAGACTTCGGCGGAGCTGCAAAGGATCGGGAAATAGTCCCTTTCCCACTTTGTGCAATCCACGCAAGCCGAAGTAAAGCCCTGTCAGCAGAATGGGCACCTGGAGATACGGCACCCAATTGGGCTTGAACGGCGTCCAGGGAAATTCCGCCGTTCCGAACAGGTTCATCCCCCAACCCATGGGGTCGGAGATGACTGAAATAATGTACGAGCCATTGACCATGATCAGCGGGACGCTGAATGCGATCCAGGCCAGCAACCCCATCGGCACCAGCATGTACGAATATTTGAGGAACAATTCCTTGGTTGGGATCTGGTCCGCCTTGGCGTACCACTTCGCCAAACGGATCGTCAGGTACAGGATGCCTGGAAAAATCACCAGGGCCAAAAGCATCTGACCGAACGCATAGGTCGCGAAGCCGCCCCAATTATGCATCTCGCTGATGTTGGCCCAGTTCTTGAACACGCCCCACGGGCTGAGCAGCACCAGCGAGTAGCTGAGCGCCAGCACCAGCATGATGCATGCCTTCCAGACTTCGTCATAACCGTGCAGGATGACGTCGCTGGTGGCGAAAGGCCGCGCAAACAGGGAAATATTGTCATTGGGGCAGCTCTTGACGCACTCAAAGCACAGTCCGCAATAGTTGTTGCGGTCCAGTTTCCCCATGTAGACGCCCCAGGGACAGGCCCAGCCCTTATCGCTGCCGCGAATGCAGGACTTGGTTTTGCATTTCAGACATTCATCCTTGCTCACTTGTCGCAGCTCGATCGTCGAGGTCATCGCATACAAACTGAGGAAACCGCTGATGGGGCAGACATAGTTGCAGAACGTCCGCAGGCGATAGACCAGCCCCATTCCCGCGGCCAGGATAATCATGAAGGCGAACAAAACCATGCTGACCATGGGGCGCGTCACTAACAACGCGCTAAACGTCGCCAGGAAGAGAAAACCAAAATTCTGCAGCCAGATGTTGCTCAGTTTCTTGGGCCAGCGCTTTTGCAGGCCGAAAAACTTGTTTTCCGTGCCGGGGCTCTTTCCCGAGCGCACTCCCAGCACGGCGCGGCGCTGCAACCAATCGCCGAAAAACGGCAGCGGACACATGGTACACCAAGCCCGCGAGCCGAGAGGCACCAGCGCCGCGATCAGCACAACCCACCACAGAATCCACACGAAGACGATAATGATGTTCCGGTTGCCGACGGGAGTGCCGAACACCGCGGACATCAGGAAGAAATAGAACAACACTAGGTTCGGCAGGATCAGCAGGAACTGGAAGCTCCTCATCTTTACCAGCCGCTTCATCCAGGGCCAGCGGGCAAAGATATTGAAGCGCCACGGCTTTTCTTCGACTGCCGATTCCTGGTCCAGTATGACGAATTGTGCGTTCGTTTGCGCCATCGCTGTCTCCTTACGCGGAAGCCGAGCCCTTCGCACTCCGCTTCTCCTCGAGTTTCTCCCGGAGAATGCGGACGTGGTCTTCTTCAAATTCGGAGAGTTCCCGGAACATTTGCTTCAATTGCGGTTCGGTAGTCCGCAATGTTTCCTGGCGGTAAAACTCCCGGGCGCCCACTTCTGCTTTCAAGCCCATTTCAAGCGCCTGTTCCACGGTCATGGAATCAAAAATCAGGGCTTCGGGGTGATCCAAATCAGGACCTTCGATTACTTCCATTGGCTCTTTGATTACCGTTGGCACCAGGCCGAACCTTACCCGGTAGCTTTCTTCGAGCATGGCGCCGTGTTGCCGCTCCTCGGCCGCCATCTCCTGAAAGATCGCTTCCACGGAGGCGTCATAGCCCTGGAACACATTCGCCAACGAATCGTAAATGGCTCCGTTCCGGCGCTCGATCTGGATGGCCCGCAACAACGTGGACGACGCACCACAGGAACCCGTGGCACTCATGATTTTCCTCCCGGAACTGCCTGCCGGAAGCTCCATAGCAGTCCCACAACCAGGCCCAGAGACAACACCATCGAAGTCGGGAACAAATAATTCGGCTGGACAATCAACTCTCCCTGCATGAACGGATGCATGTACCCGCAAGTCTGCGAGCAGCGGTAGCGAAACTTGCCGGTGCGGCCGGCGACGAAGTTGACCTCCTGGACCTCGTGGTAATCCTCCTTTGCGGAGGGGCGCCGAACCCAGAAGCTGTTGTCCTGAGGCCGGGCTCTTGCGTCGAGGTCATACCCTTCCAGGTAGAAGCCGTGAGTCACATCCTTGGCCAGCAGCTTGATGCGTACGCGGTCGCCTTGATTTACGTGAATGACGGGAGGATCGTAGGCGTACTTTTCGCCGGTGATTGTAAAGGTACGATCCTGCGGGGCGGCCCTATGGAAATAGACGGAAAGAAAGCCGATCGCTCCGCCCAGAATCAACAGCGAAATCACTGGCATGTTTTTTTGAATCCGAGTCCGTTTCATTGCGCCTCCCTGGAATCGTCACCGTATCGTCACCGTACGGAGCGGCTAAAAATTGACCGTCGCGCTGCCTGTGGCCGGTACTTTCACGTTTTGCTTTTTCGTTTTGCCGTCGTACCAGGCCACCACCACGTAATCGCCCGCGGGCACTCCGGCGATGTGGATCTTGCCGCTATGATCCGGCTGGACAAAGAACGGGTTCTGCAGCACCAGGACGTACCCCTGCATTTCGGGATGAACGTTGCAGAGAATGTCCGACTCGCCGAGCTTGTTGAACGTGTGTTGCGCTCCGGCGCCCGTCCCGTAGGTGCCCAGATTGAATTGATCCGAGCCCACGCCGAAGACGTTGTGCTGCACGCTGTCACTGTTGTGGAACTCGACGGAAGTTCCCAATACGACCGGCAGCACCATGGGAATGAACGCTTTGTGGTCCTGATCCATCTTCGCTTTTCCGCCCGGGAAGGTCCCCGCGACCTTCTCCACGTACACCACTGAGTTCTCCGGCTTGGGCGCTCCGATGGTGCCCTCGATCTCCCCGGCCAGCATGGTGTGCGGCGCGGCCAGTGCGGTAAAAACAACCGCTGCAAAAAGTGCCGACTTGGTATGAAGATTCATCGTGGTTCTCCTTTTGAGAATTTCTCTGGTTCTCCCCAACCGCATGGCGGCCGCTAGAACACAAAATCAATTCCGCTGACAAAAGTATTCGGCCGGAAAAATAGCAGGCCTGCCGTCCCGGCGTATGGCTCTCCCCAGTGATACTGGTATTCCCCGATGATCTTGATATTGGCGCGAACGAGAAGCTGGAACCCCGGGCTGTAGCGATTGCGCGTGGTGAACTCGGAAACGCCGTTGGCAAAGTCCGCCGGCGAGTTCACAAAGTCATAGCGCATGTAGGCGATCATCCACGGGTAGATCCAGAAATTGCTGCCCGCGAATCCCCCGGCGAAAGTCACCGCGGGCGCGGGGCCGATCTGCGGCGTCTCTGTATCTACTATATGGTTATCATCATGGCCGTAGAGGCCCACGCCGAAAAGCTCCATCTTGCGGTATTTGAAGCGAATATCTCCGCCCACCCGGTAAAATGGCTCTTGAATTGTTCCCAGTCCTGTGAAATTGAATGTTGCATTTCCATCTGCGTTCAATTCGTTCGTGCCGCGATAGTAGAAGGCGCCCACGCGGATGGAGGTGTGATCGCGCGGTCCGGTCGGCCCCGCGGCTTGCACATCGTTGCGGCTCTGCGGGTCGCGCTCCAGATTGAATCTCTGCGAAACGCGGAGATAGACATCCTTGGTGTTCCGCGCAACAAGTGACGACGCCAGGCCATAGGAGGAATTGGTTCCGTCGACAAAAGCAGCCGACCATGTGAAATTTCCATTGTCGCCATAACCACCGAATTCGATCCCACGTTGCGGCGTTCCCAGGATGAAAGGATTATTCGCGGTCTGCACCAGATTCGGACTGGCAGCCGTTACCGGAGCCACAGCCATCTCGCTAAATGCGTCATACGCGGATGGATAGATCGACCGCGCCTGCGAGAAAGGCAGGTCCAGCTCGAATTGCCCGAACCGGATATTCAGTGCGTTGTGCGGCAGATGCAGGAAATGGCCCACATCATTGAACTTCAGATAGCCGTCGCCCAATCCTCCGTTCGCTCCCGAGCCGGCTGCGGAAATATCGTTGTCAATCCAGAAGGAGATGTTCTGCCCAAAGGTGCCCGCCGCGATGATGGTGAATGTGTTCGGGGCGAACAGGTCCGTTCGCGGAGTAAACCCGGCGGCAGCGACAGCGGGCGGTTGCTGGGAGTTGTAGGCAAAATTCCCGGAATATCGAAACGCAATCGGAATCGTGCCCGGAATATCGCCGGGATAAATCGCTTTGGGAAAGAGCTTCTTATACGCCGGAGCCCCGAGCATGACGGGCGGCTCCTTCACAAACGTCTCGTCGTCCTTCGGGAATTTGAAACCGTTCTTTTTGAAGGCTTCGCCGAAATCGTTCAGTTCCGGATAATTATTATGACAGGTGGCGCATGACGTCTGATATTTCCGGGCGAATGCCGGAATCGCTTGTGCCGGGCGCGAGAAAAGGAGAAAAAGAAAAACAGCGGCGGCCATGCCGCGCAGGGTTCCGGCAATCGCGTTGGTTCGTTTCGGCGTTGCGTTCATTTTTGGGGATTCTCCTGGCTGTGGTGAACATTTTGGTTTTCATTCCTGATGGAACTCATCTGGAAATTCACCGTCACCGTCCCCTCCGCGGGAACCGTAATCTCCACCTCTTGCGCCGGTAACGCCTCATTCCAGCAGCGCACCCGGTGGCGCCCGCCGGGAACGCCCTGAATTCGAAAACTTCCCTCCGCGCCCGACTTCGCAAAATAGGGGTTTTTCAGGACCACGATGTAACCGGACATTTCCATGTGAACATTGCAGAGCAATTCGACGATTCCGGGTTGGTCGAAGCGAATACTCCGTTTCGTACCTCGCCCATACAGACCCAGGTTGAAGCGCTTCGTATCGGAGATCGAAAAAACGTTATGGGAAACTGGATCGTCGTTGGGAAAATCGACCGTGGTCCCGGCCATAATGGGCAGCACGTGCGGCACAAACTGCAACCCTCGTTGATCCATTTCCTGCGCAGGCGCCGTCCCTGCAGGAACTGCGAAAGAGCCTTCCATGTCTTCGACGGACACGACGAAATTGGACAGGCTCGTCTTCGGCCCGCCGCCGTTAATTCGGCCGTCAATCGTTCCGCTCCATGCCCGCTCCGCCAAGAGCAAGCTGAACGAGGCACAGATCACAACCACAAGTTTGAACGATCGCTTTCGCATAGTTCGTTCTTTCACTGCCAGGAAGGAGCAATCGGAGTTCCCATCGGATATCGGCCTGAGAAGTTTTGTTAGAAGCTTTGTTTCTAATGATCTGGGGGAAAGGAAAGAACCAGGGCTCCCTTCCGATTGGCCGAGGGTATGCTACGCGAAGGTTACAGGTGTATAGCGGGAGTAACAGTTCAAGAAGGGTCGGACGCAGACGCGGATTGAAATGGCCGAGCGTCGATGCCCAGCCGGCGGAGCATTTCATAAACCGACTTGCGGCTGATTTGGGCCTCTCGGGCCATGGCGGAAATGTTGCCGTGATGTCGGCGCAACAACGAGGTCACATAGGACCGGCCTTGATTTTCCAACCACTCTTCGCGGGCCGCCTTGTAGCCCATGGCGGCATCGATTTGCTTGCCTAGCCGGGCTTGCTCCCGGAAATAGTCGGGCAAATCTCGCGCTCGCACGGTGTTATTGTCACAGAGTACGACGGCACGTTCGATTACATTGCGCAACTCACGGATATTTCCCGGCCAATGATACCGCTCCAAAAGGCGCTTCGTTTCAGGCGTGAGGTGGGGAAGTGGCTTGCTGCTGGCCGCCGAGAACTCCCGCAGAAAATGTTCCGCCAGCCGAGCCACATCTCCCGTTCGTTCGCGCAGCGGCGGCGGAACCAAGGCCACCACATTCAGACGATAGAGAAGATCTTGCCGGAAACGGCCCTGTTGAGCTTCAACTTGCAAGTCTCGGTTCGTGGACGAAATGATTCGAATGTCCACGGTAATCAGACGTTCCCCGCCAAGGTGCCGGAAGGTGCGCTCCTGGAGTGTGCGCAGGAGCTTCGTCTGCAATTCCAAACTTAATTCGCCAACTTCATCCAAGAAAAGAGTCCCCTCGTGAGCCACCTCCAGCAATCCACGCTTCACCTGGTGAGCTCCGGTAAACGCTCCTTTCTCGTGTCCAAACAGCTCGGACTCCAGCAGGTGGGGAGGCAACGCCGCACAGTCCACCGCGACGAGCGGTCCGGCGCATCGGTTGCTGTTCGCGTGCAGGGACCTGGCGACCAGTTCCTTACCGGTTCCGCTTTCTCCAACGATCAGCACGTTGGCATCGGAGGGAGCGACTTTCGAGATGGTGGCCAACAGTAATTCCAAAGCGGAACTCTTCCCGACGATTCGGTGGTGGGGACAGCATTCTTTCAGTTCCCGGCGCACCCGCTCGTTGTTGCGCACCAACTTGCTGTGTTCCATGCCTATGGCTACCGCGGCCGCAAGCTGGTTGGCGGTAAAAGGCTTGGTGATGTAATTAAAAGCTCCCTTTTTGGTGGCTTCCACGGCGGATTCGATGGTCCCGTAGGCTGTGAAAATGATCGTCACGAGGTCTTCGTTGATTGTGGCCGTCTCACCCAAAATTTCGATCCCGCTCATTCCCGGCATTTTCAAATCCACGAGCGCCAAATCGAAAGAATTTTGGATAAGCAGATCCAACCCCATTCGGCCGTTGGAAGCGGTCGCCACTTCGTAGCCTTCGTCTTCGAGGATGGTCCGACAAGTCTGCAGGATCGCCTCGTCGTCATCAATGACCAGGACGCGGCCTTTCATTTCCAATCGCCTCCCGCCGGCAGAGCCACGGTAAATTTCGTGCCTGCTCCGACTTGGCTGTAAGTCCAAATTTTTCCGCCATGATCCTTGACGATACCATGGCTAATGGATAGACCCAATCCTGTGCCCTTTCCCGGCTCTTTTGTTGTAAAAAAAGGATCGAAAATGCGATTCAGGCTTTCCGCCGGAATCCCGCAGCCCGTGTCGGTAACCTCCACGCGAATCCCGCTCCCGTTTTCGGTGGTGCCGAACGCACGCACGGTAATCGTACCGCCGACCGGCATCGAGTCAATCGCGTTGTTGAGCAGGTTGACGAACACTTCGGTCAGGCGACTCGCATCTCCCAGAATCTGCGGAAGCGCTGGATCTATTTCCCGCACAAGTCGAATACCGCCATCTTTCAGACGATGATGTATCAACGTGAGCGATGTCTCCAGGACCTCTCCCACATCCACCTGGCTGAGTTCCATGCGGGATTGCCGCGAGAAAGTCAGCAGGTTTCCTACAATCTTGGCCACCCGTTGCGCCTGTTGCACTATGACTTCCAAGCTTTGCCGTTGCGAGGGCGCGAGGGTCGCGGAGTTCCGTCCTTCCGAAAGGTGGCTCGCCAGCGCCAGAATGCTGGTAATCGGAGTGTTGATTTCGTGCGCCATTCCTCCCGTCAACTCGCCGATGGAGGCCAGTTTCGCTGCCTGAGCCAGTTGTTGCTGTGTTTCCTGCAACTCGGTATATTGCCGCTGAACCCGCCGGTCCGTATCCGTAACGATGATTCCAATGATGAGCGACGCGACTCCGACCATGACCGTGAATAACGAATAGATCAGTATTATATACTTTCCAATATATTGATTGATATAATCCGTTGTGCTGATGAACTCAATACGATCGTTCCGGTTGGTTCCATCCTGAATGGGAAGGCGGATCATTCGAAAACTGCCGGGAAGTTGCAAGTCGGAATCTTGGTCCTGCCCTGCCTTTACGGGCGCGATCTCCTCTTTGATCTCCCAATTCTGGGTATAACGCAAGCTGGCGCGTTGTCCATCCAAATAAACATTGACCACCCGCAATTCGGGCAATGTCCCAAACTCCACCACCACCCGCCTCAGCACCTGTGCGTGCTCGAAAATGCTTTCCAGGCCCTCCCCTTGCTCACGGTAGTAAAGAACGTGCCCCCGAAGAAACTCGGCCAAATCCATCGAACGCTCTTCGGAAAGACGAAAATACTGGTACTTTTCCATGCCTGCCGTAATCAACATGATTAGGCTGGCGAGAACAATGAACGTCAAGTTCAAGCGCACAAAGACTCGCTCCAGCAGGTTGTGCGATCGTTCTCCTGCCGCCCAGGCAAAAGCCAGCAACGCGGCCGAAAGCAAATGTTCCTCCAGGTTCCAGAGGAGAATCCCGGCATGTTGCGGCAAAAAAAGGAAAATGGATTGCAGCAGGACAGCCGAACCTATCGAAGCCTGCGCGAAAAAGATGGCTCGCCGGCCTTCGCGTTCAGCCGTCAGGACCGCGCGTAAACCGAGCACCAAGCCAACCACCACAATCAGATCGTTGATCAGCATCCCCGCGGAATGCGGACCCTCCCCAGTGGCCAACTTCAACGAATAGAAAAGTTCCGCAAATACGACGATTGCCACAGTGGCACTGCCGTATAGTATCCATCGAATCCAGTGTTTCTCTTTTTCTTCCGCGGACTGCTGCATGTATCCGGCGATCACGACCAACACCGAACCAGCTAGAAATCCCTGGGAGAGAGGCTCCAGTCCCGGCCATTCCAATTCTTTGTGCAAGAAGAATTCGATCCCGAAATACAGACTCAGGGCAACGAAATGAATGACTACCAGGAAGAATCCGAACGGAAGGATCCGATCGCCCCGCGACATTCGTATCAATGAGAAGCGACCGCGGAAACGATGCAGCAACACCAATAAGGTCAACCCAGCGAGGAGCGAATGAAACAAATTTAGGATGAACTGGGTTTCCGGGGTCCGATTTGCTAACTGCCAGAACAGAGATTCCATGGCGCACTAATTCTTCCTTTGGCAGAAGCTGACCGGAATCTCCAATTGAAATTCTTTCTGTGTGCACGAATCTATGCCTGCTGCCCGGTGGTGTCAAGCCCGGCTCATTTCACAATGTTTCCGGAGGCTGGAGGGCCACACCATGGTGAATAAGAAAACTACCAAGGTGACGAAGAGTCCGAAGCGGACCAAGGTTGCGGTGAAGATGAAAGTGGCACCAGTCGTGACTCCAGCAGCTACTGCAGCCACGCCCGCTACCCCAGTCAGGCGGCTTGCGCTCTTATTGTGGAAGGCACGCGGATGTTTGCGTTGGCCGGGCGCCCGAGCAAGGCTCTGTTCGTTAAAGTGTGCGGCCCGAAGGGACCGACAATGACTTGGGCGGGCCGAAGCGGGCGCAGATGCCAAGCACTTTCAGGCCGCACTGGCTGCGAAACGCTGTGCCTAAGACTCTGGCTCCGTTAGTCGAGAGGCGACTCAGGGTCCCACTGAATTGTGTTGGCCTCAGACCACCTAACAAGGAAATCCGACGCCGTTGATTTTCCCGATAATGTGTGAACGAGTCTCGGGAAATAAGAGAACCCATGCGCCTTACCATGGACGAGGTTGGCGCTGCGCATTTTTCAGAATAGTCAAGGTCTTACCGTCGCACCGTTCAAACAGGGTATTTCGCCACTCGACGGAATCCGCTGCAAGCCCGTTCGCAATCGAGATTCCTTGTAGAAAACGATGCCCCTCGTAAATTATGCCGACGGCAAGTCCAGGCCCGTCCCTGTATAAGCGCACTAGTTGCGGTGCACCACCTGTTTTGGGGTCCGTACCGCTTCGCAAGGCATCACAAAATGCGCCAAACACTGCACGGCTGACGCCGCCCAGAGGCCGTTGCCAGATAGTTTCCCACTTCTTTAGCTCGTCAGCTCCAGACCCAAGAGCAAGTGCGAGGCGTGACTCGTTCGGTAGCACAATTTCTGTGTCCTTCCAGCCTGCAATCTTGGACCACGAAAGATTCCAAATGCGGAACTCGGATTTCAGGCTGCGTCCACCTCAAGCGCCGTGGATTATCGCGAAATCTGAACGCTCTTCGTTGGGAAACGTATCCAGAGAATCCTCAACCATCTTTGCGACCAACTTGTGTCGTTGTAACGGAGTTTCAGTGCCGTCAAAAAGAATAGAGGAATCCAGCAGGCTCTGCAGCTGACCCAAAAAGATAACAGGGAATAAAACGTCCCCGCAGTACCCGAAGACATCACCTGTTGTTTTGGATGCAAAGAGTTTTTTACCAAAATTCCAAGCGGTCCTAGAGCGGTCCCACGTAATTCGGCTATCGCTCACGAAATATAAAGAGGAAATGCCTCGACTGTCCACGCCAACCCACGCGGCAAGGGATGTCATTTGTTCTCCATACTCGTTCAACCACGAAGTCAGCTTTCTTCAATAGTAGTTGGGAATATTCGCGAGCGGTGAACCCAGCCACCTCGGCATCAGCAAACAAGTTGCCGATGCCGAGATAGGTCACTCGACCGTCGTTCCCCTCATGGTGGAGAACCTGGGAGTCGCATCTTGGGTCCGGCCCGTAAGACCCTGTCGCAACTTTACCCTCAGGATTTTGGTTGTTGTTGGGAATCGCGGGGTGAGTGCACCAAAAGAACAATGCATACGTGATTGGAGAGGACTAGGGACGGGGTACGCATTGAGGGTCACACTGTGAAGGGTCCAGGCGTTGCTCCACTCGACCGAATTTCAGAACAAAGAGAAATTAGCTTGCCGGAAGTTGTTGCTCTGCCCATGCCCAATCTACATCGGCCTGCCAAAGCGGACAGCCTCGTGCGATCCAGTGAAGATACGCGACCAGACGACGTGCTTGCTCAATAAGCCTCCCTGCTCTCGGTGATCCAATTTGACCTAAGGCTTCACTTAACCCGCCCGGCGGAAAATTGAATATATTCGCCCCATACTCGAGCACAATCTCAATGCAGTCCAGGAAGTCCTCATCCCGCCCTGAGCTTCGGAGCCTTAGAAGAGCCGTCCACGGCTGACGGTCAAAAGCCCAGATAAATTGATGATCGTTTGACTTACTGTAATCGCGTTCCCGACAGAAGGCATTCTTGAGTGCTGGCGCAAGCAGGTCGGGGTAGGTACCAATGAATGAGGCAGCTATATTGTAGAAGTGAAAAAACGCGTTTCGGTCGTATGCACCTGAAGCAAAGGCCGCTGCATAGGGAAGAAGAGTAGTCGCCTCAGCAGGCCGCTCGCCCAAAATTCCATGAATTCGCCACAGAATTGACGACCGGATAGCTGGAATGCCGTGGACCACTTGATTCAGCAACAGCGAAGCGAAGTTTTTTGCATCAAATGTTCCAAACCTTGTCTCCCTTTGTCTGAAAACCGCATACGAGATAAGTAGAAATGACAGCAACTGGGGTGCTTCACGGCTGGGCATATCAAGAAATATTCTCAGTACTTCCTCAGCTTCGGATGGAGTCAAATCCGGCATACGTGCTACCACATTCGCAACACCTTCGAGGATTGGTGGGTAGCTCGCATTTTCTCGCGCCATTCGTAGCGTCAAAGTTCGTATACCGTCGGACAGCGAGGAGTCGATTAAGTCGGTAAAGCGGCGCTTTGCGAATTCAATTAGAGGGATAGTTGCTTGCTGCCGGATATAAAGATTTGGGCTGAGAGCATATCGTTCGACAATCTCAAATGTATGCTGATACAGGTCGCGTTTATTTGCGGCCACAATGAGCTGAAGTAACCAGGATAGATGACCTCGAACGGTCACGATAAAATTCACCATCTCCCCTCGTGCGATCTGGTCATGATAATTACATTTCTCCGCAGGATCATTGATGTTGTTACTTGGATCGGGATCATCCTCGAATGTCCGGACAATCCAACCGACATCGTCCCAGTCTCCGGATTGAACGAGTTCTCTTCCGTACCGGACGACTTCGATGCGGCTATTTGCGGGAAGCCATAAGGCTGTGCCCCGCTCTTCAGTAATTTTTCTTATTAGCTGGAACGCTTTTGGTTCGTGCCGCGCAATACGGAACCCAAGTGACTGCACATACAGCGGCTCCAAATCATCGGGAACCGATGACTTCTTGTCATACGCGGCAAAAACGGATCGGTCAAAGACGAGTCGAATGTCACCGGGGGTGAATTCGAAGAATATCCTGTCGATGTTCGGGAAACGAGCAAAGTCAATTTGCGTCGCTGCTTCCACGACATCGCCTGGATCAACTAGAAATGCAGTCCAGTTCACGACTAAGATAACTCGCTCATGGCCCTCCACCGCCAACTGATTGTTCTTGTTCGGCAATTTTTCCTCTAAAGCGGCCAACGCGATGCCCGCCGGATTAACGGCTCCGCCTTCTCCGAAGGACGAGCACGCGATTCGCTCCAATCCTTCGATCCGTTTGAGAGCGAAACCGTCGAAATTGAGTTCATCCGCGTCAGGGCTGCTCGCGATGACCCCCTCAACGCGGTCAGCTAACTGCTTAACAAACTGCTGTCGTTTCACTTTGGGGGCATTAAAGTAAGAGGGGGTGGTGAGGAGATAGCCTTTGAGGGAGCGCTGAGTTAGTTCACGTTCCAGGGCATGGACCACTTCGCTCCAGACTCTATCGCGTGCTAATTCAGCTTCATCTTTCACGAGTCGGAACAGTTCAAGAGCTATCCGACGCTCGCCCAAGCCAAGGCGGTAATCAAAGTTGCGGTTCGTTGCGGGATCTACAACGACATCTTGATCGAGAGCTGTCCATGTCTCATTAGCTGTCGTGCTAAGAAATTGGAGGAAGCGATTTTTTGCATCTTCTTCCCAGTGCTGTTTCGCCATGGTGTTTTCGCATCTACCGTCTACGGCCACGTATTCTACAGCTTCGTCAAGGGAAGAAAGCTGATAAGTTGCTCGCGGTCGTGTCACTGCGCATTCCCCTTTTTGGCTCCTTACAAAGTGCATCAAATAAGGTGAGAATGTCCTCCCAATTGTTATTCGCCCGCTCCATCGCGGCGAGTTCCGCCTCGTGTTCCACTCAGTGCGGATGTCCCCGGCTCGTCACAAAAACGCACGGGACTGTTTCTGGAAGCCAGATAAAGCCAACAGCCGCCAAATCGGAAACACCGCAGCAGCGGATTAGCCCGCTCGCAGGTGAAGAACCACAGGTGAAGTTTCTCTCGGATTCCAGAGAAAACTCTCTAAAGTATTGAAAATAATGGTAGGCCCGTGGAGACTCGAACTCCAGACCTCTACCGTGTCGGCCTCTGCGCAAACACAACCTGTGGGGTGATAGGAACCGGCAATCAAAACTATTGAGAGGGTGCTTCACGCAACTTCTGGCGGGCCTCGACCTCCTCATCGGTCAGGCGCGCGTCGTAGATTGATCGGGGCTCGATGGTCCGCGCAACAAGTGTTGCGATACCAACCACCAGCAGCAACGGCAGGAGGAATGATCGATACCGGCCAGTCAATTCCATCATCAGCACCACTGTTGAGATTGGGCCCTGTGTGGTCGCCGCCAGAACAGCTCCAGCACCGAGTACCGCAAAGAGACCAGGGGGAACACCGGGCCAGAGCCAAGACCATGCGTGGCCAAGAATAGCGCCCAACAAAGCCCCCACAGTGAGCGAAGGCGTAAACAACCCGCCGGGAGCGCCGCTGCGCATGCACAACACGGTCGCTGCGGGCTTTAACAAAAGCAGCGTCAACAGCAAAATCGGCGCCACCTGATTCATGAATGCCAACTGGGAGATGTCCCTGCCATTGCCGAGCACCTGCGGGAACCAGATCGAGGCCACCCCAAGCAACCCCAGTCCCAATAGCGGTGCGGCCACTCGCTGCCAGCCTTTTGGCCTGCTGCGATCAGCCCAGCTGATAATTCGAACATAACCGACTGAAACCACGCCCGCAATCGGGCCTACCAGTACCGCCCAAACGACACACGAGATTGAGCTGGAATATGCGGGAATGATGTAGGTAGGCGCGTCGGGCAGCGCAAGCCATGACACCGCAGTGGCAACCACAGAGGCAAAAATTGCAGGTAGCACGTACCGAAGCGCCAGCCTTCCACGCATTACCTCTAGCGCGAAAAGCGCACCTCCCAATGGGACGCCATAGGCTGCACCCATCCCCGCCCCTGCGCCGCAGGCCACCAAAAGTCGGCGTTGCTCGTCGGACAATCTTTCCCTGTCCGAGAAAAAGTTGGCGATCACCGCTCCGGCCTGCTTTGGTGCACCCTCGCGACCAAGCGATACGCCCATGCCAACATCAAGTACAGACAACACAGCGCTGCCCAGCGTGCGCACCGCAGGCATCCGCCCGGCATGGAACCAGATGGCAGCCGTCGTATCGATACCGTTACCGCTGGATAGTTGCTTAAGGATGAGCTGTCCCGCACCAGTCACAAGTCCTGCGCCGAGCAATACAAGAATGTGCCTCCACGCACCGGCATGTTCGGCTGCGTCCAGTATGCTTGTACCTGAGCCATTCCAGGCAAGATGTTGCACCAATTCCAGAAGCCGGGTCAAAACTGCCGCGCCTATGCCTGTACCGATACCGGTGAGAACGACCGCCAGCCAAAAGCGCCCTGCGCCTGGACGTTCAAGCGTGGAGGGGATGGCATCGCCGTTCGGTATCGGGGGCATTTCGGGCGTAGTCAATGCGATCTCTGCTTTCCTCTCGCTGTCGTCGTTTTTCCAGCGTGCGAAGGTCTAACCTCGTCGAATCGCACGGAATTTCAAGGACCACTCAGCCAAATTACAAATGTTTATTGTCAAGCCAGCCATCACGAAAGCCTGCGCGTCGAAGTCCTTCCACAATATAGCGGCAATCCCGAATAGTCTTCCAGATCAGCTCCGACTGAAAATTTTCAATCATTAGAATAATCGGACCTTGATTCAAACCGAAAATCCAGGGAGACACCCAACCGTGTTGATTCCTGCTGGTGTCAGGATAGGTTGAATTAAAACTGGCGTCGAATCCATACGGGCTGCGCCCTTTCAAATGGAGACGCTCAATGGCGTGACGGACCGTGTCAATTACAATCTCGGGTGCGAACGGGAGAGACGCAACGACCCCCCAGGGCGAAATGGTTCCATCATCCGGGCCAAATGGCGCGCCTCGCGCAATATAGTCGAAAAATTCCCTTCGGATACCGTTGACCTCGAGGATGGCGGGGCCTGGTCCATCGCTCGCTGTTAATCCCCAGCCATATTTGTGATAGTGAGAAAATCCCTTGGGATTCTCGATTCCATATTGCCGTTGTACATGGGTAGCGCGGCGGCTGTTTTCAAAATAATCGATTCCCGTCTTGCGATTGAAGTCATCGTGTATGCCGCGAAAATCCAGCCACAGATGGGACATCTGATGAATGAATAGAGGTCCGGCATACAGGTGTTCTATGTCATAGATTTTTTTCCATTCAAACGTGGAAGTCCAATCCGTATAGCCCTTCGGATCGATAGGAAACGTTGGCGATCCCAGGGCCAGCGCGTAAAGAATCAATGCTTCGCTGTAGCCTGTATCCCACCGGTACGGCAGAAATCCCGACTCGGGTTTCCATCCGTGGCAGATGGTTGTCCCGTTATTCAGGGCCCATTGCCAATCAACGCGCCGGTACAGTACGTCAGCAAGTTCCCGTATCTCGCTCTCTCGATCGCTCTTTCCGGTGAAATAACTTGCCGCAGTAAGAACACCAGCGATGAATATGGCGCTATCGATTGTCGACAATTCACATTGCCAGGCTCGACGGCCGGTCTGCATATCGAGGAAGTGGTAGTAGAACCCTTTGTATCCTATGGCATCGGGTTCCGGCCCCTGAGGGCTGGAATAAAAAAATCTTAAAAGCATCAGAGTTCTGTCGACGGCCTCAGCTCGTGAAAGTAAGCCTCGTTCCGCTGCCACCACGTAGACACTGAGCGCCATCCCGACGGCAGCTATGCTTGACGGTGATCCAGGCTGGGTCTTATCGGGAATCAACCCAGTTACAGGGTTCGCCTCTTTACGGAAAAAATCGAATGTCTCTCGCCGGAGACGATCCAGCATTTCCGAGTCTGTCCCCTCCGGATTGGAAACTGGCAGCGATCCATTCATTATTGGCGCTCTCCCGGGAGCTACTTCGCGATTAGGCGAATTCCATCGTGATCGCGGCAACGCTCTGCGGCGGCAAGGCCACTGCCAGATCAATATTTCCCTGTTCGTGCGTCCAGGGTTGCGATTCCTTCCGCAGGACCGAGGCCGTCTTCAGTTGCTCGACTTGCAATGCACTTAAGTATTCCGGTTCGCCCATGGTCTGCCAAAGACGGCGCGGATTAGCGTGGTCTTCATCAATTCGCTCGATCCAGGCGGTGCGCGGCGCCGGTGCGCCTGACAGCCGGAGATTTATCAATTCCGTTTGAATCGGATGCCGGGGCATCGCCAGGTTGGTCATCAGGATGGTCGCGGCATTATTTTTGCGAATCATCCACGCGTCCACGGTCGGATGAACGCCGTCGAATTCCAATAATTCGGTACCTGAACGGTGCAACAACTGGAACGCGCGATAGGCCGGTTTGGCGATTCCATGCAGATTCAGCAGGCCGAACCCGCCGTGAAACGGGACCGACGGAAAATAGTTCTCGGCGAAAATGTCGGTGAAAGTCCAAAAGCTGTAGCCCTGGACGAGTCCACGCGCTTCCATGATGATTTTGGTGACGAAGGCGGCTGTAAACGACCCATCGTGCAACGGATCGCGCGGATTCGACGAGATATTCCACTCCGTGTAGTAGAGCGGCAAATCGCCGGCTTCGGCGCGCGCTTTGCTGGCCTGCTCTTTCATCATCTCCCGTGGCGAATGCTCCAACTGAGTCACGGTATCCGCTCCCGGTTCACCAAACGCATCGGTTGGATAATGGTGCGTACTCACGAAATCGACGTTAAGCGCATTTTCCTTACAGTAGGCGAGGAATTCCGGAATCCACTGGTTGTTGGCGGTCGCCGGTCCGCCCACTTTAAGCGATCCATCCACACTCTTGATGGCCGTAACCGTGTGGCGGTAAAGCTTGAAGTAGTCTTCCTGCGACGCCGGCCAGAAAGCCTGAAGATTGGGCTCATTCCAAACCTCAAAAAACCACTCTCGCACTTCGACGACCCCGTAACGTTCCACCCAATGTGCGGTGAGTTTTTTGACCAGCGCAGCCCACTGCTCGTAATCCTTCGGCGGGGTAACGTTCGCCTGGTAACGAAACACGGTGGTATTTCCCGACGATAGCGTCGAGGGCATGAAGGACAGTTCAACAAAAGGCCGCATTCCTATGGACAGAAGAAAATCGAAAATCTGGTCCGCGTTGAAGAAAGAATAAAGCAGTTTCTCTTCCTCGCAGATGAGAGTGCCCATGTCGT
>VFSW01003508.1_pt1 | contig 23514 bp, 26 predicted proteins | sample 5358111 | NCBI WGS metagenome assembly VFSW01 (sample SAMN11554181, study PRJNA540505) | mine drainage metagenome | isolation source: sediment from site ElyBrook_90M | place: USA: Ely Copper Mine, Vershire, VT | collected 2017
AGAGAAGGAACGCGATTACTGGAAAGAAGTCATCAAAAAGCAAAAGCGGTTCGGTCTCGCTATATAGGAGGGTATATTCATGCAAAAACGTGTATTCATTACTCAACCTCTGCTTTTGTCGGTGGCTGATGTTGCCGCTCAGTTGGGTATCTGCCGCACAAAAGTGTATGCGCTGATTGCGACAGAAGGATTACCAACGGTGCGTCTTGGGCGAGTCTTGCGGGTTCGTCCTGCGGCTCTTGAACAGTGGCTTCTTGAACGAGAAAAGGTGTCTGCATAGTAAGGCAAGGGACCCGCTTCATTGTCGCATGTGGAGCGGGTTTTCCTCGTGCATAAGGAGAAAAACAGATGGGAAAAAACAGAGGACATGGTGAAGGTTCGATCTATCAACAAACGGATGGGCGTTGGACTGCTGCTATTACCCTTGAGAACAGGAAGCGCAAGGTTTTCTATGGGAAGACTCGTAAAGAGGTACAAGAAAAACTGAAAAAGGCACTTCGTGAACAGCAACAGGGAACGCTGATTACTGCTCCACAGCAGACACTAGAACAATTTCTCAAGCACTGGTTAGAGAGTCGCACGGGGGCGGTTCGTTCGCGCACTACTGAGCGATATGAGCAATATATCCGGTTGCATATTCTTCCCGTGCTCGGACATGTCAAGTTAGATAAGCTGACTGCACAGCATATCAATCAGTTGTATAAGAAGAAACTAGAAGAGGGCCTTTCTCCTACGACGGTGAATACGCTCCATGCTATGCTTCACAAGGCTCTCTCTGATGCGGTGAAGTGGGAACTGGTTGGCAAAAATGTGTGTAGCTTAGTCGAGCCTCCGCGACGGGCACATTATGAGATGACACCGCTTACCCCAGAACAAGCGCAAAAGTTGCTCGCGACTGCCAAGGGGCATAATTTAGAAGCATTGTTTCTCCTGGCTCTTACGACTGGTATGCGGCGTGGTGAGTTGCTGGCTCTCAAATGGCAAGACATTAGCTTCTCACAGAGTATGCTTCAAGTAAAGCGTATCTTTACTCGTCAACCTGGAAACAGATATGTAGAGGCTGAACCGAAAACGGCAAAAAGTCGAAGAAGTATCCTCCTGGCTCCGATGGTCCTTGATCTGTTGCAAGAGCATCGCAAGCATCAAAATGAGATAAAGCGAGAAGCTGGGGCTGACTGGCAAGACCATGATTTGGTGTTCTGTACTTCGCTTGGGACTCCGCTTAATCCGAACAAGGTGCTTGAACGCTTTAATACGCTCCTGAAAAAAGCGGGGCTTCCACATATCAGGTTTCATGATCTGCGGCATAGTGCAGCAACTATTCTGCTGCTGATGAAAGTGAACCCGAAAGTCGTGCAAGAGATATTAGGGCATAACCAGATTAGCATGACAATGGACATTTACAGTCATGTGCTGCCGACAATGCAAGAGGACGCGGTAAGCAAGATGAATGATGCGCTACAGGGCTAAGAAATTGGCCTTTTGCTATCAGCATTCAAATTGCTATCAATTTTGCTATCATACGACAATTTTAGGCGAAAAGCGGGACAAAAAAAGCCCCTCAAGCGGCTCTAGATGCGGCTTGAGGGGACCGTCCTACGAATAGGGGGTGCCGAAGGGGGGACTCGAACCCCCATGCCAATTAAGGCACAACGCCCTGAACGTTGCGTGTCTACCAATTTCACCACTTCGGCTTGTCTTTGCGGACACACATAATACTACAGTATTGCCCGCAACTTGTCAAGAGGGTTTTGGGTGAGTTTTCTCTCTTCCTCACCATGCCCACACACACTTCCAAACATGGTATACTACACAATACATACCAACACTATCTCTCAGAAAATCGCTACCAAATAAGCCTGCTATCAAAATGGCTATATGAATATAACGCTCGCAGCGTTCACATTGTAGGGAGCAACTGCGTATGTTCGATCAACACACACCCATACATGCCGCTATCGATATCGGTAGCAATACACTTCACCTCGTCGTCGCACGCTGTCTGCCCGACGATCTGGAGATTCTGGCCGACGAAGTCGATCTCGTGCGCATTGGCGAGAGTGTTACCGCGACGGGCGATATCTCCTCACAGAAACAAGCCGCTGCCATTGATACACTACTCCAATACAAAGCCATCGCGCAACAACACCAGGCCTCACCCATCCTCGTCGTTGCCACCGAAGCCATCCGACAAGCCAAGAATAGCACGGACTTCCTCGCCGCCATCCAACAAGCTACCGGATTGACTGTGCATCTCATCGATGGCAATGTTGAAGCAACCCTAACCTTTGCTGGAGCCACCTATATGCTAGCAAAACAAGCTACACCCCCGAACACGATCAGCGTCATGGACCTCGGCGGCGGCAGCACAGAGCTGGTTACAGCGACACGCGGACAGATCACCTGGCGCACTTCTCTTCCTATCGGCTCCGGCTGGTTACATGACCGTTCTTTACCTTCCAACCCTCCCACACATGCAGAAATAGAGGCTACGCGCACATTCTTGCATGATTACTTACAAAAACTCTCGATCCAGCACCGTCTGGAAGCATTGATCGTGACCGGCGGGAGCGCAAATTCACTTCTCCACCTGGCCCATCATGCCTTCGGTCTCGACCTCACAGCCGAATGCTTGACTCACGAGGATGTGCTACGCTGCGAAGGACTGCTGCACGCCCTACCAGCAGAAGAGATTACGAAACGCTACCAGCAACCGGCTGCACGCGCTTTGATCTTGCCCGCTGGTGCAGCCATCATTCGTGCAGTCATGGCCCATCTTCATTTGAACGAGATTCACGTCAGTCCACACGGTATCCGCGAAGGCGCGCTGTTAGCTTATGCACGCTATGGTGCGGAATGGCTCACACACGTACAAGCTGATGCGGATAGTGGCACACACAGGCCTGAAACAAGTTCTACATCAACACCTACCAATACCACAGCCGCGAGCCAGTCAAGTGACATGACTACGATGACTTTTCGCCAGTTTGGTCGCCATCTGTTGCGCGAACGTCTCCATAAAATGCTCTCGTGGCGCGAGGCAGTCTTACATCACGAAGATAGCGAGGATGTACATAAAATGCGTGTGGCCACGCGCCGCTTGCGTGCTGCCCTCGATGCTTATGCCCCACTCTGCGAACCGACAGCCTTTCGCCGATTATACCGTCAGGTCAAAAAGCTAGCTGATGTGCTGGGTGAGGCACGTGACACGGATGTCATGCTGCAAAGTTTGCAGGAACAGCTAGCACGGGCCAATAGCCAGGAACAAAGTGGCATTGCCTGGCTTATACAACGATTGCATAGCTATCGCCAACAACAACAAGAAGGTTTGGCTGCATTTTTGCACCAGTGTGATGAGGAGATACTTTTTCATCTGCTTGACGAGTGCTTGCCAAAAGGAGAACACAAACATGGCAAAAGTTAGTCCCATTCCCAATCTATCTCCACAAGCATCCGTTGCAAAAAATGCACGCATTATCGCGCGGGCCAAGTTCGACGAATTTGAGCCGTGGAACAACATTGTTGATACATCTTACAACGTGCGAGGATTACATCATCTACGCATTGCGGCCAAACGCTTGCGTTATACGCTAGAATTGTTTCTCGACACATTTCCCTCGTCATGCGCAACAGTTCTGCAAGAACTAGAGCAACTACAAGCAGAACTAGGCACGCTACACGACACAGATGTGATGATCGCGGTGCTGCGTCTCTGTCTGGGCGGACTCGACAGCGGCACTGGCTATGAGCAGGCATTAGTACGTGCCTATACCAAACGCAACACAGGCACATTCATTATTCCCCCTTTATTGATTGCTAGCCTACTCAATCCGACGACCTCGCCCACCGCTGAAGAACGCTATGGCCTTGAGTACCTTCTGCTGTGTTTGCAACAAGAGCGCGAAAAACTGTACACTGATTTTAACCAGCACTGGCATATGCTACAAGCCAGAGATTTCCGACGTGAGATTCTTAGCATTCTGGACGCATAAATCTATAGTCCGACTAAAAAATTACAACTGTCGCATACAAACCGCTCTCAACGCAGGGAATTCTGCGTTCGGCGCGCAAAAGAGTGAGATATATAGAAAAACGATGATTTACCAACATAATACGAGCGAGATACACATGACAATGCCAGATGCAACCGAGAATTTACGTTGGTGGCAACAACCGTATCCAACAGAAGAAGAAAAATATTTGAGTGGTGGGCTAGAAGTGGAAGATTGGCCCCATGCACGCCAGGTGGCACGTCTTGCTACCCAGCTCTTCGCGGCAACCTATCCTCTTCATCATTTAAGTGAGAAGGAACTGCGTCTGCTCGAGAGAGCTGCATTTCTTCATAATACAGGCATGACTATCGCAGTGCGCCGTCATCACAAACACTCGTTTCGTCTGATCAAAGAGGCGCAGTTGCCGGATTTTACCGACAAAGAACGCTATGAAATCGCCTGTATTGCGCGTTATCACCGTCGCGCCTTGCCCAGTAACGAGCATCAAGAATATGCCGCTCTCAGCAAGCTAGCCCGCCAGCGGGTCTCCAAACTGGCAGCCTTATTACGCATCGCGGACGCCTTCGACTACAATCATGATGGGCGCGTCATCCAGATCAGTGTCGATCCCGCAAACTGTAACGAGAAGAGCTGGACATTTTTGCTGACCATTCGCCCACTCTCAGACCTGGATACTGAACTGGAACACGCGCATGAAAAGGCTGATCTTTTTGAGAAGGTTTTTGGATGCAAAGCGCAATTTCTTTTTCAAGAGCAGCAAGACTAACTACTATGGATGAGCTGTAGCCGTAGGTACAACCGTAGGCTGCGGATCGGGTGTTGCAGAAATGGCTATTGTGGGGGTCGCAGTTCCGACAGGCGAGAGAATAGGTGTGACAAGACCGGGGGTTGTGACGGTAGTTGGCCCAAAGAGCGAAAAGGTTGGCGAAGGGGTTGGTGTCACTGTACTATTTGTTTGCAGCAAAATAGTCGGGTTAGTCGGTTGTAGTAAGCTGGTACTCAACGCAAGCCCTTCATTGGCAATAAAACCTTCCACCGCCAATCCAAACTGGCTTTGCCCAATGCTACGAATAGCATCTAAAATGCTGGCCTGCGTCACCACCTTTCCCATGATATTCCAGAGCAAATCTGCTAGCATGGTCTGCTCGCTACTATCCGCCAGCAAAGACGCAAGGTTGACTGCGCAGGCATAGGCATATTGCAGTATCTTTGTTGTATCAGAAACAGATTGCAACACCAGGCGATAGTTATTGACCAACATTCCCAAGTCGTTCATGTTTGTCGTCGCAGCAAAAACTTGCTGCATCATGCCGGGGCTAAGTAGCCCAACCTGCACGCTCGCATGTTGCTGCCCAAGCATCTGTATCAACAAGTTGATGATATCAAGTGTGACAGCATGTGTTTCAAGCGGAGACAAGGTAAGCGTTAACTGCTGTAGAGGGCCAGAAAACGTGACTGCTAGATGAAGAGCCTCATTATTAGTATTGCCATTGGCTTGATCAAATGGCAATACACCCACTGGCGGCAAAAGCATTTGTGGGGCAAGCAGCGCATTTGTCACGAGATCATGTGTATCGGCAGCCCCCGGAGTAAGACCAGCAGGAGCGGATTGAAATGTCACGCCATACCATAGTAAGGTTCCATTGTGCAAAGCAAAGAGCGCGTGGTCGGGATTTGAAAGATTATCAGCCGTGACTGTTAACAGTGGGGAACTAAAATTATTGGCCGTAAGCGTCACATTATATGCTGCGAGAGGGGCAGAATGAACAGGTATGCCGTTTGCCATCCCAATGACAATGATAGCAGCCAGCCAAACAAACATGAATAGCTTGACATACCATACCGGGGTATGGCTAGATGTCTTCGTCCTCGTCACTCTCGTCCTCGTCATCTTCTTCGCGCTTTCGCCAAAACTGCCATTTTGCCCGTTTCTGAGCAGAGTATTCAGGCTCTGTCTGCACAGACAGTTCCCGTTGCGTCTGTCCTTTAAGACTGCCGGGGTGGGCGGCAGCGACCTGACGCAGGCGTACAAGATGCTTGCGATACAGGAATAGGGTGATGCTGCCAATCAGCAACAATCCCAATATGTTTACCACTATCAGTATAGCGGGCAATACCAAAGGCGCGATGACAGAGGCATTTGTTTTAGGGCCAGGGTGAGGAGTTGGGGTGGGCAACATTTGTACGTCGGGGGGAGTTTTGCCTGCCTGGATAGCCGCAATGACCGTTGCTTCGGCAAGTGGATTAGGCGTGGGTAGTAACGCGACAGTATTGGCAACAACGAGAATTTCGCCACTCATCAGTTTCGGCTGGGTCGGATCATGATACTCATAGGCTCCTGCATGACTAAAGGTGACCATCCACTGCGCGCCAGGATGAATCGTAGGTGAAGAAATGCTGCCATCAAGCGAGGTGACTGTGTAAGAAGCAGTAGGCAAGGCGTGATTAACAAAAACGACAGTATCGTAGACATGAATGGTTAAAAACGCAGGCACAAAGCCTGGTGGCTGCACGACGCCAACAATCTGAACGGTAAGTGTTTCGCCTTCGGCCAACACTCCGCGTGTCATCACCAAGCCAAACAGCAACAATATTGACAGCACGATAACAAAAATCCGTTTTTTGCGCATATCGCTGCTCCACACCACCTTTGTCAAATCATGCTGTCATTTTACCTTTACGCTCAAATAAGCGCTCTTCTTTATATGATACTGAGAAGAACAAACATGAGCGCACTCAATTGTTGCTTATGCGCGACCTGCCACCTTGATCTTCTCTACAACGGGAACAACCTCGGTTGCTAGCAGTTCAAATGGCTCGGCCTCAGAAACGTTGGGCATATTGAAAATGGCCTGATCGATACCCATTTCCGCAAGCCCTGCAAAGTACTCAATGGCAACCGCAGGTGTCATGGAACCATTACGCCCATCGCGGGTGAGACGCAGCGTATCCAGCGTTGTCTTCTCAATCTGCTCATAGGGACGACCAATGGCTTCACAATGGCCACGCAAGATATCCAATTTACGCTGAAGCTCCTCTTTGCCCAGACGCGCAAAAAGATTACAGGCATCGGCATATTGGGCAACCAGACGCAACGTTTTCTTCTCACCAGTGCCGCCAATCAGGATGGGCGGATGCGGCTTCTGAATCGACAGTGGCGAGTTCAGGGGCCGCGCTAGCTGATAATGCGTGCCAGTAAATGGCTTATCGTCGCCTGCCCACATCTGGTGGGCTAGTTGCAATGTCTCTTCCAGACGCACAAAACGCTCTGCCAGCGGAGGGAAGGGAACGCCGAGACCGTTATGCTCCTGCTCGTTCCAGGCAGCCCCGATCCCAAAGTAGGCACGCCCCTGTGAGAGAATATCAAGCGTTGTCGCCGTTTTGACCAGAAGACCGGGATGGCGATAAGTGACACCTGTCACCATTGTACCGAGCTTGATATGATTTGTTCGTCCGGCAGCGAATGCAAGGGCAGACCAACCCTCCAGCATCTCGTGTTCAGCAGGGCCAACCATAGGGATCTGAAAAAAATGATCCATCACCCACAAGCTATAGAGACCCGCGCGTTCTGCACGTTGCGCAATCAAACCAAATGTATCGCCAAGTTGAGATTGTCCATTGGCCCATGTAAAGCTGGGAACTTGTAATCCCAAACGCATTTTGTTCTTTTCCTTTTCTCGCGTAGTGTTAACATCGATCACGCTTTCTCGTGACCACTCTTAAGTATACGCAATAAAGAAACAAGATGGCAAACAATTGTAGGTTACAAAGGAAAAGTAATTAACTCATACATACTGAATAATACAGCTCAAAAGTCGATTGGTCTGTCTCAAAAAGCCGTACTCAGACCTGTTTTTTGATTGCAATATTTCTGCCACGAGCCAAAGTTCGTGGTCCCCACATGATTACCACAACAACCGCTACCGCTGCGGTGATCAGACCTGTCACACGTGGATCGAAGTATGAACCGTTAATCGGGAATAATTGCCATGTGAGATTTATCATCGTATGGAAGAGTGCCGCGACAAAAACGCTCTTGCCCGTATTATTGTAGAGCCAGACGATGATGACGCGCGATGCCACCGTACCAAGAGACCACCAGGCAATAAAAGCCTGGGAGCGATGCGCCTCTAGCAACGGTACATAATGCCAGACAGCCCACACGCCTCCGAGGAGAAAAGCACCCAGGAGTGCGCCAAAGCGATTTTGCAATGGATCAGTAGCGTATGCCGACCAGCCCAACTCTTCACCCAAGGCCCCGATAAAGAAGGCAATGAACAGGGATAGTATTGTCAGCACCGAAAACGATGGGACTGGAATTGGACCCTCCGTCAAGCGTATTGCCCCATATGACAGGAGCATAATGCACGGCATCAAAAAGATAGTCGGCACATACCAGATATTCGCTTTGACGCGCTTGAAGTCGAAAGCTCTCTTCAACAAATTCTGCACGCCCACAAACTTATTCTCGCGGTAGGCAAAAATCGCCGCAACCGTCACCGGGCACAAGAACGCGAGCGCGCTGATCGGGAGAGATGGCAGCAGTTGAGATGAAACCAAAGCTCCAACCAACCAGAACGGCACAGAAAGAGCGAAAACAAGCAAGAAGAACTTTTTCATCTGTTAATCTTCCAACAAGCGAAATATAGACCCAAACATATCACTCTCTATAAGCTCACTCACGACCGCTTCTATTCGTGGTCGGCTAATTTCATCAACAAGAAGCATATCGCTCACCCAAAAATACGCTCCAGCAAGATTTTCTCCTGTTTTTCTATTCTTTTCTGTCAATGTTCGCACATTTTCATATGAAATACATGTTGCAACCCAGCGTTCTCCATTAGAAAGTGTCACAATCACATCTGTATTACCATCACGCATATTCCATTGGTCAATAGGCCACATTTCTGCTTCTATCCAAATTTCCATGTTTCAATGCTCTTCCGTTTTCGCTGTTATCCTTATTTTTAACCTCTACAAAAAACAGGACACATGCTGCCCAATCTTAGTTTAAGCAGTTCAAGATGCTGCCATTATATGCGCCTCTCAATTCACCTTTTAAAGTTCTTCGGGTCACTCAAATAAGCATCCAGGTCAGGGTCTTCCTTTTCCTCTTCAAGATTATCAATAACCGTGAAATAACCTTTTAACTCTTCCCGCACTACGGCTAAAAGGTCTTTTGCAGCCCGATTAAAGCGGTCACATTCATCCTGACGCCAGGAACCAGGATGAGGCGGATATTCCCAGTTCAATGCCGTATCATGCCACTCGATGAGTTCGTACACTTTTTGAATTGTGGCGGGCGAAAGCGGCAAATATTCAGGTTCTATGTTACACTCAAAATGCTCCCGCGTCTCGTCATCCGCACTCCAAAAACAGGTTGCATGCCACTCAAACCAAAAAGAAATTTTCATTGTTCTGCCTCTCGTATAAAATCGATCACTGCCCGTCGTCCTTCAACTAAACGATGGACAAGACTATGACCGCCTGTTGAGATAATGTGAATTCGCGCAGTTGTGACCAACTTAGCCAGTGCTTCGCCCCAGGCGAGACGAATAAGATTGCTTACCGGAGCGTCCACTGGAAACAAGTCAGTGCCCGTGCCAGCTAATGTAAGCGAACGTACCCGCTGAGGATAAATTGCAGCAAACGTCAAGCTGATCGGCCCGCGAGCAGAACTACCGATCACGTGCGCTGAGGGGATATTAAGCGCATCATAGTAGAGATCAATGCCATTGGCATGTTGGTACGGCATGTAAATTCCTTTCCTAGCAGGTGCAAGTAAGAAAAGCCATATCCTGTTGTAGCACTTCTATCTGATGTTGTGTATACCGATTGGGCGGTCGCTTTTGGAGGCTCCGTGCCAGTGCTCGGACATTGATCAGCATACTGGTAAAGCGAATGCGCCACTCACAATCTGACGGAAGTGACGTGATATCGCCATAGCCGCGTAGCAGAGCACTTTCAAGCTGAAAGGAATGCTGTTCTCTGTCACGCATATGGAAATGGCCAAGATCATACCACGGATTCGCTCCTTGTATCTCTCCAAAGTCAATAATGCCTGTATAGCGTCCTGCATCCTGATAGATGTGCGTGATATCAAAATCCCCATGGGCCAGACAGCCATCTTCGCTATTGAGATAAACATCATACTGAGAGATCAGACGCTCAAGCATAGCCACTTGCTCGGTAGATAAGGTATGCTCGGCCAGATACGCAAGGTCCGCTACCCACCATTCGAGAGCAAAGGCGCGATAAGTGGGCCATTGCGCTCGCAACTGTTTTGTTTCCGGCGAATCTCGTTGCACCCAACCAAAACCCGCGACAGGCACACTGTTGATTTGCTCCATCTTCTGGCAAGATACGCAGATAAAAAGTTTCGTTTCCAGCAACAATGCGATACACCCAGGTAGAAGCACCCTCTACAACGCGCTCAACCACAGGAGACATTGCTGGAAAGATACTATCTACGACTCTGTTGATCTCACAGAATGCTGGCGGCGATGGAGCAGGCATTTTTTCACACCTCTTAATTCTGGCAAAAAAGCTATCCATAACGTTTTGGCTATGGACAAGATAGTAAACTGCTACTACTACTAATACTTTGTCGATGTTACACTTTGCTCAATGAGATTGTTACATAGAATAACGAGGAGAGCAATATGGCAACCGAGTTTGTTCCTCAACAGCAAAACCGCTGGGCTTCCGGCGTCATCCCCTATGCCCAGATGGGTTACTGGCAACCCGACTATGAGCCGAAGGATACCGACATTTTATGCGCATTCCGCATCGTGCCCCAAGAGGGCGTTGACCCGATTGAAGCGGCAGCAGCAGTCGCGGGCGAGTCTTCTACCGCAACCTGGACAGTCGTCTGGACTGATCGCCTGACCGCCTACGAAAACTATCAGGCTAAAGCCTATCGCGTCACGCCTGTCGTGGGCACTGATCAGTATATCGCGTATATCGCCTATGATCTGGACCTCTTTGAAGAAGGCTCGATTGCCAACCTGACATCCAGCATTATCGGCAACGTCTTCGGCTTCAAAGCATTAAAAAGCCTGCGTCTGGAAGATATGCGCATCCCGCCGCACTACGTGAAAACCTTTCAGGGGCCCGCGCACGGCATCGTAATGGAACGTGAGTATCTCGATAAGTACGGTCGTCCGCTCATAGGTGCGACAACCAAGCCCAAGCTCGGCCTGTCGGCGCGTAACTACGGGCGCGTCGTCTATGAGGCACTACGCGGCGGTCTGGACTTCGTCAAGGATGATGAAAATATCAATTCGCAGCCCTTCATGCGTTGGCGTGATCGTTTCCTTTTCTGCATGGAGGCAGTCAATAAAGCCAGTGCCGAGACGGGCGAGATCAAGGGCCATTACCTGAACATCACCGCCGCGACGATGGAGGACATGTACGAGCGTGCCGAGTTCGCGAAGGAACTGGGCAGCATTGTTGTCATGATTGACCTGACGATTGGCTACACCGCTATTCAGTCAATGGCAAAGTGGGCACGCAAAAACGGCGTGCTGCTGCATCTGCACCGCGCAGGCCATAGTACCTACACGCGCCAGAAAACGCATGGCGTCTCGTTCCGCGTACTTGCCAAGTGGATGCGCCTAGCAGGCGTCGATCATATTCACGCAGGAACCGTTGTCGGCAAACTGGAAGGCGATCCAATGAATATTCGCGGCTACTATCAAACGTTGCGCGGCCTGAAATACGAAGCGAATCCCGCGCAGGGATTGCTATTCGAGCAGGATTGGGCCTCGCTTGCCGCTGTGATGCCGGTTGCCTCTGGTGGTATCCACGCGGGACAGATGCATCAATTGCTGCACTATCTGGGCGAAGATGTAATTCTTCAGTTTGGCGGCGGCACAATTGGGCATCCGCAAGGGATCGCGGCGGGAGCAATCGCCAATCGTGTCGCGGTCGAGGCCATGATTCAGGCCCGCAACGAGGGCCGCGACATCATGAGCGAGGGACCGGAAATTCTGGAGAAAGCCGCGCGCTGGTGTGGACCACTTCGAGCTGCGCTGGAGGTCTGGAAAGATGTCTCCTTCAACTATGCCTCAACAGATACGCCCGACGCGACTCCGACGCCCAGTTTTTAATTGCCGATAAAGGAGGCTTGCACCATGCCATTTCATCTGACACAGGGAACCTTCTCTTTTCTGCCGCCACTCAGTGATGACGAGATTCGCATGCAGATACAATACTGTCTCGATAACGACTGGCCGATCAACATCGAATTTACCGATGACCCGCACCCGCGCAACACCTATTGGGATATGTGGGGACTGCCGATGTTTGACGTGAAAGACCCTGCCGCCATTCTGTACGAGATCAACGAGTGCCGCCGCGCCTACCCACAACACTACATTCGCGTGGGAGCATACGACCGCAGCAAGGGACGCCAGACGCTCGCGATCTCTTTCATCGTCAATCGACCCAAACATGACCCTGGTTTCACCCTTGTGCGCCAGGACGCCCATGATCGCGTCTCGCGCTACAGCCTGCGCAGCTACGCCACCGACCGCCCCGCAGGAGAACGCTTTAGCGAATAGGGAGCTTTTCATGCAGTCATCGATACATACGAATGAACCAGACGGTCACGAGCAGGAGGTGACCGTCGATCTTGCCAGTATCCTTCAGCAATCACAGGTGATGGATGTCCTTCAGAAATTGGACGAGGAATTGGTCGGACTTAAATCAGTCAAGACGCGCATTCGTGAAATTGCAGCATTGCTAGTGATTGATCGCATGCGGCGCAGCATTGGCCTGACAGCGCGCCCACCCTCGCTGCACATGTCGTTCACGGGGCCGCCGGGAACGGGCAAAACAACCGTTGCAATGCGGATGGCAACCATCCTGCACCGCCTGAATTATGCGCGCAAAGGCCATCTCGTCGCGGTAACACGCGATGACCTGGTCGGACAATACATCGGTCATACCGCGCCCAAAACCAAAGAGGTACTCAAACGCGCAATGGGCGGCGTGCTGTTTATTGACGAAGCGTACTATCTCTATCGCCAGGAAAATGAGCGTGACTACGGGCAGGAGGCAATTGAGATATTGCTGCAAGTGATGGAGAATCAGCGCGACGATCTGGTAGTTATTCTCGCGGGCTACAAAGATCGCATGGAGACATTTTTCCAGTCGAATCCCGGCTTTAGCTCGCGCATTGCCCACCACCTGGAATTTCCCGACTATAGCCATGATGAACTGGTGATTATCGCGCAGTTGATGCTGGCGGAGCAGATGTATCGCTTTAGTCCAGAAGCCCTCACGGCCTTTGAGAGCTATCTGGACAGAAGGATGCAGCAGCCACGTTTTGCCAATGCGCGCAGCGTGCGCAACGCCCTTGATCGCATCAGGTTGCGTCAGGCCAATCGCCTGTTTGCCAGAGGTGGGCGCATCTCACAAGTGGATCTGATGACACTAGAGGCCGAGGATATCCTTGCCAGCAGAGTCTTCTCGGCTGAGCAGCCAGCATCATAGCCAGAGACTGTGAATAGCCTGCTCAACCTGTTCGCGTCTCACGACACGCACGCGCTCCGGGCGAGGGCCAGTCCTGCCGCACTCGCTGATAAAACTAGCGAGATCGGCGACGCGACTGGCATAGCCCCACTCGTTGTCGTACCAGGACACAACGCGAAAGGTATTGCTCTGTTCCTGACGCGCGGTCATCAAGCCATCAACAACGCTGGAACGGCAATCACCGCGAAAATCACTGGAAACGAGCGGCAGTTCGCTATAGCCTAAGATATTGCGCAGAGGGCCAGCCGAGGCCAGCGCAAAGGAGCGATTGACCTCTTCGACCGTCGCCGCGTGTTCCAATTCAACCATCAGATCGACCACCGAGACCGTGATGGTAGGAACGCGATATGAGACGCCGTGCAGCTTGCCAGCCAGGGCAGGAATGACCTGCCCAAGTGCTTTTGTTGCGCCCGTCGTTGTAGGGATAATATTTTCAGCGGCGGCACGGGCGCGACGTGGGTCCTTGTGACTGCGGTCGAGAATGCGCTGGTCGTTTGTGTAGGCATGAATGGTACTCATCATGCCGTGCGCGATACCAAATTGATCGTGCAAGACCTTCGCGACAGGGGCAAGACAATTGGTCGTACACGAGGCCGCTGAGATAATTTGATGCTCCATTGGATGATAGTCATGCTCGTTGACACCCGCGACAATCGTTATATCGCCACCTTTACAGGGAGCCGTCACCAGCACGCGACTCGCCCCTGCCTGTAGATGGGCAGCGGCCTGTTCGCCAGTAGTGAAGGCTCCCGTCGCTTCAATTACCAGTTCGACACCGAACTCGCGCCAGGGAATATCGAGCGGGTTAAGATACGAGGTAATCGCCACAGCCCGCCCATTAATATGCATGTGTTGCTCATCGGCCTCAATCTGCGCGTGAAAAGGGCCATAGGTAGAATCGTATTGCAGGAGATGTGCGTTAATCGATGCATCGCCTCTATCATTAATTGCCACAATATCTAATTTCACGCCACGTTCTAAGGCAGAACGCAACACCAGCCGCCCAATACGTCCAAAACCGTTAATCCCTATTTTCATCGCCTTTGCTCCTTCGCAAATAGATCGCAGCAGATAGCTCTTATGCTTCGCTCTCGTCGTTCTGACGAGCGAGCAATAGATGGTAGACGAGCAATAATTGTGTTAGCGCGAGAGGGTGGCTGTGTCCCGCTTTTGCCCCTGAATAGTGCCCAATCTCTTCCAGCGAGGCCGCACCACAAGCATCCAGGTGTGCAAGAATGCCGCGTTCGAGCGCTTGTGCAGGTGCGTCTGGAATGGAGCCATCGATCTCCAGATATTCGACGGCACGTCCGTTTTCGCGTCCCAACCATGCGCGCACACAACCGGATTGATCGCGTTCGATAATCTGGCTCAAGTCAGGATGCGGCAAGGTGCCACGCAGCGTCAGACGCACATTGAGATGGGCGTCATCGTCATGGAGGCGCGTTTCATCAGGAAAAAAGGACACAATGATGTCAGCATGATTGCGCTGTGGACGAATATAAGCGGCAGAGTCGGCCTCGCGCATATCCAGTTCGCGCAACACCTCTTGCTCAGTATAGCCACGCTGCGCCATGTCGCGCCGCACTTTCCAGCGTCGTCGCAACAGTTCGGGCGGTTCAAGATAGACGCGCACGCTATAGGCATTGCGCATCTCCTGCCAAGAAAAACCGAGCAGACCTTCCACGATAATAAAAGGATGCGGCATAATGTACTGCGGTGGCCCAAAATCGCCCGTCTTGTGATCGTAGCGCGGCTTGAGAATTGCCTCGCCACCGCGCAAAAGTCGCAGGTGTTGAGCCATCATATCGAGATAATTGCAATCGGGATTGAGAGGCGTGATTGCCAGTTCCTTGCGCTGTTGGCGATTATAACGATGATAGTCATCAGTGCAAAGCACAGCGACCTGTTGCTCGCCGAGAATCTGGGCAATGCCCCGACTAAGCGTGGTTTTGCCTGCCGCACTATCTCCCACGATGCCCAGAATAATCGGGCGCACGGTTGCTCCATATTGTACTGCCATGGTATACTCCACATTTCTTGCGCTGTCTGCCCTGATACAATGTTCTGCTTTTGCGAGGATACATAACCCATGTTATAATAATATCGGGCAACGGGTATAAGAACAAGATATAATTCTCTATGCCTGCTATAGCCTGAAGGTTATATATGAGGCGTGTACAGTGGGTGCAAGAAATGGAGTAAAGCGATGGTCTGGTCACGTTTTGATAGCATCACGATGCGCCAGTTACGCGCTTTTTGTGCCGTCGCACATCATTTGAGCTATACACGCGCCGCCCAGGAACTGGGTTGCCAGCAACCAACCATTTCCGCTCTGGTCGCGGACCTTGAGCGCATCACAAAGCTCACGTTGCTAGAACAGTGGGGCCGCCATATTGCGCTCACCAGCGAGGGCCATGAGTTCTACGCCCACGCGCAATTGCTTGTCGCAGCGACAGACGAAGCGGGACTGGCCTTGGCACAATTGCGTGGTGCGGGTTTAGAAGAGAGTGCCCCATTGCGCGTCGCCGCTGACACGACTATAGGAACATATGTCCTGCCGCACCTGTTGGGCGAGTTTCATCAACAACATCCCCTCGTCAAACTCGACCTGCACGTGGCTAATCGCGCCAGGGTGCGTTCTCATCTGCTTGATAATGAGGTTGATCTGGTCATTGCAGGCCGCCCGCCCTCGATTGAAGAACTGATTACAGAACCATTTATAACGAATCCACTTGTTCCGATCATTGCCCCCACACACGCGCTGGTCGGGCAGAAACACATACCGCTGGAGCGACTGGCCCACGAACAATTTTTGTTGCGCGAGGTCGGCTCAGGCACACGCGCCGCGATTGAGGAGATGTTTGAGATCGCGGGCCTGCCGCTGCAAGTGGGCATGGTTTTAGGGCACGTCGAAGCAATTAAACAGGCAGTCGCCGCAGGTCTGGGCGTGAGCGTGCTATCGGCGATGGCGATCAGGCGTGAAGTACAATATGGGCGGCTGGCAATTCTTGATGTAGAACAATTTCCCCTGCAACGCCGCTGGTATATCGCGCGCCTGGCCTATGCCCCACTGACACCCAACGTCGAAGCATTTATCTCTTTCCTACACGCCTACGCGCGCCGTTATGAGCAGGGAGAGACACATCATGCGCTATCATGAACGCTCTATTTGCGTTTGTTCATAAAGCAGGAAATGCCGCAATGCACTTGCAGCCAGCGAAAGCCGCTGCCCTTTCAGATGAACGATGTGCCAGTCACGTTGCAGGGGAAAACCTTGCACGTCCAAAATACTTAATTCGTGATGCTCCACTTCCCAGCTGATCGACTCACGCGATAAGACCGCGATCCCGATATTCGCGATCACGCTTTCTTTGATCGCCTCAATACTGGCAAATTCCAGGCTACGCGCGGGAGACAGACCATCTTGTGCGAAACGCAGTTCGACATCGTGGCGCGTGGCTGTGCCGGGTTCGTGGAGCAGGAAGGTTTCTGCGCGCAAATCGTGCAGCGATAAACCCGCTCGTGTTGCCAATGGATGAGTCGATGAGGCGACCATCACCAGTTCATAAGGAGCGAGATGTTCTACCACAAAGCGTTCGTGATGCTCAATCACGCTCATGACCACGAGGTCTACCTGATGCGTAAGGAGATATTCCTCGATGACCCGTCGATTGGCGACCGTCAGATGAATATGTAAACCAGGGTGAAGCGTGTGAAACGCGCCCAGCAGCATCGGCACAATATAGGTTCCCGCACTGGTACTGGCTCCAATCAACACGCGCCCCCGCTGTACCTGTTGAATGTCGTGCACAAGCGGTCCGATACCAGCAAACAAGCCCAGGATACGCCCGCTGTGGCGCAACAGTTCCTGACCAGCAGGCGTCAAGATCAGACCCCGGCCCTGACGCGCAAAAAGCGGCATGCCAATGCGCTGCTCAAGTGCTTTGATCTGCTGCGAAACGGCAGGTTGCGAGAGATAAAGTTGGTCAGCGGCACGTGTATAGCTGAGATACTGCGCGACGGCACGAAAGAGGGTCAGTTGGTGAAAGGTCAGGTCCAGCGTGATATCGACGTTGTTACTTATAAAGGAGGATTGTTCTGGCATAATTCCTTTCACCCAATCTGCATAGAAAAATAGCATATACTAATTAGAATGCCATGCCAACACCATCAATTGCAAATTTTAGTGTTTCTACATCTCAAAAACGAGACGCGAGATAGGTGACGTAATGCGAGGCTAAGAGCAAACTATCCGATAAAAGTGAGAAACAAAGTATAATGAACGTGCCATCCCCTAGCATAGAAACCGATACTCTTACCAGGGCGCGGCGTCAGCGCGTACTCCTTATCACAACCACACTGGCAGCCAGTTTGATCTTTTGGGTCTTTGTCTTCGCCGATAGCGGTTGGGGACCGCTACTCACACCACTTGCTGTACATCTGCATATCTCTCTGGCAACAACTGGATTACTCTATGTCGTCTGGTCTACAGGCTATCTCCCTGGCGCATTGCTAGGAGGCACAATGCTAGATCGCTACGGGCCACGTCCTGTGTTTTTCGCCGCTGCACTCCTGGTCATGCTCGGTTTAAGCAGCATTGCGCTCGCTTTACTCGTTCCGCAAGGCGTTCCGTTCGTTTTCTTACTGGCAATTGCGGGCATCGCGGGCATTGGCGGCGGCGTGATCGATGCCTCAAGTAACGGCCTCATTAGCAGTCTCTTTGCCAGCAAACGCGGCACGGCACTGAACCTCTTCAACCTGCTCTACCCGCTCGGCGGCGTTTTGCTCTCATTGGTGGATGCGGAACTGCTCACGCTTTTCCACAACGATCCACGCCCATCGTTCCTCTTCACGCTCGGCTTTATCGTGATCGCGCTTCTCTCGCTGCTCGGCATCCCACGTGGTTTTCAACTCAGGCATGTAACATCGCCCGCAAACGGTATCCCTCAACAAGCAGAACCTGAAAAATCGCGTACACCCCTGATGCATCTCCTGGTGCTTCTGGCTCCAGTGATTATGGCAATGATGTTTACCTCTGGTATCAGTTCGAGCGTGCGCGCCTGGACGCCCGCCTACATTCATGTCACCTATGGACAAAGTGCGGCTGTGGCAGCGGCGTTAAGTAGCATTGTATGGATACTCTCAGCAATTAGCCGCCTTGGGGCCGCCGCGCTGATTATCCGCATTGGCGCGTGGCGTATGGTGATGCTCGGCATACTGGTCTCCCTCGCTGGCTTTCTCGCGATGTGGTTCAGCACTGACATTCGCTCAGGGACGTTTGCTATCGCGCTTGCCAGCATTGGCCTCTCTCCCATCTTCGCAACCTTCCTCTCAATCGGCAGCGAACTGGCAAAAAAATCGCCAGGAACCGTTTCGGGCATTCTTTTGTTTACCAGCGGCCTCAGCACCGTCTTTTGTGGCTGGTTTTTCGGCCTGCTACTCAACACGGCAGGTCCGCGCTGGGCGGTCATCTTCTGTATGATCTTTGTTCTGCTCGCAGGTATCCTTGCACTGCGCTTGCGCCCCACACCCGCGCGAGCATAGTAACAGTGACGCTTTTTGCTGCTGATATTCGTGTTTGCCAGGAGAAGTTTTTTCGTTACTGGCAATCACATCTATATGCGTATTTTCGTTATTGCGAAAAACTTGCAATTACGGATTTTAGATGGTATGCTTGTAGCAGACATTGTCACTGACTTGCCATGAAGTGATCCCAGGAGCAGGATGCACAAGGGTAACTTCCAACACCTACCTGAAGTACCAACAATTATCGTGGCGTTTCATGTCATCTGGCACAATGGCTATTGATGCCTGAAACCGGTTTTATGAGGAGGATTCATGATTGCTCCGCTCTCACGAGTGTTTAACGATAACGCGCACAATGTGCGCGGCAAAGTGGTTAGTATTCTAGCCTTTCTGGTCATCGCAAACGTTGTTGCCTGGGTGTTAGCACTCACCGTCTTCTCAGCCTATCCGCTGCTGCTGGGAACCGCGCTGATCGCCTACACGTTTGGTCTGCGCCACGCGGTGGATGCTGATCATATTTCAGCTATCGACAATGTCACGCGCAAACTGATGCAAGAAGAGAAACGCCCGGTAGCTGTGGGTTTCTTTTTCTCGCTCGGTCACTCGACCATCGTGGTCGCACTGACGGTTATCATCGCCCTGACTGCGAGTGCCATCCAGAAGAATTTTCCGGGCTTGCAGGCCGTTGGCGGTCTGATCGGAACCTCCGTCTCCGCGCTGTTCCTGTTCGCGATTGCGATTGTCAACTTGCTGATCCTCTGGGAGATTTTCCAGCAGTTCCGCATTGTCAGAAAAGGCGGAACCTATGACGAGCAGACGATAGAAGAGTTTTTGAACCAGCGTGGCTTGCTTGGGCGTTTCTTCCGTCCCCTCTTCAAGATCATCACGAAAAGCTGGCACATGTACCCGCTCGGCGTCCTGTTTGGGCTGGGCTTCGACACAGCCACCGAGGTTGGTCTGTTAGGTATCGCAGCTTCCTCAGCCACAAAGGGTCTGCCCATCTGGTCAATCTTGATCTTCCCGCTACTGTTCCTGGTTGGTATGTGCCTGATTGATACGCTTGACAGTATTCTGATGCTAGGCGCGTATGGCTGGGCATTTATGAAGCCGATGCGCAAGCTCTACTACAACATGAATATCACGCTGGTCTCCGTGCTGGTCGCCTTCCTGGTTGGCGGCATCGAGGCTCTGAGCATTGTCGCCACGACGCTCAACTTACAAGGTGGGGCCTGGAATTTCCTGGGACATTTGAGCGATAACTTTGGCACGATTGGCTATATGATTATCGGCCTCTTCGTGTTAAGCTGGCTTGGCTCAACGCTGATCTATAAGATCAAAGGCTATGACAACCTCAAGGTAGCTACGACAAAAGAGCAAGAACAGTTCGCAGGCACAGGCGGCTCTTAAAACCAAAACATTCAAAACGCAAGGGGAGGCGAAGCCACAGATTGACTTCGCCTCCCCTCTTTATATATGCGTGTGGTTCATGTTTTTGTAGCAAGGCAAACCCGAAAAATCCCTTATGCGTTCCACCTGTATCAATCTTGTTGCCTCGTGGGACCGATCCATTGAGAAACCTCCAGTTCGTCTACGCAAAACGTTGAACTGCACCTCAAAATATTGGGTCACTTGACTTATTAGAACAAATATTCTATACTTGGAGAGGACAAAAGCAATTAGCTTTTGACTCTTGTGAAGGACAGATCATTCTAAAGAGGAGCATATGTATGGCAAGTCATCCAATCGTGCATATCGAGATTCCTGCTATTTCTACGAGCGCGGCGGGCGAGTTTTACGGTCAGGTTTTTGGCTGGAATATTCATGCTGACGCGGTGTACAACTATGTGCAGTTCCAATCAGAAGGTAGCCCCGGCGGCGGTTTTGTCACTCCTGGGCCAACACCCTTCCCTGGTGTCGAATATAAGCTCGACAAGCTGCTGGTCTATCTCGCCACCGATGATATTGACGCCACACTGGCAGTGATAGAGGCACACGGCGGGAAGACCGTTCTACCAAAGACAGAGATTCCCCATGTCGGCTGGTGGGCAGTTTTCACCGACCCATCTGGCAATCAACTCGCGCTGTACACATCTGCACCGCACGAGTAGTAAATCACCTTTGAGCGAGTGAAGGAAAAAAGAGGACCTTTTATGGCTGAACAACAGATTGCGCTTCTCCCGTTGTATCACGGCTGGGATACCTATCAGGGACTGCTGCTCAAGGCTATTGAGCCACTATCACTTGATCAGCTATCACTGCGGGCCGCACCGCACCTACGTTCAATTGGCGAAAACGCCGCTCATATCGTCGGGGCACGTGCGGGCTGGCTATATTACACACTGGAAAAGGGCGATGAACAGATGGTCGCTCTCGCGGATCAACCTACCCGTTCCGCTGCCGAACTGGTTAAAGGCTTGCAAGTCACCTGGCAAGTCATCCAGGATGCCTTGAGCAATTGGACCATCGCCGACCTGGCCGCCATTGTTCACGATACCGATGAGAATGGAGCAGATCAAACCTATACACGCCAGTGGGTGATCTGGCATCTCATTGAGCATGATCTGCATCATGGAGGTGAACTCTCCTTCACGCTGGGCATGCATGACTTGGCTGGAATCGAGATTTAAGCTCAGTATAAGTCATCACGGCACGGTTTTGCCCTCTCTAAACACCTGTCAGGTCGCTCATAAGGCGGCTTGATGGTACAGGATGTTTTATGCTTTTTCGCTTATTGAGAGCATAAGACATCCTGAATTTTGTCAAAAGAGTGGTTTTTTAGGTGATCTGACAGGTGAGCATCGTTCCTGGCGTCATCTGGCTTCTCAGGCGGCTTTATGGATGGTTGACAGAGGGCGGCTATTCTGGTATGATACGGCTGATGCACCCATAGCTCAGCGGATCAGAGCATCGGTCTTCGGAACCGAGTGTCGGGGGTTCGAATCCCTCTGGGTGCGCTACCCAAACAAAACTACCATAAACCCGCCTCACAAGCCAAAACAGCCCCAAAGCACTACCAGCAAACTAGCAGCACTTCAGAGCTATTTTTTACCAATACCGCATGTCTTAGCCAGTCATTGAAGACACGAATACACCCCAACTAAGAACCTTTTTTCTTCCCATTCTTCTTATTCTTCAGCAAATTCAGCGCACCAACAGGAGAGAACTTGCCATGCTCTTGACGAGCCGCCCGTACCTTAAAATCTTTCAGATACTCTTCTGTGACCTCAACGCTACTATGACCCATCAAACGCGAGAGCTTGTAAATCTCACCACCTTGCTCCAAGTACATGCGAGCAAAAGTATGCCGAAAGGTATGAGCCGAAACACGTACACCCTCTATACCAACACGTCGCTTTATTCCTATGGCGTTAGTGAGGGAACTTGCCTGTAGAGGTAACCACCGTGATGATAAAGAACAGAATTCCAATCACAGCACAGACGCCCGCAGTCAGGCGAAGCCAGCTGGACTGTGTTGAGACGGCGGTGTCCACACTGATAGGTGCTGCTTTGTCGCCAGAGAAAACACCAAGTGAGCTGAGGATCAAACCCAGAGCGAGGCAAATGAGACCAGTGGAGAGACCGGGCTGTATAAAGAGAAGACCGTTACTGGTGCCGAGGAAACGGATTATCTCTGTTCTAGCGACATTATCGATCCATGCTATCGAGGTGGTTTGAACACAATACCAGAGTACCCCTCCTACCTGGGTTAAGAGGGCCAGGACTTTTACCCCATCAAGCACCTTTTTTATATACTCCATTACTATCCCGCCAATCCTCAGGTCGTCGAGCTTAATCGCCAGCAGGGTGAGGGCAACCAGACCCAGCCACCAATAGAAGATGTCTGAATTCACCTTAATAAAGCCCTCCCTAACCAAATCTCCTCCGCTATACTCGTTTTGTGCGATGTTCTCGCCATATTTTTTTATGAGACCGTCAGCTCCAGATAATTGGGCCACATTATCATAATGGGTGCCATCGGCAGCTACACGCCATGCATTTACCGTGAGGAAGTAATTGACGGTATACCATGGCAAGAACCAGCCGGTGATGATAGCCACGCTGCCAAAAAACACGAGAAGGAGGCGCGTACGTGTTTTCAGCTTAAAATAGCGTTTGGTGCGCTTCTGTATTTGTCCGGGAAGCGGCGATGAGAGGTGGCTGACGTCTAATGGATGACCCATAATAAATGAACCTCCGTTTTCCTCAAATATCTGCACAAACAAAATCGCAAGAATCTTCGTCTACATTCTTTTCCCTTCACACAAAATCAGACTGCTGGTGAATTTTAATTTTGTGCTTATGATGGGATAGATTTTAGTGTATTTTTGTACACCTCCCTCGCGTCCAACCACTGATATTATAATATAAATTTATATATTTTACAAGTTAGTATTTGAATTTTTAAGGTACGTCATTTTCTCTTAAACTAGCATACGAA
>VFSW01003509.1_pt1 | contig 23508 bp, 21 predicted proteins | sample 5358111 | NCBI WGS metagenome assembly VFSW01 (sample SAMN11554181, study PRJNA540505) | mine drainage metagenome | isolation source: sediment from site ElyBrook_90M | place: USA: Ely Copper Mine, Vershire, VT | collected 2017
TCTCGAACGTCGGAACCGCGAGGCAGAAGAGGGTTGATGGCGGCGATGAGCTCACAATCGTCCGCGAAGACGCGCTCGCGGCTTTCGGCGTGCATGCCGCTGCGCGCGGCCCACGGGCGAATGCGTACGATGTAGCGGCAGCCCTCACCTTCGTGGTCGAATGCACACAGAAGATGCACGACGTAGCGGCGCCGTTGGCGCACCGGATCACGCTCCTGTCCGGTTGGATTCATAGACAGCTCAATGCGCGCTGCTGAACCCGGAGCGCGCGGGCAAGAACAATGCGGTTGTAGCGCTGCGCAAGAATGCAAGGCAGATTTGCAGCCAGGGCATAAGCGGTCATGACCAGGCGCGCCCACGGCGGATTCCAAAGGAAGAAAATCGGCAGGCAACAGAACATGCACCAATGCGCCCATTCGGCGCGACGTGTTTCACGCAGGAATTGCGACAAGTAGGATGAATCGCGAGCGTTGAGCTTCTTCTTTCTGAAGCCTCCCATCCACGGCGCGCCGTCAGGGAGTAGCGACTTCCATTTGCGAATCGCCAGCCAGTCGCGATAGAGACGGCCATCGTGTTCCCATCGGCGTGGCGCGGTGAGCCAGCTATCCAGCGTAAACAGATGCGCGGGAAGGCGCAAAGCCACAAAAGCTACCACGAGATGAATCAGTGGCCAGCCCAGTAGATTAGCCGCCCAGATCAGCGCCGTCATACTTCGCGGCCTCTCCAGACGGTTTTGCGGCCCAGAACCCGCCGTGCGGCAGCACGCCCGAAGACGACGCAGTAGAAAGCGAGTGGCAGGGGAAAAAGCAGACAAGTGAATAGTCGATAGTTGCCGAGCCGGCGGGCCAGCCATGCAATCTGCAGAGCAAGGATGATGTAGATCAGACCCAGGCTGAGGTGGCCGAAATCGCGCGGCATGACGAGCAGGAGCGCGGTGGTCCAAAGGGTGGTGATCCACACCACCGCCAGAACAACAACCGCGATTCCTGAATCTGCGGCTCCCTGCAGAAATGCCTTCGCCCAGCTCTCGGACATCTGGCGAAATCCCTCGGGAAACATGCGCATGTGCAGCGTGCCTTTCCCTCCGAAGCAGACAATGCGTGCGCCATTTGCCCGCAGCGCGCTGGCCCAACGCAGATTCTCGAGAACTACGCCGCAAACGGCCGCGTGTCCCCCGGCTTCAAAGTATGTCTCTTTGGAGATCAGAAGAGACTGGCCGAAAAGACGCTGCGACGCGGCCGCGCCAAACCCGCCGGCGCCGGCGGCCATCAGAAAATTGAAGAAGAGAGAAAGCTGCTCGTACGCCGAGTTCATGGCGTGGTAGGGCAGCAGGGAGACTACCGTGCGCGGATTCGCTTCCCGCAGCCAGCAAGCGATGACGCGGTCCAGACCTCCAGGCAGCAGGAATGTGTCCGCGTCAAGAAAGAGAAGTAGCTCTCCGCTCGCGCTCTGGGCGCCCTGAAAACATGCCCATGCCTTGCCGGTCCATTCGTGTGGTTTTGCGGCCGACTTGAGCACGCGAGCGCCCAAGTCTGCCGCGATCGCCGCTGTGCCGTCGGTGGAACCGTCGTCGACGACCAGAATTTCCTTGGGACGGGTCTCCGAACCGGCAATCGACTGCAGCAGGTGCGGCAGATTCTGCTCCTCGTTGCGTGCGGGAATAATGATGGAGACGCCGGCTTCGCTCGAGGGTGCTGCGGGCGGACAGGTTGGAACGCGCCAGATCAGAAGAAAGCCGGCTGCCAGTCCCAGCATGCACAGCAGGGCAGGTAGCATCATCACATCTCTCTTCCGTTCTGCTCTGCAATCATGCGTGCAACATGCTGGCCACTCAGCGTAACCATGGGCATGCCAGCTCCGGGGTTTACGCTGCCGCCAACAAAGAAGAGATTGCGGTATTGGGAACTCTGCTTGGGAGCCTTAAAAGCAAAGTTCTTGCGGCGATCGCAGACGACACCGTAGATGGAACCGCGGTTGGATCCATAGCGTGCCTCGATGTCGAAAGGTGTCCAGAAGTCTTCCACCACGATATGACTGCGCAGATCGGTAAGGCCCATGCGCTCGAGTTTGTCGAGACAGATTTCCCTGAGAGCGAGATAGTCTTCGCGGGTTGTGGGCCGTTTTTCGTCGAGCGGCGGAATGTGCGGCAGGATCTTGATGTTGTCGCAGCCTGGAGGCGCCTGCGAAGGATCGGTGCGCGTGGGGGCAACAACGTAAAGCGTAGGATCGTCAGGAAGCTTGCCTTCGCGGAAGACGCGGTGGAAATGAGCGTGCAGGTCCTTCGAGTAGAAGAAATTGTGATGCGCAAGCTGCGGGTACACACGATTCAATCCGAGGTGAAGAACAATCCCGGAGCAGGATGGCCGGAAGCGGTTCACCTTTCTCATCGCGGCAGGGGCTGCATTGAGCAACTTCTGCATCGCGGGAATTACTTCCATGTTGGAGACTACGTAGTCAGCCTGGAAAGAAACAGTGCTGCCATGAGAATCGCGCGCGTGCACGCCGGTCACTTCCGCAGCTGCGTGATCAATTCGGATCACCTCGTGGCCCAGGCACAAGGTCACTCCGCACTCCTCCAGACGGCGGCGGAATGCATGAGCCAGCTGATAAAGTCCGCCTTTCACATACCAGAGTCCAAACTCCATCTGGATGTTCGGCATGAGATTCATGAACGCAGGTGAATCGAGCGCGCTTGAGCCAACGTATTTGATGAAATACTCAAACATGTCGCGAAGGTGCGGATTGCTCACCCGTTTGCGGATGCTGCCCGACATCGACCGAAGATAGTCGAGATCGCGCGCTTCTTTCCAGCCGTAGAAGCGCAGGAACTGGCCGAATGTATCCAGGCCTTTGCGCAGGTAGCCGCGCTCCACAATCTCGTATTGACGGCGCGAGTATGAAAGAAACTCTTCGTACTCACGGATAACGTGCGGGCCGAGGTGATCCAGTTCCTCACGCATCCGTTTGGGGTCTTCCCACAGATTGAGAACGACTCCGTCCTCATAAAAATTGCGCCATTGCGGGTCGACGCGTTCGAGCGTGATGTAGTCTTCAAGCCGTGTGCCGTCGTGCTCGAAGATCGGGCGGAAAATATGCGGGAGCGTGAAAATGGATGGGCCGAGATCGAAGCTGAATCCATTTGTCTGCAATTGATTCAGCTTGCCGCCGACGTTGGTGTTCTTTTCCAGGACAGTGACATCGAAGCCACTGCGCGCAAGCATGACGGCAGCAGACATGCCGCCGAGCCCGGCTCCGATGATAACCACTCGCTTCTTATTCGCAGCTGTGCTCATAATCCTTGTACCATGTTGACCGCGATGGTTTGAGGGGTGGCTCCTACGCGGAACGAACATTCGCTGAAGCGCGGTGGCCCCATACGCTCCGAGGGATTGTTGGACACTCCAACCGGTTCGCGCGGAATGCCAAGGAAGTTGTGATCGAGCTTATGGTTTCCGTTCAGATCCTCGTAGACGCTCACCGCATAGGTGCCGGGCGGCAGATCGGCCTCGATGCGCATCTGCTGCGTCCCGGCAGGAATCGGCAGGAAGCCGTGACGGATTGCCTTGTCTCGGTCATCGGGGAATCCTGAAGGCGAATTGAAAATGAGGTAAGCCAGTTCCCCATAAGCCTGCGAGGACAGCCGGACGTTGACGGTAAGATGCGTTGTGGAATGCGGCTCCGCGGAAAGCATGGCGCTCGAGATCGCGCCCAGGACCACCGGCAGCAGCATACGACTCAGGCGCGCCGCAAACCCGGTAGGTATATGGCGGAATCGCAGCAGGCTCGTGAGCTGTTGACGGGTCCGAAGGGTGAAGGGGAACCAGTTGATCTCGCGCGCACGCCGATCGCGGACCAGCATGATCGTCTTGATCCGTGAGAAGGTGCGAAGACCTTCGGGGCCGTGATAGCGGCCGTAGCCGCTGAGTTGGTTGCCGCCGAATGCCGCGTGGGGATTGGCGATCACACGAATTACATCGTTGACGGCGCAACTGCCCGAGGAGAGCCGGGCGGCGACGCGGCGCGCGCGCGCGCGATCGCGCGTCCACACACTGGCGCTCAGCGCAAAGCTGCTTCCGTTGGCGAGCCTGATTGCCTCTGCCTCGTCGCTGAATGGAGCGATGCAGAGCACAGGGCCGAAGGACTCCTCCGTCAGGATGCGGGCATCGGCGGGAACGCCGGTAAGCAGCACCGGCTCGCATCCAATTGCGGCGCGATCATGCTGACAATGCATCGTCGCTCCTCGCATCACCGCGTCTTCCACCTGGCCGCGCACCACTTGCGCCGATTCCTCTGCGACTGAGCAGAGGTCCGCATCTGGACCTTCTGCCACACGGAGGTTTGCGACGCGCTCCTTGAGCCGCGCCACAAACTCGTCGTAAATCGATGCTTCAACATACGCTCGCTTGACCCCGACGCAGACTCTCCCTGCGTTGGAAAAGGCGCCGTATGTGATGCCTTCTACCGCACGCTCCAGGTGGCAGTCGGCAAAAACAAGGCTCGGGTCTTTTCCTCCAAGTTCAAGGATCACCGGAATGAGATGCTTCGCGGCTTGCTCAGCCACCATCTGACCGTGACGGCTGCTGCCGGTAAAGAAGATGATGTCCGGGCGCGCATCAATCAGCGACGCAGACTGCTCGGGACCGTCGTGCAGTACCTGCACCAGATCGGGCCCTATGCCGGCGGCCATGCAAAGCCTCGCGATCAGCGCCGCCGTCTCCGGCGTGCGCTCGGAACACTTCAGCACCACGGCATTGCCGGCTGCGAGCGCTGTGATCGCTGGGACCATCGACAATTGGAAGGGATAATTTGACGGACTGAAGATGAGCGCCACTCCATGCGGCTCGAAATAAGTCTCGAAGCGCGCACCGCGAAAGAAGAACGCGGGCTTTCCCAGTTTCCGGGGGCGCAGAATCTTTGCCGCGCGGGATTCGTAATAGCGCATCACCTCCAGCGCGACCAGCACGTCTCCTGCAAGCGCATCAAGCTCTGGCTTTGCCGTCTCGCGCGCAATCAATTCCGCAATCGGCCCACATTCGAGCGCAATTGCGCGACGAAGATGGCCAAGCACAGCGCACCGGCGCGACACTCCCAGCGCCGCCCAGGCAGGCTGTGCCTCACGGGCGCGGATCATAATCCGGTCTGCACTCAGTGGCGTCACGCGAGCGCAAGCTCCAGTGGCTTTGCGGCCGGATAGGGAACCTCATATTTCTCGCATATGAGATTGGACGAGATGCGAGCCGACTCGAAAATGGTTGGCAGCCCGCTGCCGGGGTGGGTGCCACCGCCTACAAGGTAGCAACTTGTGAACATCTCGAATTCGTTATGTGGACGCAAGTAGAGCATTTGGTCCCAACTGTGCGCCATGTTGAATGTCGCGCCAAGAAAGACTGAGAATTTGCTTTCCCAGTCTTGCGGAGTCAGGATCATTTCGTGCTGGATGTGCGGCGTCACATCTCCATAGGGAGTGCGCTCGCGCAGAATGCGCAGAATTGAATCCCGCATTCCCTGCTTATGCTCCTCCCAGTTGATACCGCTGGTGTTGTTGGCCACCGGAACGAGAATATAGAGTGCGGAATGGCCGGGCGGCGCGCTGGATGGATCGGTCTTGCTTGAGTTGCGGATGTAAAGCGACATATCCTCGAAGCTCCCGAGTCCATGCGTAATCGCTTCGATGTTCTTCTTATAATCGCGCGCGAAGACGATCGTGTGATGTTCGGCGTCATAAGCTCGATCGAGCCCCAGATACATCATGAATGTGGAACACGAAAATCTCCGCTTGCGTAGCGCCGAGGGCTTGTACCGGCCGAGATCCTTCTCGTCAAACAGGGTAGCCATCGCATGGCCAAAGTCTGCATTGATCACCACATCGTCGCAATAGACCTTTTCGCCGCTTGCCAGTTCCACTCCTACGGCACGACGGCCTTCCACAAGAACACGGGCGACCGGTGACGAGGTGTGAATCTCGGCGCCTTCTTCACGGCAGACTTCGGCGAAGGCTTGCGTGATACGGGAGAGCCCACCCATCACGTGATACACGCCGTGGGCGTGCTCCGTGTAAGGAATCATCGTGAAGAGGCCCGGACAGTCCCAGGGCGACATGCCCAGATACTTTGACTGGAACGTGAAGGCCAGGCGAAGCTCTTCAGAACGGAAATAGTCGCCCAGCACACTGTACAGAGATCTCCCCGCAGCGATGTGAGGTGCGGCTGCAAGCAACGTTGGGCTGATCATGCTGGCGACCGTGCCGTAAGGCTTTTGCAAACATGGATAGAGCTTTTTGAAGCGCAATCCTTCACGCATGAGAAATCGGTCGAAGTTGGCTGCTTCTCCCGGAAAGTGCTTCTCGATCTCAGCCTTCATCGCCTCGGGTTGCGGCCGAACGCACATGGTCTTATCTGAAAAATTGAGTGCGTACATAGGGTCGAGCGCTTTGAATTGCAGGTAATCGCTCGACTTTCTTCCACCCTCGGCAAAGAGCTCATCGAGGAGAAACTTCATCATCAGGAAGGTGGGGCCGAGATCGAAGCGATAATCGCCGAGACGTACCTCGGCATTGCGCCCACCGATGACGTCTTGTTTCTCGAAAACCTGAACACGAAATCCGCGCTGCGCCAGGAGCATGGCAGTCGCCAGGCCCCCTGGACCTGCACCCACAATCGCGACAGATTTCTTGCTACTACTGCGTCCGTGCTGGCTCATTCCACAAACTTAGAACTAGAGCGCGATCAATAGCACGAAGTCGAGATTCAGCAGGCGAATTGATTGTTCCTTATGCAAGAAATCCGGACTCTTTTTGCATGGCGAGCAAGTAGGCTGATTCGGTGCGCGAGAAGGCTGCGCTCACGACGGAAGCTCGCGCGCTAACGGGGCGCGCCTGTGGTGACCACGATCGCGGTGCAAGGTCTCTTACCAAGGCTTCTATAAGTGTGCTTCTGTACAGAGTCGAAATAGACGGAATCCCCGGCCGAGAGCTGGAACGTCTCCACTCCGATCTTCATTTCGAGTTTTCCCTCAATCAGGTAGAGCAGCTCCACCCCCTGGTGATAATGCGGTACGACTTTATCGGGCGACAGGGGATGAAAGTGCGCCAGGTAGCCGCTCAATTTCCGTTCCGTCACACGGAAATCAAGGCTTTCAAAGTGCCAGGGAACTTGAGACGACTTCGGATCGGAGGGAAATACCGTCCGTTCGTTGCGCCGCACAACCGCCACAACATGCCGCTTTCTGGGGTCGCTGAAAAAGTAGTCCAGCCCGACACCGAATACCAAGGCGATGCGCGTGAGTGTCGGGAGCGTAGGCACAAGCCGGCCATTTTCAAGCCGCGACAGCATAGCCGAAGAAAAGCCCGTGTGTTCAGCGAGTTGCGCCAGGCCCATGCTGCGGCGCAGGCGCAGCGTGCGTAGCTTGTCTGAAATCGCGTAAGGGCGCAGCGATTCCTGAACCACGTGGATATCTGTGGCTTTCCTTTTCGCTTTATGCCGTTTCTTCGCCGGCTCTTCTTCGCTTCGCATCGGCCACACCCTGTTGCTTCTTTATTGAAAATCAATTCTTTTTGCTTCAGTGTCAAGTGCGCCGGGGATGCCACTGCTCAACGGCGCCGTTTTCGTTGCCGCGACCGGCTTGGATCTTCTCTCCTTCCATGCCGAAATACCGCAACAGTGCTTTAGAGCTTCCCGTGAACTCAGCCGCACGAAGCGCGTTGTTGACTGCCGTCAACATCCGATTGGTGCGATGCCGCTCCCGCACTCGGACCCATTCCCACAGAGCGCTCTGCAGCCCTTTGCTCAGGCTCTCGAAGCTCTCGGAAAGGCACACCTTGGCCGCCTCCCAATTCGAGGACAGAGCCAGCGGTTGACAGGTTCGCTCCATAGCAGAGCCCATGCAGTAGAGTTACAGAAGATTGAGATATCTCAATTGCAGATGGGCAATCTCCATCGGAAGCTCCCCTCGAGGTCTCCATGAGCAGCGGCAATTTCCACATCCTCGCCAAGCCCATCGGGCCAATCTGCAACCTCGATTGCAAGTACTGTTTCTATCTTGAGAAGGAGTCGCTCTACCCGCAGGTGTCGAAGTGGGCGATGCGGGAAGAGGTGCTGGACAGCTATATCCGCCAGTACATTGAAGCGCATGACACGCCGGTGGTGAACTTTGCCTGGCAGGGGGGCGAACCCACGCTCCTTGGCGTTGAGTATTTCCGCAAGCTGGTCCAAATCCAGAAGAAATACGCAGGTGGCAAACGCATCCAGAATGCTTTCCAGACGAACGGGGTGCTGCTGAACGACGAGTGGGCCGCGCTCTTCAAGAACCATGACTTTCTCATCGGTATCTCCATCGACGGTCCGCGCGCGCTGCATGACGCCTATCGTGTCGACAAGGGCGGCCAGCCTACCTTTGACCGCGTGATGCGCGGCATAGAGACGCTCAAGCGCAATGGCATCGAATTCAACACGCTGACCACCGTCCACCATGGCAACGCCGACTCTCCGCTGGAGGTCTACCGCTTTCTGAAGGAGAACGGGAGCGGCTACATGCAGTTCATCCCTATCGTCGAGCGCATCGCGCATCAGACGACAACGGATGGCCTGCATCTCATCTCACCCGACTTTGGCGGAGAGGCGCGCGTGGCGCCGTGGTCCGTGGAGCCGCGGCAGTTTGGGCGATTTCTCTGCGCGATCTTCGATGAGTGGGTACGCCGCGATGTGGGCCGCATCTTTGTGCAGCTCTTCGATGTGAGCCTTGAAATGTGGAGCGGGATGGAGGCCAGCTTATGCGTCTTCAAGAAGCAGTGCGGCGCGGCGCTGGCCATCGAGCACTGCGGCGATGTGTACTCCTGCGACCACTACGTATATCCGCAGAATCGCCTCGGCAACATCATGGATTCGCCATTGCAGGCGCTGGTGGATTCAGAGCAGCAGCGCGCATTTGGCGAAGCAAAGGAAGCGACGCTGCCGAAGTATTGCCGCGAATGCGACGTGCGCTTCGCCTGCAATGGCGAGTGCCCCAAGCATCGCTTTCTCACCACGCCTGATGGAGAGCCGGGGCTTAACTATCTCTGCGCCGGCTACAAAATGTTCTTCCGCCACGTCGATCCCCCCATGCGCTTCATGACGGGTGAGCTTGCGGCTGACCGCGCTCCGGCCAACGTGATGAGTTGGGCCGCGCAGCAGGACAGGAAGACGGCGCTTGAGACAGCGCGCCGCAACGACCCCTGCCCCTGCGGCAGCGGGAAAAAGTTCAAGCATTGCTGCGGCAGAAACGTCTGAAAATCTGTCGGCGCGCGCCGCTCACCTGTGGATCAATGGCGGCGGCGCGAAACGAATGCGGAGTATCAATACTTCTGCACAGTTGGATCGATCTGATCGGACCAGGCGAGGATGCCGCCTGCGAGGTTGGCCACGCGCCCGTAGCCGTTCTGCTTGAGGAACTCCGCCACGCGCTGGCTGCGCGCGCCCGACCGGCACTGCACAACGATCTCCCGCGAAGGATCGATCTCCGCCATGCGCTGCGGCACGTCGTTGAGCGGAATCAGCTTTCCGCCGATGTTGGCGATCTGATATTCGTAAGGCTCGCGAACATCAAGAATGAAGACTTCTTCGCCTGCGTCCATGCGCTGCTTCAGTTCGCGCACGCTCATCTGCGGAATTCCGTTCTGCAACTTCGCTTCCTCCATGGGCTTTGGCTCAATGCCGCAAAACTGCTCGTAATCAATCAATTCTTTCACGGTGGGATTGGGCCCGCAGACCGGGCACTCGGGATTGCGGCGCAGCTTCAGCTCGCGAAAGCGCATGGCCAGAGCATCCACCAGCAGCAGGCGGCCCACTAGCGGCGCACCGCTGCCGAGGATCAGCTTGATGACCTCGGTGGCCTGAATCATGCCGACGAGTCCCGGCAGGATGCCCAGCACGCCGCCCTCGGCGCAGCTTGGAACGAGGCCCGGCGGCGGCGGCTCGGGATAGAGGCAGCGGTAGCACGGACCATCCTCGGCGGCAAAGACGCTGGCCTGGCCCTCAAAGCGAAAGATGGAACCGTACACGTTGGGCTTGCCCAGCAGCACGCAGGCGTCGTTGACCAGGTAGCGCGTGGGGAAGTTGTCCGTGCCGTCGGCGACGATGTCGTAGTCCTTCAGAATCTCGAGTGCATTCGCGCTGGTCAGGCGCGTCTCATGCTTCACGACGCGCAGTCCGGGATTCAGTGCGGTCAGCTTCTCCTCGGCGGAGTCCAGCTTCTTGCGCCCGATGTCGCGGGTGGAGTGGATAATCTGCCGCTGCAGGTTGCTGGCGTCGACGACATCAAAATCCACCAGCCCCAGCGTGCCCACGCCCGCAGCGGCAAGGTAGAACGCCAGCGGCGAGCCAAGACCACCAGTGCCCACGCAGAGCACGCGCGCGGCCTTCAGCTTGCGCTGGCCCTCGATGCCCACCTCGGGCAGGATGAGATGACGCGAGTAGCGTGCCATCTCGTCGGTTGTGAGTTCGGGCAGCGGCGTGGGTTCGAGCACGGATGCCATTGGCTTCTCCTCTCTCACCGCTTCCATGCGGGCCGCAAGACAGCGAGCGCCTGAGGGGCTCTGCTGCACCCGCCCGCGATGGAGGGGATGATGGAAAGCGTGTCGGTTGCCGTCACGGCAGTCTCTTCTTTCGCCGGCAGGTAGCGCACGTCTTCGTCGTTCAGGTAGAGATTTACGAAGGCGCGCACCTTGCCTTCTTCGTTGAAGAGGTGGCGGCGCAAGTCAGGATGCGACGCTGTCAGTTGCGCTAGCGCGGCGGCCACGGTGGCGGCATCCATCCTGATTTCATTCTGCCCGCCCACATAGGAGCGCAGGGGTGTCGGTATCAATATCGTCATTGGGGAAGCCCGTTCAACCTCACTCTTTATAGGATGACGCAGAACACCGTTTGGAAGCCAGAAATACCGGACGACGCAGTCTCCGGACCAAGAACAAAGCGGCTCCGGTCAGCCCAGAGCCGCTTTGCGGGTTCGTCGCGCCAGGGTGGCGACCCTTTATTGCTTTGCTTTCTTGGCGTCGACAGCCGCCTTCGCTGCGGGCGCTTCTGTCTTGGGCTTCCAGAAGCCTGGATCGGCCTTCACCCACTCATCCTCCGGATAGCTCTGCTTCGGATTCACGGCAAACAGCTCGCTTCCGCCATGATCCACCGCCGCAGAAAGCAGTTCATTGAATTTCTTCAAGCCTGCCGGGCCGCCCATTGCAGCCACCCACTTTTTGCTGTCTTCGATGCTGTTGTCGATGTCGGCCATCGATTTGTCGGCGGTAAGAATCAGGTAAGTGTCATCCTCCGCGCCATAGGAGATGTCATACATTCCCCAGTGCGCGCTGGTTCCAGCCTTGTCGTTGCCATCTTTGACCATCTTCACCAGCTCATTCCAGTCCGCGGCGTGGCCCGGCTTCACGTGGTAGACCGAGGCCTCCAGATAGCGGATCTCGCCATTCGGAGGACGCGAGTGGTAGCTCAGATCCTTGTCGTAGGTGTAAACCACCTGACTCATGCTGTCGAGCAGCTCGCCATCGGCCACTCCGGCATGTTCCAACTCGGCAGAGAGCGTTGCGTTTTTGCTTACGGCCTGGCTATCGGCTTCCCACGCCGCAAAGCTGTCATACCACGTCAAATAGACGCAGCGGGCCCTGCCGGACATGGAGCAGAAGCCTACGTAATGCGTCGGCCACTTGGCGCGGCTCATGGCAGCTGCAAAGGCCATCTCGGTCTTGTCATGCATTGCACCCTGCTTGCCGGGCTTCACAAATTCGCGCTGAATCTGCAGAACCTTGGTGCCGGCTGGGGTCGAGGATGAGTCTTGCTGCGCCGCGGCCCACACACCACCTGCCACTGCGATGGACAGTCCAAACGCAAAGAAACGTATGCTTCTCACAGAGAGTTCCCTCCTTGACTTGCTCAGAGATCACGCGCGAACAGAGGAGAAACTGGGAGAAGAACGCGGGTGTTCAACGGCGTGTGTGATAGTAGCCCTGCGTTTTGATGCTGTAAAGACATATATTGATCATTCTTAAAGTCGCCGCCGCGCGTCACACCGAACGGGATTCCGTCCCCGTCTCTTCCACTTGGATGGCCTGCGGCTCGAAGTGCTTTTCCTCTTCTGTCTCGCCGGCCAGCAGAAACGAGGTTGTGACGGCGGCCTTGCCCTGCACGACTTCGGTGATGACGTAGCAGCAGCCCAGCCAGTGCGCCTCGGCCAAATCGGTCGCTGACCACTGCGCGGGATGATCGGGGTGCGAGTGGTAGAAGCCGGCGATCTCCAGCCCCTGCCTTCGCGCTTCGCGTTCGATGCGCACCAGATCAAGCGGCGCAATCTGGTAGCGGTTGTGCGCGGAGTCGACCCGCGTGTTCCCCGCCCTGACCGCTTCCGTTACCCGCCAGCCATCTTCCTCGGGCCGGCCCAGCAGGGCGCCGCAGCATTCATGGGGATAGGTCTCCTCGCCGTGCGCGCGCAGTGCTTCATACACGGGGCGCGGCAGTCGCAGCGTGCTCATGTCTCCTCCCAGAAGCGTTCGCTCAGATAGCGGTCGCCGGAGTCCGGCAGCACCGTGACAATCTGCGCCTCGCGTCCCGCGGCGGCTTCTTCGCGTGCAATCTGCAGGCAGGCCACCAGCGAAGCCGCGCCGGAGATGCCGACGAGCACCCCCTCTTCGCGCGCCATCTGCTTTGCCATAGCATAGGCGGCTTCGGTCGCCACCTCAATCATGCGGTCGGCGAGATGCGGGTTATAGATTGCTGGCTTCATGGAAGATGCCATGTGCTTCATTCCTTCGAGGCCGTGGAGCGGTAAGTCCGGCTGCACGCAGACGGCCTGAATCGCCGGATTGTGCTCCTTGAGCCGCCGGGTCGTGCCCATGAAGGTGCCGCTCGTGCCCATGCCCGCGACAAAGTGGGTAAGGCGGCCGCCGGTTTGCTCCACGATCTCCGGCCCGGTGCCTCGATAGTGGGCCATCCAGTTCGCATCATTCGAGTACTGGTCGGCATAGAAGAAGCGATGAGGCTCGTTGCCTGCCAGTTCGCGCGCGCGCCGGATGGTGCCGTCCGGTCCTTCCGCGGGATCGGTCCAGTCAAGCTGTGCGCCATAGGCGGCGAGGATGCGCTTGCGCTCTGGAGAAACATTGCGCGGCATCACCAGCAGGACGGGAAAGTGCAGCGCCGCGCCGAGCATGGCGTAGGCAATGCCGGTGTTGCCGCTGGTGGCGTCCAGCAGCGTTTTCTCCGGGGTCAGCAGCCCGCGCGCCTTTGCGTCGGCCACGATCGAAGCCGCGGGCCGGTCTTTTACGCTGCCGCCTGGGTTCACCCACTCAGCCTTGGCCAGCAAGGTGATGCCGGCCAGGTCGCGCGCGATCCGCTCCAGGCGCAGCAGGGGCGTGTTGCCGATGCGCTCGGTCAGCGTGACTCCGGTGACGGGATGTGGGTTCTTCATGGTCGATGCCGCGTTGCGGGCTTCGCCGCCAGTGTGCGAGATTGAAAGCAGGGGACGCGTAAACCGTGTCTCTCCTTATCTTCGCAGACAGGAATCCAGCCATGGCCGTCAAATCCCGCATTCCGAGCTTTGAACATCTTCAGCAGGAACTCCGCGCCAATGAGTTTGACGTGACTCCGAGTGACTACGCGCCTTCCGGCGTGCTCGTTGCGCGCCATGGAATTGCGGCGGTTCTGGTTCCGGCGCAGGAGCAGGGAGCAGCGGCCCGGATGGCGCTGCCTCCGGGGGTTCTGGTGAGGGGAGAGATCGCGCGTCTGGTGGATCGCGGCTATCAGAAATTCATTAAGTCCGCCCAATATGAGCTACCCGCGACGGCCGCACAATTGCATGCCATTCATGCATTCACGGAGGAGCTGAAGGAACTGACCGGAGAGGACTGTCTCTACAACGAGGCGCTGGGAACGACGAGCGATCTCTACCGGTACGACCGGCTCCAGGGCCGCGAAGCCAAACAACCGGGGCCTGCGCGCCCATGGGAGTTGACTGCGGGGCACTGAAGTGGCTCCGGCACAAAAGGAGCAGCGGAGAGATGGCAGACGAGGGACAGGAGATGGGTGGCCGTCCCCAGCGACGCGCCAATTTCCGCTTTGCCCTCGATCAGGAGGCATCACTTCTCCTGGTTCATCAGAATTCTTTCATTCCGTGCCGGATTCTGGATCTGAGCACGGGGGGTTGCCGCATTCGTACAGCGGCTCGATTTGTGGCGGGCCCCATGATTCGAGTCGAGGTCTGTTTTCGGTTTCAGGGAGCGATGCATCGGCTGCCTGGAGTCACGCAATGGACCGACCGGAATCAAGTGGCCGGTATTCGCTTTCTTGCCATGTCGCCGCGCCGTCTCGAGGCGCTGGCCGAGGTGTTGAGCGCCATTGAAGCTGGTTTGCCCGCCGCAACAGAGAGTGCGCGATCCTCGGAGGTCGCAGAGTTCCCCGAGCCGGCTGGATCGCCGAGTCGTCCGTCAGCGGGCGCTGTCGTGCAGTTGCCCCAGGAGGCCGCGCACCGAGGCAAAGCAGAGGCGGCACAGGCCCTGGCGCCGACGCCGCGGCATGGCCGCAGCGTTGGATCCGATCAAGCGGAGAACGGGACGGCGGCAGAGACGAGTCCGTCATCGGCGCAGCCGAAGCCTTCCCCGGCCGGGCCGGCTCCAACGGCTTCCGGCGTGCACGCGCGGGCCGAGCGTCGGTCCAGTCTTCGCTACGCGGTGGATACTAGCGTCGTTGTGCATCTGCTGAGTGTCGTTTCAAGGATTCCCGGGAGCATCGAGGATCTGAGTCTGGGCGGTTGCCGCGTCCACACCGAGAAGCCATTTCCGGTCGGCATTTTCCGCCGGGTCGAGGCCGAGTTTCGCCTGCATGGGCTTCCCTTCCGGCTGGCCGGCGTCACACAGTCGCTGCACGACCGCACCACGGTGGGGATCCGGTTTCTGGACATGAGCGCGCGAAAGCGGGCGCAGCTTGAAGAACTGATCGCGGAGATTGAAGCGGAGCGGGCAGGGGAAGAGCAGCGCGGTCCGGTCGCCCCGCCTGAGTCCGCTTCGGACGAACCCCATACCGGAGGCTAGTGGAGAAGGCTTCCTGCCTCCGCCGCGGCGAAGCTGCATTCAGCGCAGGTGCAGTTGCGGCGCAGATATTCCCACGAATAAATGCCGCTATTATGGCCGTCAAGCCAGTTGAACTGGAGTGCGTAGCGGCCCACGGGCTGCGCGCTGGAGGGTTTGGAGGGCGGCTTGTACATGGGCAGCAGCTCGGCCGACTTCGCTTTCGGCTGGCCAATCTTGCGGCCTTCGTTCTTGCGCTCTTCCACGCAGGTGGCGCAGGGGCAGGCGTCGCGCAGCCAGGCAAAGCTCCATGTGCTCTGGTGGCCGTCCTGCCATTCAATCTCGAGGCCCTTGCCTTCGGTCAGCAGCACGCGCACCTTGGCCGGCGTCATGGCGCTGCGCGGCAGCGGGCGGCTTTCGCGCTCTTCGCGCGCCTGTTCCTCTTTTGTGACGTAGCGGATGCCGTCGTGGCTCATGGAGCTATTTTATCGGAGGGACTTTGCCCGGGCCTGCGTGCGCATCGCTGCGCGGGCTTGCGCGGTCATAGCGCAGCTTGAGCACAAGAATCGCCAGGGCCAGGGCGAGGGTGAGGGCGTTGGCCACGGTGATGGGGCCGGAACCGATGCCCAATCCGTAAACCAGCCAGCACGCTACCCCAAAGCTGAAGAGCAGAAACATGAGTAGAGAGATGTCGCGCGCGCTCTTGCGCCGCCACACGCGGATGAGCTGGGGCAGGAAGGAGATTGTAGTGCACACGGCGGCCGTAGAGCCGATCCAGTTATAGAGCGCGGGTGAGAAAACGATGGGAAAGTGCATCGGTCAGGGATTTCTCCAGAAGAACCAGGCTGCCATGGTGAGCCCGATGAGCACCACGAGCCCCCGCAGTGCGGTCTGCGGTACGCGCCGCGACAGGCTCGCCGAGGTGTAGCCGCCCACAGCGCAGGCGATCATCGCGAGCAGGCAGTAGCGCCACACCACCTGCCTGTCGAAGACGAAGATGAGGAAGGCGATGCCATTGGCCATGGTTGTGGAGACAACTTTGAGCGCATTGATTTCATGCAGGTTTTCGAGCCCGAAGAGGGAAAGCAGCGTAATCAGCACGAAACCCGCGCCTGCGCCAAAGTAGCCGATGTAGAAGCAGACCACCGCCGTGGCCACGAAGAGCGGCAACCTGCGGATGGTATGCGCCGCGGGAGCATCCAGGCTGGCTCGGGCAGCGCGGAGCTTGTCGAGCCGGCGTGAAACCGGCCCGCTGATGGCGAAAATGAGCGCGGCAACCAGCAGGAGCCACGGCACGAGATGCAGGAAGGTCATCTGCGGCGTGAGCAGCAAAACGATCGCGCCCGCCGTACCGCCCAGCAGACCGGCTGCCGCCATGGGAACGGCCAGCCGTAGATTCCTGCGGACATCGTCGCGATAGGCAGCAATGGACGTGAGCTGGCCGGGCCAAAGGGCGACGGTGTTGGTCGCATTGGCCTGGATGGGCAGCATCTTCATGCCAAGCATGGCCGGAAAAAGCAGAAACGAGCCGCCCCCGGCCACGGCATTCAGAAGTCCGCCCAGAAAGGCGGCGACGGTCAGCCAAACCCAGTGCCAGTTCATGAAAGCAGGAAGGACGGAGACAAGAAGCATGTGCCTCTCCAGTGTAGATGGGAAGCCGCACGGTACAGGGCCTTCGGGAGAGACGCTGTCTTCGACCTCAGACCGGAGGGACTGGCTGAAGCAGCCTGGGGGCAGCGAGACCGGCTCCCGCGCTGCGAGATGAGGGTCCTGGGAGGCTCTAGGAGAGGAACTCCATGCAGGAGAGCAACTTATGGGAATCGATAAAATGAGTGTAAATGACTCATATTTTATGAATCATTTGTGCTATAGTTTAATCCAACAAGTGCAGCGGGGGGTAGGCTACCCCGCCACTGAGACCTTAGAACACGCATCTGGAGGATGACATCATGGCTATCACTCGTTGGGATCCATTTCGGGAAGTGGTTGCACTGCAGAATCGGATGAACTCGCTCTTTGGCGGAATCAATGAGAGCGGGACACCGATGACTACGGCGAGTTTTGTACCGGCGGTCGATATCTATGAGGACGCGCAGAAGGTGGTCCTCAAGCTCGAGGTGCCGGGGATTGAAGAAAAGGACTTGGACGTCCGCGTGGAGAACAACACCCTGACTGTAAAGGGCGAGCGCAAGTTCGAGAAGGAAGAGAAAGAGGAGAACTTCCACCGGATCGAGCGGAGTTATGGAAGCTTCTACCGTTCCTTCACCTTGCCGTCCACCGTGGACACGGAACATGTGGCAGCCAGCTACAACGCGGGCGTCCTCAAGCTTGAGCTGAAGAAGAAACCCGAGGCGCAGCCCAAGCAGATCAAGATCAACGTGGCTGCGTAAGCAGTCGCGGGGCCTCGGGCCAAAGGTTCGTGCCCTACCAGGCTTGCCTGAGGCCTGAGGCAGTGTGCGCCGGGCGGTGTGTGCTGAATACCCGTCCGGCGCAGATTTTTTTGAAGGGGCACTGCGCACGGATTTTTTTTACGGGCCAACTGGACTCGGACTGCAAACAGGAACAAGCTGAAAGCGAGAGGCTGAAAGCGGGGAGCGGAATCTCATGGCGATTCGTTGGGACAAATTGACCGTCAAGTCGCAGGAGGCGGTGCAGCAGGCGCAGCAGCGCGCCGCGGAACTGGGCAATCCGGAGATGCAACCGGTGCATCTGCTGCTGGCACTGATGGAGGACCGCGAGGGCGTGATCCCGGCGGTGCTCGAAAAGATTGGCGTGCCGACGGAGCGCCTGGAGAGCGGGCTTCACCAGGTGGAGCAGAAGCTGCCGCGCATCTCCGGGGCCTCGGCGCAGCCGGGGATGAGCGCGTCGCTGAACAAGGCAATCGAGCAGGCCTTCAAAGAAGCGGCCAATTTCAAGGACGAGTACATCTCCACCGAGCATCTGCTTCTGGGCATTGCGCACCAGAAGGGGGATGCGGCGCGCGACGCGATGGCCGCCGAGGGCGCGACGCATGATGCCATCCTGAAGGCGCTGACGGCGGTGCGCGGATCGCAGCGCGTGACCGACCAGAACCCCGAGGCCAAATTTCAGGCGCTCGAAAAGTATGCAAAAGATCTGACCGAGCTCGCGCGGCGCGGCAAGTTGGACCCGGTGATCGGACGCGACGAAGAGATTCGCCGCGTGATTCAGGTGCTGAGCCGGCGCACGAAGAACAACCCGGTCCTGATTGGCGAGCCGGGCGTGGGCAAGACGGCGATTGTCGAGGGCTTGGCGCGGCGGATTGTCTCGGGCGATGTGCCGGAGATTCTAAAGGACAAGCGCGTGATCTCGCTCGACCTGGGCTCGATGCTGGCCGGAGCCAAGTATCGCGGTGAATTCGAGGACCGCCTGAAGGCGGTGCTGAAGGAAATCGAGGAATCCAACGGGCAGATTGTGCTCTTTATCGACGAGCTGCACACGCTGGTGGGCGCGGGCGCGGCGGAAGGCGCGATTGACGCGAGCAACATGCTGAAGCCGGCGTTGGCGCGCGGCGAGCTGCGCGCGATTGGCGCGACGACGCTGAACGAGTATCGCAAGTACATCGAGAAGGACGCAGCCCTGGAGCGGCGCTTCCAGATTGTGTACGTGGGCGAGCCGAACGTGGAGGACACGATCGCGATTTTGCGCGGGCTGAAAGAGCGCTATGAAGCCCACCACAATGTGCGCATCAAGGATGCGGCGATTGTGGCGGCCGCGACGCTGTCGCACCGCTACATCAGCGACCGGTTTCTACCGGACAAGGCGATTGACCTGGTGGATGAGGCGGCGGCTTCACTGGCGATTCAGATTGGATCGGTGCCGACGGAGATTGACCAACTGGAGCGCGAGGCCACTTCGCTTGAGATTGAAAAGGCGGCGCTGAAGCGCGAGACGGACGCGAACAGCCGCGAGCGACTGGAGGAAGTGGAGCGCAAGCTGGCCACTCTGAAAGAGCAGAGCACGGCGCTGCGCGCGCGCTGGACCAAGGAGCGCGAGGCGATTACGCGGATCAGCGAGATGAAGAAGCAGATTGAAGCTTTGCGCTTTGAAGCCGAGGAGCAGACGCGCAAGGGCCAGCTCGAACGAGCGGCACAGATTCAGTACGGCGATCTGCCGCGGCTGGAGCGCGAGCTGAAGGATCTGAACGCGGTGCAGGATGGCGGAGCGGCGAAGGAGCGGATGCTCAAGGAGGAAGTGGACGAGGAAGATGTTGCCAGGATCGTGAGCAAGTGGACGGGGATTCCCGTGTCGCGCATGCTGGAGGGCGAGGTGAAGAAGCTCGTGCACATGGAAGAGAGGCTGCGCGAGCGCGTGGTGGGCCAGGACGCGGCGCTGGGCGTGGTGGCGAATGCGATTCGCCGCTCGCGTGCAGGGCTGAGCGATCCGAAGCGGCCGATCGGCTCATTCATCTTTCTTGGACCGACAGGCGTGGGCAAGACCGAAACGGCGCGGGCGCTGGCGGAGTTCCTGTTTGACGATGAGCAGGCGATGGTGCGCATCGACATGAGCGAGTACATGGAGAAGCACGCCGTGGCGCGGCTGATTGGCGCGCCTCCAGGCTACATTGGCTACGACGAAGGCGGGCAGTTGACCGAGGCGGTGCGGCGCCGGCCGTATGCGGTGATTCTCTTCGACGAGATTGAGAAGGCGCATCCGGATGTGTTCAACGTGCTGCTGCAGGTGATGGACGACGGGCGGCTGACGGACTCAAAGGGCCGCACTGTGGACTTCAAGAACACGGTGCTGATCATGACGTCAAACCTTGGCTCGGCATTCCTGTCGGCGGAGGCGCTGAAGTCAGAGCAGGACTTTGACATGGCGCGCGAGAGCGTGATGCGAGTGCTGCGCGAACACTTCAGGCCGGAGTTCCTGAACCGCGTGGACGACCTTGTGATTTATCGTCCGCTGGGTACGGCGCAACTGAGCCAGATTCTGGACCTGCGTCTGAACGAAGTGCAGAAGCTGCTGGAAGACCGGCAGATCTCGCTGGAGCTGACCGAGTCGGCGCGGCAACTGATCCTGGCGACGGGCTCGGATGTGGCGTATGGAGCGCGGCCATTGAAGCGCGCGCTTCAGCGGATGGTGCAGGATCCGCTGGCGATGAAGATTCTGGACGGCGAGGTGCTGCACGGCGCGCATGTGCGGATCGACGTGGACCGCAAGAAGAACGAGCTGCAGTTTGAGACGATGGGGCGCGAAGCCATGGCCTGAGGGTCCTCAGGCTGTGGCCCAACGCCCCTACTGTACGGATGGAACGGCCGGAAGCGCCGACAGGTCGAAGCGATAGACGTGCTGGGAGGCGGTGAGGACGAGCAACTGCTTCTGCTGGGGAACGAAGCGGGCGGCAATCAGAGTTTGATCCAGGAGATAGCTGGCTAGCGGCTTTCCATGAATCGCGTCGTAGAGATTGAGCTCCTGCGGACGGTTGGTGGCTGCAATCATGCCGACGCTTTCATCTCCTGCGAGCGCCCGCCCAAAGAAGGCCAGGATGCGGACGCCATCGGCGAGGCGGTAGACGGTGGTGTCGTTGTGATTGCCATAGATGGCGAGATCGCCGCCGAAGAGGCCGGCGGTTCGCTGGTCCCTCTGTGCACCGAACTGCGGTCCGAGCAGTGCATGTTCCACCTGGCCCGTGCGATTGGAAACGACCTCGACCAGCGTGCCCAGCGGGTTGAGAAGCTGAAAAGTGAGGTCAGAGGTGTGGACCAGCACTTTGCGATTCCGGCCTGCTTCGTCGAGACCGGCGGCGCTCTCGCGATCCGTCACAAATAGAATCTTGTCCTTGTCGGCCGGCACGATTTGAGGAAGGTTGAAAGGGAATCGCTTTGACCACAGGCGCTTCTCGGTTTGCGCGTCGGACGCTTCCACATCAACATCCTCATCGATCGTCCCGCTCTGAGGCATGAGCGGCTTGAATCGCACCCGGATGGTGCCGAACTGCACTTGGTCGGAGAGCGGAGAGAGTCCGAAGACGTATTTGTGGATGAGCTTGTCGAGGCTGGGATTGCTGGAGGGTTTGAGTTCGTGGGGAACCAGCGCCGCCAGGAGGTTGCCTACATCGTCGATGGCTGCGGCGCGAAACGGCGAGGTCACGGCCATGCGCTTCCCGGTGGAGAGATCCCACTCGGCGCCGCGAGCCCGATCGGAGACAGCCACATAGCGTCCGTTGAGACTGAAGGCGCTGGCCTCGATTGAGGAAAGAGGCGTAACGGGCAGAGCGACCTGCTGGAGCTTCTGCTGCAGCTTTCCAATGCCAATGCCGCCGTCGGGCATTTCAGCTGCGAGGTCGCCATGGAGCAGGTCGAGAGTCTCATTGCGAAACTCGGCGTTGACGCGGCCCGTCGCTGGATCGAGGAGAACAGCAGCAACTTGATTCGCCGGCCCGAAGAGCAGTGAATCGCCGCCGGCGATGCTTCCAAGCCAGCCGGACGGCAACTGGAATTTCCCCAGCGTTTGCCCGCCGGGGAATGTTGTATAGCACATCGTAAAGGTTTCGCTGGCCGCACCGGTCTTATATCCCCAGTCACAGGTGGAGACCATCGCGCTGGAGCCAACGAAAGCAAAGCGTTCCTGCGACAAGTCATCGAGCTTACCGTCGAGGCGCACGGTGGCGTGGTTCCTCATGTCGTACGCCATGGCGGAGATGCCCGAAGCAGCAACGAAGTAGCGCCCATCGCGCGACCAGCGCATGAGTGCCTGGAATGTGGGAGTGATGCGCGCGTTGGAGTTGCCGAGGTTGCCATATTCATCGAAGAAGTGCAGGTTCTCGTAGAGGACCTTGCCTGCGTGGATGTCAATGAGCTTGAGCCAGACAGAGTCTCCGATGTCGTTGTAACTGACGCAGGCCATGACGTTGCCATCGGGCGAAAGGCTGGTCTGGACACAGCCGGCGTAGTCAACAAAGTCCTGAATATCTTCCGGCTGGCCGGTGGCGATCTGCCATCGTTCGACGTGGAGATCGTTGTAGTGAAAGACGAAGCTCTGGGAATCGGGTGTGAACTGGGCCATCTCGGCTCCGAGGGCATCCACGGAGAAGCGCAACTGCAGCGGCGCAGTCGAGAGAACATGAATTTGATTCGGATCCTGAGCGAGAACATACCGCCCATCGGGGCTGAGCGTGACGTTCTCCAGAGCCGGGTTCATCGGCTGCTGCAGAGCAACAGAGGCGAGCCCTGGCGTGGCGGGAACGATAGGGTCGATGCGCTGCTGCTGGATAGCCTGCTGAAAGGGACCGAAGCCGGGGCGGTAGAGCGGGCGCGGGCTACGACAACTGCCGGGGAGCGAGGAGATAAGTTTGTGCGCCGTGCGCACGCGAATGCTGACGAGAGGCGTGAGATCGAAGGCATCCGTGAAGAGGTTGCCTGTATAACCGCCGTTGTCGTTGACGCGATCGAGAAATGTGGCGAAGGCTTTGGGATCGTATTGGGCCTTGATCATGGCCCAGATGCCGACGCGGTCGGCGAGCAGTTCGTCACTCTCCTGCTCACCCTGGCTCAGGTAGGCGTAAGGATCCGGAGGGATGTTGAACATGCGCTCGAATTTGTCGTACACGTCGGCGCGATCTCCGAGCGTCTTGACATGCAGGAGCCTGGCGAATCTGCGCGTGACCGAGGAAGCGGAGTGGTGAATGTAGACGCGGCCAATCTCCTGGGCGAGCATGGCGGCCAGCTCGTCTTCATTGCGCGCGTCCATGATGAGCTTGCGGCTGATGTAGATGTGTCCGCCCGCAAGAGAGAAGGCGCGTAGGTCGGGCGACTCGAAGACGCGGAAGGTGTAGTGAATGGACGTGGGCGGAAGCTGATCGAGTAGACGCTTGCCGATTTCGTCGAGATAGGCGCTCTGCTCGGCGGGCAGCAGGGAGTAAAGCGGCTCGATCATGTCCGCCTGCGCATCACCGAGCCATTGCTCCTGCTGGTCGGTAAAGATGTCAGCTCGGTTGACGCGCAGTCGCGGCTGACGCACAGAACAAGTCGGCTCGACGGCTGCGGCAAGATGCGCGATGGCGACGAGAAGGAAAAGGGCCGTGAGATTCCGTTTCATGAATGACTCAGCAAGGAACTTGCGAGGAACTCATAGTAGCGCGCAGGGCGATAGAGCGACAAACGGACCCTTGTGCAATCGTGCGAGAGCAAGCAAAACACGCAGAGATGAAAAGCTATCCGTTCATTTCTTCAAAGAGTTCGCGGACAAAATCACGCGCCTCGGCAAGGGCGCGGCGGCCGGCGGCGGTGGCGGTGTAAACCTTGCGCTGGTGGCCATCCATGAGCCTGGATCGAGAACGGAGCCAGCCGCGGCGCTCCATGCTGTGGAGGAGCGGATAGATAGTGCCGGGACCGAGGCGGTAGCCGTGACGGCCGAGCTCGTGGATGATGCCAAGGCCGAAGATAGGTTCCTCGGCGGCGTGGTGCAGAACGTGGAGACGGACAAGCCCGATGTAGAGGTCCTGGTGGGCGGCGGCG